>Ga0183095_10159_pt1 | contig 368311 bp, 310 predicted proteins | sample BioMet4_FD_130346 | JGI IMG/M metagenome (GOLD analysis project Ga0183095, IMG submission 130346) | Microbial communities from bioreactor (seeded with sewage sludge) at LBNL, California, USA - Biofuel metagenome 4 (v2) (version 3) | ecosystem: Engineered > Bioreactor > Anaerobic > Unclassified ...
TGACGGTCGTGCCCGGAACGGCGTTATGGTTGTTTTGCGTTGCAGTTCCTGAATATGAATCTGCAGCAAACTTTGTGCCCTGTCCAAGGTCAGATGCCACTGCGTATAACTGGCTGCCGTTGATGGCATCTGTCGAGTTCTGACCGACCTGGCCGTTTGCTACGTTTGTCAGCTGGCGTGTAGCAGTCGTGCTGCCTATGCTGACTACTGATGTCGGCGCGTTGGCCGCACCTGTCGTTGTGAATGTGTATGTCTTTCCATTTATTGTTGCTGTGCTTGTCGGAACTGATGCTGCCGTAGCTGAGTTCGAACCTAACGCTACCGAATTGGCATTTTGCGCTGTTGCGTTAGTGCCAAGAGCTATGCCATTGTCTGCTCCGAGATTTACTTTAGCGCTAACCCCCTGTGCTATGGATCTGTCACCAGAAGCTACCGCCAATGAGCCCAATGCAACCGAATCTATGCCGTTGGCTTTTGTGCCATCTCCTACAGCAGTTGCGCCGGCACCATTAGCCTGTGCTGAAGCGCCTAAAGCAGTAGAAAAATTTCCTGAAGCTACAGCAGATGAACCCAAAGCTACAGAAGCTCCTCCTGTCGCTTTGGCTAAAGCGCCAACAGCCGTCGTATTAGCAAATATGGAATTACCGACGCTATCAGCAATAGCGCCATATCCGATTGCTGTGCCATACGAATCTTTAGCTGTCGAGTTGTTGCCTACCGCGGTAGAATGTCCGCCTGTTGCAGACGAACCGTACCCAAGAGCTGCGGAATCTGTGCCGCTCGCTACCGCCGCAGTCGTCGTAGTTTTGTTTGACTTGACATAATCTATCTGTGTCGTTCCGTTTGTGATGTTTGTTATGTCGGTGCTCAGTACGCCAAGCTGGTCTTCTGTCGCTGCCCTGCCTGAAACCGGCGTACCTGTCCACGTCTTGTTCGTAAGACCTGTGACGGTCCCTGCTGCTCCGTCTACTACTACTGTGTTGGTTCCGTTCGTAGCTGTGACGCTTGTGAATGTCGGCGTCGTGCTCATCTGTATAGAGACTGTACCGTCGCCGCTCGTTACATCATTAGTTACGTATGTCTTGATGTTCGATGCCGAATATGTTCCGCTTCCGTTGCCGCCAACTATGTTGACGGTCGTGCCCGGAACGGCGTTATGGTTGTTTTGCGTTGCAGTTCCTGAATATGAATCTGCAGCAAACTTTGTGCCCTGTCCAAGGTCAGATGCCACTGCGTATAACTGGCTGCCGTTGATGGCGTCTGTCGAGTTCTGACCGACCTGGCCGTTTGCTACATTTGTCAGCTGGCGTGTAGCAGTCGTGCTGCCTATGCTGACTACTGATGTCGGCGCGTTGGCCGCACCTGTCGTTGTGAATGTGTATGTCTTTCCATTTATTGTTGCTGTACTCGTCGGAACTGATGCCGCCGTCTCTGAGTCTGATCCCAATGCTACAGAATTGGCATTCTGTGCTTTGGCGTTAGCGCCAAGAGCTATTGCTTTATCTTCTGAAGCAATAGAGCTTGTACCTAATGCAATGGAGCTCTCTTTTAAGGCTTGTGACAGATAGCCTTCAGCGATACTTGTTATGCCTGACGCTGCTGAATTTGGACCAAGTGCTACGGCACCATCAGCAGATGCATTTGAATAGCTGCCAAGCGCTGTACTGCCCATAGCTGAAGACTGTGAATTGTCTCCTATAGCTTCGCTGCTTTGACCAGACGCTTTCGCCTGATACCCCGCTGCGAAGCTGAACTGATTTGATGCTGACGTCTGAATGCCGACCGCGGTACTGCCATTGCTTGATGCTGCAGAGCCGTAACCTACTGCCGTGGCAAGATCCCCCGCCTTTGCTGTGTTGCCAACCGCGACACTCTCACCACCTGTAGCCTGCGAGCTGTAGCCCAGCGCAGTGGAGTCTGTGCCGCTTGCATCTGCGGCCACCGATGTCGTTGTCTTGTTCGACTTTACGTAGTCAAGTTGCATGGTGCCGTTCGTGATGTTGGTGATATCAGAACTTAACACACCAAGCTGGTCTTCTGTTGCCGCCCTGCCTGTTACAGGCGTACCAGTCCATGTCTTGTTGGTAAGGCCTGTAATGATACCTGCTGCTCCGTCAACTACTACAGTGTTGGTTCCGTTCGTTGCTGTGACGCTCGAGAATGTCGGCGTCGTGCTCATCTGTATAGAGACTGTGCCGTCACCACTCGTTACATCATTAGTTACGTATGTCTTGATGTTCGATGCCGAATATGTTCCGCTTCCGTTGCCGCCGACTATGTTGACTGTCGTGCCCGGAACGGCGTTATGGCTGTTTTGCGTTGCAGATCCTGAATATGAATCTGCAGCAAACTTTGTGCCCTGTCCAAGGTCAGATGCCACAGCGTATAATTGGCTGCCGTTGATGGCGTCTGTGGAGTTCTGACCTACCTGGCCGTTTGCCACGTTTGTCAGCTGGCGTGTGGCAGTTGTGCTGCCTATGCTGACTACTGATGCAGGATTGTTAGCTGCACCTGCTGTTGCAAATGTGTACGTCCTTCCATTTATTGTTGCGCTGCTTGTCGGAGCTGCTGCTGCCGTAGCAGAGTTCGAACCTAACGCTACTGAGTTGGCATAGGCAGAAACTGCGTTTATGCCTATCGCTATGCCATTGGATGCTCCAAGATTTACTTTTGCTCCAGTGCCCTGCGCTATGGAGTTATCTCCAGAAGCTGTAGAACCCAGGCCTATTGCCATCGACTGCAGGCCTTGCGCTTTAGAGTCGCGCATCACAGCAAGGCTGTCGTCCATGGCCGCATCGGAATAAGCTCCTATTGCTATGGCCCTGTTCTTTTCAGCCTTTGAGTTGACACCAAAAGCAATGGCATCGTAGTTCGCCGCTGTAGCATTTGCACCTGTTCCTATTGCTATGTTGCTGGTGCCATTCGTTGCCTCAGCCAGCTCGCCTATCGCTATAGACTGTGATGAAAGTGCATGTGCGCTTTTTCCTATCGCAACACCCTGGTTAGCATATGCGTGAGCGTCACGGCCGATTGCTATCGAGTTGTCTCCAGATGCTTCTGCCCTTGTTCCTGCAGCAAGAGCATCTGTGTTTACTGCTGTGGCTTTGGCTTCGTTGCCTATCGCAACATTTCCGGTGCCATTCGTTGCCTGCGCCTTCATGCCCAATGCAATACCGTTTGCACTGGAGGCACTTGCCTCTTTGCCCTGCGCAATGCTTGCCGGTCCGGATGCCACAGCTTTGTCACCAATTGCAATGGCATCTGTTGATGTAGAACGTGCGGAATATCCTAATGCTACGCCATAATCATAACTTACCACTGAATATGTTCCGATTGCAGTGGAAAATGCACCTATAGACTCCGCACTGTTTCCAAATGCCCCTGATTGCTGCCCTGACGCTTTTGCTCCTATACCTATGGCTGTAGCAGATAAGCCACTGGCGTTTGCGCCACTGCCTATTGCCGTTGCACCATTTGCAGTAGCGTGGGCCTGATTTTCAGCATTTGGCGGTGTGTCACTTGTTCCGCCAATGGCAATGGCCCCCTGATTATTGGTGGGGTCTATTACACCGCCACCAGCTGTATATCCTGTTGCCCAAGCTGCTCCAGACAGCCATTGCGTTCGGGCTGCGCCGAATGCTATAGCAAAAAGCACGGACAATGCCAGCAGAAGTATAGGTAATCCTTTGCCGGTATGTTTATTGTTTTGCATCTCCTCAACTCCCCTTAGAATTGATGATTTTATGAAGCTTTGACATCAAATCTGATGTCTGCTATATAGAGGAGGACAGTGACTCCAATTCACTGTCCGTAACACGGTATTAGGCGCGGCGGGCTGTTGCTAATGCCTGTCGCGCCGCCCTGTTTCTATTTCTTGAGCTGGCGCACTTTTGCCGCCACTTCTTCTGTGATGTCAGCGGTCTGCTGGCCGATGATGACAGCACCTTTAGCAACGACGTAGTCAAGCTTTTTTGCCTCGCTGGTCTCTTTGATGAGTTTGAGGATGTCCAGGTCGATCGGTTTAAAGAGGTCGATACGTTCTTTGTCGAGCTTGCCGTTGTAGCTGTCGATCATCTGCCGCTTTTGAACGTCTGTTTTGCTTTTCCCAGCTTCGATGTATTCCGACCTGTACTTCTGGATGTTCGCCTCGTATGCGGCAGCCCCCTGGCTGAAATTTGGATGCTGGCGCTCGAGGTAGGCGAAGTCAACGACTCCCAGCCCAGCGGCAAAAGCCGCTGAAACTGTCCAGACCGAAACTGCTGCTGCAATGCACACGCTTAAAACAAATTTTCTCTTTTCCATCTCTACGTCTCCTTTTTGTGTTTTGTGACTTTTCTTCAAAATATGATCTGTGAAACTTTTAAAACTTCTGCATCCTGATGCCGTTTAGGGAGAGGCCTGTGAATGTTCGTCGTCGGGAACAAAGACATCGGACTTTTTATCTGAACGCTTCTCAGCTTTTTCCTCCATGCAGTTGCCCCACTTTTCCATTATCAAGGGAATGGTATAAGTTGAAGCCATCAATGAAAAAAGAGGCTTTTCGCATAAGCTCATCTCCTAAAAAAAATCCCCGCGTCCAAACCCTACAAGAGAGTTCGTGACCGACCGGGGGGCTGCGGGAAACCCGCAGGGCTTATTTGTACGAATAATGATAACCGAATTGGCAATGTTGTCAATGCGGAAAAACAGATTATTTATCCTCAAATAAATACTGTCTCAACGCTGTTAAAAATGAATGCCTTAAATCAGCTTTATCCATGTCAGTCATTGACAATATCTTTGCGAAGAGAACCGGATCGTTCTTTTCTTCCCGAATTATTCCTTCCAGCAGTATAGCCATTTCCGGCGTTACCCAATAGCGTTTAAGAATCAGCCCCGCTGCCTTTTTCCTTTCTGCATCTGCTTTCTTTGTTTCACGTTGTTTCCTTCTGCGTTCCTCTGCCCGTTTCTTTAACGCATTCTCGAGCTGCCGTTTTGCAGCTTTGACTTCACTATTCATTGCTGAAGATACCTCCTATTGTCTTTGATTCAGTAAAGAATATATAAGTCTGTGTCTTTTATTTCCATAAAATAGCTATTTTATGGAATTTCCTCATCTCGATTCATATACTCCCTAATACGAAACGAATATCAAATGTACGCAAGGTACAGTCAGAGCTTCGCTCTGGCCCCGCCTGCTTTGGCAGACGGCCTTGCGCTTGCAGCGGGCAAATGCGTAAGCCGAACACAAAGCAGCCATCAGATGTCGTGATGAATAACCAACATCTGATGGCTAAAGAAAGCGCAGCGTAACAGAAAAATTACATCGCAGAAACGAAAACATAAGCATCAAAAGGAGACGGTCATAATGCATAACGGTACGGTACATGGACGCAGAAAATATAAGAACACTGGTGATGATCCCAGACGCGAAATATGCGTCTCTGTCAGATTTACAAAAGATGAAGCAAAAGTATTAGATCAAAAAAGAGGCTGCATGCAAAGAGGCACATTTTTGCGAGAATTTGTCCTGAACAACAAGAGGCATACGCTGAAAATACCATCTGTTAACACGAAGGCTTATGTCGAACTGGCGCGCATAGGTAAGAACATCAACCAAGTTGTCAGAGAAATGAACCGAATCGGGGCTACAACAAGGCAGCTCGACAACATCATATTCTTAATAAAAGACCTTCGTCAGGCATGTCTTGGAATGGAGCGTGACCTGGAATGAAAGCAAAGGTCTGCAGGAACATGAGCTTAGGTGCGACCTGCGATTATATTTTTAGTCATGGCGACCCTCTGATCGTTGGCAGCAGCATGGCAGGCGAAAACGCGAAAGAAATACGTAGAGAGTTTGCAGCTGTGGTCAGGCAGCGGCCTGACATCAAGAAACCAGCAGAACATATCCCTCTATCATTACCAATGGATGAGACGTTAACTCCTTTGCAGTGGGAAGAGTTTGTATCTCTGTTTCTAAAGAAGCTTGGAATAGATCCAGAGAGGACACAGTGGATCCTGGTAAAGCACAGCGACAAAAAGCATGAGCATGCGCATCTCCTGATCAACAGGGTCCAGATAGATGGGAAGGTATGGGATTACCACAATGACGTTAATAAAACGATAAAGGCTACGCATGAGCTCGAACTGGAATTGCCGTATTTACAAGACACATCTGGCTGTGATGGCAAGAATAAGGGGTTCCATCCAACCAGGAACGAACAATACAGGTCAGGTAATGGCAAGGAGATAACTAGAGAGATAATTTTTACCCATATTAAGTCCGTACTGCATAAAGCTTCTATTAATAGTGTCCGTCTAACTCCAGAAAAATTTATAGATGCCTTACGCATCAGCTCCGGATTCAATATAGAAGTCAAAGCAAAAATGTCAGATAAAGGCGAGATGCTTGGTTTCAGCTTCAAGATGTTCGACTTTAAGATAGCAGGTAAAGGTGTTGGCGCTAAATGGTCTGAACTTAAGAACGTACTGGATTATGATGAAGACAGGGACAGAGAATATCTGGCATCCATGTCTGGTGAAAATAAAATTGAAATATCCAGCTTAACAGAAGAAGAAATACCTATGCAGGTGAATATGGACCGTAGCAACTGTAAATTATCAAGATCTGATGAAATTGACGGTGATTATGATGTTGAACATTAAATAATTTTGCTTGCTATGTATTTAGTGCATTATATGTGTAGATATAAGGTTGTTAGACACAATAAAAAATGCTATAGATATCTGGTCATTTTTTTGTTATATTGTACAATGAAAAGGGGTTTAGCTGATTAGTATGTCTATACAGCAAGAGGTGGTGGCGCTGCAGTTAAATCACTTTCATACGGTAGCATTTCTGAGGTCGGCCTATTTTGTTGAAAATCTGTTCTGTCTCAACACGTTCCGCCGCTGTCAGAAATTCCAGGTAACGCCTTGCTGTCGCACGGGATTTTTTAAGGGTCTTTGCGACCTCAAGAGCAGAAAGCGCACGTTTTTTAGACCACAATAATGTTTCAATGTCATTAAGGTCCTTGATATTCAAGCCGCGTGGAAGCGTTTTTGCGTGCAGAGCCATTCGCTTTTTATTTTCTGTTGCAACGAAGGCATCTACATCCTCCTGACGCAGCTGCTGGTTCACTCCTGTTATGTTATTTTTCATGACGCGGAAGTTGTACAGCGCCTGTTGCAACTGTTCCTGTTTGAATGGTTTTGCAAGGTACTCAAATACGCCGAGCCGGAGGGACTGCTGCACGAGGGATGCGTCATCGCCGACAGAAGCCACGATACATCCGACGGCTGGGAATTCCGTATGCATTTCGGCAAGTCCGGACAGAGTATTGAGTCCGTTCAAGTATATATCCATCACGATCACATCTATGTCAACGCAGCGCAAGACTGCCATCATCTCTTCTTTTGAAGAAACGCATTTTATGGTAATGAAACCGCGTTCATCGCGTATGTATCCTTCGTAAAGCATCTGGAGCATGGGGTCGGAGTCGGCTATGAGTACCTTGTATGCTTCCATAATGTCCTCCCTGAAGATGTATTGCTGAAAGTATAGCAAAAAATTACGTGCTTGTGCATAAAAAATCTAAACAAAAGTAATTTAATTATGTAAAATCTATTTTGCGTAATTTTGCTTATATGCATAAAAACTCAGTGTATCACAAGCAAAATAGCTATTTTTGACGTAAAAAGGTGAAAATATTTCTTCATTGTGCTTGACTTTGATATTTTTATTATAAATATTTTAACTATACAGTTTTTATCCATTTTTTACACATTTATAAAAGGAAGGGGCCCGAGAAACAGATGGCAGAAAAAACAAAGAATCAAGGCAACACTGCTGACATTAGTTTAATGGGCAATCTTCCAATAGGATATGCAGAAATACTGCCCAATTCAGATATGACACTGATACGCGCCAACAGGCTTTTTTATGATGTTATTGGTTTTGCAGAAGAAGACCTGAAGATAAAGTACGGCAACAGACTGTTCCTTATCATTGAGGCTGCTGATATGGGAATCATCCGTACGACAGTGATGCAGGCTGTAGGTGAAAAACGCGAGACCGTCAAGTTCAGCTTTCATACGACCGCATATCACAACACGCTGCTGTTTACCGTGTATGGCCGCATCATCTACAACGAAAACGGCGAGCCTGTGCAGATAAACTGTGTGTGTGTAAACGAGACAGGTTACGATGTACTGAGGAACGAGCTGAAAACAGAACGCCAGTATTACGCGATCGCGATGAAACAGGCAAAAATTGAGATATGGGAATATTACGTTGCTGAAAAACGCATGGTTGGTTTTGACCCGGCAGAAAGCGGGAAAGAACACAAGCATATATTTGAAGATGTGCCATGGAGCCTTATAAACAGTAGGCTTATTTCGGAAAAATCTGTCCCCGATGTCATCGAAGCATATAACAAGCTCGCTGCCGGCGAACCCCACGTGGAATTTACATGCGGCATCAGATATTCGGTAGTGGAACCGTACAAGTGGAAGAGAATGGTCTGTATGACGATATTCGACAGCCAGAAAAAGCCCGAAAGGGTCATTGGTGTCTCGACTGATATTTCTCGTGAAATAAAAAAGAGACAGGAAGCAATGCTGGAGGAAAAATACGCGGCTTTTATGTCCGATGACGTCATTATGTCCTGCAAATGCAACGTGACGAGCGGCAAGATCTTATTTTATTCACGCCGGCATTCAAGCCAGATGACGGAGTCAGAGCAGTTGAAGCTAAGCAAGGTCGTCTCTGCCGAAATACCTAACATGCCTTATATAAATGAAAGAGAGATTTTCATTAAGACACTCTCGCAGGATTTTCTTTTGAACGAGTTTAATTCAGGCAATAACGTCGTCACGCTTGATTACAGAAGGACTTTGACAAACGGCAGGATAGTATGGGTGCGGCTTTCCGTACTTTTGCACCGTGACAGCGACAGCAATGATGTCATAGCCTTCTCGTATCTGCGTGAGATAGACAAAAGAAAGAAAAAAGAGCTGACTCTGAATTCCAAGATCACAAGGGAAGGGCTCAGCGGCCATTACGACAAAAAGACCTTTTCCGAGATGATGCTGGCTGTGACATTGGATAAGGAGTTCTATTTTACCAGGGCGGCGATGACAATCATCCGCATAGACAAATATCCGGCAATAATCAGCTCTTACGGTTTCGATGCGGCTGAAAAGATCACGGCAGAAATCGGGCATCTGCTGACTTTGAGATACAGGAGCAAATTTGTGATAGGCCAGCTGCGCAATGATATTTTTGCAATATTTATCACTGAGCATGGCAGCAGAGAGTACAGGTCCAGCAGACTGAGAGAACTGCAGGAACTGGTAAAAAAGCCGTATATGGTCTCAGACATCGTGCCCGAAGTAACACTTTCAACTGTCACTGCATATCCCGAAAGAGATACAGATTATCTGCAGCTTCTTGAAGACACAGTATCTTTTGCTGATGCGCAGGGAAAGAACGGCAGCGACGCACAGTATCTCATAGACGTAGAACATAAAAATGGCGAAACTTCTTCTCAGGAAGTCCAACCAAACATTGCTGCAGGCAAACGTCCTGCCATGGACAGCGAAGCGCAGATGATATTTATAAGGGCAACTTCGGTGCTGCTTTCATCGGACAGTTTAGCCAGCAGAGTACAGGACACTATGCAGCTGCTCTGCAAATATTACCAGGCGGAGTCTGCCAGTATCATCTTGCTGGACGGAGGGAGCAAAATTGTAAAAATACTCCATGAATGGTACTGCTGCGATGCAGCAAACAAACTTACTAAAAAAGAATATCCCATTGATACGGAAGGTATCACAAGATGGACTGCATTCAGCAACAGCGGCGGAGATATCTATATAGAAGATGTCGATGCCCTGAAAGCGCAGTATCCGGCCGAATACGCTTTCTTTAAGAATCTCGGTTTCAAACGCATAGTGGCTGCACCATGCACTATTGATAACAAAAATCAGGGATATTTGTGCATAAACGACATGTCGGAACGCCACATGAATGACACGCTGCTGCTCAGGCTTTTATCAAGGCTGATCGCTGGGGAGCTGGCCAAAAACTGGCTTCTGCAGGTTGAAAAGAAAATAGAAAAATACGACGCTGAGACAAAAACGCTGAACCTGAGCAGCTTCAATGAACGCATCAGCAATATGAGAAATGAAGGGCTGTCATCTCTCGGAGTGCTGCGTGTCTCAGTCAATAATGCCAGAAGCATGCGCGAAACGCTCGGTGACGACTATATAAGCAACGTTCTGGTCCAGCTTGTTTCATCGCTGCAGAATTATTTCGGGGCCGAGCACACGTATCGCAACGCGGACGATGAGTTCACAGTATTGTCTGAAGACATCAACGAAAGCACATTCATGAAAAGAATAGAGTGGTTCAGGACCGATGTGGAAAGAGATTTTCCATATATAGACATAATCTCTGTCGGATATGCGTGGGACGGGCTGAACGTGAACGCCATTGATGTTCTGAAGACAGCCATTGACAAGATGAATGTAAGAAAGATGAAATCTCTGAAAATAAGCGTAAGCGGCGGTGAGACTGCAGATTACCATTTCCTGGAAAACAGCCTGGTAAAAGATATCAACAACGATGTATATGAGATGTACCTGCAGCCGCGCATCCTCATCTCGACAGGAGAAGTGACAGGGGCAGAAGCCCTTGTACGCAAGCACGACGGTGACGATCTGCTCCTGCCGGAGAAATTTCTTCCGCGCATAGAAGAAGCCGGGCTGTTCCATCATATAGACTACTTTATGCTTCGCGAAGCCTGCCTTTTGATGTCGAAGTGGAAGAGAAATGAAGGCAGGATGCTTTCTGTTGCTGTAAATATTTCACGCCAGACGCTTCTCCAGGAAGATGTCGTAGCGTCAATGGCCAAGATAATGAAGACATTCAGGCAGACGCCGCTGGATATGCTCGAGCTGGAACTTTCAGCAAATCCTGGTAACGTGAGCGACCGCTTCCTGGCTGACATAGGCAAAAAACTGTCGGCTCTTGGCTGCAAGCTGACACTGGATAACTATGGCTCGTATTACAGCAGCCTCTCCCTTTTGACGCTTATCCAGCCACATTTTGTCTCAATAGACAAGGACCTCATCAAAAACATGCGCGGCAGCATCGCAGCTGAAGTCATTGTCAAAAGCTTCATATCGACATTCAGGATGCTGAAGGTCGATGTTATCGCAAAAGGCGTTGAAACAGAAGAGCAGCTAGAATCGCTGAAAAAGCTCCACTGTAACTATGCGCAAGGATATTATTTCGACCCGCCTATGACGGTCAGCGATTTCGAAAGCAAATACAGACAGCAGGAAAATCAATAAGGAGGACTACAGCATGTTTAAGACTACGGAAATGGAAGCAGATCTAAAGGAGCAGGCGCGTGTCGCAGACCTCTTCGACCTCTATAGGATAATAGATTACAAGAGCCACAGCATCTATAACCTGAAAGACGGGAAACTGCAGAAAGCTTCCGGTCACTGCTACGACATATGGGGCATTCCGGCGCCGTGCCCGAACTGTATATCAAAACACACCTGCAACGAGCAGTGCCGGCACTTCAAAATGGAATCGCTCAACGGCGCTGTGTTTCTCATCCAGTCGATCCCTATCGATGTGGACGGGCACAAATTTTCTCTGGAGCTTGCCAATGATATGACAAACAGCCTTATCTGCCGTGATACACAGTCGCGTGTGGAAGTTATCGACCTCATCAACGAGTTCAACAGCATCGCGGTGCATGATCCGATGACTGGCCTGTATAACGAAAAATATGTGAACGACCAGCTGCAGCTGGTATCACTGTCCAAGAGCAAGCATCCTAAAGTCATATGCGCCGGAGTATCTATCGACAACATAGCTGACATCGAAAAAAAACACGGCAAAGAACTTGCTGAGACAGTCATAAAGAGAATAGCCTCAATCCTGCTGGAAATCGAAAACAAACCCGAGATATGGGCAGGCAAGCTGAAAGAGTGGCAGTTTGGCCTCTTCTTCAACGGTCACAACGAGAAAAAAATAAGCGCTTTAGCCAAAGACCTTTCAGAGAAGATGAACAATATAACGTTTAGAAAAGGCGACGCGCAGATACATGCGGAAGTATCGGTCAAAATTGCTGAAATAATTTATGGCGGAGAATCTTCATCGATCAGTGAACTTATCTTCCGTGAATTGAAGTGAACACTTGTTTTGTCAGCAGCGCATCAGACATGATGCGAACGGCAAAAGCAAATTGCTGACGCAGATCAGGCCATTAGCACACATCTTCCCAAAAGATGAGGAGAATGCAGATGCTGGACATAGTAAAAAAAGTGCTTATAGTACTCGTGATTTATGTGCTGTTCTCTGCAGCTGTAATTTTTTTTGACGGACTGCTGGTGAGGTGATCTTTATGAATGTATGTAATAGTTCTGACAAGTATAAAAAAATAATTTTTATGGCAGCAGCGGCGCTGTCATTTTTTGTGTTTTGGTATTACGTAACTGGAAACAAACAAAAATGGATAGCGCTGCAACCAGATAAAAAACTGAATAATAAATGGACGCTACCACAGCGGCACGAGAATAAATATCTGAACTAAAATGAATTAAATATGCTTTTATGATTCTGCCGAAAATTTCTTTCTTCAATATGTAAAACAAGAAATATTTGCTTATCGTCAATAAACCCAGTAATAATGCTTATCTGCGACTCATTATAATCATCGGCTGCAAAAAGTGGAAAAGAAAATCCAAAAAAGTACTTGACAAAAACATACATATTTTTTTTTAATCATCACAACGCATGTATTCCTTGATACGTCTCCTCAGGTGTAATTAAGGTCGAATCTGCGTTAAGAGCCAGCACAGAGATGTGCTGGCTCAATTTTTTTATGCGGATGATGTTTGCGTCGTTCCGCTGCATTCATAAGTGATCGATAGAAAAGTCACCATAAATAAATTTCAAACGAACAGGAGGCAGAAAAGATGGTTGGAAAAATACGCATCTTTGGTGCAGGTTTTTTAGCAGCTGGACTGGTGCTGTGCGTCAGCTGCTGTGCAGCTTCTGCTGCTGTGCCTGGCAGACCGCAGACAGGTGCGGTCATACGAGGCGCATCGTTTATGCCGTTTCAGTTTGAAGAAGACATGCAGCATATCACGACGGTGCTGGGAAGTCTGTTTCTGAATTTATTCACCGATGACCCAGCAAAAACAGTTCCCGAGCAGTCTCAGAAACCTGACTCACAGGCTGAAACTACACCGTCACTTGACTGGAAAGAGGAATCGCCCGGCATGTTTGACATCGGCGGATGGCTGGAGCGGCCCATCGGAGATGAAAAGCAGACTGGGCCGGATACTCCGTTTGAGTGGCACATAAATACCGATACGGATCCGTGTTACCCGGATCCGGCGCCTGAACAGGAAGTGCCGCCAAAACCGCTGCCGGATGTCCCATTGAGCGCATGCACAGGCAGCAGCGCCGGAACATCATGCTGACCGGATATCAGCAGGGCGCGGCGGCAAAACTTTTTACAGAGTTTACTGAAACAAAAAAATATTCAACGGAGGTGATGCCGATGCTGAACGGTACAGCTGAAGATTTTATAGACGAGCTTATCCACGATCCGCAGCGGCTGATGTTCATAGCAAAAATGTCAAAAGAGCAGCGCGGCGAAGCCCTCCGTGCCATAGGCTTTCATTTTTCTGCAAAAGAGCTGGATAACTGCCTGTGCAGGCAGTATTACTCCATAGCGCCGGCTCTCGTCTTTCTCGGCGACGGCGACGTGCGTGACATGATAATAGTAATTATCTTAAAAAATATAAATGGCTGGACTTACACAGCCTCTGTTCATCCCTATTATTCCCTAATGAAACATTAAATGAGGTCTTCTACTTCACAGCATATACAGACTGGAACACGGCAAGAAAACAACGTCATCAAGACTATGTTGCTGTCAATATAAATAAAGGGTGCAAAGTCATTCTCGGCAAATTCATAGAGAAAGACCGCGTAAGCATGGTCAAGTGCAATACACCTTGCTTAACTGGTATTACACAGCATTTTTGTAAAAAACCATATAAAGCACATGAAGAAAAGATGACTGATGTGAATATTGCGGTGGACATAGTCAAGACGGCCGCTTTACAGAAATGCGAGGCTATCTACCTTGTTTCAGGAGATAACGATCTTCTACCGGCATTGAAAACTGTAAGAGAGATATCTCCGGGAATAAGACTACGTGTTGTACTGCCAATAAATGCTCAGGCAAAAAGCCTTATGGACTTCTGCAGTGCAAATAACTTTAAATACATGCGCATCAAGAAACATCACCTTGCCAATGCACAGTTTCCTGATCAGGTGGTAATAGGAAATACGACGTACACCCGGCCACCGCATTGGATTTAAATTATGAATATTATTGATTTAAAGAAAAAATATTAGAGAGTAATGTCGCTCTTTTCTTACGTAGGGGTAGAATAAAACGTTACCAAAATGTTACCAAAACTGTTACCAAAATACCGTTTTCAGCCATTTTACAAAATTTGACTTTTTCTGCCTAAAGGCTGATAATCACTATATTCAAACGGCACTGAGGAAAGATGGGGGTAGAATCCCCTTATCTCCACCAGAAGAAATGCGATAACCACGCAGTTTAATGACTGCGTGGTTATTTTTTTGTGCGCCCGGCATGGGTGTACTCTAACTCTAATGGGTAAAAGTCCCTAGATTGTCCTAGTAGTGGGAAAGTCATAGCTGAATGTCAAGGGTGACCATCGTGAAGTGGAATCTGAAGGAAGGTGCAGACAAGACTCTGGTCTGACGAAGATGAAGCAAGGGGATATAGTTTATGGTGTCCCTTTTATGTTATAGTAAAAAATATAACGTGTGATGAAAGATATATCCTTTAAGAGGAGGAAATGGTATGAAGATATTAGTTATAAACGGCAGTCCTAAAATCGGTGATAAAAGCAGTACTTTTACCATAACTGAAAAGTTTTTAGAAGGACTGAACAATAGGGCTGAACATGATATCACCGTATTAAACGTCGTAGAAAAAAATATTGCTTACTGTAAAGGCTGTTTGTCCTGTTGGATACGGCAGGATGGGCATTGTGTCATTCAGGATGATATGAATGATATCCTCGATATGATAAAAGACAGTGATATGCTGGTCTGGAGTTTCCCTCTATATGAATATGGAGTTCCCGGCCCATTAAAGACGTTAATGGATAGATTAAATCCATTCCTAAAAGTACAGATGTATGCTGCAGATAATCGTGTATATCATGAGACCGTGGTAGATTTACCGAAAAAGAAAAATGTCATACTCTGTGGTTGTGGTTTTCCAGCCTTTGAAGCTAACTTTGCCGGATTAAAAATTCAGATGAAAAACATCTTTATTAATCCTACCATGGTCTGTATTTGTGAATCCGGACTTGTAACTTTACCGGATCCAAAATTAGCAGATATTAAGGAAAAGCTGTTTTCCAATTTAAAACGAGCCGGACTGGAATATAATGCGAAAAGTTTTGTTTCTCCTGAAAAACTGGCGTGTATTGAAGCACCTATGCTGCCGTTGGAAATGTACGTTAATCTGATTAATAGTCTTGTTCAGAAATAAAACAGGTAATTAATGGGTTCTGATAATTCTGCTAACTAAATGCAAGGAACAATGTATAGCTTTACTGATGAAATTGATTCAACTAACTTAAATCGATAGACTATTTATGCTGAAAATATGCAAAAAATGCTAAGAAAAAGGGGCATTTTATGCATAATAATTAGATAGGGAAAATGGCATTCAAGAGGTCAGGGGTCCAAACCCACTTATCTCCGCCAAAAAATATAAATAGCCTTCAAGAGAAGGCTATTTTTTATTGCTTTCGAGAAGATATATCTAATCTTAATTTACGCTTGATGTGTTGCCGTTACATGGTTGTTTGCATCAAAATCAGTTATGGTCGACACGCTTGTCCTAATACTTACGCAATTTGATGCGTAACCTACTAATTTTCCTGGTCTATTCCACAATATGTGTGTGCCGTCATAAGCAACAACGTTCCCACCATTTTGTACTGCTGATGTTATTTGTGCCACATGCGCCACCTCACTTTCTTGTTTGGTTGACTCATAATTATTTGTATCATTCACTTGAGATTTATAGATATTACTTTGATCAGTATCACCATTTGCTCTCTTTGTTGCTGGACTCTTACTTATTATGTCTCTTTCATTTCTAATTATCAGATATACAATAATCGCCATCAAAATTACAAAAAGGAGGCCCCATACAAATACAATATATTTGCTTTTCTCAAATCTTGTCCCTATATGTTTATAATGAAAGATAGCTACACAAATTGTAGATATTAAATTTATTACATTTAACAACACAATTATAAATATACTGAATTCACTAAGTGGTGATAAGTCTATAAGGCCCCAGGTTGCGGCTGGTGCAAATAGCGCCACTAAGAAACTTGCGTCAAATCCACTTATGCATAAAACGATAAGACAAAGCAAAACTCTGTTACAAGAGCCACGAAAATAGCTTTATCATAATAATTAAATTCTTTAAATTCTTTTACAGCACGGCGGTAGGCTTCTTTTGCCTTTGCTTTTCCTTTATTTTCATCTGAAGTAATGTTACCAACTACTCCCTTTGCTTTATCTGACATATTTTGATATGTTCCATCAAATTTTCCTTTATTTTCCGCCAAAATAATAGGATTGCACAAATTTTTCATTTTCTCTGAAATCTGCATATGTTCATTTTCAGTCTTTGTATCTGAGTTTAAATCATAATCTCGGATGCTATCAATATTGGAATCAGCTATGGCCGCGCCACAATTAGCACAAAAATTGACGCCTTCGGATATTTCCACACCACATTTTCTACATTTCAATGGCAACTGCCTCCTTCATCAAGTTTGACTAATGCTAAAATGTAACTCAAATGCCGTTGTTACATTATTTATTAAATATTAACTAAATCAATCTGCAAAATATGCTTTTATGCTCCTAATTCTTCAACTAGTTCATGTTGATAGTGGCCATTATGTTGATGTATTGGTATAATACAAATAATAATATGCCACAGGAAATTCCATGGACTCAAAACCAAAAATCAACATTTTTTCACATACAATAAATCCAAATTTGCTTAGGGACACAAGTCAACGAAGTTAGCAATATGGACATGGCATAAAAACATTTCTGGTGAATAGACTTGTAATTTCACACTACGGATAATCGATCCCGCCAGGTGGTCTGCAACGTAATAACCTCATCACGGTTTTGATAATCCCAATAACCACTCCGTATTTATTTAGCGCAATAATTGCATATTCAGAACAACTTGGTGTGAAGCAACACATCAGACGCCTTTCGGCGCTTGCATAACGCTGATATACACGAATTAGCCAAATAAATATTTTCTTTAATGAAATTATTACAAGAAATAACTGGACTTTCCAATAAATGGAAAAAAATAATTGTCCTTTATTGCTGACCTTCATACTAAATATCTGAAAGTAACAATTTGCATATTCAATGATACCTGATAGAGCTATGGCTGCTACGATACATAGCACACAAAAAACAAAAGCTCTTCCAAAATTGATTTTCGGTCTGTACAACCTATTTTTTGGAGCAATGTATTTATCAGAAACAGGATTTCTCTCATAATTTTTTGTCATAATTATCGTGAAATTACCATATTATTTAGGTGCTCCTGTGAATGAAATAAACAGGAGCACCATTTATTTTATTAACAACTACATCTTTTTTTCACGGAGCTTCTGCTTTAACCCCTGGACAGTTCCCTGTATATCTCTATTATCTAAGCTTTCAATTGAAACATACATCTTTTCTCCTGGCACAACAAATTTTAACCTATTGGTAGTAACATCTACATATTGATCTGCGTTCCCATTTTTGCCCTTGCGCTTCGTTTTGCCACTACTCAAACAACCCTTTTGGACTGGTTGCATTTTAATATTTATGGTATCAACATCTGTTGCTATCGAAGTAACATCTTTGTAGAAGAATTCTTCCGTATGTTCTATTGTCTTATTGTCTGTCATGCTAAAAGTAAACATATAAATATAAATCTGCGTTGCACTAAAAAACAACCAAGTTACCTGATAATTAGAACTAGCCCAGCCGCCATTAATTTTTTCCTTAACATGTTGTGGCTGTGGTGTATTATCGTACGTGTAACCGTCAAAGGTTATGGGGGATATCTCTTGTATTTCTTCTTCATCAATGCCAGTTTTACCAATTCCTCTTTGGCGAAGATTCAATGAATTGCAGTGTTCTCTTACCATTGACGCATACTCGTCATCGCTAATTTTTTTTGCAAGACACCCCTTATTATAAAAATATCTAAGGGCATTTATTTGTTCTGCAGTTTTACCCTTACCTAACGTTTTTACCATAGGATCGTCCCTTCGGGCAATTAAAACGACTACAAAAACAATAACGATTAATAATATAACAGCCATTACTCATTTCCTCCTTTTATATTTTGCAATGAAGCAGAGCTACTCAACATAACTTTAGCTTTAAGTTTTTACCCATCTATTCCATTTTATAATTTCATAAACATTCCGGACGCTCTACACCAAGTATCGAGTAAAGCTGACTTACATCATGCTCTGATATGCCCTTATTTTTTGCTATTTCCAATACTTCTGAATAATCCGGCGATGTTTTGAAAAATTTACGTTTGAAGTAATCATACTTAATATATGCCAAAAAATAATAATAGATACCTTTGGGTTCTATTGCTGTTGCTGCATCGATATATTCCTGTATTTTATCTATAGTTGGCCTTTGCTGCAAAAAGGCTTTTTTTCCTTTTAAAAGACATATTGCCGCATAGAAAAACATCTCTGAGTTATTAATATTATCTTCTATTGCCTTATCAAAAGCAGCACTTGCTTTGTCATACAATCTCAATTTGAGATAACACATTGCAATAGAAGTGTTAAGGACAGAGTTGTTCGGAGCCTCAGCAAGCGCATTGTTATATTCTTTTACATACTTATTGATTTCGGGTAACGGCATGTCATAAATACTGTTAAATGTTGAAATAGCGATTGGTCTGTCGCAATACTGACACCGGGTATCTTCTATCGAAACAGGGGCCCCACAGCCGGGGCAATTTATACTTACTGTTTGATTAGACATTTATATCCCTCTGTTCTAAAAAACTATTGTATATATTACGAGCGTAATATACTAAATGCATTATTTCACTTCAGATTATCTAATAGAGTGTTTTATTCGCCGTGTATATTTATATATGCTGTGCTGCTGTCTAGGTTGCTCAGCAAATTCTTCATGTCTTTCCTGGAAATATAAATATCTCCGCGGGATGGACCAAGTTTGCCATTTTTGCCGCAGATGAATATTGCAGATCCAGCGCCGTTTGTAACTTGATCACCAGTACCCAATCCATTGCCATTGTATTCTATTACAATATATTCATAAGCTTTTCCGCTTGCAAAGGGTTGATATAGTTTCTCACTGCTGTTCCAGTCTTTGTTGGCATCGTTATCCTGCCACGTATTGTAATAATTGGAATTAATGTCATCCACCCATTCTGTTTCAGGCGTTACAAATCTAAAATCAAGACCAGTTTCTGGTTCAGTTAGCCCGAAAACAAAACCTAACTTAAACGTGCCTGTCGGTGTTTTGCCGTCACCTTCGCGTTTGTCTCCCGTGATACCGTGCTTACCAGCAAAACCCAATGCGCTGAAGACTGTCGTCCATTGCTCATTCTGCCACTTACGCAAAACAAGTTTGGCATTCGATCTATTAACGGCAACATCTATTGTTGGCTCATGGTCTGATCTGTTATCCCCCTCATAAACGCTATTTTCACTATTGGAATCTTCAGTGGGCAGAGCTGTATTTGTATTGTCAGAGGGTTGTTCATTAATAGAATTTTGACTTGTGTTATTTACAGAATTACTAGTCGAAGAGTTTTTATTGATTCCAAGGTAACCCACGAAACCAGCAATAATCAAAAAAGCAATTATTAACGCGACTTTGACAGCAGGCGAACTTAGAAGGGTTGCTTTTGGAGTTTGTATATTAGCCTGATTTTGCTGATAAGGTTGTGCTTGATTATTTTGCTGCTCTAATACAAAAGGTGCCCCACAATGTACACAAAATTTCTGCGAATCATCAGATTGGGTACCACAATATGGACATGTTTTCATTTACAGCGCCAGCCTCTTATTTGATTTTCTGATTATTTAACATACGTTCTAGCAATTACCGCGGCTATTTTCTGCTAGTATCATGCTGCGTTTTTTAAACAATTCCTGTATTTTTTGTAATGATAATTTTATTTTCTCATCTGAAGAGTCGTCGGTTTCACATTTAATCAATTCAGACAAACTGTCAACTTCAGATTCAATATCATTGTCTAAGTAACAATATGCCGTTTTATCTGAAAACTTAATGGTTTCATAAATGCCATCTAATTGTTTCAGATATTTTCCGTTGTTGTTATCAACTTTCAGTGAGAATATTTTTCTCTCTATATATTGAAGGTATTCCCTGTTTTTGCGTTCATTGGCTTCTGTAGCATTAATTTTTGCTGCAACCGAACATATAAGCAATACAATTAAAGAAATAGCTGCTAACAATATCAGCTCATGAAGGACGAATTTTGTCGTATCGCTGTAATATGCATTCCTTATGTATGCCAATAACATCGTGCCTACAAAATATATCAGTAATGAGGTCGTCACTCCAGCCCATATAATAGCTTTATTTGGAATGGTATCCGAAAGATCTGATATCACGGACATAGCACAAAAAAACACTATCTCGGCAAAAAGGACAAATAGAAAAGAAATGAGCTCTATTGTTGAACCTGTTGCTCCCCAGTTAGACATAAAGAAAATCAATATAACAACAAGCGATACGATAAAACACGAGGAATATATTGTTATTTTTGAGTTTTTAGTCATTTTTTTCACCGCCAGCTAATTTTTCTCCACATTCCGGGCAGAACTTAGCATTCTCTTTTACTGCAGCACCACACTTAGGACATTTTCTAATTAGAGAAGCGCCGCATTCAGGACAGAACTTAACACCCACTGGAACCTTTGCTCCGCATTTTGGACATAGCTTAGGTTGATCTTTGCCACATGCGTCACAATGCGTAGCACCGTCTTTGAGGTCTGCGCCACAGTAAGCGCATGGATTATATGGATCTCCGCATTCCGGGCAGAATTTAACATTTTTAGGATATTCATAACCGCAATTGCTGCATTTAACTTTATCGCTTGGAGTCTCATTTGCTGACTGTTTTGCTACAGATTGTGTGTCCACTCCGCAGTAATTACAGAATCTGCTGGTTTTATCAATATCTCTGCCACATTTAGGGCATTTTTTGGTATCTTTCAGATTTATATTCTGCGCGACACCGCCCATTTGCTGTCCAAAAGTCCCTCCAAGCCCGACACCCATTCCAAGTCCCATACCAGCTCCCATCATGCCTGCCTGGCCATTGCCTTTATTTGTCGCAGCTCCCTCTAATGTATCAAACGAACGCTCCTGCACATAGTTATAACCAACAATTTCCATCTCAGCCCGTTTAGCAAGTGCATCTTTCAGCTTCATAACAGCTGGATCATTTTCAGGAACATTGATGTCATTAACAAAAAAGTTGACAAGATTTATGCCATATTCTTCAAAAGTAGATTCCATCTTACCTTTTAAGTATTCTGACAATTCATCTAGATAAGCGTTGATTTCTAAGATACTTATTTGTTTTTTAAGCAGATAAGCAGAAATAGAATCCTTGACTTTTGTCAGATACAACCCTCTGAAATATGTAAGTACCGTATTTTTATCAAAGACTGGCATTGTACCAACAAGCTTCATAATGAATTTTCTGGAATCCATTATTTTTATTCCAAATTGACCAAATGACCGAACTGGTATAAAGATTTTATATTTTGGATCCTGAAGCTGTATTGGAGTTGATGTTCCCCATTTGATATCAAGGGAATAAATCTTATTTATAAACCATACTTCTGCTGTAAATGGAGAGCGACCGCCAAAAGGCAGTTTTATTAATTTTGACAGTATCGGGATATTTGCCGTATCAAGCGTGTGCCGTCCGGCAGTAAAAAGATCAAGGGCCTGCCCGCCTTTGAATAACAGCGCTTCCTGAGACTCATTGACTATAAGCTGTGTCCATGTTCCAAGTTCCTGGTTTGGATACTTCCATGCAAACACATCCGGACCGCCGTCATATTTAACAACATCAACAATAGCCATGATATAACACCTCTATTATTAATTCGGATATTATCATGAAGCCACATCACATATGTTATTAACTATTTTTTCCTGTTGAAGTAATATATCAATTATCTTTTAGAAATGTATTTAGGTCAGTATAACAAAAAACGGTACATTTACAAGGACTTCAGGTGTCGTTACGCTGTTATCCTTCAAACGAACAAAATGCATATTAACCTAAATATGTCATAACTCACTCCACACAATTATTTTATTGCCTTACGTTCTAAGTTTCATGGACAATTAGTCCATTTTTTGATTGTTTTGCACATTAAGCAATCTCATACCAATATGATATTTTAGTCACTATGCCGTTCTTGAATTCTATATCTAGACCATATCCATCGCTATCATACGACACTTTGTCCATAGATAAACCGCTACCATTGTTTGTACCCATGAATAATGCGCGTCCAATCTCAGCACGTGACATGCCAACTCTGATACCGCCAGGCAAAGACCATTTATCACTTGTAACTTCAATGCTAAATGAACCAGTTTCATCAGCTGTAAACTGGACCGACTGGGCAACCAAAATTTTATGTAAACAATAATTAAACATATTATAGAAAATAATAAAATATTTAGGCAGATAGTCCAGTTTTAATATTTGTGGAGTATCAGCTTGTTGTTTTTTGACAATGAGTACGACTCAAGTCCAAGAGATCGCCATATCTGTTTGTTTTTCACCTTGAACTGGCCTGGTCTGTCGTCTGTTATTTCCGTACTGGAAAGCGTAAAGCCTTTTTGCGGGCTGTGTGTTATACACCATCCTGCGATGTCGTTAACAAGATATCCTTCCTGACCGCCCATCGGCAGGAATTTACGGTCGCTGACAGTCGGGAAAATTTCCTTTATACCGTCGTTGTTGAGATCGCAGAACATGATTTCCGCATCAAGCGCCGTACCTGGGTAATCTTTAGTTGCTCTAGATTCATGTTTGAATATGTAGTTCACTTTGTGACCTTTTGTATCGCTGAGCGATAATGACAAATTTGCGCTTTCAAGTTTTGCTGAGGCAGTGACTTTCTCACCGCCGATGTCTATCGTTCCGCTTTGCGGGTTCCTCCCGTTGTGGCGGTCCAGCATGAGCGCCGGTTGTGGCTGCGGCGTCACGTACATTCTGTCAACTTGATGCCCTGTTGTTATGTCACCTGTTATTTTCTGTCCGATTGTTTTGATTTCAGATGATGTTTTTTCTTGTTCTATTTTTTCAGTAGGTTGTTTTACTATTTCCGTCGTTTGCTGTGCTTTTGCATTTTCGTTTGTTATTTGTCCTTTGCCCTGTTTCTCTGTCTGTTTCGGAAAATTTTTTGTTTGAACGATGACAGTTTTAACTTGAATGTCCGGTGATGCCTGTGCTTTTTGCAAAGGCTGCGGCACAGATATTTTAATCGTCTGTTTTTTCATTGTTTGCACGTTAGTCTTTTTTGCAGTTGCGGCTGGTTTCGTAGCGGCAGTTTCAATATGAGACGCCAGCTTTACTCCCTTGCTATAAAAAATGCAGCCGGCGGCAATTATAAAGCAAGCAGCGGCCGGAAGTATCAGATTGATGCTCTTGCGCAGGTTCATATATTTCAAAGCCTGCGTGGCTGTTTTAAATCTGTTCTGCGGATCAAAACGTGCGCACCTTTTCGCCGCTGCATATACAGCACCGCGCAAGCCGCATGATTCGCACATTTTCATCAGGGTAACACCAAATGCGTAAATATCAGTGCGCGCGTCAGACTGTCCGAAGCCATATTGCTCCGGCGCAGCATATCCGGCCGTGCCGAATTTTTCGGTATCATGCGGTTCATATTCCCTGTATATTCTGGCAATGCCAAAATCAATCAGTTTTGCGTGCCCATCCGGCGTTATAATAATGTTCTCAGGTTTTATGTCACGGTGGATAATGTTGTTTGAATGAAGCGTTTCAAGCGCAGACAGCACATCGCGAGCACATTGTGAGGTCTGTTTTTTCGTAAGTTTAGCATCACTCATGAGATCAGCTGCGCTGCGGCCATCGACAAAATCTTCTATAACTATTGTGTCTGTGGTAAGAAATATTTCTCTGATCTGCGCAATGTACGGGCTGTTTATCTTTTTCAGCTCTTCAAACAGCACACGTCTGTCATCACGATAAGTTCTGCGCACGTAATGGCTGTTATCAAGAGAACAAAGCACTTTTTCAACACGCCACAGCTCAGTTTCACTGAATGTCTCTTCAACTTCATACAAAGAACGTTTATAAATTTCTGTTTTTTTGGACAAATTGTCCACTCCTAGAGAATTTTGAATGTTATTATAGTTCTCGTTCGGATTTTATCATAGCCGTCATTTTCTTACGTTAGGAGCGCTGAGGCTTTATGAAAGAGTCTACTGAGGAACTTCTGAACAAAATAAAAAAGACAACTGATATTACGCATTTCATGAAAGAAAACGAAGCTAACTTTATCAATACGACTGTACCGGAATACCTGGACAACATTGTCGCCGAGAAAAAGCTCAAGGTCTCCGAAGTAGCCGAAAGGTCCGGACAGGGCGACTATGTTTACAAAGTTTTTCAGGGATCGCGAAAAGCCAGCAGAGATATATTACTTGCCATAGCTTTTGGCATGTCGCTCACGCTTGACGAGACACAAAACCTGCTTCGAGTTGCAAGTGATGCGCAGCTCGACCCGCGCAGCAGGCGTGATTCTGTAATAATATACGGGCTGTGCAAGAAAATGAAAATAACAGAGGTTTGCGAAATTCTGTATGAACTGAAAGAGAGAATATTCTAGTTTTAGCCAGCGTAAACGAAAAAGATGTGCAGTGCTTTAAAGCGCTGCACATCTTTTTCGTTATTTAACTACAGACCGTTATGCTTGGTGCGTAGTTACGATATGGTTATTTTCATCGCACTCGCAGACTGTGCTGGAACTTGTTTTGATGCTCACTGTCGCTGATGTGTAACCCATGAGCTGACCGGCTCGGTTCCACAAAACATGCGAACCGTTGTAGACATAAACGTTGCCGCCTTTTTGCTCCGCGTAGGTTATCGGCATTTTTTCACCTCGTTCTTTAGTCGTATATGCTGTAAAACCTCATTTTCACAGCGACGTTGTTTTTGTATGTGATGGTAACACCCGTCATGCTGTCCATGTTCTGGTAGTCGATCGCGCCTTTTTCAGGAAATTTTTCAGTCGCCGTGTCTTTTTTAAACATGGCCTCTATCTGTGTACGCGTCATTCCGATATTTATGCCGCCCGGGAGATTCCACTTGTTTTTTGTGATTTCGACGTTGTTAACGTTTTTATACGGGAAGGAACGTTTCGACTCTGAGCAGATATGTACGATTACACCGTCAAATGTAGTTATCAGTGTGTAAGGAGGGAATGGTATCTCGCTTTCCGCTGTGTGTGTTATTGTCGGTTTTTTGAGCGGCTTGCCGAGTCTGCCGGCATGGTACAGCGCGCTGAAATAGTCTTCAACCCCGTTCACTGTATCGCCGAGAGTCTTGAATGAGCTGCCAGCCGTAGCCTGAGTCGGCGTTCCTGACATTGCAAATGCAAAAGACATAACTAGGCAGAACATTATGACTGACAATATTTTTTTCACTGTCTTCAATCCTTTCTTATATATATGATATATATGCTATTTGCGCATTATCCCTTAAACATCGCGCCCTGGATCCTGTCCCACATTTCAGGGTCAACGACCGCGAGGCTTTTCTGTCCGTCTTTGTACGTGATGATGATGTGCAGCGAGACCTCTCCGCCAAGCGCGGCAGCTCCGGCTTCCATGAGAGCCTCAAGGCCTTTGGCCAGTTTCGGATCAATTTTGCTCTCCGCCGGCGTCTCGTCTGATTCGTTCTGCAGGACAACGCTCTCGCATGTCTCCGGACTAATGATGAGTTTTTTGAACAACCCTGTTGTCACGTAAGGTTTGCTGCCGACTATTGTGAAACCGATGTTGAAACCCTTGTACAACCCGCCGATGACTTTGTTGTTGTTGCTGATGCCGCTGGTGTCTTCCGTCATACTGCTCCCCCCAAGTATTCAGTTTTGTTTGTTAAAATTTCACTTTCGGAACGCTGCGCGCTTCTTCCTCGGCTTCGAAGAACGGCGCTTCTTTGAAACCCATCTGACGCGCTACCAGCACAGCTGGGAAACGCTGTATAGTAGTGTTGAGGTCGCGCACCGTGCCGTTATATGTCACACGCGCCGTCTGTATCTCTTCTTCGAGACCGGTGAGCTGACTCTGGAGTTGGAGGAAGTTCTGGTTGGCCTTGAGGTCAGGATAGTTTTCGGCTACAGCAAAAAGCGAACGTAAGGTACCAGTAAGGGCGTTTTCAGCCTGCATTCTTGCCGCCGGATCGTCGCCCGCCTGGGCAACGGCCGCACGCGACGCCGTCACATTCTCAAAAGTTTCTTTTTCATGCGCCGCATAGCCCTTGACGGTCTCGACAAGGTTAGGGATGAGGTCGAAACGCCGTTTGAGCTGAACGTCAACTCCGCTCCACGCTTCGTCTTTCATGTTCCTGAGCCTAACGAGCCCGTTATAAGTTCCCATTAGCCACAGTGCTATGAGTACGGCTATGACCAGAATGATTATTATTGCTGTCATCGATACCATCTCCTGACGTTTATTTTAAAAATTGGGTTTGATGTTTTTTGCAGTTTAGATTTTTACGTTTGTATTGTACTTCCTCTGTGCAAAATTTTAAATATCCCATTGTATCGCAAGGGCAGCGCTGAGCTGTGCGCGAAACCGCTGTACCACTAAAGTTCAGTTGTAAAAAACATTTGCTTTTTTGCCTGTTAAGTGCTTTACTGTACATAAATACATATGTTTTCATAATGTTTATTTTTTGACAGAACGGCATAGATCACAACACGCTCCGCCGGCAGATGCGTATACATTTTTCCCAGATATCTAGGGAAATATGGATAAATACTACATAACGGGAGGTACGGTTATTATGCCTTATAGTGAGACCACCAGCACCGGCTGGTTCAGCCGCATCGGCAGTTCATTCAGCGGTATCGCGGTCGGCCTTGTGCTTTTAGTTGCGGCAACATGTCTTCTTTATTGGAATGAAGGTCGCACGGTAAAGACGCGCGGCGCCATCAACGAAGCGCAACAGGCCTGCGTAGAGATGAAAGACATCACGAAGGTCGACCCTGCATTCGACGGCAAGCTCGTCCATGCAACTGGCAAAGCCGAGACAACGGAAGTCCTTTCCGACGCGACGTTCGGTGTAAAGACGCCTGGACCGGCGATAAAACTCTCGAGGACAGCCGAGTTCTATCAGTGGGTAGAATCTTCGAAGTCCGAAACAAGAAAGAAGCTGGGCGGCGGCACTGAAACGGTAACGACTTATTCGTATGAAAAGAAATGGGTGTCCCAGCCTGTAGATTCGGCTGAGTTCCACGACCCTGAATATCAGGGCAAGAATACTGTCATCACAAACGCTGATGACGCAAACTTCACAGCGCAGAACGTGACGTTCGGCATATACAAGCTGCCGGACTTCCTTGTCAGTTCCATCAGCGGATCCGAGCCTCTCAGTATATCGCTCTCTGCGGATCAGATGGCTGCCATCAACAAGCAGCTTGGCGGCACGGTGCAGCAGACATGGCAGTCCAAGGGCAGCATACCAGACCCTATAAGCGTGAAGACTGGCGAGCCTGCACAGGCTCCTGCGGCAACGGCACGGTCAGCGGACAGCCAGGCTAAATCGCCCGACACATCCCCAGTCCTTACAGACCTCGACAATGTGCATGTATCAGGCAGCACAATATACCTCGGCGCGGCTCCGGCATCGCCATCCATAGGCGACGTGAGGCTGTCATACGCTCAGGTCGTGCCTGGTGATGTTTCGCTTATCGCTAAAGTCATCGGCAGCACGTTCGAAGCGTTCAGCGCGTTGAACGGAAAAACGTTCAGCAGTCTGGTCATGGGAACTAAGAGCGCGGACAATATGTTCAGCGGCGCGAGAAGTTCCAATAAAGTGACAGCCTGGATATTCCGTATTATCGGTATCGTGCTCGTCATAATAGGATTCAACATGCTGCTCGGTCCGCTCTCGGTCATCGCAGATGTTATTCCTCTTCTCGGCAGTATAGTCGGAGCCGGCACAGGCTTCGTGGCGTTCCTACTGGGTCTTGCGTGGTCGCTCATCGTCATAGCGATATCATGGATACGTTTCCGTCCGGCACTCGCGTTCAGCCTTATCGGAGCGGCAGTAATCGTGCTTGTACTAGTGATTATAAAAGGGCACAAAAACAAACCGGCAGCAGCCTGATAACTAAGGCATAGAGTGTCATGGGGCTGTACTTTATTCAAAGTAGCAGCCCTTTTATTTTTTATTTTGCAGCAACGGAGGTCTTCGTACATGAAAAAAATAATTCTTACGACGGCGGCAGTATCTTTAGTATTGCTTTACGCTTTTTCGGCTTTTGCCGCCGACCCCAAAGGAGTTCTCGACGCCAAGGGCGTTTACACTGAAGTAAACGGCCTCGTCAAAGCCGGCAAGCTGCGTGTAATGCAGACTAACGCGCCGCTCTACTCCGCGCCTCATGGTGTCGTGCGCACTGTCGTGACTAAATTCTATTTCACGGAAAGCACGGCTTTGGATAAAAAACAGACTCCCGTCACAGGCAAAACACTGCGCAAGATCGCTGTGACTACAAGCTACGCAGCAGACAAGCCTATGGAAACCGACGAATTTTATTTTGACGGCAAGGGGCGCTTCGTCTTTTACTACAGCAACGCAGACATCACAGAAGAGGCTCTCAACGAGCACCACGAGGACAGATATTATTTTACAGGCAACAGGCTTGTGAGCAAGCTTGTGCGCGCATCCGAAGAAGCCAGGCCTCTTGCGAACAAATCTGCCAAACCGCAGAAGATATTGAAAGATGCCAACTTCACGCCTGACATGAAAAAATATGCGTCAAACATCCTAAAAAGGAAAGACCTGTTGGAGGATGTCTTCGAAAAAGTTTATCGCGCGTGGGGTTTTATCTAAGGAGGGTCACATTTTGAAAAAACTGTGCCTGACACTTGTGCTGATATTAACAACAGCAATGCTCCTCGCTGCATTGCCAGCAGGTGCACAGGACCAGCAGCTGCGGGCTTATAAAAAAGGCGGCGGCTGGCACGCAGACTACGAGTACAGGACTTTGCGCCAGTGGGAATTCAGCCCGGAGCCGTTTGTCCTCGACGCGCCAAAATACACCGAAATGTACTGCTTTAAGAACGCGACGTATGAAAATGATACAGATGTGTACCGCTACTCCAGTATGGACAAGTCGATGAACAAAAAATACAGCTGGTACGGAGTACCGGACAGCTTCCCGTTCACTGGATTCGATGAGCCTGGTCCGATCGTAGTCGGAGCGAGGAAATCCAGGGGAAACGGAAAATTCATCTGCAGCGAGGCTTACGCTATAGCTCAGCGATACTACACAGACGCAATGGAATGGGACTTGCCCGACGGGACTAGGCACATCGAACAGAGATCCAACTATCCGCAGTTTGTAAATAGCAATATCAGAAAATACCGCTGGCGCTGGGTGGATTATGACCAGGGAGGCAAAGTACGCGCAGCTGCGGCACCTGAAGAGTACAGTACCCCGATAAGGCTTCAGGTCGCTGAGATGAACTTGAACGCGGCAAGCTGGATGTCGTCTAAAGACTACTACGATGAAAAAAAATATGCGGCGCTGACATTTGCGCAGCGTGTGGCTCTGCAGGCAAAGTGGGCAGAGGCAACCCAAAAGAAAAAACCGCACTACTACAAGATAACGGGCCTTACTATACTCAACGGCGACAGCCGAACAAAAAAATATTACGAAACTGGAAGCCGCGCGAAAAACATCCGCATTTCCGTGAACGGAAATTTCATAAAGACCATAATGCTCAAAGACACACCGACTCCGCAGCTAATCGCGCTGAATTACAGACAGAACGGCGCGACGCAACCGGTCAACATAAGGATAGAAATTCTAGACAGTTATAAAGGAACGTCGGGCAAAATATACATTTATGAAATAGGCGTCGGCTTTGATTCGGATATGCCGCAGGGAATATAAAAGACTACATTATATCTAGGAGAACAAGGATGAAAAAAATATTTTCTCTGTTCGCAATATTTTTCTTCGCCGCATCCGCCGCAGCTTTCGCCGCCGTACCTAATAGGAGCGGCGCGCAGTCTTCGTTCAGCGCAGGGATAAACAAGCTATTTTTTCCTGCCGACAAAGAGCTTGAAAAAATATTCGGCGGCAAAGCTAAAAAGGTCACCAAAGAAACTGTGGATGCGTTTTCGTTCAGCACTAAACACTGGCCCGGCGGCGAGGCAAAATATTCTCTCAGCGAAGATACGCCGCGCGTCATAGAGATAAAAGTCACGAAGCCTGTCATTTCGGTAGGCGGTCTGCGCGCCGGCAAAAATATTACAAAGGCTGACCTCAGCAAATTTGAAAACAACATGGGCAAAGCCGGCTGGGAGCTTTCAGGCGACAGTCCAGACGGCCTTGTCTGGCACGATAAAAACGGCAACTGGCTGAAAATTGTTACGAGCGCGCATGAGACGCACATCAGGTCCATAAGCTGGGGCGTGACATATCAGTAAGGTATATCTGCAGCACTGCCACAGACACGATATATATTTTTTAAAGTTTGTAAAAATATAAACGGAGGCATAGCAATGAAAAAGGCTCTTTTAGCACTGGCACTGATAGCTGCATTATGCGGAACAGCTGCGGCAGCAATGAAGCCCGGCGACCTCAAGAGCTTCTTCCAGCTCGGCGCAAAATCAGGCTCAAGATTTGAGACCGGTTTCGGTGAAATCAAAGGCTCCGGCGTCAACATGCGCAAAGACCCAGCCGCGACAAGCTCGGCAGTGGCAAAACTTTCGGCTAACAGAGAAGTGACCATACTCGACAAATTTCACCACGCAAAGGACAACAAGGTGTGGTTCTACTGCCTCGAAAGAGACAAGAAAGGGAACAACAATCTTGGCTGGATCAGCAGCAGCCTTGTAAAACAAAACCAGCCATACTTCCCTATGGGCTTCTTCGCTGTCATGCGCGCTGAAACAGGCATGAGCAACGCCGAGACGATAGTGCTCTGGGGAAAGCCAAAGAATATATCAAAGACTCGCGACAACGACATCGGCTGTGACGTTGTAACGTTCGAATACAAGGACGGCTCGTTCGTATTTTACGATGTAAACAAATCACGCGACGGCATAGGCGAAGCTTCAACGACACGCAAAGGCGCGGGTTTCGGCGGCATATACGTCGGCACTCAATGGTGCAACAAAAAATACGTTACGGGACTCCTCGGCAAACCATCTGACGGAGCAAAAGGCAACAGCTGGCAATATACCGACAGCGAAGGCATCAATACACTCGCAATAGATTTCGCGAAAGACGGCACAGTTAAAAAGGTCGAATACAGCTATTCGGCGCATTAAAAACCGCGTAGCAAAGGAGGTAACTGCTGATGAAAAAACTTTCGGCGATACTCTGTATATGCTTCGTTTTGCTTTCCGCTATTGCGGCGTTTGCCGGAGCCGTCGATAACAACGGAACGTGCAAGAGCATAAAGCTTTGGGGCAAGGTTCAGGTCGTCACGGCATTTCCAGACCTCAAGGTACAGGTCGTAAAAGCGTTTCCAGACCTCAGGGTACAGAAGGTCACGGCCTTCCCCGATAAACTCGGCAAATGGCAGTTCGTGACAGCATTCCCCGATTTCAAGATAAAGTTCGTTGACGCGTTTCCAGATCTGAAAATACAGTTCGTCGACGCCTTCCCTGGAAGACCATAAAAATACAGAGGTGAATGTAATGCGCAAAATTTTTGCTCTTTCGATAACGAAAGATTCGGATTCAGTTTCATAGTCCCAGCCGGTATGAAGTCAATGCCCGAACCTGCAAACGGCGACGGGCGACAGTTCGTTGATAAACAGAATAAACTCAAGATAACCGGCTCAGGAATAAACAACGTGCTCGAAGAGACAGCATACGACAGCGCAATGAGGCTCGTCCCGAAAGGGACAAAAACTGACACTCTCGCGCAGGGCAAAGACGGAACGGCAAACGATATTACGCTGCGCTGGACGGAAGGCAGAACCGCTAAGTGGTACAGGGTAATGCTCATTCAGACGAAAGACGACCCGGACGGGCATTTCATCTCAGTCTATGCTGAATACCCGAAGGTCAACGCAAAAAAGTGCGAGGCTGACGTGCTTACAGCCATCAAGTCGCTGAAATCAACAGGCAAAGGAATCAATTAATATGAAAAAATCATTTGTTCTTCTGACGTCCGTTTTGGTGCTTGCGTTCTCGACACAGGCTTTCGCGCTCATGCAGCCGGAAAAGCAGAGAGTCGCTACAGTTAGCAACGCGCAGGAGCTCATCAAAAATATTGCCAGCAACACACACATCAAGCTCAAAGCCGGCAAGTATTACATCGGACGTTACAATGCTGTGCCAAACGATAATCTAATACGCCCGTCCTATCCGCCTCAGATGAGAGCTGACACAGGCTTTGCGACTGACTTCATAATCCACGGTGTCAGCAACCTGACTATAGAGGGCATAGCGGACACAGCAGGTGAGTCACAGATCGTAGGCGACGACGACGTGCAGACAATATTAGGTTTTGAAGGCTGCAAGCACGTCGAAATCCTGCAGGTCGGAATAGCACGCATCAAAAAATCGCAGAGAACAGCCGGAACCGCCATCAGCATCACAGACTGCAGCGACATTTCCATCAGCGGATGCCTGATAACAGGCAAAGTTGCGACAGGGCTCGACGTCACCGCGACTGACGGTCTCCATTTCGGTTTCTCAAGTATCAAAAACTGCTCTAAAAACACCATCTATGCGCAAAATATCGCGAATTCAGAGTTCCAGGAAAACGTTACTCTGCTCCACAGCGGTGAACTGCCGCTCATGCATCTTGAAGGCTACATCAAGAACGTAACTTTCGACGGCTGTTGTTTCTGCAAAACAGGGAATGCCCAATCGCTTGCTAAATTCGGAGGGACAGCGAAATACGCACCGCAGCGCATAGTAGCAAAGAACTGCAAATTCATGAAATACACGGCAAAAGACCTCGGTGTCCTGCGCAAAGAAGGACATATAAAGGTGGTGGCGCCCAAATTCATAACCTCACTGGATTGATATCAAATCGTAAGGACACAAATCAGCCCATATCAAATAAATTTGAGGAGGGAAAGACAATGAAGCAGAAAATGAAAGTTACAGCAATACTTGCCGCAATTTTCCTGTTAGCCTTCTCAACCGCGGCTTTCGCCGCAATGGACAAAAAAGCGATAAAACCTGAGCCACAGACTGCCGGCGGCGTCACGCTCTCGGCAACGATGGTACCGTTTGCTCCGCCGCAGATAGTTGACGGCCCGTTCGGAATACCAGGTATGCTATGGACCGACGGTAAAATAGTCACGATGAAAAAGGGCGGCATCATCGAAGCATGGAACCTTGCCGACAACAAGCTCACGCCCGACAAAACCGCATTCAGCGGACAAGCTGTCAAAGCTGACGGCAAGAGCCTCAGCGGTACAGGCAAAGGTATATTCTACACAGATCCGTTCTTCGGCGTCATCGCCATAGACATCAAAAAAGGCATCGTAGCCGACGCAGGCAAAGTGCAGGACAAAAACAAGCCGTCCGGCGGCGAGCTTGCCGTCGACCCGACTGGCAAATGGGGACTTTTGTCGTTCATGGGCAACGACGTCATGAAAGTTGACCTCGCAAAACTCTCGGCGAATAAGCCAGGTGCGTACACGCCGTTCCCTGCGCTCTGCAATCTCAAGAATGACAAACGCAAGACGATCATCGACAACATCAAGCGCATATACATAGGCAAGAACCGCATTTACATCGGAGGCGGCATTACCAAGAAAGCTCTCAAAAAAGACAGCTTCGCTGAAGGCGTTGCCGTCCTGGACTACAGCGGCAAGGTGCTCGGCTCGTACAACAGTGACGGGGCGAAGTTCAATGCCGGCAAGATAGGATGGACACACGGATTCATCGAAACAAAAGACGGTTTTGCCGTTCTCGACGGCAACCTCAGGACAATATTCCTCTTTTCGAAAGACGCAAAGTACAAGGGTGAGGTCAGCCTCAGCAGTCTTCTCGGGCTTAACTACTGCTGGCCGACAGCCATACAGCGCGTGAACGGAACGGTCATGCTCATGACGACGCAGGAATTAATTCTGCCTGGCGGTAAGAAACAGACCGAAGCTTTTGCTTGGAAGATCAAAGGACTGTAAAATTATTCACTGTCACATCAATACAAACTAATACAAATGGATGTAATAAAGAGTTGGACTCACAATGAGTTTCAACTCTTTTATTTACTCATTTCAGCTTTGATTGTATTTTTAGCCACGTCCAGCTATTTCCAGTAAAAAATTCAAACTCTGGACTGAAAGTCCTGGATTTACACTTTTTTAGAATATAAACTCCCCTTGTACTAATATTTATCATTGTTTTTGTGTATACAAACCTGGGGAGGCAATGTCTAAAATGCTGGCAAAACATTTGTGCCGAGCAACCACTAACAGTTGTAGCAAAATATTATTTTTTATTTTCTGCATAATATTTACTTGTGTACTTCCGTCTGTGTCGTTCGCCGAGTTCAGCGGCAGCGGTACAAATGAGAACCCATATATCATCTCAAGTGCTGAAGACATCAAACAGTTGGCATTTGTACTTGGAAACAGTAAAGAAGCTAATCTGCCTTTCTTTGGTACAAAATATTATCGAATCGTCAAAGACATTGACTTAAAAAATGAGGATTTCGCACCTATCGCCAATTTCAGAGGCTATTTAGATGGCGGCGGCCATACTATAAAAAATCTTAACATTGTCTCAAACTCATCATGCGATTCTCATTACGGATTGTTCGGCAACTTGGCGTCAGCTGAGATAAAAAATCTTTGTGTTACGGGAAACGTTATAGTAAGCAGCAATCAGACAGATAATTATAAAAAAATCATAGCAGGCGGTATTGCTGGTTCTGCGAAAGACCGCACGCGTATAATCAACTGTGAATTTCGAGGGACTGTTCAGTCAAAAATACTATCTGTTCCAAACAAAAGCGCCATGGCTGGCGGCATCGTCGGAGAGATTAACGGCAGTATCGATGGCTGCATGTTCTGCGGTAAAGTCGTTTCAGAATCAGGCAATCAAAACAACGGCGCAGGCTCATTTGCCGGAGGCATTGCAGGGTTAATAGAAAATAATGAACGTAGCTGTTGCATCAAAAACTGCGTTTCCCAAGCTGAAGTATCGGCAAACGGAAGTACCAGCAACATTGCCGGCGGCATCGTTGGGCAATCTAACATTGCAGACAACTCACGTTTTTACGGCAACCTATATGCGAAAAGTGAAACTGTTGCGCACGGGATTGGCAATGTTATCTTTTTCAATGGTGTTGAAAACCAACATAACGACACAGGATGCTCAGTAATAAATAAATGATCGCCTTCCGTGCAAGAGCACAGGAAACGTTTGCTGTCCGCCGTACAATTAATTCCGCTTTAAGTGGAATTTCAAATCAATCAGAATAAACCGTCATATTTGATTTGTTGCCATAGTGGTAAATAATGCTGCAATACCATGGCATCAATCAACCCCAAATAATTACTTTAGACATTAGTTACAGAATCTTACTTACGCTAACGAGCTTCTGTACGTTTACTATGCTGTACGTTCAGCCACAATTTTTATGCCAGGTAAATCCCTAAAATGTTATACTTTATTTGAAGCTGCAAAACGATTCGAAAGTCGGAGGCAGATGCTGTGCAAAGGGTCATTAAACACCGCAAGGGCTTCACTCTTATTGAAATGCTCATTGTAGTAATCATTATCGGCATGCTTGCCGCTATGCTGATGTTTGCCATCGGTAATGCCAAAGACCGGGCCACGGCAACAAGATTCGTCAACGACCTGAAAACCATACAGTCCGCCGCGCTGCTTTGCCGCACGGATACCGGTGATTGGTATTACCCGCAAAAAGGCGGCACTGATTACACCAGGGCACAAAATATCATCGAACATTATACTGGGCATACAATGACAAACGACGAGAAATCAGCCTACGAAATATGGGGCGGGAGCGGCACACCCAGTTACAGCATTTTTATAGTTGTACATATGGAGAGCCTCAAAAATGGCGAGGACCTCAAACGCATTATGAAAAAATATTCGAATGGCCAGATAGGAGTCAAGCTTTTCTCATCACATGGATTCACTGCCGATGATTACTACAAAGGCAAATACAACATTTACGACGGCGGAAATATACTGACATTTATGATCGTCCCTATTTTTTTCTGACGCTTAACAGGCATCAAAACTGCCGCAGGCACAATCTTTCGTTGGTAAAAGGACTTCTCCGCCTTTTACAGCCATATTAAATAGCCGATCTTGATTTTCGCAAAGGACAATGGCTCTATAAACCTGGACAAGACCAGCAACGGCTCTGTAATCTCTTCGATAGCTATCCATGAGAAGGCAAGCGAGAGCAAAAGCACAGGCAGCTGCAACGCGGACTTTGCTCCTGCTACACTTCTTGCTGTGATCCCGTTCTTCTCCAGAAGAAAGAGAAGCAAAAAAAAACACAATGAAAAACCCTTGCGGGCGTGGGGGCACGCCCGCAACAGATATTTGAAAACACAGTTGTACAAGTTTTGTCGCACGGCTTGGATTCGGCTTAAATGTCAGGGATGCCCCTTCCCATGTGTGCGGACAACATGATAACTTGACGGCGGACAGTATTTCTGTCCGCCGCTTTTGTTGAATCAACAAGAATGATCAGAAAACACAAGGAGGCAGAAGGATCTGATTATGTTTTAATCTTGCTTCTTTCTGCTAAAATAATGTTAACGGCATATGCTTTAAGTTTAAACGGGTCAACCAATGGCAACAACAAAGGAGAGACAGTTTATGAGCAAAACGAAAAAGTTCCTGGTCACATTTTTTCTGGCTACGCTTCTTACAGCCGCAGCATCAGCTTGTGCTTTTGCTTCGATGTCGCTGCCGCGTTCCGCGAATGACTGTCTGGACGGCGCATCTTACAAACTTGACCTCATCCCCCTCAGCAGCGACAACACGACAGAGCTCAGCGTCAGCAATACAGAACTGTGGAATTATGACGACATCAGGAGTCTTATAACGCAAAACATTTTGAACCAGATAGCTGATTGGGACGCTACTCTGGTAGGCGTATGGGGACCGTTTGAAAAGACCACTGGATATGACGAAGCAGTCAGAAGGATAAAGCTGAATGCCAGCCAGGCAACTGTCAATAAGATGGAAGACTGGGGCACAAAAAGGCTGTATCTGTATTTCATCACTACAGACAGCCGCGGGAATGTCAATGTCGTGGCAAAGGATTGGTTCGACAACCTTATGGAATCGACAGGCACTTCTTACAGCGATTACGACTACCTTGACGTTTCAAACATGCTGGGCCTTTCCGATTGGAATACTCAAAGCCTCTACGTATTCATGGTCCGAGATGACAGGGACGACGATTGGGGAAGCGGCAGCGGATGTAACGCAGGCTTCAGCGCTTTAGTTCTGTTGGCTTTAATTCCGCTGATGTTGAAAAAGAAAAAGTAAATAGTATTAAAAAAGAGCCGCTTAAAAGCGGCTCTTTTTTAATGCACTTCTTACTCTTCCAAAACATTTATTAAATATCAGCCATTACGCTGAGCTTTTCATAGAATTTCTGCTACAATTATCTATATAGATTCTGAGAACTTATAATTAAGTATTGATTATAGAAGGAGACTTTTCCGATGAAAATTACGAAAAAACTTTGTCTTACCCTGACTCTCGCAGCAGTATTCACTGCATTCGCGCCTATGTGCGCTTTTGCTGCATTCTCTCTGCCTTCGACATCAGCAGACTGCCTTGCGGGAGACACCTACGTTTTCGACATGACACCAATCAGCACTGACAAGAAAACTGAACTTTGCGGCAAACAGTCCCTTTGGACATATACCAACCTTGTAAGCTCAGATGTCGTAAGCACTGACATGAATACAAACGGCGATATGTTCGACGCTGGCGGTACGCTTGTAGCCGCATGGGGGCCATTCACCGGCTTCTCATCCATCGCAGACAGTTTCGGAAGGATCAAACTCAACATCAGTGCATTGACGGACACAAAGCTTATAGACATGCATATAGAGAATATGTACCTCTATTTCGTTGTCAAAAGCGGCGATATCAGCATTGACGTTACAGGCGCAAGGCTGACAAATGTCCTGCATCGCTCCGGCGACTACAACCTTGACGTCAGCATGGATTATATAGACGTTCCTTCATCGGACGTCACATCTGAAGACTGGAATACTAACACAGTCTATATGTATATGGTAAAGGCAAGCGACAGCGACAGCAGTGGCTCAAGTTGTAATGTTGGGTTTGGCGCTCTGGCGCTTATTGCGGCAATTCCGATGTTTTGGAGAAAGAAAAGATAACTCAAACAGCAAATAGACAAAGAAAAGACCCCGGGGCGATCACTTTGGGCTTTTTTTTGTCTTGCTTTTCAGATGAGATATCTGTGCATCTTTATTATTTTATCTCGTAACTGAGATTTGCCTTTGCAGGTTTAACGTATGAGTCCATCAGCCGCTTTGTGAAATCGCTGTGTGCTTCGATGACGCGATATGTATCGCCTGCACTCATGTGCCATCTGTCAGGGTCGCGGAGCGCGGAAACCATAGGCAGAACGCGCACGGTATCGCCACCGCCAGTCTGGCGTATCTGCACCCATGTCGGAATGACATCCGCAGAAACTATCTGCGCGCCATCCTGCGACTTCTCGACTGTGAGCCTGAGTATTGCTCCGACGTCCCTCGGCTTCGTACGCTGGAACGAGATAAAGTTGCCCATCGACCACGCGACAAATGCGCCTTTGCCGACGGCAGAACCATTATTGTTTTTCACGAATTCAAATTTCTGCAGCACATGAGGATGACCAGCGATGACCGCGCCAGCACCGCATGCGATGAGCTGCCCAACAATTTTTCTGACGCTCTCGGGCGGTTCAGAACGGTATTCTATCCCGGCATGGACAAGCGCTATCACCATGTCAGGCGACTGTGCTTTAGCACGCGCCATGTCGCGGCTCACAGCCTCAGCGTCAAGATACGATATCGCCCACTCCTTGCCTTTCGGCAGCTTTATCCCATTAGTTCCGTAAGTCCACGATACAAAAGCTATCCTGACTCCGCCGATATTACAGATAAGCGGCGGATTTTCACTTTCAGCTTTAGTCCTGTAAGTCCCTGCCGTGAAAAAACCAAGTTTCTGAAGCACATCGGCAGTTCTTACGAGACCGTGGAAATGCCTGTCAAGGCAATGGTTGTTCGATGTCATGAGAAGGTCGAACCCGGCGGCCTTTATCGCTTCGGCAAAGGCGTCAGGCGCATTGAAGCACGGATACCCAGTATAGTCTGACTGAGGCCCGTCCAGCGTCGTTTCAAAATTGCCGACAGTAAAGTCTGCGGCAGAAAGTATATCTTTGACAGCTGCAAAACACGGAGCAAAATCATATCCGTCTTTTGTCTTCGCCCTGTCGATCTGGTCCTGATGGGCCATCAGGTCGCCGGTGAAAGCTATCGTAACACGTACTGGGTCCGCAGTTGTTTGGACATCAGGCGAGATTTGAGCACTTGAGGCCGGCAGAGGATTTTGTGAAACTGGCGGGAAAAACGCAGCAGCCGAAAACAGCAGCAAGCCTGTGACGGCTGCAGACGCAAACAGCAGGACACCGCGTCTATTACTTCCTAACAAACGCGTAAAAAATGGCTCTGAAGCTCTTAAGTGTTTGCCGCCGTGTGCCATTATTTTGCTCCGTTTAAAATTTTTTATTTGCCGCCGATCTGATCGGCAAGAGTTTTATACAGCAGATCGGGGTCTATAGGTTTAGCTAGGTGTGCGTTCATACCGGCCGCACGGCTGGCTTCAACGTCTTCATCAAAGGCGTTGGCAGTCATCGCAATTATCGGAACTGTCTGCGCGTCATCTCTTGCAAGCGCACGTATCTTTTTTGTTGCCTCGAGCCCATCCATCTCCGGCATGCGGATGTCCATCAGTATTGCGTCGAATGAACCGTATTTTGATACATTGAAAACATTGACGCCTTCCCTGCCGTTTGCCGCAACCGTTACTCCGACATCCTTTTTCTCAAGAAGCGTTTTAACGATCTCGGAGTTGATGCTGTTGTCTTCGCATACCAAAACGTTTTTGCCGCTCAGCATTTTTTCGGAATCGCAGCTGTATGTTTTTGATGCCTGCTTATCTGGCTCGATTTCAGCAGAACGGAGCGGCAGCACGACACGGAATGTCGTGCCTTCGCCCAGTTTGCTTGTTACCGTTATCTTTCCGCCCATGAGGTCCACGAGCTGTTGGGTGATGGCCAGGCCAAGGCCCGAGCCCTGACGCTGCACATTTGGTGCCGTATATTCCTGCTCAAACGGCAGGAACATGTGTTTCATAAATTCATCGCTCATGCCTATACCATCGTCGGTGATGGTGAATTCTGACTCCATCGCCCCGGGCTTGTCTTCTTTCGTTGCGATAGATAACTTTATGTGCCCGCCCTCGTGCGTAAATTTCACCGCGTTCGACAGCAGATTGAAAAATATCTGGTTGAATCTGAGCTTATCAGCCATGACTGCATAACGGACTTCCGACGAATCATCGACAGCAAACTCTATCATCTTTGCGTCACACAAAGGCTGAATGACGGCCCTGAGGTAAGTCAGAAATTCTTCTCTGCGGTATGGGACGAGATGGAGCTCCATCTTTCCGCTTTCGACCTTGCTCATGTCGAGAATGTCGTTGACAAGCCCAAGCAGAAATTTGCTTGATGCATCTATTTTATTAAGATAATCCGCTTTCTTAGCGGGGTCAGCTTCTTCAAGCGCTAAACGCGTCATACCCATGATGCCGTTCAGCGGCGTACGTATATCGTGGCTCATGCGCGAGAGGAAATCGCTCTTAGCAGCCGTAGCTTTTTTTGCCGTCTCGAGCGCGTCGCGCAGTGCCTTCTGCTTTTCCATCTCTTCGCGTTTTACTTCGGTGCAGTCTGAGCGCACGAACGCAAATATTTTGTTGCTGCGGTCAAGGCAAGTTACCCAAAGTTTTTTATATCTCAGGCTGCCGTCTGCGGTTTTCATTGTGTCGTAATGTTCTATGGAGTCGTGATCTCCGAGCCATTCCGAAATATTTTTAATCTTCATAAATGCTGTGGTAGGACTGACATCTTCCGGAACGAGGTGCGCCGCAAAATACTTTTCCATGGTTCCTTCAAAATCGTCCGACTGTGCAGGCATGATATCAACGCTGTTCTCTGAAGCGCTTACGATCTCATACGAATTTGTGTTTGCATATATAACGGCAATGCAGTCATACTGCTGCTTGACAAAACCGTCGACTATGTTGCTAAGCATCTTCTGAGCGTTGATGTCCTGGACATAAATGAACGCTATTGTATCGCCTGTGTCAGCCCTGGTCATCATCTTAGCTACAGAGAGACACCAGATGGTCTTTCCCGACGAGCGCTTTGAATAATGCTCGTTATGCATAGTGCGCACGCCCCTGTCAAATTCTGCGAGCAGGGCGCGGCTTGACATGGCAGCGGTATGTTCCTCTCTTTGTGCCGGATCGGATATCGTGTTTGAGATAGCCTTGACGACCTTGTCATAATCGTTTCCGGTAACGAGCGGATCGTAATTCCAGTCTTTTCCTGAAACATCTTCCACAACATTTTTTGAAAGATTCACTCTCATTGAGCAAAGTAGTTCGCTGCCCAGTGCTTCTCTGTATGTCTGCTCATTCTGAAAACGGCTCTGCGCTTCAAGTTCACGTTTTTTAAGTTCGTCGATATCACTGTAAACAACATACAGATATTTTCTGCCGTTGATCTCTGATATGCTGTTATCGGCCTTCACCCATATATATTTGCCTGAGAGCGTGGCAAGCCTGTATGTAAGTGAAAATTTTCCCAGCGTCTTTGCGGCTTTCTGCACCTCTTCGGCAACAGCGTCTCTATCGTCAGGGTGGACAGACGTCATAGTGTTCGTCCCGTACAGTGAATGGAGAGGCGTTCTGGAATCGGCCCCCATCATCTCGCACATACCCTTTGACACTATCTCCGCGACAGTGCTTCCGTCTTTCTTCAGCTCAAGCAGGACCGCACCGCCGGGATAATTGTCCAGCACTCCGTGAAGCTGCTCATAAGTCTCTGAAAATCTGACTTCTGTCTCTTTTTGTTTGTCAATGTCGCTGAACACAATATATGCAGTATGAGAACCGTCTTCCTCCGTAACTGAGGTAGCGTCCATTTTTATCCAGTGCAGCACACCGATAACAGCGCCGACACGGTATGTCTCTGAATAAGAACCGTCGGTAAGCTTCATTTTTTCTATGGTTTTCAGAAGCTTCGGTTTGTCCTCATCTAATATGTTGAACAGGGTATCTTCGTTGAGCTTTGAGAGCATGGTGTCTCTGTCAAAACCGTAAAATCCGCCCATATTGTCGCTGACATAGGGTATCTTCATATCATCGCCGCTGAAGTTATAGACCGCGACTCCGACAGGAATGTTTTTGAGTATTCCTGTGAGCTGTTCCGAAACGCTCTCAAGTTCACTGCTCAGCTTTTTCTCATTTGTGATGTCCGTATACGAGGTATAGCACGTAACGCTTCCGTCAGCGTTTTTCACCGCGGTGCCGTCAAGACGGGTCCATCTTTCTTCTCCGTTTTTCGCTTTGCGTCTGTAAACGACGTGCCCTGCCTTGTTCTCTTTAAGTGCCGCAGCGAATTCTTCCTTTATCTTTTTTGCGTCTTTTTCAGGAATATTCGCAAGCCCGTCGTCCGCGATCAGCTTCTCGTATTCATCGTGTGTATAACCAAGCGGCGTACAGACACCGTCGTTGAAATAAAGCGTCGTGAAACTGCTGCCGTCATATCTGAAAACAGCTATACCGATGGGAATATTCGGCAGGATTTTATTAGTCTCATCATTTTGTTTCAGATAAAAATTCAGCAGCGCATTGCCGGACATCGCATTTCCTCCGTGCTATTTGTGCCTTGTGATGATCTCATGCTCAATCGCGTCGTACATAAGATCTGGGTCTATAGGTTTCGCCAGATGTACGTTCATGCCGGCATCCATACTGGCCTGTACATCTTCGTCAAAAGCGTTTGCGGTCATTGCGATTATAGGCACATCTTTTGCATCGCCGCGTTTCATAGCGCGGATGTTTCTAGCCGCCTCAAGCCCATCCATGACAGGCATCCTGATATCCATGAGCACCGCGTCAAAAGAGTTCTCTTCTGAAGCAGCAAATTTATCGACAGCCTGCCGTCCGTCCTCTGCAACATCGACGGTGTAGCCTTTCTTTTCAAGAAGCGCCACTGCTATTTCCCTGTTGATATCGTTGTCCTCAGCAAGCAGTATCCTGCGCCCGAGCGCTGACACCGAAGCAGAGATATGTCTGGACGTTTCATCGCCCTGTCCAGGGAGAGCAGGCGCTATATCGCATGCGAATTCGAAGCTGAAGCTCGTGCCCTTACCCGGGGTGCTGGTGACGGATATTTCGCCGCCAAGCATATTTACGAGCTTTTTTACTATCGAAAGCCCGAGTCCGGTGCCGCCGCTTTCTGACGATTTTTCCTGCGTGAACGGATCGAAACAGTGTTTCATGAATTCCTCGCTCATGCCCCTCCCGTTATCGCTCACAGTCACACGGCAGCGGCAATGAATCTTGTCTTCTGGTGTCAGATTCTCTATCGTGACAATTATCTTTCCGTTTTCCGGCGTAAACTTTACAGCGTTGGAGACCAGATTGATAACAACGCGGTTCAGGCGCAGCGCGTCTGTGTAGATATTGCGCGGAACGTTTTCTTTGATGTCGAACGAAAAATCTATTTTCTTGGCGTCTATCTGCGGTCTGATGACAGTCGTAACGCTGTTAACATAGTCGCCTATGAAACTGTTCTCGCGTGCAAGCTCCACCTTTCCGCTTTCAATGCGCGACATCTCAAGCACATCATTTATGAGACCGAGAAGATATGAGCTTGAGTGTTTTATTTTCTTAAAATATCCGACGGCTTTAGCATCTTCGATTTCGTCAAGCGCGAGATTCGTCATACCTATAATTCCGTTCATCGGCGTGCGGATATCATGGCTCATTCGCGAGAGGAAATCGCTCTTAGCACTGTTCGCCATCACCAGTTCTTCATTCTTGTGCTCAAGGACACGTGCATACTTGTCCTTCTGGCGTGTGTACAGCAGGGTGCCAAATATAACGCCGCAGACGACCGTGATGATAAACAGCAGTATCCACCTGTTCTCGTAAACGATATCGCTCAGCGTATAATCGTACATCTTGGCCGATGTCGTAAAGAGCGTAACTATGTTGAATTTTTCATCATCACTCAGATTGTTTATGGCTTTGTCTATGATCCTGAACAGCATTCTGTTGCCGCTGTTTCTGAAACCAGCCGCGCATATATATATCGGATTAGTTGAAGAAGGTATCACTTTGAGGTCAGAATAGGATGGCTTCTGCAGAATTACGCTCCAGTTGAAAGAGTTATTGAGCAGTCCCTCGACTTCACCGCGGCGCAGCCCTTTTATGGCATCCGGCCAGCTGTCGTATTCAGTAAGCTTCATCTCGGGATACGCTTTTCTGTACTGCGCAAGCATGCCGGAAATACCCTTCGTGATGCCTATTTTTATACGCGTTATGTCTTTGATCTCTTTCCCAGGAATCGTGACGATGGCAGCGTTTGCCTGGATAAAAGGCGTAGATATCCACAGCGGTCCGTTTGCATTGGAAGTCATGCTGTTTGGCACAGGCATTACGATATCGTATTTCCCGCTTGCCAAAGCTTCAACCTCATCGTTCATACTTCCCGCAGAAATATACTGAAACTTCAGCCCCGTGTATTTTCCTACCGCGTTCATTATCTCTATGCCTATGCCTGTCAGTTCTCCTGTCTTTTTATCTCTGTAGAACATAGGTTTGCGGTCGTCTGGGACACCGATCTTTACGATTCCGCGCGCTGCAACACATTTTTTCTCTTCAGCAGTCAGCGTATCTTCGAAAAGCTGCCCGAAATATTTATTGAACGTGCGCATGCGGAACATCGGGTCGTTAGTATCTACAGCGTTAAGAGCTTCGTCGAGCTCATCAGCTAAATCTCTATCCTTATTGTTGACCATAAAATAATATGAATAATTTTTGAGTGTAGCTATTGTCCTCATGCCGCTGTCGCCATACACAGCGTCTGTGACTACAGCATCGATCTTGCCGGCTTCCAGGTCTTTCCGCATCTGCGCGAATCCAGGATAAGTCACTACATTCAGGATAGAATAGCCATGCCGTCTCGCATAGTCTCTGAGCGTATCACCGTGTATCGTGCCCTGTTCTATTGCTATTTTCATCTTGGGTATATCGGACGCTTCTAACTCGCTGCGGCGAAGTACCATTATAGTTACGGATTCATGCCCTATCGGAGATGCGCTGAATAGGAACCTCTTCAGCCTCTCTGCCGTTATGAATGCAGGGGAAAGCAGGTCTATCTTGCCGTTCGCGAGCTGATTCATCGCATCGTCCCATCCCGGCATCTGAACATACTCTATCTTCCAGCCAGTCTCCTTGGATATTCTGGTAAGCAAATCCACGACAAAACCCTTCGCTTTGCCGTCCGGACCTATCTCCTGATACCGAGGCATCGTATCGACACCGACGCGCACGACGCGTTTTTCTTTCGAGGCCTGCGCCTGGAAAGCTGCCGCAAATAATATGATAAATATTGAAACAAGTATTACAGGAAAAATTTTGCGGTCCATGAGCAGCCTCCTGTTAATCTTGTCTGTCATAACAAAAAAGGAACATCTTCTGTAGAACAAAACCGAACTTCGTGCTCGATATAACAACAACTTGTTGCAGGGATATTTTTATATCTCCGGCAGCTGTCGTCAATCTACACGTATAATTGTGCTGTGTTTATTTTAAATCATCACACTTCAAAATTAAAGATTCAGGCTTAATTTGGTGTGATACATAAATATTATGTGAAAATACTTGGCAATGTCCGATAACGGAATTATAATACAAACGAAAAAGAAGAGCATCAGAAACAAAAATACAGCAGCAAAGAAGGAGTGATTTTTATGATCGGAACATTCACGATCAGGAAGTTCATCAAAGTCATGGAAGGATTCAACATGATGCCGCAAGGCAAGGAACGTGACGAGGCAGAACAGAGAATACGCGCTGAAATGAACGAAGCCGGTATAAACTGGGATGTCCTCGGGGAAGACAAGATAGCAGGGCTCGAGAAAAAAATAGAATACATCAGGCAGACTCTTGCGCACAGGGAAGATGACAACTGCTGGAAGGACGATGCTGTCCACGAAGGCAAGTTCGCAGAAGGCAGAAGCTTCTGGTGCGCTAACGCCGAAACTCCCGAAGGGCATGAGTGCATTGTGACATACGCGTTCGACGATGCGGTCTTCGGCAAAGACGCCAAGGACAAGTATGACTGGAGCGACCCTGAGAACGTTTACGACATCGCTACCATAAGCAATTGGAAGTAACGGCTCCGTGGCTCCACAGGTAACGTCCATCACATTCGCGTCCGAGACCACAGGCCTCAACGAACGCACGCTGCGCAGAATGTGCGCTGACGGCAGGATCCCGGGCGCGACGCTTATCGGCAAGACTTGGGCCGTTCCCTATCAGTGGGTGGCAGGACAGGAAGACACATGGGAACCGCATGACGGATATGTGCCCCTTGTAGAAGCCGCCTTTAAAATGGGCATTTCTCGAGAAGCGGTGCGGCAGCTCTGTGAACGCGGGAAGCTCAAGGGAGCTAAGCACATGGTCGATCAGCGCGGGCACTGGATGATAGACAAGGCCGACATGAAACGCTACATTATGAAAAAGAACGGTTATGTGTGGGGCGAAGAAGATAAAGATTGAGAGAAGAGGCTGTGTCACACAGCCTCTTCTTGTGCAATAATCAGAATATCTCATCAGCAAAGGCTTGATCGAATGGCAGCAGTTTACGATTTCATGAACAGGCTGAACGAAGAGCAGAAGGCAGCGGTGCTTGCTACCGAAGGCGCTGTGCGTGTAGCAGCAGGCGCAGGCACAGGCAAGACGATGACTCTGACGTCGCGCTACTGCTACCTCGTCTCAGAGCTTGGCATCGCGCCGAGAAACATCCTCTGCGCAACTTTCACAAACCGCGCGGCGAATGAGATGAAGCGCCGGGTGCGTGACACGCTTGGTGATATGGACCTCAGCTACATCTGCACGTTTCATGCCTTCTGCGTACAGCTGCTTAAAGAAGACATCAACGTCATAAATTTCCCGAAAAATTTCATAATCATTGACGAAGAAGACCAGAAGCAGATGCTGCTCAAGATATTCGGCGAGATGGGACTGACTCTGCGCGACATGACGCTCCAGCGCGCAAAGGATGAGGTGCTCGAAGCGCGCAAAATGCACGCGGCCGATTACATTGACGATATATACATGCTCAACAACGAAGAGTTAAAAAAGAAGGCATCCGAAGCTCCTGGAAGAAACGACGAAATATTTTACCGTTATCTCTACGAGCAGAAGAAGTGTTTTGGATGCGACTTCAACGACCTCATAAATTTCGCCGCTTATATACTTGAAAAATTTCCAGACGTCCGCGAAAAATGGCAGGAGCGCATGCAGTATGTGCTGGTCGATGAATTTCAGGATGTGAGCCTGCGCCAGTACAATATCGCGCGTTCACTTGCCGGAAAACACGGTAATCTGTTCATAGTCGGCGACCCTGACCAGACGATATATTCATGGCGTGGTTCTCACACGAAATATTTCCTCGATTTCCCGAAAGTTTATAAAGGGGCGAAAACTTTCGCTCTAACAGCGAATTACCGCTCTAGGCCGGAGATCCTCGCCGCATCAAATGCGCTAATCGCAAAAAATGAGATAAGGTTTCCGAAAGAGCTTCATGCTCTTAAAAACAGCGGCCTGCGCCCGCTTTATTTCCACGCGCAAAGCGAGAAAGCCGAAGCCGCGTGGATATATTCAGAGATAAAAAAGCTGCTCAGGGCAGGCGTGAAAGAAGGTAGCATCGCCGTGCTCTACCGTGCCCATTACCTGACACGCGTGCTTGAAGAGTGTTTTATTAAAAACGGGCTTGCGTACAAAATATACAGCGGCGTTGAATTTTACGGCCGCCGCGAGATAAAAGACATCATCTGCTATCTGCGCATGGTGACTGCAGGCGATGACATCGCATTCCTGCGCACTGTCAACATGCCACCGCGCAAGATGGGCGCAAAGAAGATCGACGCGCTCAAAAATTACGCGGAAGAAAAAAATATTTCTCTCTACAGCGCTCTCAAAGAAAATCTTGAGGAACCATTTCTGCGCGGCACTCAGGCGAAAAGATATGTTACAGCCATTGAATATGTGCGCCGTCAGCAGAACGCCATGAGGCTCGGAGACGCTCTGCAGACTCTGCTCGATATGAGCGGATATGAAGAGTTCCTGAGGCTTCAGAGCGATCAGGACAGGCTCGACAACGTAGCCGAGCTCAAACGCTCTGTCGAAGAAGCCGGTAAAGATGACGACGCTACACTTGAGGAATTTCTCGCACACGCAGCGCTGTTCACAGACCTTGACCACGAAGAGCGGCACGATTCTGTAAAGCTTATGACAGTACATACGGCAAAAGGCATGGAATTCCATTGCGTCTTCGTCTGCGGGCTCAACGAGGGCGTGTTTCCAAGCAGAAAGACAGACACCCCCGAAGACATGGACGAGGAACGGCGCCTCGCCTACGTCGCTATGACACGAGCCATGGACAGGCTTTACCTGAGCGACGCAGAAGGCGTTGCTAACGACAATATTTTCAAATACCCGTCGCGTTTTATATTCGACGCTGAAAAAGAAAACATAGACTACGTGAAAGAGCTCGATAAGACTCTTGAAGAGCGCGTGAAACGTCAGATAAAATTCAGCGAAGCAAAACTGCAGAGCTCGTCATCTCTGCTCGAGGAAGGCGACCGTGTCAAGCATTCTGTTTTCGGCGAAGGAACTGTAGTATCGGTAAACACGTCACAGCTTTGCTACTCCATCCAGTTCGACAGGCTCAAGACTTCACGCAGCGTTATGTTCGGGAGTAAATTGGACAAAATTTAAAAACAAAGATACCCTCCGCAACGGAAGGCATTTTCGTTTCTCTGCTGTAAAGACAGCTTATTCAGCTGACGTCATTTCGTTTATTAATTTATAGAGAAGGTCGTAAAGCTGTTTGTCTTCCTGTGCAGAAAGCGGAAGGTCTGATTTGACTCTCGCCGGTATAGCTGCGGCGCGGTCTTTGAGTTTCATGCCGGCTTCAGTTATCGTTACGATGACATTGCGCTCGTCTCCGCTGTCACGGCTGCGGCTGATGATGCCTGCGGACTCCATTTTCTTCAGCATAGGCGTAAGCGTTCCGCTGTCGAGATAGAGCTGTTCGCCGAGGGATTTTACGTTGATGCTGTTAGTATCCCAGAGCACAAGCATAGCGATGTACTGAGTATAGGTAAGTCCAAGCTCTTCAAGAAACGGTTTGTACTTGCGTATCATTTCCTTCGAGCACGCGTAAAGCGGGAAGCACAGCTGGTTCTTAAGCTTCAGCCCTTCGCTGTCACTGTTCGTTGACCAACCTTTTCTGCTTTGTAGCATCTCCTCACTTCTCCTTTTTTGCGGCTTCTGTGACGGCGCGCGCCAGCTGATCTGCGCACGAGGTCCCTCTGCCGCTGCAATTTATTCCGGCCAGCTTGGCCGATATCTGCTCGGCGGTCCATCCGTCAACAAGCTTCGGTATAGCCTGAAGGTTGCCGTCACAGCCGTCGGTAAAAACAACGTTCGTAACAACGCCGTCATTTATATCAAAAGCAATATTTGTTGAACAAGTGCCTTTTGTATCGTAGGAATATTTCAAAACATGCACCTCTCTAATTTATTTATCATAATGCAATAGTATGCAACTTATTTATATTTTGTCAAGCAGTAAAGGGTATAAGCAAAATAAAAACAGCGCCGCGGCAATGCCGCGGCGCTGCGATCTTAGCTTAAGATGTATTTTTTTTAGAGCTTTACGTCGATTATCGCGGTTACACCGACACCGCTGACACGTCTGAAGCGCTGGATAGGATTCTCAGAATCTATAGGAATAAGAGCTTTTGCCCTTATGCTGCTGAATTCGCCCTCAAGCTGCGCGACAGCCTTTGTTTTGTCAATAGCAGATTTTGTTGTCGCACCGACCTGTGCTGCTCCTATATGCGTGCCGCTGCCGAGAGAAACTATCGGAACGACCTTTGTGTAACCCTGGTATTTCAGGCCCTTGTTGAACGTTATCGTGTTGATAAAATTGTTGAGCTGCGGCCCGATAGTTTTGACCGCATAGCCTCCTGCAACTACGATAGCTGTGTCCTTAAGCACATCGCCGAGGTCCAGTGCCTGAGCTACTGGCACAGATACAGCAAGCGTTCCGCATATCAGCAAAGCCGCAATTATCTTCTTAATTTTCATTGGTCATCATCCTTTCGTATAGGATCTGCTGTTAAAACAAAAGTCCGCCCAGATGAGCGGACCTTTTGTTTACATCAAAAATGAGTTATTTCCAGTTTTCGCATTTGACCTGGAAGTACGCCTGCGGGTGTTTGCAGACCGGGCATACGTCAGGAGCTTTTTTACCGATAACGATGTGTCCGCAGTTCGAGCACTGCCAAATCACATCATGATCTTTCGAGAAGACGAGACCGCCCTCAACGTTTTTGAGAAGCGCAAGATAACGTTCTTCGTGTTCTTTTTCGATCTTAGCAACGCCTTCAAAAAGGTCCGCTATATCGTTAAAGCCTTCTTCTCTTGCAGTCTTCGCGAAACCTGCATACATGTCGGTCCACTCATAATGCTCGCCTGCTGCAGCGTCTTTGAGGTTATCGGCTGTTGACTGAATCTGTCCGTCTTTCTGAAGAAGCTTGAACCATATCTTAGCGTGCTCTTTTTCGTTTCCGGCCGTTTCTTCAAATAGGTTGGCTATCTGGACATAACCGTCTTTGCGTGCCTTCGACGCATAATATGTGTACTTGTTGCGCGCCTGTGATTCGCCTGCAAACGCTGCTGCGAGGTTAGCTTCTGTTTTGCTCCCTTTAAGTTCCATGATCATTTCCTCCTCTATATTTTGTAATGTAAATAGACTATTTGGTGCTAGCGAGCTAATCTTAACACGTTTTAAATCAAAGGCTAGATATTCTTGCTGATTTATTCTCTTGCCTATTCTGTAGTTTTCGGTTCGGAAAGATGTTTGGAGATCTCATACAGAACTTCAGCAAAACGCGCCTTCTTAAGCGGATTGTCCTTGTTTGCGGCCAGGTCGCTCGTAATGCCGGCAAAGTGAAGGTCCTTATTGCCTGAGGAAATTTCCTGGAGCCAAAGCGCAAGGTCATTTTCTGTGACAGTCCCCAGCATATCGCGCTGCGGCAGATTTTTGGTGCCGAGCATGCTGCGGAACACCTCTATGACATCTATCCAGTGAATGTCGCTGTCAGGCTGGAACAATGTTTCAGATGCAGGAGTCAGATATCCGCGCAGAAGGGCAAATTCGACGGGAGCCCAAAGTTTTATATCAGGACTGATGTCTTTGAGCCTGTATATGGAAAGTTTGTCCTTCGCGTCCAGAAGCGCGATCTGCACATCCGTGAGCCTGACGTTGCGCGGCTGTATCTTGTTCTGCACCGCAACTGCTGCAATAGCGCCTGCCGCCTGACCTGTAAGCATGGTAACAGGCTGCAGGCGTATCGAACCATTTACCACGCGCGACACAGAGATGTTCTTCTCTGCTGCAAGCAGCCCATTTATTTTCTCAGGAATGAGAGCTCCGAACGGTATCTGAAAAAGGCCGCCCTCGCCCTGCCAGTCGTTAGGTATATCTTCTTCTTTTTCGCCAAGGTCCTGGTCAAGGAACCTCGTGTTGCGCAGGCCGTGAATATCTATAGGATATTCGCCGAGCGCCACAACATCAGTAATGTTATTCTGAGTCCTGTGCAGAGATTCGTCGCGGATGATGTCCTTCACGACCATAGTTTTGACACCGGCGATGCGGCGTCCCTCACGCACGTACACGATAGGCGGGAAATGCTGCAGTATGGGAGCAAATTCTTCAGGCATATCTTCCCATGTCTTCCAGCTGCTGACAGATGAGCCGCTGAATCCCTGCGTGTTGTCCACCGACCAGTCCTCTAGGCCAAGTTCGTGCTGCATGTAATAGATGAACGCGAGTGTCTTGCCAATTGCTTCGCGGTCGGCTTTCAGACGGTACTTTATGTCAGTGATATAACGAACCGAAAGGCTCTTCGGCTTGCCGTTGTGCTGTCCGCCTGGCCAGTCATTGGCCCAGTTTATGCAGGTCTTGGTAGCGTTCTTCCATGTGTCAGGGCGGCCGCCGTTGATAGTGTCTTTCGATTCGGGGTCAGGCAGAGCACGGTAGGCGTTGTGTGACGGAACATCAAATGGATAGTCACCTGGCCAAGTGTTGCCGTTTTTAGTAACGATAGCGCGGAACTCATCGACATACTCGTCATAGTGCGGCGGTTCGCTTTTTATTTTCAGCTCGTCAGGCAGGCCGTTGGGGTAGCGTTTAACGACAGCAACGTATGTCGTATCCTGAATGATGCCGCCCTTTCCGACATGGGGCGAGACACCGTTCGCAGCACGGTAGCGTGCGCCAGTAAGCGGGATAAAATCGCCGCACTCTGTCGCATCGATGAAAACCTTGGCCAATACTTCGACCTTTTCACTTCCTACACTGAACACAGCCGATTTAACGGTTCCGTCCGTGACCTTGGCCGATACAGGATGTGCGTCGTATATGATTTTGATACGCCCTGTCTTGTTGATCATATCAAGCAGGACCCTTTTGCCTTCAGAAGGCTCAAAGGCTATCGTGTCACCGCCCCAGTAGCATGTGTTAGTGTTCTTGCCCATGCGTTTGTAATTTTCGCGTATTTTATTTATGAATTCCAGATAAAGCCCTGTGCGTGTAAAAGTTTTGTCGTCCATTGTGCTGACGGCGGCTCCCGTCATCTGTCCGCCCACCCAGTCGGAGGGCTCAAGCAGCAGCACTGTCATGCCCATGCGCGCGGCCTGTATAGCAGCCGAGCATCCACCTGTGCCGGCGCCTATAACGGCGACATCGCACGCCATAGTCTCTTCGGCATTGGCTGCGGACGGCAAAACAGCGGCAACAGCGATAAAAGCGAGTATAAAAAGTTTCTTAAACAAAGTTTATTCCCCCATACATAATTCGCAAAAAACGGAAACTATTTTACAGCAAACTGACAAAAAAATACAGACGGCCCGCACTGCACGGACCGCCTGAAATATACAAATTAAACTTTTATTTCACAAACAGTTCCTTCGGCCCTCCGTCAGATATGTCGAAATATCCTCGGTCTGTGAGCTTCAGCGCAGGAATGACTGAAAGGGACATGAAGCTCAGGCGCATCAGCGCTGACTTATCCGCGCATCCGAGCTGCGCGACTGCGTCATCAAACGGGGCAAGCGCTTCAAGAAGCTCATCAAAAGGCTGCAGGCTCATAAGTCCTCCGACAGGAAGCGCATGGCTGAAGATGACCTCCCCGTCCTCCGCGGCCACTATGCCTCCGCCCATCTCTGACAGTCGCGCCAGCGCGGCGGCCATCGACTCATCATCCATGCCGACACATGTGAAGTTGTGCGCGTCATGTGCGACCGATGAAGCAACCGCACCCTTCGTGATGCCAAGATCTTTTATAAAACCTATGGCTGTGCGGCCTGTGCCGCGGTTCTTCTCAACGACAGCTATCTTAGCTATGCCGCGCAAAGCATCTGCAACGGCAAATCCGTTCTCTGCCAACGGCTCTGCCACAAGTGTTTGAGTTACTACGGAATCTTTCTGTGTTCCTATCATGCGCAGCTTTGCGGATACGTTAGGGATCCTTACTGCGAGATCCTCAGCAGAAGGCATACGCACAGTCTCTCTGTTGCCTGGCAGAGGAGAAATGACCGCAGGCGTTATCTCTTTCAGGAGCTTTCCGCCGGCAACAGTCATCACGCCGCGTTTCCATACGTTTTTCACTTCGCAATCCTTGAGCCCGCCGCCAAGAAGCAGCATGTCGGCGATGCGTCCTGGCGCTATCGCGCCTCGGTCATCGAGTTTGAAATATTCCGCAGGAGTCAGGGTCACCATACGCAGTGCCGACATCTCATCAACGCCAGCCGCGATAAGTTCTCTGAGGCATCCGTCAAGATGTCCGCGTTCCTTCATGAACGCCGGCGAAATGTCATCACTTACTGCCATGCAGCGTACGCATAGCCTTGGATCGTTGCGCACTATCGGCGCTAAATTGGCAAGATCGCGTGTAGCGGTCCCCTGACGCAGCATAACGTACATTCCCAGACTCAGTTTTTCGAGGGCCTCTTTGGCCGTGGAGCACTCGTGGTCTGATGTAGCGCCGCTTATTATGTAAGCCGCGAGGTCAGCACCGGTAACTCCGGGTGCGTGTCCGGTAACGACTTTTCCGTCCGCGGCTTTTATCTTTGCCATGACATCGTCTGCTCCGTCACAGGCTCCAACGAAATTCATCATCTCGCCAAGGTGCGTGCATGTACCCTCGTCAAGCAAAGTCTTTACGTCTTCAGCACCGAGCGGCTCGCGGGGCGTTTCAAAATATGAAGCTGGCACGCATGACGGGGCACCGTAGAAAATATCGACTGGAAGATCTTTGCTCTCCTCGTGCATGAAGCGCACGCCTTCCATGCCGCATGTGTTTGCGATCTCGTGAGGGTCAGCCATTACAGTGGCCGTGCCGTGGGGAGCAGCGGCGGCCGCAAAATTACGCGGCACCATGAATGTGCTTTCGATGTGCATATGTCCCTCTATAAAACCAGGAACAAGCACTTTTCCGCCGCAGTCAAAAGTTTCTCGTGCCTCATAACCCTTCCCGACTCCGACTATGATGCCGTTTTTAACTGCAACGTCGGAATCCTCGAACTCCATTGTGAAAAGGTTTGCAACGCGTGCGTTCTTAAGCAGGATATCTGCCGGTTCTTCTTTTCTTGCGGCCTTTAAAAGTTCTTTTGTATCTGACATCCCTACCACCTCATACATTTATTATATATGCTGGTCAAATATTTTTTTTGATAAGAACGTTACACAAGAAACTGATGCACAACATCTGCGGTGTGCGCGGCAGATATTTTTATCTGCTTGCAAAAACTTCCAAGCGCGGCGCAGAAGCAATGATGACCAAGAAACACAAATGGAGAGAGCTTGAAGGCGCACATCTGAGTACTCCGAAATCCCTCTCCAGAGGGTTTCAAAGCCAGCAGTGCTTATCTGCCGTGCTGCACAAACTAGAAGCCTTCCTGCGCATTGCGCGCAATTATTTCATTCTGCTGATAATTGTCGAGGTCAACAAAGTAGTCGCTGTAACCGGCCACGCGTACGAGCAACCCTCTGTACTGGTCAGGATTTTTCTGCGCGTCTCGCAGCGTATCATTGTCCACGACGTTGAACTGGATGTGGTGTCCGCCAAGCGCGAAGTACCCTCTGATCAGATTCACAACTCCGTCGATACCCTTCTCGCCGGCAAGCACAGACGGCAGGAAACGCTGGTTGAGCAGCGTTCCGCCTGACTTGACCTGGTCGATCTTGCCGAGCGATTTGCAGACTGCCGTTGGTCCGTGACGGTCAGCGCCGTGCTCTGGCGACGTTCCGTCAGATTCAGGCATACCGGCAAAACGTCCGTTCGCCGACGCGCCGAGCATCTGCCCAAAATAGTTGTGGCATGTCGTGGAAAGCTGGTTGAGCTTGTACGTCGGGCCAAGTATGCTGTGCTTCCCGTCTATTGTTTCAAATTCGCTTTCAAAGACACGTCTCATGATGTCGTCCGCGTAATCGTCGTCGTTGCCATAGAACGGCGTGTGGTTCCACATCGTCAGGCGCATCTTCTCGCTGTCTTTCCAGTTGTCTTTCATAGCTTCCGTGAGCTCCTCGAGAGTGAACTCCTTGTTATCGTAAACATGTTTCTTTATCGCGGAAAGAGAATCCGAAACTGTGCCGAGACCGCAGCACTGGATATAGTCTGTGTTGTAGCGCGGCCCGCCGTTGTAATAATCCTTGCCGTTCTTTATGCAGTCACGGATCACGCACGAGAGGAACGTCGCCGACATATTTTTCGTGTACCATGAGCGCAGGAAGTTGTCGACGCCTATCTTCGTGTTGACGACATATTCCATTTGTTTTTCGAATGCCGCATAGAGGTCGTCGAATGTTTTGAACGAGCTCACGGGGCCTGTTGTGATGCTGACCTGTTTTCCGGTGAGCAGGTCTTTGCCGTCGTAGAGCGCGTACTCAAGGAGCTTCGGCACGTTGAGATACCCGTGCAGCAGATATGCTTCTTTGCCGGAGCAGCCGGTTTCGATACAGCCGCTGTTGCCGCCCTGACGCGCGTCTTCGAGCGTTTTGCCGGCACGCATCTGTTCCTGGATCACCATATCGCAGTTGAACATCGACGGATAGCCCATGCCGTTGCGGAAGACCTTCGCAGCCGCGCGCAGGACTTTATCAGGCGTGCGCGTGCTGACCTGCACGTTGCCCTGCGGCTGAAGCAGACGCAGCTCGTCGAATATCTCAAGGCAGATGTACGTAACTTCATTAGAGCCGTCCTTGCCGTCTTTCGTGAGACCGCCGAGGTTGATATTTGTGAAGTCGTTGTATGTGCCGCTTTCTTTTGCGGTGACGCCGACTTTAGGCGGCGCCGGCGTGTTGTTGACCTTTATCCAGAGACATGACAGCAGCTCTTTTGCTTTGTCGCGGTCGAGAGTTCCGTCGTCAAGCCCCTTTGCGTAGAATTGGCCAAGGTGCTGGTCGAGGTGCCCCGGTGAAAGCGCGTCCCAGCCGTTCATCTCGGTGATGACGGCAAGGTGCGTGAACCAGTATGTCTGTATAGCTTCCCAGAAATCACGCGGCGCGTGGGCAGGGACCCAGTGGCAGACGTCAGCTATCTTCATCAGCTCTTTTTTGCGCTGCGGATCTTTTTCCTCCGCGGCCATCTCTTCCGCAAGCTTTGCGTGACGCTCGGCAAAAATTATCTGCGCGTCGCAGGATATGTCCATACCCTGCAGATCCTCGTCTTTAGTGGCCGCATCGGGGTCGTTCACAAAATCTAGTTTTGCGCGTGCTTCCGCGATGTCTTTTTTAAGGTCGAGCATTCCCTTGTGATAGATGAGGTCGTCGAGCTGCGTGTGCCCAAGGGCGCGCTGCTCACCGAATTCCGTAAACGTGCCGGCTTTGTAGAGGTCGTTCCACTCCTTCGGCATGCGCGAGAAAAGCCTGTCGCGCGCTGAGCGGCCTTTCCAGAACGGAATGACTTCCTTTTCATAAATCTCTATATCTTTCTCATCGACGAGATACCTCTGCTGCTCACGGACATTGAGCGTTTCAAGGTCCTGGCGTGTGTGGCACGTCAGCTCCGGGAATGTCGAAACTCCTTTCGGACGAGGACCGCGCTCACCGACTATGAGTTCCTCGGGACCGATATATATCGTCTTGTTCTCGCATATGTACTTGTAATTCTCTCCGCGCAGGACAGGCATAGGCATCCTGCCGTCGTGCTCTTTGTAGAACTTGGTTTCCAGCAAAGCGCGTTCGATGCTTATAAAAGGTTTTGCGTCGAAACTTTCGTCACGAAGGTGCTGTATTCTTTCGTTCATTGCTCTTCCTCCCTATGCGGCGTTTGCCGCGTGTCAAAAAATTTTATCTGTAAAATTTCTGTTTTCTGCAAAGCTGATGGCTTTTACAAGTCCGAAAAGCACAATGTTTTCTGATTTATTTATCCGCCGATCGTAACTTTCAGCCCGTAACTTTCAAATATTCTCTGTGCCCTGTTTGTCATATTTGCCGTCGGCGGCATTAAATCGGGCAGTTTATATTCAATATGCCACCGCTCGTGTTTGCCTTTTGCTGCCGTATGATATGGCAGGATATTGACACCTGTGACTCCCCTGAGCTTAGACACCATCTCCGCCATCGCCGTCACATTTTCGTCGCTCGTATTTATGCCCGGCATGAACGGAAAGCGGATATTTATCGCGGCTCCTGCGTCAGAAAGGGCTTTCAGATTTTCAAGAATGACGACGTTATCAACGCCCGTGTACTTTTTATGCTCGGCGGGATCCATGTGTTTCACGTCGTAGAGGAACAGATCCGTCTCCTTCGCGATATCGAGAATCACCTTTTTCTGTACGAAGCCGCATGTATCGACACAGCGGTGATAGCCTTCTTCGCCGCAGGCTTTGAGCGCTTCCAGCATGAATTCTGGCTGCATCATAGGCTCTCCGCCAGAGAACGTCACGCCGCCGCCGTTGCGCGAGAATATTTCGTCCTTCGCAAATTCTCCCATAAGCTCATCGACCGTGTATTCCCTGCCGCATATCTCGCGGGCCTCGGACGGGCAGACATCGGCGCACGTGCCGCAGCCCGTGCAGAAAGCTTCGTCCGTAACGAGCGCGCCTCCGACGACAAATATGGCGTGGTTAGGACAGGCATCGGCACAGGAGCCGCAGGCAATGCAGCGTTCGTGACGGAAGAGCACAGCAGGCCTCAGCGCCTGGCTCTCTGGGTTGTGGCACCACCAGCACGCAAGCGGGCAGCCCTTAAGGTGAGCTGTCGTGCGTGTGCCGGGACCGTCGTGTATCGAATATTTTTTTATGTCGAAGATTATACCCTTAGTGTCCATCGTTACTCCTCCGACACATCTAGTTCGGCGCGGTTCGCAAAATAATACTTGCGTATGAACCGCTCCTGCACAGCGAATGACCAGTGCACATCGCGCACGTACTCCGCCGCGCCGCTGAAATCGCCTGCGCGGAAAAGCTCTACCATCCTTGCGTGCTCATCGAGCGAATGCAGCTCCCACTCTTTTACGAACGTTTTGTTGCGCGGGAAGTCATAGAGGCGTTCCTTGTGTACCTTTATATAATGAAGCATTTCATCGTTGTCGGATAAATTCAGATATACGTTGTGAAATTTAAGGTTCGAGTCGTAATACATGCCGAAGTTGTTGCGTTCGAGCGCTTTGCGCATCTGCTCATTATGTTTCTCCATATCGTCGGCATACGGCGGCTGGAAACGCAGAGCTGTCGTGATTATAACAGCCGATTCGAGAGCGCCTAATATTTCATATATGCTTTTGATATTTTCGGGAGTGAGCACGTTCACAGCGACACCGCGTCTTGGATAAATCGTGACAAAGCCTTCAGACTCCAGCTGGAAGAGCGCGTCACGCAGCGGCGTGCGGCTCATGCCGAGCTCACTGCTGATATCGTCAAGGTTCAGGAACGCGCCGGGTCTCACCGCGCCCTTGCTCATTTGAGCACGGAGATAATCGTAAACTTTTTCGCGCAGCGATTTGATCGCTGAAGTATTTTCCAAATTAGTCCCTTTTTCCATGGGTATTTTCACCTTATAAAATTTTATCACAGATATATCAGATTGCAATATTTTTGTGTAAATGTCATGCGCAATAATTATCATATTTTACATATAATTTAGCAATACTCCTACTTTTATAAAATTTTACTGCAAGACAATCTGATATATCAGATACGTGCAAAAAATATAATTTCTCCTCTTTAAGATGCCGTTTTGTTTTTACAAAGACATTGCAAAGACAAATTCACTGAATTTTTGCAAGAGACTGTTTTTTGCGCGCAACTGACAAATAGCTTCACGGCAGGTTATACTGGTATCAAATACTTCACATCACACATAAAAATCAGCAAAACAAATACAAAACGAGGGGTGCCGCCGATGAAGATACAGGAGTTCAAGCTTGAAAGACTGTTTGCGAACTACAAGCCCAAAGCAAAGTACATGCTGAGCCAGGTCTCGTGCGAAAGCTTCACGATGCGCGAGATACTCGACATGGCTGACGACGAATGCAGAAAACTCTGGGAAGAACTGAGCCTAGGCTATACGAACGTCGCAGGCTTTATGCCGCTGCGCCGTGCAATCGCCGCGACTTACGACTCCATACGTCCGACAGACATCCTTGAAGTTACACCAGAAGAGGGGATATTCATTTACATGAACACCATGCTCGATCCGGGCGACGAGGTCATCGTAATGCAGCCATGCCTCCCCTCTCTCTACGAGATCCCGCGCGCTCTTGGCTGCCGAATAATCCGCTGGCCGCTTGAGATCACAAATTTTGGATGGACACTGGACATAAATTTCCTCGCCGAGCACATCTCGCCTAAGACAAAGATGCTCATACTGAACATACCCAACAGCCCGACCGGCTACGTGCCTGTACGAGTCGAGATGGACAGGATCCTCAGCCTCGCGGACAGCAACGGAACGTGGGTATTCAGCGAAGAGACATACCGCGGGCTGACGCATGACCCGGTCGGCTCTATACCATCACTAGCTGACCTCTACCCGCGGGCGACAGTCATAGGCGGGCTCAATAAATTCGGCATGCCAGGGACTCGTATAGGATGGCTTGTCACAAAGAACATTCAGGTTCTTGCTGACTGCGCAGCCTACAAGGATTACACAACTCTCTGCAGCAGCGCTCCGAGCGAGATCCTGGCAACTATTGCCATACGCAATGCGGATACACTGCTCAAGCGCAACCATAAAATAATCCTCGACAACCTCGCAGCTGCAGAAGCGTTTTTCAAAAAACATAAAGATACGTTCGAATGGATTCAGCCCAACGGCGGCGCAACGGCGTTTCCAAAGCTCAGCAGAAAATTCGATGTCACGGAGATGTGTGAGAAAGCAATAGAGGAAAAGAAGCTGCTCATCGTCGGTGAGCGCGCATACGGTCTGACCAACAACCACTTCCGCGTCGGACTTGGCAGACTCGATTTCAAGGAGGCACTTGGCGTCTTTGGCAAACTCGTAGCCGAAATGGAAGGACAGACAGACTGACCAGCGCCCCGACCTTGACAAACTTTCTGTATCTAGTAGAATATTTTGCCGTGAGCGCCCGTACGGCGCGCAATGCGTGTGGTAGGATGGCCGAGTGGTCAAAGGCAACAGACTGTAAATCTGTCGGCGAGAGTCTACGTTGGTTCAAATCCAACTCCTACCACCATTTTTTATCTGCCCTTACCGCAGAATAAAATTGCTGCCGTCTTAGCTCAGCAGGTAGAGCACATCCATGGTAAGGATGGGGTCCCCGGTCCGAATCCGGGAGACGGCTCCATAAAAAAATAAAGACTTCCTTATGCGGAAGTCTTTTTTGTTTGTGTATTTGTTCTGAGATCAGTCGAACTTGCTCTTCTTGGCCACCCACCACGGGGCCATTGACGAGTCTCGGTGTCCTTTCATAACGATTTCAAGCAGCATCGCGAAGAAACTGTTGATGCGCGAACAGAACGTAAAGAACGGGAATATCAAAAGCAGCGGTATACGTGCTGCGTCTTCTTTCTTCCTCTCAGAGATAAATATGACAGACGTGATATACATTATCGAGATGAGCGCGAAGTAGAAGATGTAGACCATGAGCAGCAGGCTGAGCACATAGTAAAGCGGATACTGCCAGAAAAGCCACAGTGTATAGAAGAACAGCATTGCAGGCAGGACTATCTGCGAATACAGCCCCGCAACTACTAGCATCAGAAAATTAGGCCACCCCACCATACTTGGCTTGAAAGCTTTAGCGTGTTTTCTGAAATAGATAAACGACAGGTCTCCGTCCCAGCGCTGTCTCTGCACGAAGAATCCAGCAAACGTATCTGGGACGTCGGTGAACCCCATTGCTTCTGGGTCAAAGACGATGCGGAATTTATTTTTGTAGCGCCCGAAATACTGCTTAATACGCATGGTTATATCTAGATCCTCAGCTGTGCCGGCATCCCAGCCCAGAACAAGGTCTATCACTTTGCGCCGGAATACGCCGAAAGCTCCCGAGATGTTGTTCACTACGTTGAATTCGCTGAGTCCTGTTTTCGTAGTTTCTATAGATACAAAATATTCCATAGCCTGAAGTGACGCCGCAAGAGAGACGTCGGCGTTGTTTACGCGCAGGCATCCGGAAACAGCCGCAACTTCAGGGTCGATGAAATGGCGCACAGCCTTTGATACCATGTCGTTGTCAAAGGAAGTGTCGCCGTCGACCACAAACACAATATCACCTGAGACATAATTCAGAGCGGTGTTTATGCTCGAGACGCGCCCGCCGCGCTGCCACTTTGGTATAACCCTTATGAACCTGCTTTTAAAATCCGAAACATAATCTTTCATGGAAAGAGCTGCATCATAAGTATTTTTATTGGCAGCAGCACCGTCAACAACAACGTTGATCTCGATGTAGCCCGAATAGAGCTGCTCAGTTAGGCTGCGTATGGTATCACGCACTCTCCTGCCTTCGCCGTAACACGTGATGATAGCGGACACCTTAGGTGCATAAGACTGCGGATACTGCTTTTTTTTGCGTTCGTAGAGGTATCTCCACAGCCCTACATAGATAAGCAGCGAATATGGCAGTTCATAAAATATTACGAATGGAATGAAGCGCAGTACCAAAGGCCATTTGTCGCCCATTATAAACGGGGCGATCACCGGCTCAAGTATCTGCATGAGAAAAGTCATCATAGCGGCGCTGCCTTCTTATCGATCAGAACTGCCTCGCTAGAGAGTCAAGATATTTTTCCTGCTCTTCGCCGGCTGCCTCTTCGGTAACGTGGAAGCTGTGAGCTGCTATTTTAAGTCCTGCGTCTGGGGTTTCATCTATAAGAGATGACAGAGCCTCTATCCTTTTAGCAAGTATGCTGCCGCCTTCTATAGGTGTGCGCGGAAGTATGAGCCAAAAGTTTCCGTCTCTGTCTTTCGTAGTTATATCAGTCTCTCTGACAAGCTCCTTTATCCTCTCGCCGAGCTCGCCTATCAGTTCACGCAGGCGTCCGCTTCCTATGCTTTCTTCTGCGTCGTCAAGCCCGAAAAGCTTAACGCATAGCAGCGAGAAATCAGCGTCTGCATAGCGTTTCCTGAGCAGCGTGAGCCATTTGAGAAGGCCGCAGAATGTCTGTATGCCTACCGCATTAGTGCCGTCGAAGAGCATTATGTCTTCTTGGAGCAGGCCTGATTTCAACGCGCCGACTCCTCTGTCTGTAATGCTGTAGCCATAGAAGTTTTTGACTATAAGCGTATCTGTGTCAGAAACGGTGCCACAGTTAAGACACGACGCCTTGACCTCTGGCTCGACAAAGACCGCGCCGCAGTCGCCGCACGTATATGATTCAAGCGGATGGTCATAGTCGCTGCCTATGTGACGAAGCTTCGTTCCGCAGCGCGGACATAAAAGCGTGTTTTCGCGGCGGAATTTTTCTTCAGGAGCTACGTGGCCGCATGTAAAACAGTGGATCATGTTTGTCTTTTTTATCGACAGGCTGCCGCATTGCGGACAGACATCGATATAGTTCAGGTGTCCTGTCTCGCATTTCGGGCAGAGTCTTATTCTGTTGTAAACTTTGGTGCGGGAGAGATAGTTCATAGCCGCACCGATCTCTAAAAGTTCAAGAGAGCGCACTATATCACTGCCGCTGTATATCGAGCTGCTGTAAGACATCATATCGCGCGATTCTCCGGCTCCCGCTGAAATATTAGTGTCTTCATCCGCTATGAACGAAGCGTCAGGATAGCCATATATCCATTTGGAACCAGGAACACACCAAGGCTTGTATTCGAAGCTCTCCCCTCTCGCGTAAAGATACGCCAGAAGGCGCAGCCTGCTGTTGTCCGAAAGACGGTCTCTGCGGATATCTTCACAGCGCGCCAGAATAGCCGAACCTCTTGCAAGACATTCACTGCGCGACGATACGATGCCATCGCAGACAGGTTCAAGTCCACAGACCTCTTTTGTGAAAAACACAGGAGCGTAACAAAACACGTGGTTCTGCCTTATCTTTTTTATCTCTGATGCAATTCTCGGAGTATCTTCAAATTCTGACCTTGCAGTTAAAAACACTATGACCGCCGGCTCTTTCTCTGCAGCGATCAGTTCATCGGCAGACAAATATGCTTTGTCAGCCCCTATCAGTTTCTCATTTTCATTACGGTCAAGCTTTATAGCTATCAGCAGATATTTTTCCATCTTTGTTCCTCCTAACGCAGAAGCCTGATGCCCCAGTCTATTTCGACTGGCATGCCGTTAACGAGCTCTTCGGGCAGAAGTTTTTCTTCCGGCTTAAGGAATACTACTATGCTTCTTCTGCCCGCCAGTATTGAATTCGAAAGCCCTCCCGGAATGTTGTTGGCGTTGGTCGGGCGCTCAATGACAACAGCCTTTATTTTGCGCTTGCTGCCAGGCATCTTGACTGTTACCTCATTGCCGGGGCTTACGCGTTTGTCGTAATTTTCAGGGAATACGTACGCGATAAAGAACGGCTGTGCCGGGTCAGATATTCTCAGCAGCTCGTAATCGCCGACTGCATCATATCCTGGCGTGACTGTTATGTTTTCGACAACACCGTCTTTAGGCGCGCGTATCTTTATCGTCTGATTACCGCGGTCTTCCAGCATTTTCACATAGCTTCTGAGATACGCCATTCTCGACATTCCGCTCGTATCTACAGTCGTTGTAGTTTTGCCGCCTGCGGCAGCGAGCGCAGATCTGCGGTCTTCCTGAGCGTTCAAAAGGCGCTGTTTGGCTTCGTTATATTCTGCTCTTGTGGCAGCGCCGTTATTCATCAGGCTTTTGTAGGCACGTTCTTCTCTCTGAAGAAACATAATCTGCCCGCTCATGTAATTTGATGGCACTGGCGCGCCTTTTGTGTACGTGCGTGAAACGGAGCCGCCGTATCCGAGCGCACCAAGTTCGGCTCTTGCCCTGCCAAGCTCGTCATAATAGTCCTGCGTCAGCGACGGCTTTATCTCAAACAGCACTGTTCCGGCTTTGACTTTCTGCCCTGGTTTTACGCAAATTTTTTCTATCGTTCCATGCTGGACCGATGTGACAGGATAAGACGCCATTGTTACAACTCCTGACGAGGTAATAAAAAGCCACTTCATGCACATCGTTATAAACAGCCAGACAAAAGGTGCAAAGACGACTGTAAGTATCAGCCACCAAACAGCCTTTGAAACCTTTCTTTTTGATGGCGCGTACTCGACCTTCATGCCGTTTTCATTTTCTGGGTCCTTATTTTTCGTAAAAGATATTCTCATCGCTCTAACCTCTTGTAATCTTCCCATGACTGGACAGCAATACCCTTAAAACCAGGCATGCTGCCGAGCCTTGCTTCAATTGCCGATACAGACTTCTTAAACCCTGGCAGCCCGGATGAGAAGTAGCTCTCCGTCTGCGGCAGCGTCTTCTCCACACTCTGCGCAAGTATGAACTTGTATTTTGGATGACTTGTCATAATCGCTGATAACTTCGACACGGCAGCAGCGGCATCCGACGTGTATATCATCGGGACGATGCAGCTTATCTTCGCGCCGTTCAGCCCCTTATCCAATGTTCTGCCAAGACTTCCTTCAAGATATCTCGGGTGGACAGAGAAGGATACTGGAAGCGATGTGCTCCTGCCAGCTGCTTTTACTGAATCTGCAAGCATCATAGCAAGCTTCTCTCTCATTGACTCCGCACCCGCTACCTGGTCAGGTTCAAGATCAAGATGTATGCCAGAAAATTTGAAGCGCGACATAGATTTGATGACCGATACCATCTCATGCCTGTGTTCCGGAAGCAGCCAGGCAGGGTCAGCCAGCGTGAGCTCGAACTTAATGCCTAAGCCGCCCGCTGATTTAAGCAGTTCTGCCAGCTTTTGCGCGCCGTCAGGCGTTTCTATTAATGCAAGCTGTTTTGCCGTAAAAGATATAAAGATATCCGTTATGCCGCGGGCGTGCAGCTCAGCTGTGATGCCGCCGCGTTTCTGTGCGTCGAGGAACGGCTCTGCGTCCCAGACATACGCATATTCCGGCATACGGCATTCGACAGCCTCCGCCGCCCCTATTCTGGCATACGGGCTCAGCTTTTCTGATGAAACAAACCATTTCTGCGAGATAACGGAATTTATGAACCGCCCATCGACTACGTACTCGCGCACACGCGGCTCGCCTTCACGTCCCTGCGGATACGCCGCAGCTAGCATATCAGCCCCGCTCTGCAACAGAATGAGCTGAGAGTCAAGCATGTCCATAGCCACACGATAATACTGATAACGGCTCCTCTGCAGTTTTTCAAAAGTGTCGCCTGCTATTGTGCCGTGACGCGCATAATTCTCCCTCACGTTCTCGGCTATCGACTTCAGCCTCGCGTACTGCGCTCCGATATTTGCAGAAGCATAAGCCGCCATGGCGAGCGCTTCCTCAGCTTCGCCCTCTATTCCCATTGCGGTATAGTTTTCTTCGTGTTTTGCCCTCTCAAGGTCGGACTTTGCGGCAAGCCTTGCCTTATCCTCACGGCCGATCTCCTTCAGCGGACCTGTAAGCGCGATAGACGCATAGACACCTGTGCCGAAATCACCCGGGATGTCCTTGCCCGCGTTCAGCCCGAAATTGACACGGCCTTCGTTGTCTATCCACCTTGATACATCAGCAATTTTTTCATACTTTTTGATGGCTTCGCGTTTCATGACAACAGAAGGGTTTGAATCTATGTCTGCAGACACATCTTTGAATGACGGAAGCGTCGGCATCATGACAGCTGCCGGCATCGGCCAATTCTCTCCCGTGTCCATGCGTATTATCTGCATTGCCTGGACCATATGGAGATTCGAAACTGCAATGTCTTTCTTAGCCATCTCATAACCGGCCATAAACTCAAGATAATCTGAAGGGAGGATCAGAGATTTCCCTTTTCTTTCGCTCAGATATGAAGCAACGTAGCTTCTGTTGGCAAGGAATGCCTGCGCGAGCTTTATCTTCTGCGATTCTATCCAGAGTATCGCATACGCTTTGCGCAGCGCGTTGATGTTATGCGTGCGCAGTATCTGTGCCCTGTACTTTGAGTCAGCGGCCTTGAGTTCAGCATTGAGCCTGTTTATCTTAAGTTTGTCCCACGTGCCGAACAGCGGGAAACTCAGCCCTGCGCTGACTGAAAATTTAGTGTAATGGATGCTGTTCTCGCTCGTGTCATATTGAGGTTCATCGCTGTAGCCTATAGAACCGTTCAGAAACCATTTGCCGCCTGCCCTCTGCCCTTCAAGCTGCTCAAGATACGAATCACGAGCAGAAGCGGCCAGCGCTTCAAGCACCTGCGGACCGTCGCCGCTTTTGCGTTCAAGTTCTTCAAGCGAAGGCAGCGCAAAAGACGGCGCTGCGCACATGAATACCAGTGCAGCTGCGACAGCCATCGCGCAGACGTGTTTGTTTACATTCTGCCGTTCAAATAAAAAAAGCTTTTTCAATTTACCCGTTGAGCCCATCTCCGTCTTTGTTGTATCGAACATCTGCATCCTTTATTCAGACGATGCGCGTCTGCTTCAGGGATAACAGGAATACGTTTAATTTCTTTCGTTCCATCTAACACGGACTTTCTGCGGCCCAGCCGCAGGAGCAACGACACAGAAGTTTCGGACGGCAAAACATTAAAAAAGGTCGTGCAAAAATTCATGTACTTTTACTCAAAAAAAACGCCGCTGACAGACATATTCAGTCACAGCAAAATGTACAAAGACTATTACGCCTTTATATAATTTTATACTCTATTTCATTTTTTTTATTTGTCAATTTAATTATACTGATTATAATATTAAATAATATTTAATACTAAGAATCGAAGGTGTCGTTGTGGATCTGAAAGAACAGGAATACGTGCTTGCGATAGCACATTACGGCAACCTGAAGGACGCATCAGAAGAAGTCGGCATTACTCCTCCGGGGCTGAGCACTTTTATAAGCACACTTGAAAGGCGGCTCGGCTCTCCGCTGTTTCACAGGGTAGGCAAAAGGTTCGTTCCGACCGATGCCGGCAAATCTTATATTTTTTACGCAAAAAAAATGTATGCGTTCAAGCGTGATTTTGACGCGAAACTGAGCGACATAAAAAATGAAGTTACTGGACAGCTTAACATTGGGCTGCAGGTCATACGCGCAAACGTAGTGTTTCCGCCGACTATGAAGCTATTTTCTGACAAATATCCATATGTTGATGTAAACATTTTTGAAGGAAGCAATGATGATCTTTTTGAAAAGCTTCTTAGCGGTAATCTTGATTTCATTGTGGTCAACAAAAAGATAAGGAACAGCTTTCTTGAATACCGCAGCATATATAACGACAGGCTCGTATGTATATTATCCCAAGAAAATAAAGCAATTAGGTCGGCTACCAATATAGAAGGAGAGAAACTTAAATATCTTGACCTGAGTATCCTCGACGGAGAGACTTTCATAATGCCTAGCCCCGTACTTGCTACGCGCGGCTACGTTGACAAAGCCATCGCCTACAGTAAAGCAACACCAGGCAGGATGCTGACGCTTGAAAATCTGGGAACCATTACACAGCTCGCAGCGGAAGGTGTCGGCGTCGGTTTCAGCCTTCACCGTTTTACCAGATATCTCATGTATCCCAAACCATTCAGCGCCTTCCTTGTAGGAGACATGAAAGTGTATCCAACATACTATATTGTAAAGCGCAAAGACCGCTATATGCCAAAATACGCATCCTTCTTTATGGACAAACTAATAGCACTTTCTTTAGCTTCTCCTGAGAATTCTCCGGAAAATTCCTAACATTTCACAAGAATTACAAAACACATAAAGATGCCGCCCGGCTCAATCAGGCGGCATCTTTTATGGATATAAAAGCTTTATACCAATAAGATAGGCATAAACTGTATATGTAACGCAGATTTTTCAAATTGAAGACTGCGTTGCTGATACAAAGTATTTACAGCACGTCGTAGCATAACAATATTAATGCGCATGCTGTCTGTCAAATTATGCCGCGGCGCGTTTTCTGTGTCCCATGATAAAGAGCAGAATAACAGCAGCGGCAGCTGCACCTATGAGGCTGAAAGCAAGCACTGGACGGAAGCGTATCCACGAGACAGCTATGACGATGAGCGACCATGCAAGCCCAAGCAGGAACGAGACGAGGCCGGTGCCGGCACCCACAATGCTGCCAAGGAACGGTATAACATCTGCGATTACGGAAAGCGGCGCAAAGAGCATGCCAAACGCGCTGATGACAAGCACAGCGCCGATTATGCGCAGAGCCCACGCCGTCATCTTGTTTGATTTTCTCGCGTCAGAGAACATATTGTCAGCGCTCTTCGTGCCAACGCTCAGCCTGCTGAATGCCGCGCCGTTCGAAGCAAAGAATTCTTCAAATGTATCATCGAGAACTTTGGCGATAAGCGACACATCCTGCGGCGGCGTATACATATATTTTATTCTCATGTCGCCGATGTCAGGGTTGTTGAATCCAGTCAGCCTGCCAAAGTTAAGACCTATATAGACCGTGTCACCATTGATATGGATGAGCTGCGTGTCGCTGAACATGGAACGCATCGTTATCGTGCGGTAGTTCGCGTTATTTGTTTTTTCTGCGCTGTTGAGGTTTTTGATAAGAAGCTTGTTCAGCTGGTCGATGCGGTCCTGTGATACTTCAATAGCAAGCGGCTGTGCGCCGGATATGGAATTTTTAAGAAAATCCGGCAGCTTGTATGCACCCAGGGTAACGTCCTTTGCTACGAAAGTTTTATCACCTACTCTCGTGATGTATTTATTTTTGCCGATGTATTCCGGGTCGTGGAACTTTGATGAGTCCACCATTTTAGAGCTCCATCTTTTCGTGTAGGTATATGTAGTGACAGTCTCTTCACCGCCGCCCAGTTTCTTTCTCTTTTCAGATTTGGCTGACTCTACCCACTGATAATATTCTGTGCTCCTCGCAAGTTTTATTGCCGGGCCTGGTGTCTTAATGCCAAATGTATCATCTTCGAGCATTTCTTTTGTGTCAGCTTTGCCGATGGCGTGCACAAGCTTCCCGTCAAGCGCAGGATCGACTTTGCTGATATCTTTCATCTCAATGCACGCTGACTGCGCTTCATTGATAGCGCCGCCAGTCCTGACTGTACGACCCTCGTTCCAGTAAAGCAGATATGTTGTGGCGGCAAGAAGTACGATGGCTGCTGCAATTCCAGCGAAAGAATTTCCTATGCGGCCGAACCAGCTATCGCTGGTAGTCTCTGTGTAAGGCAATGAACAGTCCCCCTATCATATTTTCCCATTTTCTGCAGCGAGAATGAAAAAAGAACTGTGATACGGTGCTGCTATGCTGTGACAAAATCATTATATATAATGCAGAGAATTTGCGTAACAGTAAATAGACAAACACATCGCTTTAATGTAAAGTTAGCTCCAGAGCAGCACTCTTAACGACTGACAATTGATATTACAAAAAAATGGAGATGGTATGGATGCAGGCTCTTATTATCGTAATAGTTATAGTTGCGATCATCGCCTTCTGGCTCATGGGGACATACAACGGGCTCGTAAGGCTCAGAAACCTTAAAGACGAGGCATGGAGCGGCATCGACGTGCAGCTAAAACGCCGCAGCGACCTTATTCCCAACCTGGTCGAAACGGTCAAGGGCTACGCGGCACATGAAAAGACTACGCTTGAAGATGTGACTGCGGCACGTGCAGCAGTAAATCAGGCCGGCGACGATCCTGCGGCCAGAATGCAGGCGGAAAACATGCTAACAGGAGCGCTTCGTTCGCTCTTCGCAGTTTCCGAAAACTACCCTGAACTTAAGGCCAATCAGAACTTCATGCAGCTGCAGGAACAGCTCTCGGGTCTTGAGGACGAGCTGCAGATGTCACGCAGATACTACAACGGGACAGTCCGCAACTTCAACACGACTATCCAGCGTTTTCCTGCCGTGCTAATAGCAAGGAAGCTCGGCTTCAGCGAATCGGCGTTTTTCGAAGCTGATGATAATGAAAAGGCTGTACCTAAGATAACTCTCAGCTATGAAAACGGCGCAGCGTCTCAGAACAGCATCGGCGTCGAGACCGGAACAACGCCGTCAGACAGCACGACACCAAAAGACGAACACAAAATAGGCTTCTGATTCCAGGCGGCAGCAAAATGAAAAATTTTGCTCGGCGTATCCTTTATGTGTTATCTGCAGTGCTCTTTCTGGCAGCCGTTCTTGCCGCCGGAGATGCGCATGCTGATGAAGCAATAAAACATTTTGACGTATCTGTCGCGTTAAGCTCAGACAGCACAATGACCGTGGCTGAGGCACTTCAGTTCAATGTCGAGAGACATACCATCAGGCACGGCATCATCAGAGATTTTCCAGTTTATTACAAAACTTCAGACGGCGATCAATACTCCGTTCCGTTTGAGATCGCTGACATCACGCTCGACGGCAAACCTGTTAAGCACGAAGAAAACTGGAGCGGCAATTACGTCCACATCAAGATAGGCAACGAGCGCCAGTCTATCAGCCGCGGTCTCCACACGTTCAAAATCGTTTACAGGACAGGTAATTTCGTCGGTTTCTTCGACGACCACGATGAGCTTTACTGGAACGTTACAGGTCAGAACTGGCAGTGGCCGATAGAAAAAGCGTCTTTCAAACTTTCGCTCGCAGGCAGAAAATTCGGTGAAGGCTTCGCGCCGGATAAAATAGAGTGGTACACGGGGACGACAGGCGCAAAAGACGGACACATGCTAAACGCAGAGCTCAGGACCGACAACGGCGTCGTAACGACGAAAGAGCTTCTCCCTGGCGAAGGGCTGACTGTTGTTTACTCATGGCCAAAGGGTATTATTTCAAAACCTGCCGCCGGTGGACAAAACGGCAATGAAACTGCGGCAGGCATCGCAGCGTTCATCATGTCGCTTGCCTGGGGAATTTTTGCCTGGTCAAAATGGAGCAACGATCCGCGCAAAAAACCGGTCATTCCTATTTTCACACCACCATTCGGCGCTTCGTCAGCGGCACTGCGCTACGGGCGTGACCTCGATTTCGATTCGACGGCTTTTGCCTCAGTCCTGCTCTCGCTCGTCGTTAAACGTGCTCTGAAGCTGGACAATAGTGCAGATCGCAAATCGGAAAAGACACTCTTAAAAACAGGCAGTGAAAAAAATCTAACGTCTGAAGAGAAAATCGTTTTGAACAGCCTCCCTAAGACGCTGACCATCAGCAAAAAATATTTCATCGACAACCCTCTCAACGACGCGTACGTCGACCTTCGGGGATATATAGAAGAAGGATACCCATGGACAAAAGATGTCAGTGCTGCTCCTGCACTTGAGACAGACGGCTGTCCAAGACGTCTGCTCATCAGTTTGATATTCGTTGCCGCAGGCCTTGCAGCGCTGTTTTTCTTCGAGGGCAAAGTTTTCGGCACATATTACCTGAACATGATGCTGGCATTTTTCTTCAGTCTGGTTTCCGCAGTCCTTGGGTCATACACTGCGTACAAGTATGTGAACAGAAGGAAGCCTTACGTGCTGCAAATGACAATAGGCGCGCTGCCGGCGATCGTAAGCTGTATATTCGTTGCGCTGCTGTCGCTTGCCGAAAGTTCAATATGCGTGCCGGCGGTCGTAACGTTCATAGCAGCAGGAGCTGTTCCGGCATTCATGCTGCCGCTCTGTATCAGCAAAAGGACAAAGTTCAGCATGGACCTGCTCGCTGAAATCGAAGGGTTTCAGATGTATCTCGGCACCGCGGAAAAAGAGCGCATCGAGACTATGGATCCGCCAGAAGCCGATACTCCAGAGCTGTTTGAAAAATATCTGCCATATGCTTACGCGCTAGACACCGCAAAGACGTGGGGCACCAGATTCAAGGATATCATTGGCGGAGACGAGATAGGCCAGTTTGAAACCGAATGGCTGGATGAAAGCAGCGATCTCCGCAGCATCGTTGAGTTTGCTGCAGAGAGGTCATACGCCGCAAGGGACGGCAGCAGCGGCGCACACGGTTCGTCAACATCGTCGTCAGGCTCAGGTGGAGGCGGCTCTGCGGGTGGCGGCGGAGGCGGCGGGGGCGGCTCTGGTTGGTAACACAGATAAAACAGGCGCACGGACATTCCGTGCGCTTTTTATTTGCTGCAAATTCCGCAGTATCACAATATAAAATACATAACGTGCATTCGCTCAGATCAGTCGTGCAAAAATAGCCGGGTCAGTTAAAAAAACGCAATCTTCGCCTAAGTACCTTTTCGTCAGCACAGATATATATCTTGTGTCATTTATCTATCTCTGTGATGTTTCCTCCATGTTCACCCATGCTCATATCATACATTCTCAGATTTCCTCTTCCGGCACTCTTTGACTGGTAGAGCGCGACGTCTGCTCTGTTATACAGTTCATCAAAGGTAGTCCCGTCATCTGGAGCCCTCGAAACACCTATACAGACTGAAAGAGGAATGCTGCTGTCAGAATAAGATCTGTCAATTGCATCTAATATAGACTGCGCTTTTCCCGCAACTATATCGTCACCCGGAGAGTGCTTCATGAAAACTGCGAACTCATCTCCGCCGAGCCTGCCAATTATATCGTTGCTTCTGAAAAGTTTCTTGAGCGTGCCGGCGATATATGCCAGACAAGCGTCGCCTTTCACATGTCCGTACTTATCGTTGATATCCTTAAAATCATCTGCATCGACCATAAAGAACGCGTATGTCTCTTTTCCGTCCCCGCTTCTCAGCATCTCTCTGACTTTTACTTCAAATGAAGCTTTGTTATAGACGTTCGTAGCGAGGTCAAGCTCAGCTTTCTTCTGCAGAGTATCGCTGCGCATATGTTCGGTCTCTGTCGCGCCCTTGTAGTGCAACCATCTTGCCGTTGCTACGCAGAGCATTATCAGAGCAAGCCCCAGTAATAGAAGCAGGATATCTTCGTAGTACTGCGCAAAGAAGTCTTTCGCTGAAATGACCTGCACATAACTGCCAAACCATTTATTCTTAAGTCTGTCAAGTGTGCCGTCATGGATGCTCTCACCTATCGCAGCATCGAGACGTTTGAGCATAACATGGTTGCCTTTTTTGACTCCGTAGCAGTTGCTGACAGCAAGCAGAGACGAACCTGCAGGACGTATCTCATCGTGTCCGAGCTGGCTTGCTATTCTGCGTCCGACTGGGTCTCTTATTACGACGTAATCGTTCTGTCCATCTACTACCGACTGCATCGCCGTGACATAAGAACTGTAAAGCGTCATATACTCAGTAAGTTTTATAGCGTTGAAATAGTTTGTGTAATAAGCGTCGCCGCCAGCTATGGTCGCAAGGCGTTTGCCGTAAAGTTCGGAAATACTGCTGTACCTAATCTTGCCAAATGCGTAGAAACTGCTTTCATGTATCGGAAGCGAAAGATCATAAGCATCACCAGGCATGTAGTCCAGTCCCATGATTATATCGGCTGAACCAGAATCAAGGGCTTTCTGCGCGCTTTTCCAGTCTGTCAGACGGATATCAAGATTGGCATGCATCTTATTAGCAAGCCAGTTCATATACTCGACATCAAAGCCTTTGGGATTGCCGTTTTTATCGATGCACGAGTACGGGTCGTATTCTGCATCGCAGACAACTCTTATTGTATCTTTATAGTTGTTGTCAGCCTTGATAGAAACTTCCGGCGAAATGAATGTTGTATGGCGGAACGGCACAAAACACAGCAGAGCAACGATAACAGCTGCTGCAGCTGCAAACAGCAATATCATATAAGGTATCTTTATTATTTTTGCAGAACTGTTTTGTCTGCTCGTATAAAACCTCTCCCAGATTACAATTGACTTTTTTATTTAACATATTGCAGAATATCATTTTCTATCCGCCACATTATATCATTTTGATAACTATTATTCAGGCGGCATGTAAAAAACAGAATAACATTTTTTGCTGTTTTATAAACATTGCTATCAGCACAAAAAAAGCGAAAGCACGTCGGCAGTCGGTGCTTTCGCTCATCTACGGTATTTTTCCTTCTTATTTTATTCTTATCAGCGCGTCTTTTATAGATTTAACATATTCTCCAACATGAGGCGCAGCATCTTTTCCATATTGCGCCGCAAGTTTGACAATAGCGCTTCCAATTATGGCTCCGTCAGAAACAGCGGCCATCTTAGCGGCCTGCTCAGGCGTGGATATTCCAAACCCCACAGCGCACGGAACATCTGTGTTTTCACGTACGACTTTAACTATCGATCCTAGGTCCGTCGTTATAGCGTTTCTTACACCTGTTACGCCAAGGCTCGATACTACATAGATAAAACCTTTGGCGTCTTTCGCGATCTTCGCTATGCGGTCGTGTGATGTCGGTGCAATAAGAGATACCAGATCCAGGCCGTGTTTTTCGCATATAGGTTCAAACTCTTCTTTCTCCTCATAAGGAACATCCGGCAGTATGAGTCCGTCTATGCCTATCTCTTCGCATGACGAAATAAATTTTTCAGAACCGTATGAGAACACTACGTTGGCGTACGTCATGAAAACCATCGGTATCTTTACGTCTTTGCGTATCTTGCGGACAAAGTCGAATATTTTGTCAGTGGTCACACCGCCAGAAAGCGCGCGGATATTGGCGTTCTGTATGACGGGACCTTCTGCCGTAGGGTCTGAGAACGGGATCCCTAGCTCGATAAGGTCTGCACCGTTATGCGCCATTGTTTGGACTATCTCTGCCGTAGTTTCGAGGCATGGATCACCGCAGGTGATAAACGGAATGAAAGCCTTGCCGTTTTCAAAGGCCCGTTTGATATTGCTCATTCGGAGATATCCTCCCCTCTGTATCTGGCTATTGCGGCACAGTCCTTATCGCCGCGTCCTGAAATAGTTATGACGATTATCTTGCCCTTATCCATTTTTGGAGCTATTTTCATCGCCTGCGCAACGGCATGCGCTGATTCGATAGCCGGTATTATGCCCTCTGTCTTCGACATGTATTCAAAAGCATCTACGGCTTCATCGTCAGTTACAGCAACATATTCAGCGCGGCCTGTGTCATGGAGCATTGAGTGCTCTGGGCCAACGCCTGGATAGTCAAGTCCGGCCGAGATGGAATAGACTGGGGCTATCTGTCCAAATTTGTCCTGGCAGAAATATGATTTCATTCCGTGGAAGATACCCGGCCTGCCGGTGTTGAGCGTAGCGGCAGTCTCAAAGGTGTCTATGCCTCGGCCCGCGGCTTCGCATGCTACGAGCCTAACTTCTTTGTCACCGATAAAATTGTAAAAACTGCCGATGGCGTTTGATCCGCCGCCAAGACATGCTATAACAACGTCAGGCAGCCTGCCCTCTTTTTCGGCCATCTGCTCTTTTATCTCCATTGATATAACCGATTGAAAATCTCTCACTATGACAGGGAATGGGTGCGGCCCAACGGCAGAACCCATACAGTAGTGCGTATCATCGACCCGTGATGCCCATTCGCGAAGAGCTTCCGAGACGGCGTCTTTGAGCGTGGCTGTTCCTGTAAGCACAGGCACAACATCCGCCCCAAGAAGCTTCATTTTATAAACGTTGAGTGCCTGGCGCTCCATATCTTTTTTGCCCATGAAAACAACGCACTCCATACCCATAAGCGCCGAGGCCGTTGCCGTTGCTACGCCGTGCTGTCCTGCACCAGTCTCGGCGATGAGCCGTGTTTTGCCCATCTTTTTTGCAAGCAGAGCCTGCCCCAGCACGTTGTTTATCTTATGCGCCCCTGTGTGGTTGAGGTCTTCTCTCTTTAAATAGATCTTCGCTCCGCCTAATTCTTCCGTCATCTTTTCCGCAAAATACAGACGGCTTGGCCGTCCAGCGTACTCATTTAACAGGTACGTGAGCTCTTTATTGAATTCAGGGTCATCCTTATAGCGGTCATACGCTGTTTCAAGCTCTTTCATAGCATTCATCAGCGTCTCTGGAATATATTGGCCTCCATACACACCGAAACGTCCTTTTGGCTGCATCGTTTTTTACCCTCCTATCGCTGTTGTTTTTTCGTGCGGCAGCTTTCTTGCCGCTTCTATAAATCTTTGTATCTTTGCTGCATCTTTCGTTCCATTGGTTTCAACACCGCTGCTCACGTCGAGCGCGTAAGGACGGCATATTCGTATAGCCTCCGCTGCGTTATCTGCGCTGAGCCCGCCGGCAAGAAAAAACTGCCGTCTGACATCTTTGATGAACGACCATTCAAACGTTTTTCCTGTGCCGGCACCGCTGTCAAGAAGTATGAAATCGGCGGAAGAATCCTGGGCTTTTAAAACATCCTCAGCGGTCTTGACTCGGAAAGCTTTTATCACGGGTTTGTCTGTTAATTTACGCAGCCGTGCGATGAAGCTTTCGTTCTCTTGCCCGTGGAGCTGCACCATCTCTATCGTGCCGTCTGAAATTATTTCGGCTATTTTATCTTCTGACATATCGACAAATACTCCCACCGGCACAATATCACCGCTGAGCATTTTTCTGAGCCTGCAGGCTGTCTCACGCGACACGAATCTGCGGCTTTTCGGAGCGAAGACAAAACCGGCAAAGTCAGGGCGGTATATATTCACACAATCGATGTCTTCAGCGCGCGTAAGCCCGCATATCTTGACCTTAACGCTCATCGCGCCGCACCTCTGAGTTCGTTCAGCATATCTTTTTTATTTGCGGCTTTCATCAATGTTTCACCGATAAGGACTGCATCGACTTTCGCATTTCTGAGCCTGTTTACATCTGCAGAGTTCCTGATTCCGCTTTCGGCAACGAATAATATTTCTTCCGGCACAAGTTTTCTGAACCGCTCGCTCCTGCATAAATCTACAGTAAAATCTTTAAGCTCTCTGTTGTTAACACCTATGATCCTCGCTCCTGCTTTGATGGCTGAATCTATCTCATTTTCTTCATGTGCCTCGACCAGTGCGGAAATTCCAAGCTCATCACATATCGATATGTATCTGCACAGCACGTCCGTATCAAGTAGCGAACATATGAGAAGCACAGCCGAAGCCCCGAGAACTTTTGCTTTGTATATCATGTACTCATCTACGACAAAATCCTTGCGCAGACACGGTATCGACACAGCCTCGGAAATGTCACGAAGATATTCTTCTCTGCCCATAAACCATTTCGGTTCTGTCAGCACAGAGATGCACGAAGCACCGGCCAGCTCGTATTCCTTCGCTATCTTCAAATAATTAAAATCCTGTGATATTACTCCTTTTGACGGAGATGCTTTTTTGCATTCACATATGAAGCTGATATCTCCGCCGCGAAGCGCGCGCTCGAAAGGAAAATCTGTCCTGCGCGTCATAGCCAACGCAGCGGAACGTAAAGCATCAAGCGAAATGTTTACTTGGGCTTCAGCTACACGCAATTTTGCGTTATCAGCTATCATGCGCAGGATGTTTGTCACTATTCGTTCGACGCTTTTCTGAACTCTTCAAGCTTTGCAGCTGCTGCGCCTGAATCTATCGTCTCTCCTGCCAGCTTTATGCCGTCTGCAATGGAAGCGGACTTATTTGCGATGTAAAGCCCGGCGCCGGCATTCATGAGCACTACATCGCGTTTAGGCCCTTTTGCTCCTCTGAAAATATCAGCCATTATCTCAGCGTTCTCCTGTGGTGTGCCGCCTCTGATGTCTTCTTGTGCGCAGCGCGCAAAACCGAAATCTTCAGGTTTTATCTCATAGCTTTTGTAGCTGCCATCAGCAAAATCACAAACATTCGTAGGAGCGCTCATTGATATCTCGTCCAGTTTGTCCTGCCCGTACACCACCATGCCGCGTTTAACTCCAAGGCTCGTCAGGACCTTAGCGAGCGGTTCGACAAGCAGGCCGTCATAAACTCCAAGAAGCTGCATGCTTGGGGACGCAGGGTTCGTCAGAGGACCAAGAATATTGAAGACCGTTCTGATGCCAAGCTCCCTGCGTATGGCCCCGACATACTTCATTGACGTATGGTACTTCTGAGCGAATATAAAACATATGCCTGCGGTCTTTAAAAGTTCAGTGCATTTTTCAGGCGAAAGGCTGATGTTGACACCTGCAGCCTCAAGACAGTCTGCGGTGCCGGATGATGATGACGCAGCTCTGTTGCCGTGCTTTGCCACTTTAACACCGGCAGCGGCAAGCACGATCGCTGATGCTGTCGAAATATTGAAGCTGTGCGAACCGTCTCCGCCTGTACCTACTATCTCAAGCACATCCGGAAGACCGTGCTGAATCCTTACAGCGTGTTCCCGCATGGCCGCCGCACAGCCCGAGATCTCTTTTATAGTCTCAGCCCTTGTGCTCTTCGTCGAAAGGGCAGCAAGAAACGCAGCGTTCTGAGTCTGCGTTGTTTTGCCGCTCATTATCTCGTTCATCACTTCGTAAGCTTCGTCGTAAGTGAGATCCTGCTTGTCAACTATTTTTACTATTGCTTCTTTGATCATTTTAATTACCTTCCTCGTCTCGTCTGATTTATTTCTCTGTTTTGCTCTTCTCCGCTCAGGCGCCGTATCCGCGCCTGCCGTTCCCTAACACCCCGCAGCACCATCCTGTGCCGTCGCTCTCGTTCATCTCAGATACAGCCACCTCCTTAAAATCAAAAGACCATAAAAAAAGTCCCTGACAGAATATCTCTGTCAAGGACGAATATGTTCTATCCGCGGTGCCACCTTGATTTGCAGCTATGCTGCACTCTTTGCGGGATACCATCATATCCCCGGCAACTTACGTATGCCCTACGTCGCAGAATACTCGGCTGATGCCTTTGACTGCGCCCTCGGCGATCCATTTGATGATTTGTTTTCTGCCCGATTCTCAGCAGCGCGGGCTCTCTGTAAGAGCATTGTCACCTTTATCTTCGCTTCAGCGGTTTAGTTATCAATAGCTGGAAAAATAACACCATAATATTTTTTTGTCAAGTTGACGCAGAAAAAATACGAATGAGAAAACACACTATATATTCTTTTAAAAAATTCCAAGAAACCGAAAATATCTTATAACTTTTTTATGACACCGTTTTTTTTGCGAAGCATTAAAATCTGAATCACACACAAAATCAAAAATAACACATGCAAAAACATTATCACAGCTGCGTTTGTTTAAATTGTGTAATATTGTTTTGTGTAATTTACATGTCGCAAAGCTTTTAATTTTTTCTTAAAATATTTTTTGAATTTATTGCAAAACAGTATATAATAAGATAAATGATATCGCTTCATAATGTTGCAAAGGAGAGATAGATTTATGGCAAAAAAGAAAGCTGCAACGAAAACGGTCAAGAAACCAGCAAAGAAAATTACAGCGGAGAAACCGGCAGAAGTAAAGGCTGAACCAGTGAAAGCAGCAGCCCCTAAGAAGGCTCCTGCTCCAAAGAAAGCTGTAACACAGAAGGCCCCGGCAGCAAAAAAAGCCGAACCGAAGACCAACTGCATCTTCAAAGCAATTGAGACAGGCGATTTCGCATCATTCATGGCTCTGCTTCCGGCGCAAAAGGACAGAAAGACACAGATAGGACGCACGCCTCTTATGCTAGTCAGCCTCATCCTCAGCAATCCAAGACTCAGAGACGGATCTAATTATGAGATCCGCCGCAATCTCAAAGATGTTTCCGTTTACAAGAAAATGCAGGAAGCTCTCATCGCAGCAAAGTGCAACATGAATGCGATGGATGTAGCCGGCAATACTGCGCGCGATTATATGTACGGCGGCTACATCAACCAAATGCTCGCTGACTAAATTTTTTAGCAGTTTTAACTTTAACAAATAAAGACGGTTCCGCAAACGCGGAACCGTCTTTATTTGTTGTCAACATTTTATTTTAATTGTTGACAAATATCACCATCCGTTATATAAGCATACACATAGTTATCATTCAGGCGGTGATGCTCTATGGACTTTTCTGCTTATTTCCACGACAGGAGAATAGGACTGTGTGACTGCGACAATTTTTTTGTATCGTGCGAGCGCAGCGTCAGACCAGAGTTTGAGAAGGTTCCTGTTGCAGTGCTGTCGGCAAACGACGGATGTATAATTTCACGTTCGAACGAAGTGAAAGGCATGGGCATCAAAATGGGCACACCGTATTATCAAGTAAAAAATTTTATGCGGGCACGGGGCGTAAAGGTATTCAGCGGGAACATGGCCCTATACCGTGAGATATCACGCAAAGTGATGGCGTGCCTGAACGAGTTTTCCGACAGCATAGAACAGTATTCTGTCGACGAAGCATTTTTCAATCTGGCAGTGGCGGCAATAACAGACCCTGTCGACTATTGCTGTACGCTGCGCCGGACAATACGGGAAAAATGCGGTGTGCCAGTTTCTATCGGTATAGCCCCTACAAAAACTCTCTGTAAACTAGGCGCAGATTACGCAAAAAAACACAAGGAGACAGGCGGAATTTTCTGGCTCGATAAAAAATACTACCTCGATAAAAAGTGGATGGACATGTTCGATACCGGCGATGTATGGGGTGTCGGATACCGCACCGCAAAAAAGCTGCGCGACCCTTATGGCATAAATACAGCTGCTGATCTGACTATGTGTGATGACTTATGGCTCAAAAAGATTTTTGGCACAGGCCTTCTGCTCACAGTGTGGGAACTGCGCGGCCATTCTGCATCGCACGTGCTTATCAGAAAAACTTCACCGCAGTCTATCCAGGTATCGCGCACATTCGGACATCCTGTAAAAAAATTTGAAGACCTGCTCGACCCCCTGCTATGTTTTTCGGTATCAGCGGCGCGGCAGCTGCGGCGCGCGCGACAGTCAGCTCGCAAAGTCCACATCTATATACGCACAAGCCCTTTCAATGACGATTACTTTTATCGCAACGCCGATTACGAATTCGAAAAGCCTGAATTTCTTGACAGCGCATTCATGGGTGCGGTGCATAAAATGCTAAAAGAAATTTTTGAGCCCGGCCGCGCCTATAAAAAAGCTGGCGTGTACCTCAATGACTTTTATGACAGAAGCGTTTGTGCGCAGCAATTTCTTTTCTGCGCAGAAAACACGCGCGTGAAGCTAGCGGCAGAGGCTGCCGATACTATCAACAGCGAACTTGGCATCTCCGCTGTAAAACCGGCGGTGCTCTTCACGGCACCTGGCATGGAAAAACTCTGGCGCCCGAACACAAATTTAAGCGACGGCGCAAAACCTGGACAGGAAAGCAGCGCCTTTGACGGGATGCGTTTTATGAGCCACGCGATGGACGTCTGACACAGGAGTACAAGACGGAACTCTTTTTTTGCCCACTTCTGCTATACTTACCGCAACAATAGCAAAGGAAGGGACATGACAATGAACCGTACTTTGATGACAGATTTCTACGAGCTTACGATGGCCCAGACATATTTCGACCAGGGAGAAACGGAGAAGACGGTCTATTTCGACATTTTCTTCCGCTACAATCCGTTCCATGGAGGTTACTCGGTCTCAGGCGGCATTGATGTCATCGTCGACTACATAAACAACTTTGAGATAACAGATGAGGATATAGAATATCTGCGCTCTCAGAAAACATTTTCCGAAGATTTTCTGAAATATCTGCGCGGATTGAAATTCACGGGCGATATCTACGCTGTGCCTGACGGGACTCCGGTATTTCCGCAGGAACCTGTCATCACAGTCCGAGCCAACGTGATCGAAGCACAGATAATAGAGACCGCTCTGCTTGCGGCGTTCAACCACGGCACTCTCGTCACGACAGCTGCTAAGAGGATAACTCTTGCGGCAAAAGGTATACCAGTTATGGAATTCGGCGCAAGACGCGCGCGGGGCATCGATTCAGCTGTAGAAGCAAGCAAATATTCTTTTGTAGGCGGATGCTGCGGAACCAGCAATGTGCTGGCAGCCAGGCTCTACGATATTCCAGCCCTGGGCACAATGGCGCACAGCATGATATGCGATTCTGACGATGAGTACAGCGCATTTTTAAGCTACGCAAAGAGCAATCCACAGAACTGCGTATTCCTCGTTGACACATACGACACACTCAAAAGCGGCATACCAAACGCGATAAAAATAGCCAATGAATATCTGATCCCGAACGGATTCAAATTCAAGGGCATACGCATCGACAGCGGAGACCTCGCGTACCTCTCAAAAGAGGCGCGCAAAATGCTCGACGAAGCCGGGTTTAAAGAGACAGCGATATGTCTCTCGAACGGACTTGAAGAAAACACCATCGCGTCGCTGCTCTCGCAGGGAGCGTGCGTCAACTCTTTCGGGGTCGGAGACAACATTGCAGCGTCGCTAGAACGCGTCGGCGGCGTCTATAAGCTCGTTGCAGTCGAAAAAAACGGCGAAATAATTCCTAAGATAAAAGTTACGAACGACACTATGAAGACCGTCAATCCAAGCTACAAAAAACTTTATCGTTTCTATGACAAAGCCAGCGGCTATGCACTCGGCGACGTCATTGCCCTCTGGGACGACCACATCCCGCTTGACGGGTTCACGCTCGCCAACCCGCTTGAAGAGTGGAAATCAAAATACATTGAAAACTACGACGTAAAAGACCTGCGCGTCAAAGTATTTGAAAACGGCAGACAAGTCTATGATGTGCCCACTGTGCACGAACGCAAGAAATACTGCGAAGAGCAGTTCAGGACGCTCTATCCCGAAATACTGCGCAGCAGCTATCCTCAGGAATATTATGTCGACCTCACACACAGGCTCACTAGGCTCAAGAAGGAAATGATAACGTCAGCTGTCACCAAATTCGGCAAGCAGAAAAATTAGCTTTACAAAATATCTTATCGGCACAAAAAAACGGCAGCTTCTTTGAAGCCGCCGTTTTTATTTTTGTCTTTACATCTAACGGTGCGGGCCGCCTAAGCCAGGGCGCAGTCTCGTCGCTGCAAGCGACGCGTCAAAAACATCGCGCAACAGTCCGATTATAAAGAACTCTCCTTCTGGTGCAGGATAGAGTCTGCCGCTACGGCGCGCTTTTATGCAGGGCCCCTTGATACTGCCGAAACCCTGCGGATAGCAGCGTCCGAATATGAAAAGATTTTCTTCTTTAAGGCTACGCGCAAAGACTTCCCTTCCTGCCGGAACCATGTCAGCATCGATGAACAGCGCTTTTTCGACAGCAGCGACCGTCTTTTTGTTCTCAGCTTCTGCCGGGAAAAGGTTCGTATCATCGAGCTCGTACCAGAACATGTCGTGTCCGCTGACTTTTTTGGGTGTGACTTCCGTGCGGGTGATTTTTTCTTCAGCCATTTTTCTTTCCTATTTCTGATACCCGATCGGCATGATGCAGAGCACACGGTTCAGAGGAGAGAGATTAAGGTAGTTCGTTAGCGAGGCCTGGTTAAAATTCTGTACGAAGCGCGTCTTGAGCCCGAGAGATTCAGCGGCAAGATAGACGTTCTGCGACATTGCGCCTGCCGCCACGTCCGCCCATGAAGCAACACGCAGGCTGCCGGATGCTACAAAAACTAGCACGCATGGCGCTGTTTCTATAAAGTTCTGACCGCCGGCGAGACCTATCATGTTTTTCTTTACTATGAGGGCAAGCATTCCTTTTTCCCAGTAATACTGATATGCGCCGTCTTTGCGCAGCACATAGACATCCACATATGGTTTCATGCCCTGAGCAAGCGGTATCGTCCAGCCCTTGTCGGGACGGTTTTTACCAGTCGCAGCCCAAAGTATCGCAGAAAGCTGTGCGTCGGTGATGTCCTTTTTCTCGAAGTCAGACTGTTTTGCAGAGGCACGCCCTGCAATCGCAGCAAACACACCTTTACCCCCGTCTTTCTGCGGAACCGGCAGAAAAATATTATCAGCCGCACAGGCAGCAGAAGATATGGTGAAGAAAGCGACAACGCTCAGCAAAAATATTTTTTTCATTTTTTCCTCCTGTATTAAAAAAGGTTGCTCATGTACCACGGCCATGGCAGATCGAAGCCCAGGAATCCGAATATAGGCTGGGCCGTGAATATTGCTATAATGCTGCCTGCGGCAAGGAACGGGCCAAGCGGCACCGCAGTCTTGCGCGTAGCCTTTTTCATTATCAGCATCGGTATCGTAACTATGCCGCCGGCAAAAAACCCCAGATAAAGACAAAGTATAGTCATCTTCCAGCCAAATACCGCGCCGACGCCGAGCATCAGCATCGCATCACCGAATCCCATACCGCCGCGGCTTACTATGACAATCAGAAAAATAAAGCCGAAACCCAGAGCAGCGCCAAGCGCTCCATCGAGCATGGCAGGCCAGCCGCCGAAGACGCGCAGCACAATCCCTGCGACAGCCATGGCTATAGCCCACGAGTCGTAGATATAACCCGTTTCAAGGTCCGTAAGAGAGCAGAAAAGCAAAAACAGCAGCGCAACAAACGAGAGTCCTAGCGGAGCAAGGTTGATGCCCCAGTGCCAGGCAAAGAGCATGCCTACAATACCGGCACCAAGCTCCGTAAAGAAGTGGCGCGATGCTATCTTAGCGCCGCAGTGGCGGCATTTGCCGAGCTGTATAAGATACGAAAAGACAGGAACAATTTCGCCTATCGACAGCACAGCACCGCAGCTGTCACAGGTCGAGCGCTCGCTACCCCACCATTTTTTCTCGGCTACGGTCCGCATTGCAGCCGCGTTGGCAAACGAACCGAGACAGGCTCCAAGCCAAAATCCAAGTGTGACCATTAACATGCGCGCTGTTTCAAGACTCATATCGACACTCCCATGAGCATAAGCTAAAATATTACAAGAACTGCCAATTGATTTTACAACATTTAACAGATAAAGGAGATGGGCAAATGCCTATAGTGGTTGTCAACATCAAAGAAGGCCGCACAGTCGATCAGAAACGTGAAATGGTATCGCGCATGACGGACGTGCTATGCGATACTATGAAGGTGAAGCCTGCGGCGGTACGCATCATCATCAATGAGATGAAAAATGACGATTTTGCAATAGGCGGCACACTTGTCTGCGACGCCCCGTCGATGCAGGTGAAGCAGCCTTAGTTTAGATCTCTTTCTCTTTCACGGAAACGTCTGTGTTCCCAGAGCCATTGTCCTGGCGTACGCAGCACCATATTTTCTATTGCCTTGTTCACAAGGACCGTTATTGCGTTAATAGTTGCAGTACGGTCTTTTTCTTTATGCCATGTAATAGGCGGCGAAACTTCTATACGGAAGTGGAACGGGGATAATCTTATGCTCTGCACTGGGATTATCGGAGCACCTGTGAGATAGGCAAAGACCGCGGCGCCTTGGGCAGACTGCGTTTCAATGCCGAAGAACGGTGTTGTAATGCCTTCACCTCCGCCGTGCTGGTCTGATACGATACCCAGCCCTCCGTTTTTTTTGAGAATGCCAACTGCACGCGTCATTGGTTCATCCTTACCCATTATTTTGAGTCCTGTGCTCAAACGCATTGCGTTGATAAGTTCTTTTTGATATGAGCTGTCGGGATGTCGTGCTATTCCTGTCATATCGTAGTTATGCCCTACCCATGCTGCAGCATGCTCCCAATTTCCGATGTGCGCCGTAACAAAAATAACACCTCTGCCTCCGGCAAAAGCTGCATCTATATACTCTCTGCCCTGTATTTCCGATGTCCATTCATTTATAAATTTTGCATCACGCTGCCATGAAAACAATTCTAAAGTCGTCCAGACTATATTTTTGTAAGATTCATCAAGCAAATGTACCTTCTCCATGTGCGAGATGCCAGGAAAGACAAAGTCCATATTTCGTTTGGCGACTGCACTCCGCGGGCGCAGGATCCTGAGCGCGGCAATGAGCGGTTTGGCAAGTATATCTGCGTGCCAGCCTGGTTTGATTGTCTTTGCAAAGGCTAGCGTCGCTTTGACCTTAGCGTCCATCATACATTCCTCCAGCGTTTGAAACCTTTGCCTAGGACTTCCGATGCCTCAGTAACAGCCATGAATGATTTAGGGTAATTTTTTGCAAGCCAGCGTTTGAGTTCCATGACCTGGCGCGGAGTAAGCAGGCACATGAGCGTCTGTTTTTTCTCGCCTGAGAAACCGCCCTCGCTGTAAAGCGCCGTCGAGCCGCGGTGGAGCTCCTCGCTGATGTAGTGTTTTATCTCGTCTGGCGTATCTGTTACAAGAAATATCAGCCTGCGTTTGTCAAAAGACGACAGTACGCTGTCTGTGGTCTGGCCGCTGATGTATGTTGCGACGGCACCGTATAGCATTCTCTCAATGCCAACTATTCCTATCGAGGCCATAAGTATAAAAAGGTTCAGATAAAAGCTGTACTTGCCGATCTCTACTCCAAAGCGCTTGCGCAGGACCGAAACTATGACATCAGTACCTCCGCTGCTGGCGCCGGTGCGGAAGACCATGCCGCCACCGATGCCCTTTACGATGCCAGCCGCAACAGCAACAAGGAACATGTCTGTGATACGCGGAAACGTAACCATTTCAAGCCCCTGAAGCATCACGGAAAAAATTATTACCGAGTAGGTGGTCCAAAAAACGAATCGTTTTGAAAGCTCGCGCCAGCCCCATAAAAGCAAAAACACGTTAGCAGCCAGTATAAACACCGAAGGCGGAAAGTTGAGCGTATATTTCAGCAGCACCGCTATGCCTGTCACACCGGCATCGGGGAAACGGTAAGGCAGCGTGAACGCGGAAACTCCAAGCGCGTAAAAGAATGTGCCGACTGTAACGAGTGCAAATGTCTGCCACTCGCTCATTATCACAAGCTTTATCCTTTTCCATAAAGTCCTTGCTGTCGGAATATTTTCCATAGCTTTCTCCGTTTTTATGCCGCAGATATAACGCACGACCAACTAATTATAATATGCAAACGAAAAAAAGAAATATATTTTACTATAATTTTAGACCGGGCGGGGCTCTTGTGCTAAAATACGCGTCGGAAGACTGAAACAACAGGGAGGAATCAAAATGCCGGCACCAATGCAGATAAGTCTTGAAGAAGTAATAAGCATGCTGCTGCAGCGCGTAGAAGGGCTTGCGGCAAACGACGAGAACAACAAAACGAAAGCAAATATCGTTAACAGGGTGCTCTATAAAAAAGGACTGATCACAGACGAAGAGATAAAAGAATCAGTCAAGGAAGAGTACCGCATGCTCAAAGAGCTCGGCGCAGTCAAGGAAGAGCCCAAAGATGACGTCTATCAGACAATTGCCGACGGCATAGTACAGTGGCTCAAGGGAGACACCGCCGCCATCAAAAAGACGATGGAAGATTACCAGAAGAAGCTTGAAGATATGGCGCGCGAGGAAGAGGCTAAAAAACCTAAAATAGCTGTTGCAGGCGCAGGCGTCCTTAACGAGCTTGACCAGATGAGCAACAAAAACGGCGGCAAACTAATAGTTTAATATCTGCTGTCCATTAAAAATGGCGGAGCTTTAAAAGCTCCGCCATTTTTTGTTGTCGTGCAAAAAAAGCATAAAATCATTTTCTGATGCCGTTGAAATTTCTGCAAGGCACGGTGATTTTTGTGTGCTACTCCGATTTTATTGCAGTCATATTTTTATAGCGCGTTATGTAAGGAGCTCTTTCAGTTGCATCGATGGCGCAGCAGAATTTAACGTCTTCCGCAAACCCAAGGTCACAGAGTTTTTTGCCGTGCTCCGTTGCCATGCAGAACGCCGTAAAATCTCTCCCATATTTGTGCCACAAGTCTAGCGCTGCTATCGCACCGTCCGTGAGTTCCATCTCCGTGCCTCCGTTCTGTGGAGCAAGCGTGAGCATTCTCTCTATCAGCAGTCCTGAGCATACCGTATCTTCAAAAGAAAAACTTCCGCCCTCACCTGACGCTATGATGCCTATCTTCGTGCCAGATGCAACAGCCTTCCAGGCCGCCGACTCGGCGTTGCGCGCGCAGGCGATATAGACCTCGCGGCAGTCTTTAACGGCACGCACTATCGCCCTTGTCCCGTTTGAAGTCGTGATGACAGCTCCAGAAGGAGCTCCTGTATGGATAAGCTCTGACGGAGAATTTCCAAAATCGAAGCCGGGCGCCGACAGGCCGCCGCGTTCGCCCATAAGCTTCCATCCGCTTCCAAGCGATGCACGTAGTTTTTTCGCTTCGTCAACGCCTGTGACAGGCAACAGCGTACCCCCGCCTGCATCAAAAAACACCGTTATCTGCGTTGAAGCACGCAGCAAGTCGACCACAAGCCTGCAGTCGTGTGTTTTGAGCTCTTCGTCCGGAAGGAACGCAAAATCAAAAAGATATTTCATCGTTCTGCCCCCTGTTGCCGCTTGCATGGTTGTTATAAAATATCCGTGGACTTATTGTATAACAAAAGGGAGGCCAATAAATGAAAATACTTATCGCGGTGGATTTTACGCAGATCGGGCGCAAGGTCGCGTTCGAAGGCTATCGTATCGCGCAGAAAAACGGATGGGATGCCACATTTATAACCTGCACCCCCAGCGCGGAAAAATTCTTCGGCAGCTATAATCCGAGAGCTACGCTGGGCACTGTCGGCAAGATTGAGCAGAAAAAAGTCGATGAAGATGCAAAACACCAGCTCGATACAGTTATAGCAGCAGCCAAAAATGAGCACGGAGAAAGCGCACCGGTCAAAACCAACGCATATGTAGCTAACGGTGACCCCAGCGAAGAGATATTGAATTACGCAAAAGACAATAAATTTGACATGATAATCGTAGGTTACAAAAACCACAGCGGCATCGCCGGACTTCTCATAGGCAGCACAGCGGCAAAAGTCGCGCGCTACGCGCCCTGCTCAGTGCTAATCTACAGGCCGGACACAGAAACAGCGGAAAAACTGGGCTGATATTTACGTCAAACAAAAAAGCGGCGCTGAAAAGCGCCGCTTTTTTTATATCTGCTTCTTGCATTGTCAGACTGCTGCCACCAACGAATCATCTTGCAGTGCTGTTGCGTCCGCTGGTGAGTTATCTTTTATGTTCAGTTCTAAACTATTTGAAGCATTCGGCAGACATATCATTTTGCGCCATCTTCCATCTAGCAGCAGACTGTCTTTTGCTTCACTGAAATGAGCTGAACACTCTGGCATTTGCCTGTATTTGCGTTATAGATGGCAAACACACACGTCGTGAGCATGAGTGCGGCAAATGATGCAATAATTATCTCTGCTGATTTTGAATATCTTTTCATCAAAAATTTCAGATCACCACTTTGTATATTCACCGCCAGGTGAGATGCCCATACCGTAGTAGCCGCCTTTGGTATTGTCTTTGACCGACAACCTATTGCCCTTGAGCGTTATGATAAAGAGCGGTTCTTTCTTATCTGAAGCGTCATAAACGTATATCTTGTTCCCTCTGCCCACGCCTGCGCACGTATCGTCAGAGAATGATGCGGGACCAAAGTCAAAAACTTTCAGTCCAGCCCAGCGCTGTCCGCTGTAATGCACTTTATACTGTCCAGGTCTCTTTCCGTCTGTGATAATAATGTAATTGAGGTCATTTGCAAAGTAGATGTCCTGTTTCATGCCTTTCGCTTTGCCATGCGCCCACACGGTGAGTCCCCAGATCCTGCTGCTGCGTGCATATGTCGCCAGGGCGTAACCATCGGCACGCGATGTATCATAGCTGCTACGCATCTCGTCAGCCTGATTGTCGCGCGGAATGCCTATCCATATCCTCTGTTCAGCTTTGAGCTTCTGGAAGTCGGCGGGCGACATAGCCCTCATTGCTTTTGCCCAGTTCCCGTTCAGGTCAGCTTCGGCTGTGCGGAAATATTTCGATACGTTTTTCATCTGGCGGTATTCGTTATCAGAGAGCGCGAAAACAGATGACGCGGCAATAACTATTGCAAATAGAGAAATTACCAGCACGCTTGCTGTCCTTGAACATTTCTTCATTGCGCAGGGTTCCCTTCTGTTTTGTATTTTTTTTATAAAAGCTTTTTGCGGAAATTTGTAATATTTCACATTATGCATTGTAAATCCGCGTATATATTTTTGCAAAAAATACAGTTATTTTTCTGTACATATCACGATTGACGGACTCGTTCAAGGTGTTAAAATTTGTCAACCAAATAATTTTAGATTTCAGCCGATCGGAGACTATTTAATTTTGATAAAACAGTTTGTTTCTTATATATTCAATAGGATGTTCTCTGCAAAGACGCCAGCAAGGCTGGCCTTTGCTGCTACGTTAGGTCTGCTTGTTGGAACGCTCTCTTTTTTAAAGTATAAGACTGCGGTAATCTTTATATGCTCCGCCGCGCTTGGGCTCAACATTATCTGCATGCTTGCCGGTACACTGCTGGCAGCGCTTTATCCCGCGCTTTATCTGCTGGCCTACGAAGTGAGTCACCGCCACCCAAGCATAGCGATGAGCTACCTGAGCGCAAACTGGCTGCCGTATTTCAGAACATCCGTGCTTATGCGCAGCATCACAATGCTGCTGATATGCGCTGCATTCTTCTTCATACTGCGTTTTATATTCGGTATCATGATGCGCAAGACTGAAACGGCAGAACACGGGCACGTCTTTCATGACAAGAGCGGCACGAGATGGCCCATAACGCAGGTCGTTCTTGTAGTGGCTGGGTTCACCGCAGCCGCAGTAATGGCGATGGCTACAACAAGTTTTGACAGAGACCCCCTGCTGCCTCGTTATAACTACAACTACCGCATAAACACATTTTCAGGCATCTCTGCCATGCCAAAAAATTTCCGCATTAATTCGCTCACGGCCAAGGACAGGTATTATATGGAAATAGCGCGTCGTCAGCGGCGCATGCGCAGACATACTGCAGCAAAAAGACAGAAGAATGTTTATGCTTTTTACGTAGGATGGGACGAAGCAAGCCTAGATTCGCTGCGGCGCAACATAAAATATATAGGCACTGTCCTAACAGACTGGTACGGCCTTGATAAGAACGGGGCGCTTGTTACGGCAAACAGGAAGCCCAATGTTGATAAGCTCATCGCCGCAGTCGGCAGACGCCAGGAACCGTTTGTCAACAATTATATAGGAGACGATTGGAACGCCAGCGTGCTCCATGAGCTTATCACCGATAAGGCAAAAACTGATAAATTCATAAGCGACGCACTTGCAGACGTAGAGGAACACCATTACGCGGGGCTGAACATAGACTTTGAAGGGCTGAACACAGAGGATAAAGCCGCTTTCTCAGCTTTTGTAAAAAAGCTCTGCGACGCGTTCCACGAAAAAAAGCTCGAAGTCACGATAGATCTTCCTGCCGAAAACGATTCTTACGATTATGTGAAACTTTTCGCTGCGTGCGACAGAGTCATTATCATGCTTTATGACGAGCACAGCGCTGCAAGCTACCCAGGCACAATAGCATCTGAAGGCTGGATAGATTCCGTTCTGCAGCACCTTGATTTCTCAGGCGAAAAGCTGATAATAGCGCTCGGCAACTACGGACTTGACTGGACTTTAGGCCGCGGCGCACACGCAGACCAGCTCTCATTCTCAGACGTCATGAGCATCTGCAGCCAGAACCATATCGATGCAAAATGGGATAGAGCAACGCAAAACCCATACCTCGCATACAAGGAACAGGGCGACAGACATCTTGTATGGTTTCTCGACGCTGCCACATTCTACAACCAGATGAAACAGAGCCTGGACAGCGGCGCTGGCGGAATCGCGGTCTGGCGGCTCGGCTCCGAAGACGAAAGCATCTGGGACATAATAGCTGACATCAACAAAGTACAGCATCGCGACATAGTAAAAACGATGGAGAACATCAAAGCGGTGCTGATCATCAGCTATTCCGGCAAAGGCGACATCATACGCGTTGAAGGTTCAGAACAGAACGGCAAACGGCGCTACAAAGTCGACAGGAGCGGTTACATAGACGACGAGCACTACATAAGCTATCCGGCAAACTACGTCGTCAAAAAGTTTGGCAACTCTCCTAATAAAGAGATCGCTCTGACTTTCGACGACGGTCCCGACCCTTATTACACACCTAAGATACTTAAAATACTTGAAAAAAATAATGTGACGGCATCATTCTTCCTCATCGGCGAAAACGCGGAAGATTATCCATCGCTCGTTGAAAGAGAATACGCTGACGGCGATGATATTGGCAACCACACGTTCACACATCCTAACGTTCTTCACATTTCCGGACGCGATACAAAACTCGAACTCAACGCCACACAGCGTGTAATACAGGAAATAACTGGACACTCGACGATACTTTTCAGAGCACCGTACAATGCAGACTCCAACCCAAGCGGGCTTGAGGAATTCGTGCCTGTCATACGCGCACAGAATATAGGGTACCTGATGGTGGGCGAATCGATAGACCCTAACGACTGGGAATCGCCAGGCAAAGACGCCATCATTTCAAGGGTAATGAACAATCTGAAAGACGGCAACATCGTTCTGCTGCACGACGGAGGCGGCAGGCGCGACGACACGCTGGCAGCTTTGCCTGAGCTGATCACAAAGCTGAAGGAGGCTGGTTATAAATTCGTCACCGTGAGCCAGCTTCTCAATGCAAAGCGCGATGTCGTCATGGCACCGGCAGAAAAGTCTGACCCGTTCATGCTCTACGACAAGATCTTCTTCAGATTCGTTGGCTCTATGCACAACGCTGTTGAATACATATTCTATATCACAGTAACATTGGGCATGCTCAAGCTTCTGTTCCTGTCGCTGCTTTCGTGGCGTCAGAAACGCCGGTACGGCAAGCTGAAGCATGATGATTCGTACCGTCCGTTCGTAAGCGTGCTCATCCCATGCTACAACGAAGCTAAGGTCATCTGTGAAACTGTGCGCTCAGTTCTGCGCAGCAGCTACGGCGATTTTGAAGTCATCGTCATAGACGACGGCTCAACGGACAACAGCTATGAACTGGTATATGAGACATTCAAAGACGATGCGCGAGTAAGGTGCTTCACAAAGGAGAACGGCGGCAAATCGCGTGCACTGAACCTAGGGCTCGAACACGCTAAAGGCAGCATATTCATCGCAATAGACGCCGACACGATATTTGATAAGGACGCAATCAGGCTGATGGTTCGTTACTTCGCCGACCCGCAGGTGGCGGCCGTTTCCGGCAACGTAAAGGTAGGGAACCGCGGCAGGATCGTGACTGAGTGGCAGCACTGCGAATATGTGACAGGCTTCAACATCGAACGCCGCGCATATTCGGAGCTGAACTGCATCACAGTCGTCCCCGGGGCCATAGGCGCATGGAGGAAAGACGCTGCGCTCGCCGAAGGCGGCTTCAAGACAGACACTTTAGCGGAAGACACCGACATGACTTTGACGCTGCTTGAAAAGGGTTACCGCATAGCATTCGAAGAAAACGCCCGTGCCTACACAGAAACGCCGGAAACTTTCAGGAGCCTGCTGAAGCAGCGCTACCGCTGGACGTACGGCACGCTTCAGTGTCTGTGGAAACACAGGCATGACTTATTCTCAAAAGAGCAGAAGACGCTCGGCTTCATCGCTATGCCATTCATGTGGATATTTCAGTACATATTCCAGACTTTATGCCCTATCGTGGATATCTATATGATATTCTCGATAATTTTCGGTTCGTCATCGGAGAACGTGCTGCTCTCGTATCTGGCCTTCCTGCTCGTTGACATCGTGACGTCGCTCTTCGCGTTCAGGCTCGAAGGCGAAAAGCTGACACCGCTGCTCTGGATGCCGATACAGCGCCTCGCGTACCGTTTCATCATGGCATATATCGTTCTTAAATCAATCAGCATGGCAATACGCGGCAAGGCGGTCGGCTGGAACAAGCTCAAACGCACAGGCAGTGCTGCGAACAGAGCATAGAGTTTATAGCGCGTACGATTTTATAATGTGTCCGCTCCATTCAATAAGCAAATTGGAGTGTTTCTCGAAATCTTTTTTAATGACGTCCGCCGCGGCTTCAAGCATCAGGCGCTCATCTTCCGGCAGGAGACTGATAAGCTCAGACTTCTTTCTTACAAAAACACCGCTTTCACAGTAATATTTCGCGCGCATAACAAAGAAAAGCCCTTTGTAAAGCGCGGACAATATTTCTGTGCTTTTTTTGTGAAGAAAATTGTGGCAGGCCGCATGGTAAATATTACAGGCACCACTTAAAACGCTGCGTCTGACATCCGCATCGGAAATACTATCAATAAGGTACGAGATATCTCCGTAAAACGGAACAGTATCAAAACACAGAGAAAAAAGGTCTGACTTCTCCCAGTTTTCAAGCTGTTCCCTGCCTGCAATGAAACCGCATATTTTTTCGCTCTCGTGAAGCTTGGAAATTATGGCATCATATTTTTTCAGGGCATCGATATCAAGGCTGTCAAGCACGCACACCAGGTCTATGTCACTTGCCAGCGCAGCTTCGCCGCGGGCATGGCTGCCCTGAAGGCCAGTAAACAGAAGCCTCCCGCCAAACTCCGCCTCAAGGAGCTCTGTATAATCTTTCAATATTTCCCTAATGCTGTCGTTCATCGTTATTTCTCCGTTTGGTCTAATTCAACAGGCGGCGTTGGCAGTCTGAAGGCGGTTTAAGTCCAACCATAATGTGCACCCGCAATTTGTTTGTCCGATGTTATTTGATTTGCGCTTGATATGGCACAGCATGAATACTTTTGCAGTAAATGAGTATCCGCGTAAACACAATACGTCAAGAAACATCAAATGTCAAAAGCTCTTTTTTATATAGATTGCCAATATTAAATCAGCAGTTACAATAATAACAGAGCCCCTATCAAAAGAAACAGAGGAGAGATGATGTGTTATGTCTGTAAGCCACCGCGGTTTCTCAAAAGTAATCGGAGTGCTTCTCATCATCGCCGTCATCGCAGCAGGCGGCGCAGGTCTCTATTATTACCGTATCATCAAAAGCCCGCAGTATTCTCTAAATATCCTCTTGAAATCTGCGCAGGCACATGACATAGCATCTTTCGAGCAGCATGCCGACCTCAATTCCATTTACAGCAGCGGGCTCAGCGCTTTCAGCGAAGCTCTGCTCAGCGACCCCGAGATGAAAGACAATCCGTTCGCAGGACCTGTCATGCTGATAGTCAAAAAGGTAGCGGTGCCGCTGCTCATTGAAAACACTAAGGCTTACGTCGAGACAGGGAAGATAAAGAGCGGCGGCTGGTTCATAAAAGAATCGGATGCCGATAAAATATCATCGAATATAACAGAAACCGTTGACAAGCTGGCTGAAATAACGGACTGGAAAAAACTCGCTCTGCAGCCATTCGTAAAACAAAGCGGCGAAGATTCTTCGTTCTCTGCAGAAAGCAGCATTAACGGCAATATAGCCGTTGTAACGCTGAACTTCAGCAATAAAAAGGATGATCAGCACTACAAAGCAGACCTCAAGATGCGCCGGCTCGAAAACGGCGAATGGTGTCTCACTGGATTTGCAAACTTAAAAGATATACTCGAAAAGGCGCACAGCGAAAAGAAATAAAAAACACATAAACTGTTAAAAAACAGCCTAAAGAATCAGAGCAAACCAACAAACCAGCGTATGAGCCGTTCCCCGCCGGCCATGCGCTCAGGGTGCCACTGTACGCCAAATATTGGGAGAGTATCATGACAAAGACCTTCAACAATTCCGTCGGGCGCTTTGAGCAGCACGCGCAGATCGCTGCCAAGGCGTTTAACAGCCTGATGGTGCGCTGAATTCACCTTAAATTCGTGTCCGTAGAGCTTCTCAAAAAACGTGCCGCCTTCGCAGCAGGCTACGTAGTGTGTCGAATCTCTGCCGCCGACTTTTGCGTGGCTTATCTCTGTCCTCAAGTCCTGCATAAGAGTCCCGCCGAAACCTACGTTGATTATCTGCATGCCGCGGCAGATGCCGATCACAGGTTTTTGCGCTTCGGCAAATATTCTGAGCAAAGACATCTGCCTTTTGTCCGCAGCCGCATTGAACTGCCTCACGCTTAAGTTCGGCTCGTTATAGGTTGCCGGATCTATGTCCCATCCTCCAGGCAGAAGCAGACCGGCAAAGCCTTCGGCATTAGTTTCGTCAACGGAGCACACCGGCTCTGCGCCGCAATTTTCAAGCACGCCGATATAATTCTGTGTATTGCCCTTATTTATGAACTGCCTGTCTCTGCCAATGAGTATCTTCACTTTGTTCTGCATCCTCATATTATATTATGCCGCACAAAAAAGCGGACTTTATTAGTCCGCCGGGATTTTGTACCTCTTATGCATGCCATGGACTCAACAGTCAGACATTGCTGCCGTATTTTATCTGCCGCGCGCTTCCATGGCGTCCAGCAGTACGCTGAAGAGCCGCTTCGGGTCTATCGGCTTAGCTATGTGAGCATTCATGCCGCAGTTGAGACACCTCTGCACATCGTCTTTAAAGGCATCGGCCGTCATTGCTATTATCGGAACTTTGCCTGCGTCCCTGCGCTGCAAAGACCGGATCTCCACAGTAGCTTCATATCCGTTAAGGACAGGCATGCGGATGTCCATAAGTATCGCGTCGTAGAATCCTACAGCTGATTTCCTGAACATTTCAAGACCGAGCTGACCGTTTTCCGCAACGTCAATGATGACCTTCTTCTCGCTGAGGAGCGCCAGCGCGATCTCCTGGTTGAGCGGGTGGTCTTCGCAAAGCAGTATGTGCTTGCCTGCGAGCATGCTGGGGTCGTTTTCCAGTTTCGAAGGATGTTTCATTGCTCTGGCCGTTTCTATGGATACAAAATCTGAGTCAAGCTGCATCCTGAACGTTGTTCCGTTTCCTTTTTTGCTTTCAACAGATATCGTGCCGCCCATGAGGTCGACCATCCTCTTTACTATCGCAAGGCCAAGTCCGGAGCCGCGTCTTTCAGAAACGTCGCTGCGCCCTTCCTGCGTAAACGGGTCGAAAAGCACTTTAAGGAATTCTTCGCTCATTCCTATGCCGTCGTCGCTGACGGTCAGATCGTGTCTCAGCTTTCCGTTATCCAGCAGCCGTGATGCAATGCTAAGAGTCACAGTTCCGCCCTCTGGAGTATATTTGACGGCGTTGGACAGCAGGTTGAATAATACCTGGTTAATGCGCAGCACATCAAACAGAGGCACTCTTCCGGAGAAGCCCAGGTTAAGGATAAGTTTCTGGTTCTTCTCTTTGCAGAGCGGTTTTATCACTGAGTCGATATAGCTTAAGAAATCGTCCCTTTGATAAGGCTCTGGATGCATTTCTATTTTGCTGCTTTCGGCCTTGGACATGTCCAGGATGTCATTGACGAGACCGAGCAGGAATTTTGACGACGTGTCTATCTTTGCAAGATAGTCTTTCGTGCGCGGAGTGTTTTCCTGTTCGCCGGCAAGGTACGTCATACCGATGATACCATTTAATGGTGTCCTAATGTCATGGCTCATACGTGAAAGGAATTCAGATTTCGCTTCGTTTGCGGAAGTTGCCTGTTTTCTGAGCGTTTTTTCCTCTTCGAGCTGATGTTCAAGCTCTTCATGGAGCCTTATCTCTTCTCCTACGTCCCTGTATGTCGCATAAAATATCTTGTGCTGCGGCGTAGTTTCACGCAGTCTGACTTCTTCTTTAAGCCAGTAATATACACCGTCAGCACCCTTCGTACGGTAGCTGTCAACGACAAAATATTCAGAATCGTAATTATCGCGGAACGTTTTTTTAACACGCTCGACATCGTCGGGGTGAACTCCTGAGAATACATCCTGCATGTATTTCGCTACCGTATCATGGCTTACAGCTTTTATCTTTCCGGTCACATCATCTGTAAAGCCAAGCATCCTGTACATCTGAAGGTTTACATAGTCGAAGCGGAGGTGGTCCTTGTCTGGCATATGCAGCACGCATATACCGCTCGTTATGGAGTCCAGTATATCTGTTGCGCGTTTTGTCTCAGCTTTCGCCATGTCTATTTCATGCTGCTGCTGTTTTAACTCATCCGTTACGTCGGAATCTATTATCACTATGATGTCTTTGCTGTCGTCGAGATAATAATGGCGGAGCCGTCTGTACACGACATTCTGGGCATGTCCTTCCCTCTGCCCTTTTATTGTGAGTTCATACTGGCCATTCAGGTCAAGCTCTTTGCATATCTTCGCAACTTCTGTGTCTTTTTCATATTTTTCGCTGTTATCCGACGAGACCCATGTATTGACACCGTTTTTGCGCAGCTCATAAAAGCTGCACGTATCACCTGGCTTTTCCAAAACCCTCCTGTATGTGACTGGAAGCGAGCTGCCAAGATACACGGCTTCGACCGTCTCTGTGTCGAGGTGCAGGAGCGCGACCATTTCATACTCCTGCCCCGTGATTATATTCATGATATTGTCATGCTGTTTTTCTTTTGATATATCAAGCGAATAGATGATACACTCCACATCTTTAGTAATCGGGTTCTGCAGCAAGTTTGCGTATGTCCTGACCCAGAATCTGCTGCCCACCGCATTTGTGCGCCGATAATCTATATTTAAATTCTTCCTGCCCGCCGCGAATGATTCGAGCAGGCTCTGTATGTTTATCATCTGCTTAAACTTCTCGCGGTCATTTTTGTCAGGAATTATCTTCAGCACATTTGTGAAAATACCGTCAGCCGTGTCAGACTGAAGCGTCTTGATGATGTATGACGAGACTCCGTGCCCCTCACCGCAGATATTTTTCGTCAGGTTGACGTGGAACGTGCAGAGCGCTTCGGGATTAGCTGTAAGCAGCGCCTGCATGGAGCTGTGGAATGTCTCCTCTTCCTGCTTCTGAGCAGTGATGTCCATTCCAACACCGTAGGCAACAGCAGGCTTTCCTGTCTCGTCTTTGACGACGGAATAGATTACCCTCTCGCAGCGCAGCGATGTTTTGTCGTTCCATTTCATCCAAATATCTTCAGCGACCTTTGGCTCCCCGGCTTCTATCCTGCGAAATATGCCGAGCAGCTTTTCTTGTTCCTGTTCAGGGAACAACGGCAGGATCGACTCAGGCACATTCTCAATAGCGTCGGTGATGCCGAATTTTCTGAAGCTACCGTTCGGGCTTGTTATTCTGTGAGCTGCGATGTTGTATTCCCATACTCCCAGATCGGCGCCTTCAACGGCGAGCTCATAACGGTGCTGTGCATGTTCAAGTTTGCGCTGCAGTTTTTCGCTCTCGGTGATGTCGTCTATATACTGAACAAACGCATCGTGCCCGCACCATTTTATGTATTCTCCGGACAGATGTTCCCAGCTGTCGCGGGCTTTGTTATAGCGTGTGCGGCTGAGTTGACCGCCTGGTTTCAGCTCTTTAAGGAAACAGTCCTCGCACGGCGAGTCCTTGCCGTGGATGTAGCTGTAACACTTTACGCCAAGGAAGAGCTCGTCCTCACCTTTTCTGTATTCGCGCGCGGCTTTATTGGCGTAGAGTATCTCATACGTTCTGCAGTCGCAGACATACGCCATGCTGCGCGTACGGTCGAGTATGTTCTGGTACATATCAGTTTCGACTGAAAAATTAACATAGACAACAAGCAGTATCGGAAACCCGTCAAGTTCGCCGCATATCGTTCCGTTCACGTGGACCCAGTCGAACCCTTTTGTCTTATGGACGACACGGTAAGTATGGTCGAGAGGGACTCCCTCTAGCTGACATTTTTTGATCGCAGCAGCGAGCCCCGGGATGTCTTCAGGCAGGACGATGTCTATCGCGCTTTTGCCTGTGTAGCTGTAATATTCTTCATGCGACATACCGAGAACCGCCGGTATTCCCGGTGAAGAATATATCGTTTCAAAAGCGCCATCCTTAATGCGGTAAAACGCCGCATTGCCGGGGGTCACTTTCTCAAGATATTCAAGCATCTCTTTTGTTATCTTCACGCTGTTACTTCTCCTCAGGGACGACACCATCTGCAACATTTTACGCCACTTTGCCGCATTGCGGCAAATATTTTTTCAGAGCAGCCGATGCCTATTTCTTTATGGCGCCAGAGAGGACACTGAAAAGCTGATTGGGGTCTATCGGTTTGGCAACGTGGCTGTTCATGCCTGCCGCAATACAGGACTCCACGTCTTCGTCGTACGCGTTTGCGGTAACGGCAATGATTGGCACAGCAGCGGCGTCTGCGCGGCCGAGCCTGCGGATAGCCCTCGTTGCTTCCTTGCCGTCCATGACCGGCATGCGCACATCCATCAGTATCGCGTCAAAATATCCCGGCTCTGACTCCGAAAATTTCTTTACGGCTTCTTCGCCGTTTTTGGCGGTAACAGATGTAGCACCGTGCGAATCAAGAAGATGAAGGAGTATCTCGCTGTTGATGTCATTGTCCTCAGCGACAAGTATATTTCTGCCGCTTAAATCAGCTATTTCCGTGTCTGACTCTGGTTTCTGCAGTTTGTCTGCAGAGATGCTGTTTAACGAGAAGTGCAGCGTGAAAGTAGTTCCTTTTCCAGGCGCGCTCTTGACGCTGATGTCTCCTCCGAGCATTTGAACAAACTTATATGTGATAGCGAGCCCAAGTCCGCTTCCGTTATGTTCGCTCATGCCGGCACGCTTCTCCTGCTCGAAAGGCACGAATAATTTTTTCTGGAAATCTTCGCTCATGCCAACGCCGTCGTCGCTGATCTCCACGTCAAAGGAGAGGATATCGCCGTTGAGGGATATATTCTTTACAGTCGAATTAACGTGCCCGCCTGCCGGCGTGAATTTGGCCGCATTCGAGAACAGATTGAAGAATATGCGGTTATACATGAGCTTGTCGGTAATTATCGCACGGTCAGAGAAAAACGTTCCAATGAAAGCTATATTGACTCCCTTTGACTTGAACATCGGAACTATTACGCTTTCGGCATACCTGATGAATTCGCTTTCCGGGTATGGTTCAGGATGTATCTCCATTTTACCGGCATCTATTTTTGAAAGGTCGAGTATGTTGTTGACGAGGCTCAGCAGGAAATGTCCCGATGTATCGATCTTGGCGAGATAATCAGCTACCTCCGGGTCCTTATTTTTCTCCAGGGCAAGCGCGGTCATCCCGATGACACCGTTCAGAGGCGTTCTGATATCATGGCTCATGCGCGAGAGAAAATCGCTCTTAGCAGCGTTTGCGCGGCGGCTTTCCAGCGTGGCTGCGTTTGCCGCTTCGTTGGCTTTTACGAGCTCGGCGTTGCCCTTCTGAAGCTGCGCTACATGCTGCTGTTTCATTCTGAAAGCCCAGAGAACGCCGATCAGAAACACCGCCATAAAGAAGAGCGTGATCATTATAGCAGCGCTGTACTTATAGAGAAGGTCCTCGAATGTCGGTTCTATCACCTTGCCTGTCGTCTGCTTCAGGATGACGGCCTGCACATCGTTAGGGTCGAGCATCGCAATGCCTTTGTTGATGATGGAGATGAGGCTTGGGTCGGCCGTCTTGCGGCTGGCTATGCAGTAGTCGTAATCACCATCATCGCCGAATGTGTGCCAGACAGAAATCATGTTGAATTCCGGGTGCTGCAGGAAACCTGTGATGATATAAACATTCTGCACGACAGCGTCAACACGGCCGCTTTTAACGGCGCGAAGTCCGTCAAGCGTCGTCTGATAATTGACTATTGTGTAACCGGGATGATATTCCTTTATGCGCGCAACGTTTCCTATGGCGCTTTTTGCAATGGCAACGGTGTACTTGCTGTCGTGGCTGAAAGTGCGGTCTTTCAGGCCTGCTATCGCTGTGGTGTTCTTCAGAAAGCTGTTAGACAGCCTCAGTCTACCGGCAACCTTTGGTGATGAGCGCAGCATTGCGGCAATGAGGTCAATATTCTTGTTACTTTCGAGCTGTTCAGCGATGACTGCACCCTTCGGAGCTGTTTTGATGTTAAATCTCAGCCCTGTCTTGTCTGAGATGCGATGCAGCAGATCGACCACTATTCCTGCCGCATTCCCATCCTTGTCCTGATATGCGATAGGGGCTCTGTCGCTGTGGCAGATAACGTTTACGGTAGGATGAGCCTTGATATAGGCGTCTTCCTCTCTCGTCAGATTCAAAGAAGCCTTTGATATTTTGTCCATGGAATATTTCGAGAAGAGTTTGGACATAAAATCAGGATGGTCATAGCGTATCCGTTTGATCGCCTCATCAGCCTCAGCGAAAAGCCCGTTCTTTGCACCGACAGGAGCCACCAGGTAGAAAGGAGACAGAGCTGTAGCTCCGATAAGACGGTAATCATCAGGGATGTTGCCGAGCCCTGAACGGCACACGGCATCAACCTCGCCGGATTTAAGAGCCTTGCTGAGATCTGCTGGATTCTTATAAAAAACGTCTTTATAGCCTGCAAAACCGTGTTTTTTAGCGTAGCTGCGAAGCGCTATACCTGGGAAAGTATTAGCTACCGAGCCTATCTTCATTTTTCCCAAGGCGGCAAAGTTTTCGTAATAGACGTCTTTTTTTGAATTCAGGACATAGATGCCGTTAATCTGTTCACCCAGAGGATATTCCGGGTATTCATATTGGCCGAGGCGTTTTCTTGAAAATTCCACAGGCATGAGAAAGTCGATACTGCCGTTCATGAACATGCGCTGAAGCTCGTCGTTCGGCGCAACGATTATTTCACATTTCCATCCAGTGTAGCTCGAAAGCATCTTCAGATAATCAGCGCCGTAACCGGAGTAAGTTCCATTAGCAGACTTGCTCACAAAACTCTTAAGGTCGTAACAGCCGAACCGGACAACTTTATTAAAAGCACGGGCAGTGCTGCTGATAGTTAAGATGAAGCAAAGACACAAGATGATGAACAGCGTTTTCTTCTTCATAGGCTTGCCACCATTTATCATAAAATAACTAAGTCAGGAACGGTTCCCGTTCCCATTTACAATAGTTTAAAAATTATAGCATGTGAAAGTTATTAAAAAAGCGCATTTTGGCTAAAAACACGGCGTTATTACATTGTGAAAAGGTCGGAAGCAGGTTAAGTTTCAGGGCTTCTTGTGTTTCAGCTTGGCAAGTATAGTTGTATCTGCGGGACAGAAATCGTAGCCGGATATTTCGTCAGTTTTTATCCATTTTATGTCGTTATGCTCGAGCTTCTGCGGAGTGCCATCCGCTATCTCTGCGTTGAACAGCGTCATGTGTATGTCGATGTCGGGATATCTGTATGAGACTTCGTCAAAGACAGTGCCTACGGAGAGCGTGACGCCGATCTCTTCATGGCATTCGCGTATAAGAGCCTGCCTTTTCGTTTCACCCGGCTCTACCTTGCCGCCGACGAACTCCCACAGCATGGCGCGGGCCTTTCCGCGCGGTCTCTGACATATCATGAATCTGTCGCCATCCCAAATCAGTGCCGCTGCAACTTCTACCATATTTTCGTTCCTCCAGCTGATATCCGTAACACTATACCACAACTGTAAGACACAAAATTCGCATGGATTTGTTTTTGGCGCCGCGCAAAAAAAATAAAAATGAAAAATACAAACAGCAGCGGTTCGGCTTATGCTGTAAAAACTGCCGAAGCTGAAAAAACGCAAAAAATATCCGTAAAAAATCCACAATTCAACCGCTTGACTTTGAGTAAACTCTAAGTACTAACATTCCCTCAGGAACAAAAAACAGGAGGGAAATTTTATATGAACAGTTTCGTTTATGACATTCCTACAAAGGTATATTTCGGAGAAGACCAGCTTTCAAATCTCGGCCCGGAGCTTGCACGCTTCGGCAGGCGCGTGCTGCTGACCTACGGCGGCGGCTCTATAAAGAAGAGCGGCCTTTACGACAAAATAGCCGCAGAGGTGAAGAAAGCAGGGCTTGAGCTTTTCGAGCTGGGCGGCATAGAGCCGAACCCGCGCGTTGAGTCCGTGCGCAAAGGCGCAGAGCTCTGCAAAAAAGATAATATCGACGTGCTGCTGGCTGTGGGTGGCGGCTCGACTATCGATGCCACAAAGTACATTGCAGCCGGTGCATGTGTCGATTTCGACCCGTGGGACTTCTTCAGCAAATGGGCGCCTATAGAGAAAGCGCTGCCTGTCGTCACGGTGCTCACGCTTGCCGCGACAGGTTCCGAGATGGACAGCGGCGGCGTCATCAGCAACCCCGACACGAACGACAAGATGGGCAGGCTGGACCCGCTGCTCCAGCCTAAAGTTTCGTTCCTTGACCCAGCTGTGACATACAGCGTCAGCGCGTATCAGACGGCCTGCGGCTCCTCGGACATCCTCTCGCACATCATCGAGACATATTTCATACCGGCAGGCACGAACATGTATCTGCTCGATACCTTCATGGAAGGCCAAATGAAGACAGTCATCAAATATGCGCCAGCGGCGATCGCGCAGCCTGACAGCTACGAGGCAAGGGCTAACCTCATGTGGGCGAGCAGCTGGGCCATCAACGGTTTCACGCGAGCCGTGCAGACGTGCGTGTGGAGCTGTCACCCGATGGAGCACGAGCTTTCGGCCATCTACGACATAACACATGGGCTTGGCCTCGCTATCCTGACGCCGAGGTGGATGGAGTACGTCCTCGATGAAACGACGGCGCCGAGATTCCGCCAGTTCGGCGTAAACGTCTTCGGCATTGACGCTTCCCTGCCGCAGATGGAGGCCGCAAAGAAATCGATCTCTATGCTGAGCGATTTCTTCTTCAAGACGCTCGGGCTCAAGAGCACACTGCGCGAGCTCGGCATAGACAACAGCAACTTTGCGCTCATGGCAAAAAAGGCCTGCACCGATGGTGTTCTTGAAGGATTCAAGCCGCTGCGCCAGAACGATATCGAGAAGATATACAGAATGTGCCTGTAGCTGTTTGACGGCACATATGAAAGCAAAAACGGCACGCCTTAAGGCGTGCCGTTAATTTATCGTTTTATAATAAACGCGTTATTTTCTGCCTATCTTTTTGATATGCTCGCCTATTTCAGGCGCCATCAGTGTGATGAACCCTATCGCCGCCGCTGAGAGCGCGATAAAGTATTGTCCGAGACCAATTCCGATTCCGACACAAGCGATGAGATAGACCGACGACGCTGTCGTTATGCCCTGGATGATGCCGTTGCGTTCCTTATAGATAATGCCGGCGCCGATGAAGCCTATGCCGGTCAGAACGCCTACGACAAGACGAGCAGGGTCTGTGCGGATGCTCATGGCCGCACCGTATGCTCCGATAGTCTCGCCGAATCCGCGCGCTGAAAGGTACGCTATCTCGCAGGCCGCAACACAGATCAGGATGTTCGTGCGCGCTCCCACAGGCTTCTGCGCCTGCTGGCGTTCTATCCCGAACGCGGCGCCGCATATCACGGCCAGAGCAAGCCGCAGAATTATTTCTTTATATGGATATAAAACGGTAAAAAGTCCTCCCATTTTTCATGCTCCTTCCGTTTTTTTCTATTTATCATCCTATGTGCAGATTTTACAGTAAATCAAATACAAACACCACGGTGTTTTGCACCAGGCAATGCTTCGCAAAATAAGGATAGAAAAGAACATCTCAGTCAGCAGCCAAATCAAGAAAGCCCTGCACTAGAGACGCAGGACTTTCTATATAACTGTTTGTCCGTAATTTCGTTTGAGGCCTATTCTTCCATCATGAACGGATACTTGAAGCCACTCGGCGGCAGAAAGTTTTCTTTTACTGACCTTGGCGTCGTCCAGCGCATAAGGTTGAAGACCGAACCTGCCTTGTCGTTGGTTCCCGAAGCACGGGCACCACCGAATGGCTGAAGGCCAACGCTGGCAGCCGTGGTCTTATCATTGATGTAGAGGTTGCCTGCGGCATATCTGAGTATATCTGACGCCAGAGCAATAGCAGCACGGTCGGCGGCAAACACACTTCCGGTGAGTCCATACGGCGACGTTTTGTCGCAGAGATGCAGCGTCTTCTCGTATTTATCATCATCATAGACATAAAGCGTCAATATCGGACCAAAAATTTCTTCTTCCATAGTTTTGAAATGAGGGTCCTTTGCAACAATAAGCGTAGGCTGCACAAAATATCCAACGCTCTTATCACCTGTTCCACCGAACAAAATTTCTGCGTCTGGCGATTTTTTTGCATATTCGATGTATTCCATACACCTGTCGAACGCTGGCTCGTCTATAACAGCATTGACAAAGTTACGGAAATCTCTTGGGTCTCCCACGCGGATCTCGCCAAGCATAGCAAGTAGCGCTGACTTGAATTCAGGCCAGCGGCTTGCCGGTATGTAGCCGCGCGATGTTGCGGAACACTTCTGCCCCTGATACTCGTAAGCGCCGCGCATAACCGCAGCGGCGACCTGTTTTGCATCCGCAGAAGCGTGCATAAATATAAAATCCTTACCGCCGGTTTCGCCAACGATACGCGGATAGGAATCATAAATATCGATGTTGTCTGCAACTTTTTTCCACAGCCCTTTAAACACTGACGTCGAGCCCGTGAAATGGACACCGGCAAGCTCCCTGCGCCGTAGCGCAACATTGCTCCCTATGGAACCAGGTCCCGGCATGTAATTGAGCACTCCTGCCGGAACTCCGGCTTCCATAAATATTTTCATCAGGTAGTAGCTTGATAGCAGCGATGTCGTTGACGGCTTCCAGACGACAGTATTGCCCATGAGCACAGGAGCCATCGGCAGGTTAGCAGCAATGGCAGTAAAATTGAACGGCGTTATAGCATAGACAAATCCTTCAAGCGCTCTGTATTCTACATAGTTGAGTTCACCTGTTCCCGAAGGCGGCTGGACTCCGTATATCTGGCTCATGCAGTACGGCGTAAAACGGAAGTAATCTATAGTTTCGCTGGCCGATTCTATTTCAGCCTGCCATGCTGTCTTGCTCTGGCCCATCATTGTCGCCGCGTTGAGTATGTAGCGATACTTTTTCTCTATAAGCGTCGCAATCTTCTGCGAAATGGCAGCACGTTCCGTCCACTGGACTTTCCCCCACGCTTCGTGAGCGGCAAGCGCAGCGTCTATGGCGTGCTCGGTCTCCTTCGCACCAGCCTTATGATACGCAGCAAGAACATGATTATGGTCGTGAGGCATGACTATACTGCCTATATCATTCGTAAAAACCTTTTCTCCGTTAATTATCGGTGTTATTTCCGGCTTTGAATTGCAGATTTCATCGATAGCTTCCTTAAGCAACTTTCTGTCTTCTGATCCTGAAATATAATTCCTTGATGGTTCATTTTGTGGTTTTGCAAAAACGTATATATTGTTATCCATTATATTAGACCCCCAGCCTTATCGACATTATATGCAACTATGTTGCAATAAAATATAATAACAACATCTTATGAACTAGTCAATGTAATAAGTTCATTATTTTGCAAATTCAACTGTCCGATGGATTCAATCTGATGCATAAGGCATTTCGTATGATTTTTTGTGTGCAGCAAAAAACGCACTGCTTTTGCAGCGCGTTTGAGCACATTAGTATTTGGGTCCTGATCAGCGGCGATACATGCCCTATACCACGCGGCGCAGGAACGGAATCTTTTTCATAATACACGCAACGGCGAGCGCCAGCGTAAAGACGACAACAGCCTTAGCCGGTATCACGACCCAGGCGCAGATGCCAATGAACGGCGTTATGAGGTCATAAGTCACCAATTCTGAAATGAAACCGTGGATACAGTATATGCCAAGGCTGTACGCTGAAACAAAACGGATAAAAGGAAACGCACGCCACTCTCCGCATCTGCTCCTTACTGCAAAGGCAAAGAAAGACGCGGCAGCGGCTACGACCAGCGGCGACCTGTAAGGATAAAAAACTTCCGAATGTTTTCCGATGGCAGTCGAGAGGAGGTACGTTGAAAGTCCGTTAAGCAGACCGACGGCCACAAAGCACAGCAGGTATAAAGACGGTCTGATGCGTTTGACAGGCTCAGACTCGCGGTTATCGAAGAGAAACGCGCCGAGCACGAAGTACCACGTGCCGCCTATCATTTCACGCAGGTGATAAAGTTTCAGAAAATCTTTTTCTCCGCCGGTAAAGGCGTTGAATATGCCGTTCGCAAGCGAGAAACAGCAGACGACAGCCCAGGCCGAAAGATAAAATATTTTTTCACGGTCCGATGCCGCCGCGTACCATTTGCCGATAACAGGAAGCAGCAGGTACAGGCCGACCATGAGGTAAAGGTACCAGAGGTGGAAATAAGCGTAAGAGCAGAACAGCTTCCCCAGAAAATCAGCAACGCCGGCAGGCGAACTCAGCAGCGCACCGATAGAGCCCCAGAATAAAAACGGCGCCAGGATGCGCATGTATCTCTTTTTGACGAAATCAGCGACCGGCTCTTCAGCGGCTCTCTTCATGAGCAGCGCGCCGCTCAGCATAAAGAACAGCGGCACGGCACAGCGCACCATGCTGTCATAGACATTAGCTGCTATCCATTCATGGCCGGCCGAGTAAAAATAGTCTGACGAAGCGTGTACGATGACCACCATCAAGCAGGCGGCAGCGCGTAAAAAATCAAGCTCCGAATATCTTTCAGAATTTTTTGTGTCTGTTAAATCTGTCATTATTCAAGCCCCGCAAAAAAATTTTGTCTGTTGTATCGCCCACAGTACAAATGCCATTTTACCAGCATACGATATTTTCTGCGCTGAGGCTTTTCTAAAAATATCCAATATAATGTAGACGGACTTTTTAACGGAGGATGAACATGAGCGACATATCAAAAGTAATTATCGGCATCGCGATACCGTTTCTGGGAACTACACTCGGCGCAGCCATGGTCTTTTTCATGAAACGCAGCATGAGCCAAAAACTTCAAAAAGCGCTGCTGGGCTTCGCTTCCGGTGTGATGATAGCAGCCGCAGTATGGTCTCTGCTCATTCCTGCGATAGAGATGGAAAGACAGTCCGGAGGCATTGCATGGCTGCCAGCGGTAGCCGGGTTCCTCATAGGCATCGGCTTTCTGCTTCTGCTCGATTCAGCCATTCCTCACCTTCATCTTGATTCCGACAAGCCTGAGGGAAAACAGAGCGGCCTCGGAAAATCTCTGCTGCTCGTTATGGCCGTTACACTGCACAACATTCCGGAAGGCATGGCTGTCGGCGTTGTGCTCGCCGGCATGATATCCGGCAGCAGCACGATAACTGCGGCGAGCGCATTCGCTCTTGCAGCTGGCATCGCGATACAGAATTTTCCGGAAGGCGCGATAATTTCGATGCCTCTTCTTGGAACAGGCCTGTCCAAAGGCAGGGCTTTCTGGTATGGATTTCTGTCTGGCGCCGTCGAGCCTGCCGGCGCTGTTGTCACAATACTGCTGACGTCGTTTGTAACACCCATTCTGCCATACATCCTGTCATTTGCGGCCGGAGCTATGATCTACGTTGTGGTCGAGGAACTCATCCCTGAGGCTCAGTCCGGGAACCATACCAACATAGGAACGATAGGGACGGCTCTGGGTTTTGCTCTGATGATGCTGCTAGATGTAGCGCTCGGATAGACACCATCATAGACAGGAAAGCCCCAGCATGCGGGGCTTTCCTGTCTATGCGTAAAACAGAGTTTTATTTGATATTTTCGCGAAGCGTTTCCATCATTTTGTTGACATCCACAGGTTTGGTTATGTATCCGTTCATACCGGTCTCTTTGGCAAAACGCACGTCCTCTTCAAAGGCCTCGGCCGTCATGGCTATTATCGGGACCGTCTGGGCGTCCGGCCGGTCTAGGCTCCTTATTGCCCTTGTCGCTTCGTGTCCGTCCATAACCGGCATCCTGATGTCCATCAGCACTGCGTCATAATATCCAGGCTCTGAGTCCCTGAATTTTTCGAGCCCATCTTTGCCGTTGACTGTCCGATCCACAATAAGACTCTTTTCCTGGAGCAATATTGTTGCTATCTCCGCGTTGAGGTCATTGTCCTCGCATAGCAGCACTCTGCATCCGGCAAGCGACCTGTTGTCCATCTCCGTCTGCTTGTCTGCGGCTTTTCCAGTTTCTATCTCCTGCAAAGGCACGTTTATGATAAACGCGGTCCCTTCGTTGATTTTGCTTCGCACTTCGATGCTGCCGTGCATGAGGTCTATTATCCTTTTGACTATTGCCAGTCCAAGCCCGCTGCCCGTGACGTTTGCCGTCTCTTTACGATGCTCCTGCGTGAACGGGTCAAATATATTCGGCAGGAATTCAGGGCTTATGCCGACGCCGTTGTCTTCTACAGTGAGCCTGTAATTGCATCCGCAGGCAGCCGGTTCGATATGTTCGACGGAAACTTTGATTTTGCCGCCGTTAGGAGTGTACTTGATAGAGTTCGACAGCAGATTGAGGAATACTTTCTGCATCTTGAGCTTGTCAACCCAGAACGTATTGCTGTCAAACTGCGAAGAATATTCTATAGAAATATTTTTGAGGTCTGCAGATGGCTTCAAAGCGGTTATTATGTCTCCGCCGATTTCTTCACAGTTAGTGGCTTCCGGCTCCAACACCATCTTCCCGCTTTCGATGCGCGACAGCTCCAGTGTGTCGTTTACGAGAGCAAGCAGCAGCTCGCCGGAAGATTTTATCTTTGACAGATATTCCTGTTTTTTATCTATGTCTTCTGTGCGCATGGCGATGTCTGTAAAACCGATTATTCCGTTGAGCGGCGTGCGCAGGTCATGGCTCATGCTGGAGAGGAATGTCGATTTAGCTTCGTTAGCTTTGTCCGCGGCAAGTTTTGCCTCGCGCGTCTCCGTGAGCTGTTTCTGCTCGCGCTCATAAGATACAGTCACATCGGAACGCACGGTAAGGATAACTTTCAGGCTCTCATCGAGCCACATATAATCTATCTGTTTGCAGCGCGTTCTGCCGTTTTCCGAGCGGTAATACATGGCAGTGTAATGCCCGTTTGCTTTGAGCCCTGACAAAATATTTTCAAGCGATACGGCTGCATCGAACTGATTTCTTTCTTCTTCGCTGACAAAATTCTTTCTCACATAATTACAGCAGTCACTTAGCTTGACCTTCTGCCTGAGATCCGGGAAATTAATATCCGACGATTTCTTGATGAATTCAAACATAGACGTTGAAGCATATATCAGCCCGATGTAATCGAACTGTGCATCCGATATAAGCCCCATTATGACGTCATTCTGAACGGTGTCAGTGATGTCGTATGAATATGTGAAGCACTCTATGTCTCCGGTGTCAGGCATCATGTGTGTGACTATTGCGACAGATATCCATATCGGCGCGCCATCATTAACGATGCGCATGTACTGCAGTGTCGTGCGTGTCTCACCGGCTCTGTACCTTTCTATAAGGTTCAGCCTGTTCAGCTTTTCCGCTACTTCGCGGCGGTCTGATTCGCGATACGGCATGCTGACAAATGTATTGTAAGCATTTTCGTAAGTAGTGCCAGGCAATGCACAATATGTGTCGCTGACAGTCATATACTCTATAATACGATTTTTTGTCAGGTTATAACGGCCCTTTGCAATGAGATTATTGTCGTTGCATTCATTCATTGCTTTTATTTCCTGTTTGTAGCGTTCCCTGATCTTTTCCTCCGCCGTTACGTTGAGGCCTATGCCGTAAGCTTTTATCGGACGCCCCGTCTTCTCATCCTTTATGACAGTGTATGTTATCCTTTCGCAGCGTTCTTCCTGCTCCGGCAAAAATTTGTACCACACGGTACACGAAGAGTCCAGGCCCCGTTCGACATCATCGTACATTGCAATGAACTTAGGCAGCGACGCGGGGTCAATATACTCGGCAAGCGACTGCGGAACATTTTCGATGATTTTGCTGATTTTGAATTTTACATAGTCATTTTTTGTAACCTCTTCGTCGGACATAATGACGCGGTGGTTTGCGATGTCGTACTCCCAGACCACGAGCTTCGCCGTTTTTATGGCGCTTTCATGCATCTGCTTGATGTCACGCTCTGCCGCATCGATCTGCTGCCTTACCATTACGCGCATCCGCAGCCAAAAACCAAGGCTCAGCAAAGTACATGCCAAAAGCAGCGCCAGCGCTTTCGCCAGATCGTTAAACGAATACGCACTGCGCACGGCCAGGAACCATTCGTGATGCGGTACTTTTATCGTGCAGCGGACTGATTTTTGTATATCAAGATCGGGATTGCCGGCAATGACTATGCGCTGGCCAAGCTCGTTTACGCTGTAAAGCTGAAAATCATAGCCGTTTGCCTGAAGCCTTTCCAGGCCGGCAGATTTTATTGCGTCAGGCAGGTCAAGAACGATCGTTGAAAAGCCCCAGAAATATTCTCTGCCGGATGCATCCTTTAGGAATATCGGGTTGCGCGCTACTACCCCGAGCCCTCCCTGAATGAGATGGTAAGGGCCTGACAGCGCAACGCTCTTGGTGTTTATTGCAAGCATTACGTCTTTTACGCGGTTTGGTATCTTGAAAAAATTTTTGCCGATAACAGGTTCGTTTCCTTTGACGGGATAGGAATAAGTGACAACAGCGCCCGGCATAGACTGGATGCCTCGGATGCCGCTGTTCTTTTCATAGACTGTTTTAGCCACCTCATCGAAAACTTCTTTTGTAAGATTGCCGTTTCTGATGCGAACAACGGCAGCCAACACATCTGTCTTGTGAAAAATGGAGTTTACAATGCTTTCTGTCCTGACAGTGTAGGATTCGCTGACACGCTCCATGTCGGCCTGTGTTTTCTGCCGCAGCGTATTATAGAAAGCGGCAGATATCACAAAAGATATTACCAGGCAAACGATAAATATCTGAATGTTATATCCCAGCCATTTGGACTTTATCGACATCTCCTGTCCTCCCTGTTTTGCAGCATCTGCCAATGCTATGTATAAGCGCCGGCGCGAACCTGCGTAAAAGTCATCAGCGTTTCATATCTATCTGTCCGGCTGGCTGCCGAGATAGTCCGCAGTGACATAGTTTCTATTCTCTGGATTCAATAAAATTGTACATGTCCATAAAATTAAGTTTTGGGTCTTTGCTTACGAGCACAAACATACCTACTAACAGCCTTGCCGCTTTGGCCGGCGGGATATTTATCTTTGCGCGCCCGCTGTCAATATCATCCTTTATGACTTCTTCGACTTTATCGGCCATCTTATTGAATGCCGAATCCTGATGCTCAATAAAATATTCGCGCGGACCTCTCATCTTCATACGGGCAAATCTGTATTTTGTTACAAAGGCTTCTATCCTGTCATATATAAATTTATTCTTTTTCAGGCGCGGCATCGAGGAGCCTACGAGACCGTCTATTTCCGTTATTATCCTGTCCCAGTCATCATCGACCAGCTGGAGTATCAGTTCGTCTTTGCTGTGAAAATAGCTGTAAAAAGTTCCGGTTGCCACTCCGCATGAAGCCATGAGCCTGCTTATGCTGAAACTGGTGCCGTTTTTCATGAATTCCGCTTCGCCGCATTTTATTATTCTTTCCCTGGCGTTCCGCATTTTTGCAGGCATATATAAATTCGCATCCTTATATGAATGGCGTTCAAACATATTTTTAGCTATTATACCCTTAAGTCCATGTTTGCAATAGCGGGGCAGATAAAAATCACAGCGCGGGCATACGCAACGGGCACCCCATGATGTGAAGGCAGCGCTGTATTGTGTCTTTGAGGAATATCTCTGACGCTAAACACAAAAGGCGGGCGCATAAGCGTCCGCCTTTTATCTGTTTTAGATAATTATTATCCTTACAGAAGCTCGGCCTTCTTGTCGAGAATAGCAAGGGCAGCTTTGCATGCCGGGCAGTCGCAGCACTTTGCGCCGCTGGCCTTCAGCTCCTGAGCGTGCGCAAGGAACCCTTTTGCGCCCTCTTCGCCGAAAATCTCGGCAGCTTCTTTTGAAGAGGCAAACGCCAGCAGTCCGTCGATAGGGGTGATATCCTCTTCGAGCTCGGCGAGATATTTCATAGTTTCTGCTTTTTCATTATCAGTTCCGACTGCATCAAGCCACGCCTGTGCCGCCGCTTTGGCTTCCGGGCAGCATGAAGGAGCCGCCATCAAATCGCGTGTTTTTTCTGAAACATAATCGATCAATTCTTTAGTCATTGTTACATCCTCCTTAAAAATTCTGTTTTTATCATTATATCAAACGCGCAATCTCGCTGAAAAGCAGATTCGGCTCAATAGGTTTCGCGATATGGGCATTCATGCCGGCCTCAAAACACTTTTTGATGTCATCTTCAAAAGCATCGGCGGTCATCGCTATTATAGGCACTGTTTTAGCATCGGCACGGTCCATTCTGCGTATAGCGCGCGTCACCTCATAGCCATCCATGATAGGCATCCGTATATCCATCAATATACAGTCATAGTATCCGGCTGAAGATCTCTCGAACGATTGCATCCCGGAAAGCCCATCGTCTGCCAGATCCACAGTCATGCCGACCTGTTCAAGCACAGACTTGATTATCTCCTGGTTGATATTGTTATCTTCGCATACCAGGACTTTCCTGCCTGCCAATTTTTCCTTGTCGATATTCCTGTCTTCATGTTTATCAGCGTCAAAGTCAGATATTTTCACGCAATCCACCAGCACGCGCATCGTAAATGTCGTGCCTTCATTGATTTTGCTTTTGACCGTTATAGTACCGCCCATCAGATCGATTATCCTTTTTACTATTGCAAGGCCCAGCCCGGAGCCGCCGCTTTGTTTTGTCATGCTGCGCACCCTGTCTTCCTGCACGTAAGGCTCAAAAAGATGCTTCTGAAAATCTTCGCTCATGCCGCGGCCGTTGTCCGAGACAGATATGACCATTTCCATCTTGCCGCCAATAATGTTTTCTTCGAGGTGATATTCCAGCCTTCCGCCTTCCTGCGTATATTTGATGGAATTCGAAAGCAGGTTGAACACTATCTGGTTTATGCGCAGCTTATCGAGCATAGGCAGATATTCACTGCTGGGTGTGCCTGTTACATACAGATTCTGATGCTTGATCTCACAAAGCGGACGTATGACAGAATCCATGTACCTGAAAAAATCATCCGACCGATAAGGCTCAGGAAAAAGCTTTAATTCTCCGCTTTCGATCTTGGCCATATCGAGCACATCATTTATCAGGCCAAGCAAATATTCAGCTGAAACATCTATTTTATCCAGCGCATCGGACGTCTGAGGCGAAAGGCTGTGTTCTCTCGCTATGCGCGCCATGCCGATAATGCCATTCATCGGCGTGCGGATATCGTGGCTCATTCTCGACAGGAAATCGCTTTTTGCCGCGTTCGCTTCGGTCAGGCGCTTGTTCAAAGCAGCCAGCTCTGAGCTTTTACGGCGCGTCATGATGTTGTTCTCGACAAAGTACAGCGTAATGAACAGCAGCAGCAAAAGCAGCACGAACAGCGCAAAAACCTGTCCAGGGTTTGTGTATATCAGGTCAAAAACTGAATTGCTGCGCACGGCAGTGCTGCTTGCGGAAGCAAAATGCGACAGGTCCTGATCGGATATGCTGCTGACAGCTTTATTGATGACAGAGAAGAGACGCCTGTCCTCCTTTGCCGAAACAGCGACAGACAGCTGCTGCGAAAAACCAAGGATTATCTGATATCTGAGCTGCGAATAGCGCGGCATCGACGAATAGTAGTTATGTTCCATGCTGTACATGAATGTCGCGTCTGCTTTGCGCTGATATACTGCCTCCACGCAATCCTTCACCGTCGGGTAAAGCAATATTTTTACACCATCTTTTGCGTATCTGGCACGTATGGCGTGCGTTATGTAATAGCCTTCGGGCAAAGCTATGACGCGCATAGCGGCATCTTTTGCATATACTCGCACGACATGATTATCGAAAATAGGCTGTGTCAAAAGATAGCCTCGCATGTCGCCCCAGTTATAATCGAAACTCAGCGACGAGAAGAGCTGAGCGTGGGATTGTGAGTCTTTTATAGTATTGGCAAAGGTGTCAGATGCAACAAAACGGAACTTGATACCTGTCGTCTTAGATATTTCATCGAATACGTGGCTCATCACCCCGGCCATTTTGCCTGTGTCTTTGTCTTTGTATTCTATCGGCGGCCATGCCGGATCATAGGCGACTGTGATGGTTCGGTGCGAATCGATGTACCGCTGTTCTTCCTTAGTAAAATTAGGGGCCATGCCTGATGCGTTGATAAAATATTTTTCACGAAGCGAAGCATCATAATTTGTATTCCATGCCTTTATCTGCGCTATAGCTCCGTTCAGTTCTGTCAGCAGCTCCGGCCTTTTCTTGGACGTGGCGAAGTAAAACGGCCTCGGGTCAAAATCCAGGACCAGGCGATAGTTGTTTATGCGGCGCGACTGCGTGACGATGGCGAGGTCTATTTTTTCTTTGTCCAGGTCTGACAATATACTGTGCTGATCTTTAAAATCAACAATATCTATGGAGACTCCGCGAAGCTTGCATTTTGCCGCAAAGCTTACCGCGTGAATGGAATTTGCTGCAACGCCTATTTTTTTGCCGCGGAGAGATGCGTAATCGTTGTAGGCAAACCGTCTGTCGGACTTGCGGCATACCAGGCGGCTGCCGCCCATACCGGCATATTCTTCGCTGAAATTGATCTTTTCGGCGCGTTCCTTGCTGTAATCAACGCAGCCTAGAATATCTATTTCTCCTTTTTCAAGACGGGACAAGCATTCATTCCACGTTCCCTGAACAAATTCATATTTCCATCCTGTATATTGGGAAATAGCTTTGAGATATTCATAATCGTAGCCTGACACATGTCCGTCTTTGTCCATATTGTGCAGGCCGTCGACAAGGAACCATCCGACACGGACCGTTTTGCCTTCGGCAGCAACAGCCGGCTGGTGTGAAGAGAGGCATGCCACAGCTGTAAGCAATGCCGCTGCGAATAATATACACTTCACGATCTTTTTCATTACGACGCCTCGCTTGTCGAAAAAAATTCTTTTACTTATGATTTTTTATCAGCCGCGCAAGTTCGCTGAAAAGCGTATCCGGTTCTATAGGTTTGGCGACATGGCTGTTCATGCCGGCTTCAAGACATTTTTTAACGTCGTCATCAAAAGCGTCGGCGGTCATCGCTATTATAGGCACAGTCTTCGCGTCGGCACGAGCAAGCGAACGTATCTTTTCTGTGGCCTCGTATCCATCCATGACCGGCATGCGGAGATCCATCAATACCGCCGCGTACTCATTCAGTCCACTGTCGCTGAACATCTGCTCACCGATCTGACCGTTTTCCGCGATGTCAACCTCCATGCCGTTGTTTTTGAGGAATGCGGCAGCAATTTCACGGTTGAGCTGGTTGTCCTCACACAGAAGGACTTTTTTGCCCTCTATATCTTTTTTATCCCACACTGCCGATTTCTGCTGTTCTTCAGAAGATGCCTCAGGCACTTCAGGGAAGTGCAGACGTACCGTGAATGTCGTGCCCTTGTTGACTTCGCTCTGCGTGGTGATGGAACCGCCCATTATGTCAATGAGCTGCTTGACTATCGAAAGGCCAAGCCCAGTTCCGAGCGCTTCGTAGCCGCGGCGTTTTTCCTGTGTAAACGGCTCAAAAATATGCTGCTGATATTCGCGTGACATTCCTATGCCGTCATCGCGCACCGTGATAACTATATCTGGATCCGGCGAACCTGCAGGATCATCCTTTACCGTGTACCATACATGACCGCCTGCAGGCGTAAACTTGACAGCGTTTGAAAGCAGATTGAGCAGCACCTTCTGGAGGTTGAGCTTGTCGCAGAGCATCGTGCGCTGGCGTACGCCTGAGTCGTCAACTGTGAGCGCAACATTTCTATTTGCGGCGTCAGCGCTTACGGCAGCCACCATTGAGCTTGTTATGTCGATTGTCCTTGTTGCCTCGGGACGAAGCTTGAGCTTGCCGTTCTGCATCTTTGATATCGTCAGAGTGTCATTGATAAGCGAGAGCAGAAGGGCGCCGGACTGCTGTATTTTTGAGATGTACTCCCGCACCTTGCTGTTCTCCACCTTATCCATAGCCAGGTTTGAGAATCCGATGATGGCGTTGAGCGGAGTGCGCATGTCGTGGCTAATGTTAGAGAAGAAATTGTTGCGCTCTTCCGTATTTTTCTGGATAGCATCGAGCTGTATCTTCCGGCGTTCCGTCTCGGCGCGTTCCGCAAGCACGGCGGTGCGCTCCTTTTGTCTGCGTGCCAGCATAAAAAGCGCCCATATCAGCACGATTACCATCAGAAGCAGCAGCGTTGTGACGGCTATTATTTTGTCAGCAGGTATCCTCGAGATGAATGTGCGCCAGCTGTCCTCAGGCATAGTATTGCTTGTCACCACGCCGTTAAAATTGTTCCTCGTGGCGGCAATTCTTTTGTTCAGGATATTAAACAGCGTCGTGTTGCCGCCTTTTACCGCCGAACAGAGCTCAAGGCCAAGCCCGGGCAGCGGAGCCAGCCCGTAAGCAGACGAGTTGGTATGGTTCAGTATCCATGTTGCGCTGGGGAAAGCGACTATCGCGGCATCAGTTTTGCCGCTCTCAAGCATGCGGAAACATTCATCTGCGCTGTTGTACTTTTTCAATTCAGCCTTTGACAGCTCCGGCAGGTTCATGCTTTTTATCGCTGGTATGATCCTTTCTTTGACAGCAACACTTTTTATTTTTGAAGGGGCTGCGCCGGATTTTGTGATCATAACGTTGTTCACGACAGAGAAGCTGTTCGTCAATGCGAGCCCGTTTTGGGCTGCTGAAATGAGGCCGCTGCTGAACAGACCGACCACATCAGCTATGCCGCCTTTTACAGCGCCGACAGCTTCTTTGTGCGTTTTATAGGCAGTAAAGCGTAATTTGAAACCTGCGCCCGCAGAGAGCATCGCGTAATAATCAGGGATGATACCGGTATCTCTGCCGTCAGGCAGTTTTTTATAGTAAGGCATATCATTTTCAATGACCGCAACGTTGATGACGGGATGCTGCGCTATATATCTTTTCTCTTTCTTTGAGAACGGCAGGGTGTCGGCCTTGAACTGGAAAAGATATTTATTGCTCAGGCTGATCAGGTAGCTTGGGCTTTCAGCAAGGATGCTGCTGAGCGCACCGTCAAAAATATTTTTGAGCGCCGTGTCGTTCTGTCTGAACGCGTAAAAGAAAGGCTGCGGCAGGAACATCCTCATTATCGGGCGGAATTTCTGCGTATAATCTTCTCCATACATAGCGGTGTACACTTCACCGTCTATCTTTCCGCTTTCAAGAGCCTTCGTCATCTCGGCGATGTCCCTGAACTCGAATATACGCGGCGTCAGCTTGTGCTTCGCGCACCATGCGCGGAAGTCGCGGTTATATGAATACGTCGCGATCAGACCGACCTTCATGCGCGAAATCTGCTCAATTTCTCCATATTCCCAGCGGTCGTCATTAAGACGCACGACAAAATTGGTGTTCATGTAGCCAAGCGTCGCGTCATTGAAGAGGAATTCTTTTTCTCTTTCCGGCGTCTTTACAATATCGGCAAGAACATCGTATTTGCCCTTTTTGAGATTCTCTAGAAAATCAGCGTCGAGCGTTGAATCGACATACTCAAATTTGAGCCCCGTACGCTGGGCTATGTTGGTAAGGCATTCTATATCTATGCCTCGCCATGTACCATCACTGTCTCGGTTTGCGTAAACTGATTTGTTGATGACTCCTACCCGCAGCACACGCTGTTTTACAGGAACTGCTGCAAGCGCGGCAGAACAGACAAGACAGAATAAAACTACTAGAATAGCTAATGTAGTTCTTTTTTTCATTCCAACAGTTCACCTTTTATCATAATCTGCACAAACAGTGTATCGAGGTACCAAGTATAAGTTTAGCAGTTTTTGACGCAAAAACCACATGATTAAGACCATCCGCGGCACAAATTACTATAAGCTTTCTTTATGTTCTCAGCCAATATCTGTATCAGCTTTGCTTGTCTGACAAGTTTCGCAACATGGCCATTCACTCAGGCATTTTCTCAAAAAAATTCAAACATAATATTTATAAATGGAAGCAAACTCCATTGCCTTACGGATACCGTCTGCTAAATGTATTTTACCGGGCTGAACATATTCTGTTGTTCAAAAATGGAAGCTCCGTGTATAAACACGCAGCTGATATTATTTTATTTGTTTTATAAATTTTTGCAGCGTCGCGAACAATACAACGCTGTCTATCGGCTTGGCAACGTGGGCGCTCATGCCGGCATCGATACACTTCTGGATATCTTCGGCGTAAGCGTTAGCTGTCATCGCTATTATAGGAACGGAAGCGGCATCAGCGCGCGGCAGTGCGCGTATGGCACGTGCTGCCGCATATCCGTCCATGACAGGCATCTGAATATCCATGAGCACTGCCGAGATCTCGTCTTCGCGCGAGCCCTCGAAGGCACGCACTCCTCTTTCGCCGTTATCGGCGAATATAACTTTTACATTCTTTTCCTTAAGTATAGCTGCGGCTATCTCCTGATTCATCTGGTTATCTTCACAGAGAAGGACTGTTTTGCCGGCGAGTAAAGACGTATCCGCTTCCGCCGTTTCGGCAGGCTTGTAATTTTCAACGTGCTCTATCGGGAGCATTACAGTGAACTGCGTGCCTTTGTTGAGTTCGCTTTTCACTTCTATCGTGCCGCCCATAAAATCGATGAGCTTTTTGACTATCGCAAGCCCGAGCCCAGTGCCTGATGTGTTGCCTGCTTTTTCACGGCGTTCCTGTACGAACGGGTCGAACATTTTCGGCAGGAAGTCAGCGCTCATGCCAATGCCGCTGTCGCGCACCACGATTTTGCAGTTGAGCTTGCCTATCGGCGGTTTTATCTCTTCCACGAAGAAGCCTACTTCTCCGCCTTTCGGAGTAAATTTGATGGCATTCGTCAGCAGGTTGAGAAATATCTTCTGCAGGTTGAGCTTATCCACGTTAATGTAGCCCTTGTATGACCTCTCGGCGTTGGCTACGAAATTTACGCCTTTCTCCGCGGCCGCGGAACGCACCGGGACAGCGACATCATCCATCATATTTCCGCTGTATATGATCGACGGGTTGAGCGTGAATTTCTGGTTCTCTATCTTTGAGATCGTGAGCGTATCGTTGACGAGCCCGAGCAGCAGCTCGCCGGAAATTTTTATCTTTCCTAGATAATCTTTGACAAGAGACATGTCTTCCGATTTTTTCGCAAGGTCAGCGAAACCGAGGATGCCGTTGAGCGGAGTCCTCATGTCGTGGCTGATGGCGCCGAAGAACTCCATCTTTTCTGCGTTTGCCTTCTCCGCTATGCGCAGCTTTTCTTCTTCTTCCCGAGTTTTTTCGCGTTCTGCCGTCATTATGCGCTCGTTTTTCATGTGCTTGGTAAGTGATACTACCAGCAGGACAAGGACAAATATTATAGCAAGCATAATAAACGCTAAGAATGCTATGAGCGTTGTCGGCACGCGGTTGACCACTGAAGCTATGCTGTCGTCTCTTGCTATGGAATATTTGAGCACAAGGTCGTTCATCGTCATCGAGCTTGTGTAGCGCAGGCATTTGCCGACAATGGAATACAGCGCGTCGTCTGCTGCGGGACCTATGGCTGCTGCTATCGTGTAGTCATAGCCGGAAAGCGCTGTGACAGCATAATCTGTCGTTCTGCTGTTGTTGACAAGATAATTAGCGCACGCCGTGTTCAGGTAAGCTGCGTCTATCTCGTGTTTCTTCAGCGCATCGAATGCCAGGGAGTTGTTGTGATAAATGATGACATCCGCGGCTTTGGCAAGGCTGTCGGCTTTATGCTGTGCTTCATACACGGTAAGCAGCGACGCCGGAACGCCTATTTTCCATATTTTGTCTGTGCCCTTGAGGCTCACGCGCGTCATTGTCATAACCATGTAATAGTTGGTGAGGCGAAGGCCGTACTTTGAAGCAAGAGCAGCGTCGCCTGTCATTTTGCCCATCATATCGGCTTTGCCGTCTCTGACCATTTCCATAGCTTTTGTCATGGACGACGCATAAACATATTCGAATTTAAGGCCGGAAATTTCCTCGACATGCGTGTAAAGGTCTGGGATGGCGCCTGTCAGCTTATCTTTGTAAATGAAAGAAAATGGTGCGTTATCAGTCTGGATCGCAATTTTTATAGGTTTGCTGTTTGCTATGAATTTTTGTTCTTCTTTTGAGAATACAGGAGGCAGGTTTTTATTTACTGAAAAATACTTTTTATGAATGGTAGGCTGGAAAGAAGAATTGTAGATGTTTATCTGATCCATCGCGTTATCCAGCTCTTCGGCAACTTTTTTGCTGTTCTTTGCACATGCAAAGAACATCTCCATAGGATCAAACTCAGCCACTATCCGGTATTTGCTGCTTGAGCCAAGATATGTGATAGCTACTGCATCTATCCTCTTTGAGTCGAGCGCGTCCAGCAGTTCCTTTTCAGTCTGCATCTCCGTTACGGTACAGTTCAGTTTTTTTGCTTTGTCCCAGAGGCGGAAGCTTTTGCCGTCCAGCGTTCCAGCAAGTATGCCGACTTTCATTCCTCTGAAAGAATCATAATCATTGAAGAAATGCTTGTTATCGTCGCTGCGGACCATAATGGTGTTGTAAACAACACCCATGCCCATCCTTGAGAATATATATTTTTCAGCGCGGGCATTGGAATAAAATAACGCCGGGATGATATCTATCCTGCCGTTCTCAAGAGCCGCCATGGCTTTTTCGATGCTTTGAAAATCAACGAACCTTAACTGCCAGTTTGCGTTCTTCGCTATCTCGTAGAGATAATCGATGTTATAGCCATGGTATTCGCCGCTTGCCGTTTTGTTCATATAGTCGCCGTCCTGGTAATAGCCGATTGAAACGACACGCCGCGCTGATGCCGATGCCGGGCAGACCGAGCAGAATATGACGCACGCAAATAAAACAGCTGCAAGGATTTGCAGGCTGAAGGAAGCAACAACAGAAATGCAGCGGAATTTTTTCATCTTCGTCACCGTTATCTATTTAATAAAACTTAAAAACTGCCGCATTGTGAAAACAAAAAAACGTCTGATATCTGGCTGTTGATTATATCATTTCAGGCGGCACAGCGCTGAGACACATACGTCTTTTGCGCAAAGGCAGGCGGAGTCTGGCCGATACGCTGAAGATAAAAAATCAGGCCTGTTATTTTCTGCCCTTTATTGCTTTGGAAAGTTCGCCGAACATGACGTCTGGCTCTATAGGCTTCGCTATATGGCCGTTCATGCCCGCGGAAAGGCATTTTTCCACATCTTCGACAAACGCGTTGGCTGTCATTGCTATTATCGGAACAGACGGAGCGTCAGACCTCTTCAGCCTCCGTATCTTTTTTGTGGCTTCGAATCCGTCAAGCACAGGCATGCGGATATCCATGAGCACCGCGTCATAAAAACCGACAGGCGAACGCTTGAACATATCGACACCTGTCTGCCCATTGTCCGCAGTCTCTATGATCATCTTCTTCTCTTCAAGAAGGGCCCTGGCTATCTCCTGGTTGAGCGGATGGTCCTCACAGAGCAGGATGTGTCTGCCCTGCAGGATGCTGAGGTCGTCTGCTGATTTTACGGGATCAGCGGCAGCAAAATCTTTTTTATCTGAAGAAATGCAGTCAAACTCAAGGTCGACTATAAATGTAGTGCCTTTGCCAAGCGCGCTCTTTACGGCTATAGTCCCGCCCATAAGCTCGACAAGCTTTTTGGTGATTGCAAGCCCGAGCCCTGTCCCTCTTTTTTCTGATACATCGATGCGTCCTTCCTGTACAAACGGCTCGAAGAGCACTTTCTGAAAATCCTCGCTCATGCCGATGCCGCTGTCTTTTACCTCGGCGTGCATCGTTATGCGTCCGTTTTCAGTCATGTGCGGTATCGTCACAAGAGATATTTCTCCGCCCTCCGGCGTGTATTTGACGGCGTTGGAGAGCAGGTTGAAGAAGATCTGGTTGTAGTGCGTGATATCGATCAGCGGCAGATATCCCGGCATCTTTACCTGGTCAAACGTGAACCTCTGCTCCTTTTCAGCAACGAGCGGACGTATAACGGAGTCTATATATCCGTTGAACGTCACAGCGCTGTAAGGCTCAGAATGCAGCTCAAGTTTATCGTTCTCGGCCTTCGACATATCAAGGATATCGTTGACGAGGCCGAGCAGGAATTCCGACGATGTGTGTATCTTGTGCAGACAGTCTGCGGTCTTAGGCGGATTGTCCTGTGTGCCGGCTATATGTACCATGCCCATTATGCCGTTGAGCGGCGTCCTTATGTCGTGGCTCATACGCGAGAGGAAGTCGGTCTTGGCCTTATTTGCCGCCATTGCCTGCCCGCGCAGCTTTCTTTCTGTTTCGATTTCGTTCTGCTGCTGCCTGTACATCTCCGTAACATCGGTCCCGATCAGCAGGACGATGTCATGCTCACCGCTGAGATAGAAATACTGATATTTACGGCATAATATTTCATCCGGCCTGTCACGCAGACGGAATTTAAGCAGAACCTCGTAGGTGTCCTTCTCGTCAAGTTCCTGTTTTATCTTTGCAAGCGATGTTAAATCGGAATAGGCTTCTCTGTCCTCAGGATTTGCCAGCTCTTCGAGGAACATATCTCTGAGGTTTTTATACAGGCATTCGTTGCCTGGTGCCAAAATGCCATTTCTGTATGATTCGGATATGTTCTCACTGGCCGACATAACTTCGAGTTTTCCGCTGTTTACGTATATCAGCGCAGTTATGTCGTTATCTCTTGACGCGCATTTCAGAATGGCATCGTTCATCTTTTCACGTGAAATATCGGCAGCGAACATTACGCTTTCGATATCGCCCGTCTCAGGGTTTTTGAGCATGCTGACGTAGTTCCTTATCCATATAGGCCTGCCGTCGTTCCTGCGTCTGCTGTAATCGAAGTGCATGTGCGCCCTGCCCGCCATGAATGACGCTATCATTTTTTCGGCGCTGAACGATTTCTGGAATTCAAGCCTTTCCGCTTCATCTGGGATAAGGTCTGAGACTACTTTCTTAAATTCATCAAGCGTCTTCGCCTGCGTGGTCTCTGCCGTATATGGAGAGAGCCTGCGGAAATCTTCGCATATATTCTTGGTCAGGTTTACGCGTATCGTGCCCAACGCGTCAGGGTTCGACGTGAGCATATCCTGCATCGACTTTTCAAACTTCTGTTCTTCAAGCTTTGGAGCCGTTATGTCGGTGCCTATAGCGTAAGCAGTCACAGGCACTCCGTTCTCATCTTTCTGCACTGACCATACGATGCGCTCACACTGCTCCCCGCTGTTTATCTGTGTTTTGAGCCACAGCTCCGCGGTCACCTTCGGTTCGCCGGCTGCGATGCGGCGGTATACTTCCATGACCTTTTCGTGCTCATCATCGCGGAAGTATGGCAGAGTTGACTCCGGCACATTTTCTATCACGTCTGGGAATCCCAGCTCTTTCATGCCAAGGCTCGTGTGGAATATTTTGTGCGCCCTTATGTCGTGTTCCCAGGCAATAGTGCCTGTCGTCACCATGGCCATTTCAAAGCGCTCGTATTCTTTCTTCAGCGCCTGATGCATATTCTCGTTTTCAGTGACATCCTCGATATACTGCACGAACGCATCGTGCCCGCACCAGTTTATATATTCACAAGTTATATGCTCCCATGTGCTGTGGAGCTGGTTGTAGATCTTGATGTCGATAAGCTCCCCGCCAGCTACGTCTTTCAGGATACAGTTATCACATGGCGCATCGTTGCCTTTGATGTATGAATAACATTTTTCACCCAAGTAATTGTCGCCCTTGCCGCAGTACCTCCTGGCAGCAATGTTTGTGTAAAGTATCTCGTATGTGCTTTTGTCTATGACATATACTGCACGGTTGGAATTGTTTAGCAGGCTGCGATAGATATCTGTCTCCATCGACGCATTGGTATATGAAACAAACAGCGCCGGTTTGCCGTCTATCTCACCGAACGCGCGCGCCTGTGCATGCACCCAGTCAAATCCGCGGATTTTATGTATGACTCTGTAATATATATCTGCGGGCTTGCCGCTTATAATGCAGCCGCGTATGAACTCACGCACTTTGGGAAGGTCTTCAGGAACTACTATGGCAGCCGCATTGTCTTTTGTCAGGTCGTTATACTCTTCAGCATCCAGACCGTTCAAGATCGGAATGTCAGACGAGACAAACTTAGCCTCCATGGTCTCACCGTTAACTCTGTAGATGGCCATGTGTCCCGGCAGCGTTTTTTCAAAGACAGACAGCATTTCCTTGGTGATTTCCATATTATTCCTTCCTGGCCGGCGGCCTATTTGGTATCCATTAAAACCTGACGCTCATCAGAGCCATTATATCGTCATACTATATTGTCCGGTGTCTGCAGAGCGCGGAAGTCCGCGGCAAACACTCCATCTTATATGACAGTAAACATTCTGTGGAACTTCAAGGTGTCATCGTACGAGTTTCTTCAGCACGCCGACGCAATGTCCGTTGCGTTTTTTTGGACCGCCGCGCAGTATCACGCATACATATATGAACGTGTTGTCTATTGTATCATTCCAGCGATGTTTACCGTCATGTGAATGTAAAATATGTGCTGCAGCATGGTCATATGTTTATTTTTTCTCAGCATGCTGTATAAAACGGAAGCCGTGGCCGAAAGCAGATATTTTCCAGGATATTTATATATATAATGGTCAAAAATGATATAATTTCCTTGTTTTTATTTCGTTGTTTTGTTCACACATTTTTATGATTGGAAAAATATCAAATGACTAAGAAGCGCATCGCTGCTGATAACAGCAGACTGATATCTGTCTTTTTCACCGTTCTGCTTGTGACCGCTGCATGCATCACGGCAGGCACGCTGTTTATAATTTACAGCGCCAACAGGCACATGGTTTTCCTCAATCAGCTTGAAAAGCAGATCGACTTCTGCAACTCCGCTGCAGGCACATTCATGCAGGGCTCGGATTACCTTACACAGGAAGCATGGATGTATGCCATAGACAAAAAGACAGCCCACATGACCAATTACTGGAACGAGGTCGAGAAAAACAGGTCGCGCGACAGGGCCGTTGACTCCCTCTACAAAACAGGGCTCACCCCGGAAGAGACAGAACACGTACGCCAGGCAAAAGCAAACTCAGACCACCTCATTCTCGGTGAGACATGGTGCATGCGCATGGTCTCTGAAAGCCAGGGCGTCAAAGAATCCGGCATGCCGGCCAGGGTCAGGAAATGCAGGCTCAGTAAGGCAGAGGAATCGCTTTCACCGGAAGAAAAGATAAAGACAGCCAGGATATACCTTTTTGGTCCGGCCTACGAAAAAGAGAAACAGTCTATACGCTTCATGGTACAGGCATACAGGACCGACATTATCAAAAGGATGCAGGCGAACACGCGCAACTCCATAAAAACCAGCGTCGCCATTACAAAATTCGCAATGATCTCGGTAACGGGCCTCCTGCTGCTTATGCTGTGCATGATATTAACGTTCGGCAGTGCGATCAGGAGGAAGAACCTGCAGCTGCTTACCGCGCTTGAACACGCTGAAGACGCCAGCAGGTCAAAGAGTTACTTTACATCACGCATGTCGCACGAGATACGTACGCCGCTCAATGCGGTGCTCGGCTATCTTGACATCGCGCACAAAACTGACGATGCAGCGAAAAAAGACGACAGCATAAACAAAAGCCACATCGCAGCAGAAACTCTTCTGCACATCGTCAACGATGTCCTTGACCTTTCAGCGATAGAGAGCGGACGCTTTAAGATCACCCGCAGCACGTTCAGCATCTCTCAGCTCCTCGGCGAGCTTCAGATAATCCATGCGGCTCAGGCAAAAGAGAAAAATATCGAATTCAAAGTCTTCAGCAATATCACCAACGACTGGCTCAAAGGCGACAGGATGAAGACAAGCCAGATGATCACTAATCTGCTTTCAAACGCATTGAAATTTACGCCTGACGGAGGCAGAGTTCAGCTGAAGGCCGAACAGACCGGCGAACCTTTAAGCAACGGCCTGGTCGATATAAGATACAGCGTCAGCGATACCGGGATAGGCATGTCGGCTGATTTCATGCCGCGCGTATTCGACGCCTACGAGCAGGAAGATGCAGCCATAGGCACTAAATACGGCGGCACAGGGCTCGGTCTCTCCATAGTAAAGAACATGGCCGAAGCAATGGGCGGAAGCGTTTCGGCAAAAAGCATAAAAGACAAGGGCACAACGTTCGTCCTGACGCTGCCTTACACCATATCAGACGAAGCGGCGGCAAAAACAGACAGTTCCGAAACGAGCGAGGCAGCGGGCTGTGAGACCTTGTCCGAGCTTTCGCTCAACGGCGTGCACCTGCTTTTAGCCGAGGACAACCCGATGAACAGCGAGATAGCCCAGACCATCCTGACAGATGCCGGCGCAGACGTGACTCTTGCCTGCGACGGACAGAAAGCCGCTGAAATTTTCGAAGGCTCCGCAAAAGGGACTTTCACAGCGATACTGATGGACATCATGATGCCAAAGATGGACGGATACGCGGCTACAAAGCACATCCGCGCGTCAGGGCATCCCGAAGCAAAAGACATTCCGATAATAGCAATGACGGCAAACGCGTTCGAAGAAGACATAGAAAAAGCTGAAAAGGCCGGAATGAACGCTCATATTTCAAAACCCATCAACGTGCCGCATATGCTTAAAGTCATACGCCAATCGATAAGCGGGCGCGGCAGGTAATTCACAGGTCCTGCAAGCGGCATAAAAATCGGCATTGCATCTCAAAATCAGAGCGGCGGAAGATTTCTTCCGCCGCTCTTTCAATGTCCGGGGTAAAATTTCAGCCAACAGCCCTATCCAGCAAAATACGGAGCGAAATATCAGCAAAAAATATGTCTGACTAATATTGACAATCATTCGTATCAGCAATATAATTCATCTTGAAAATAAGAAGGGGCCGAAAGGTTCCGACAGATAGGAGAGGGTCACAATGACAGACGAAATCAAAAAAACAACAGCAGCAAAAGAGGCACAGGAAACAAAACAGGAAGTCAAAAAGTGCGCGGTAGAAAAAGCTGATGAAAAACAGCTTGCAGAAAACAAACCGGTGCGCAAGACATATTCCGACAGCCACTCACGCATGACGACCATCAAGGACAAAAACCACGCTGTGTCGATAATGGTAAGCTCATCCGAGCCGGAGCAGCTTGACGATATGATGAAGTCGGCAGAAGAGTCGGTCTTCGGCAAGGGCGGCTGGAAAGGCAGCTTCAGCTCGATGGACAGCGGCGCGGCCGAGCTTCCGGAAGAGACAAAGAAAGAAGTGTCTGACGACAAGAGCCTTGCAGTAAAAGACGACAGCAATATGCCCGCGATGTTCAGGGATTTCTCCGACCTGACTGATATCCGCAAGGAGATGGACAGCTTCAGCAAAATGTTCGACGATGAGATGGCACACATGATGCCGTCTTTCATGAAACAGACAATGAGGCTCAATTCCATGATGGACAGGCTGCTCAGCCAGAGAAACAGTTTCTTCGATTTTTAATCTCTAAGCAGCGAGTTATGAAGAGCAGCGGCGGAAGTTTTCTTCCGCCGCTGCTCTTTTGTCTTCGCAGGCCGGTTTTTGGCCGGCAGACTCATCTCACAGAATTAGGCCTATTAGGCCTGAAATTTAATTAGACTTCCTATATCCGCATTTCGGGCATACGCCGTTTTCATCGAGGGCGATTCCGCACAGCGGGCAGCGTTCCATGCTCTTCTGTGGTTCATATTCTTCAGAGGCGGCATTAACTCCGCTTGTGAATGTGATCTTCACGATATTGAGCTTGTCTTTCAGCAGGTCATATACGATCTTGATCATGCCTTCGACAGTCATTGTCTCTTTCGTTACGACTACACGGCACTCAGGATATGCTGTAGCAAGTTCTGTTTTGAATGCCGGGCCCTTCATCTGGTTGGTAGGAGCGCCGTTCCTGATACCCTGTTTTTCGTAAACACCAAGAAGCGCAGGAAGCAGCGGGTCGTCTTCTCTCAGGATAGTGGCATGGTCAAAATTCTTTAGAACATTCCACGCTGTTTTCTGGATCTCGTTGCAAGGGAAGACCATGTTAACCCCTTTATTGATCGTGTCCTCAACTTCTATCGTGAGTATTCCCGTATGGCCGTGGAGATACTGTGCCTCTCCTTTGAATCCGTAGAATCTGTGTGCGTATTGCAGATCAAACGTTGTAAAACTTCTCATCTTTCATTTTCTCCTTTATTTTTATATTTACGGAATACCAGGTGCTCCCGTATGAGCCATAGCTGAATCAAGCTTCTTTCTTTTCCTTGCTCTTTTTGATACATTCCGGACAGAGACCTTCAAAAACGGTGCGGTGTCTCTGCACATGAAATCCGCTTTTCTCAAAGACCTCTTTATCTATCTCAGTCTCATAATCGACCGGAGCGTCAAACACAGCTCCGCAGCCTGTGCATATCATGTGATAATGCAGGCCGGTACGGCAGTCAAAACGGTCCGGGCCCGGGACTTTCACATGCAATATATCTCCGCTGTCGGACAGCTGGCCTAAATCGCGATATACCGTGCCGCGGCTTATTCTTTTGTCTATTGCAGAGACCTCAAGATAGATCTGTTCCGCCGTCGGGTGGTCGTGATGTGCACGCGCGACATCCAGTATGATCTGCTTCTGTCTCGTCATTCTCTGCTGTATCATCTGCCTCTTTTCTCTCCTCATCGTACTTATTAGGAATTATTCCTAATAATAACACATAATTTTCAGAATGCAAGTATTATTTTTGCCGTGTCGATGAACACGGCCTTAGCCGAATAAATACGGCTGCTGCGTAATTTTTTATGTTTTTGAGAGGTCTCAGAGTTCCTGCTGGATCGTATGGAATTGGACAGAATACATGATGTTAGGGAGAATGCTGCGTGAAATAAAACCACACGGCAGACAAATAATAAAGCCCCGCTAGAACGCAGGACTTCATTATTTAATTTATTTTTTAAATATCTTATCGTTTAATATTCTTGACCAAGACCTGCAGCAAGTCAGCGGAATCGACATGTTTCGTTATATAATCGTTCATTCCGGCCATTTTTGCTTCATTTGTATCTTCTTCAAATGCTTCCGCTGACATGGCGATTATCGGAACACCGGCGTTGGGCTGCTATCGTTCGCTTATCACATTTACATTATCTTAATATTCACGGACATTATCTTTTTGTATTTTACAACGTTTATAACGTATAATTGCCTCTGCACAAGTTTATATATCCTATTTTAACTTGCGTATTTGGAGATGTATCCGGCAGTGAAAAGCAAAACGAGCGTTAAAGCAATAGCCGGTGTGTTTTGTCTATTAATAGCGTGCCTTTCGGCTGTTCTATTTATGTTCAACGGTCTTGTTGCTTCGTATAAAAAAAGTGTATCAGCAGAGAGTGCAACCCATTTAGCTGAGGTCACGCGTCAGGTTCGCATGTACATAGAGGAAACTATGCGCAGCGACAGGAGCCTTACGCGCAGCCTCGCACAGATCATTAAAACATACAGTCCATCAGATACATCGGGATTATTAAATCTTCTCGGCACATACAAACAGCTCTGGGATGTCAAGCATATCTATATATATAACAGCAAAGGGCTTTGCGTTGATGAGAACGGGACGCAGAGATTTAACGGCATGTCTATAAATGACATTTATGAGGCTGTCAACCGCGGGGAGTCGCTGTGGCTCAATGATACGCAAATGGAATTCAGCACTGCCGCTAAATCAAATATATTTTTGCACGGCAGCCCCATTGTTGCCGTTTCTATCGTGCGTGACTTAAGCACGATGCTTGACAAAATGGGTTTTAATTCTTTCGGAGGAGCCGGATATCTCTATCTAACTCACCAGAATGGAATAAAGATAAGCCAGACAAGCAAAAACGACGCGCCTCAGGTATACAATGCGGCCGCTCTTTTCCAGCCTGAACATCTGATCAACCTTTCAAATCCGGGAATATCGCTTAAATCAGCAATGGGGCGTTCAAAGGAAGAAGTGTTCAGTTATAATGACAATTCTGTTCCCCGCTATGTTGTCCTTACACCTGTAAACGCGCCCGGCGAGAGATGGTTTATTTTCTATGTTATCCGAGAAAATATTGTGGACGGCAGCATAGACAGTTTCTCAAGACACGTGGGCCTGCTTACTCTTTTTGTCGCGTTTCTAATGTTGCTGCTGTTCATAATATTTGCGCTCATCTATACATACAAGTCACGCAAACACACTGAAGAACTTAAAATGCGCGATAAGTTCGTCGATTTGCTTATGTCTGAAACCGATAACGTCTTTTTCCTTGTTTCAGCACAAGAACAGAAGCCTCTTTACATTTCTTCCAACGCATCTTCTGTATTTGGTGAAAAAAGGCTAAATATCTGCGGACATGAAAACACGTTCCGTTTTTGCGTGCCTCAAGGCAAAGAAGAGAGCGTTGCCATAAACAGACTCAATGCTGAACTGGACAAATGGCACGGCAATTCAGCCTTTGTAAGCGATTATGTGCCTTGCAACATAAAAGGCAAAAGCAGCTATCTTGTGCTGCGGCTCTACCCCGTTGAAGGACACAAAGACGAATACCTCGGCCTTGTGCAGAACGTGACGTGGGAACGTCAGAGAGAGGACGCGCTGACAAAGGCCCTTACTATGGCGGACAGTGCAAACAAAGCAAAGACCCGCTTCTTATCCAATATGTCGCATGATATAAGAACACCTTTGAACGCGATAGTCAGCCTGGCGCGCTTTGCCGAAAAAGACGCTGACAACAAAGAACGGCTCCTAAAACAGATCCACGTCATACAGCATTCATCGGAGCATCTGCAGCAGCTTATCAACGACGTCCTCGACATGTCACGCATCGAAAGCGGGAATCTCACTTTAGCTGAAGACTGTTTTAATCTCAATGACACCATTGACGCGATTCGTGAAATCATTGACCCGCTGTGCAGCGCAAAGAAACAGAAGCTTATCTTCGACTATTCTGGAGTAAAAACGGTGCATATAAAGGGCGACAATCTAAAGCTCAGACAGATACTTATAAATCTGCTGAACAATTCAGCAAAGTTTACAGATGACAACGGCACAGTTAGCTTCGAGACAACCGAGCTGCCGTCGCTTAACCCTAATATCGCATCTTACAGTTTTACAGTGAAAGACAATGGCATCGGAATACCTGAAGATAAGATAAAAACAATATTTGAACCATTTGCGCGTGTTGACGAAAGCAAAGTGCACAAAATTGAAGGGACGGGGCTTGGTCTTGCCATAACCAAACGATTTGTCGAAGCTATGGGAGGCAGCATAACGGTCGAGAGCTCTGTCGGCAGAGGGTCAACGTTCAAAATAGAGATGTCTTTTGCCGTAGACAATAATTATAAAAACGATGAGCCAAAGAACGCTGCTGTCTCTGACGTCATCAGGTTTGATGGTAAACATGTCCTGCTCGCAGAAGACAACGAAATCAACAGATATATTGCAAAAACAATATTGGGCGGCTGGGGTCTTGCTGTAGATGACGTTCCGGACGGCAAGGGAGCTGTAGAACGTTTTGAAGCTTCAGCAAAAGGATTTTACAGCATAATATTCATGGACATTCAGATGCCGGTAATGGACGGATACGAAGCCGCTGTTGCGATACGGCATCTGCAGAGACCGGACGCCGCAACAGTACCCATCGTAGCAATGACTGCAAATGTATTTGCTGAGGATGTAGAACGGGCAAGACAGTCCGGGATGAACGCGCATGTCGGCAAACCCATCGACCCTGACATGTTACGCAAAGTAGTCGTCGATTCGCTAAGCGAAAATGCAGACTGATATGAGACGCCGTGCAGTTCTTGTCATTGCATCCATAATTATTTGTCTGCTGGCTTGTCTTGTTATCATGTCCGGCTTCAGCAACAATACCAAATCAAAAGCAGGCACTGCCGATAACGAAGTTCTGACATTTAAGCCTGTTCCTAAGAACAAAATGCTCATTACTATACGTGCTGAATACGACGTAGATTACGATCATATGGAAGCTGCGCTGGAAAAGAAATTCCCCGATGTAGATGTTGTCTTCGTGCTGCACTGGACCAGCGACACGCCTTATGAGCTCCAGCAGTCTCTTATTGGAGGCAACGCGGAAGACATCATAATCTCAGCGTTTATGCCTGCGGTAAACAAGATCGCACCCAAGTATCTTATCGATTTGTCTGCAAGTGAGCTGACATCGAAATACCGCATGTCCGCTCTTAATGATTGTCAATATGACGGCAGGCTGTATTATCTGCCCGGTCCGTCCGATATGATAAGTCTTATATACAACAGGACTATGTTTGAACAGCATGGATGGAAAGCGCCTCACAGCCGCAGCGGCTTTTTTGACCTATGCAAAAAGATCAACGCATCAGGCATACGCGCGCTGCAGCCGGCCTGCGTAAACCCTCCGGATGCCCAGACTCTTTTTACCTCTTTCATTTACAGGGATCTTTTCGCGGGGCTTGATAATTACAAATGGCTTATAAATTATCAGCAAGGCAGGACATCTATGTCAGGACACATGGAGCCGGCTTTTGATAATCTCAGCTTTCTGAAATCTTACGGCCTTATACGTTCTTCCGATTTTGACATACGACGCGCCAACAGAAGCAAAATGGAATACAACGATGATAAATGCGCAATGATAATCGAAACTCAAATGGCGGAGGCCTATTCGAAGTTATATGGATCCAAAAACGAATTTGCAATGATGCCGTTCTGGAACGGGAACGATGAGAACAGCGGCTATTTGGTGATAAAGAAAAATTATTATATCGGACTTAACGCTGACCTTAAACACCCTGAGAATCAAAAGAAGCTTGCAAAAATCATTGACATCATGAAATATATAAGCACACCTGAAGGGCAAAGGGCCATCTCCGGCGGAACAATAAAGACAATCCCCAGCGTGAAAGGCATCAAAACAGATATCAACTCATTTAACGAAGGGGCCAAGACTGCCATAGTCAGAGAGACGCTTGCGCCCTATGTTAACTTTATGCGAAGCGGCACCTATAACCCTGTCCAGATAGCACTGCGCGATGGCATGCGTAAATATGTTGAAGGGAAAAGCAGCGCGAAGGCTGTAATGCTAGCATGCGATATGGCGAGAGACCGTGCGCTTCGTTATGGCGTTGAACGCGGAGATGTTATCGGACAAGCGAAAAGCAATTTTACTAAACTGGAAACAGGCCTTTTTATTGCTGATGCATTCAGGAACATGACAAAAGCTGAAATAGGGCTGTGCCTTGTTGGAAAGATAAATTACGGCACAGTTGCACGTATATACAGCGGGGATATTACAGAGAAAGATATATCCATGCTGACACTGATGCTTGAAAAGAAACCGCAGTATCCGAATGATAAAAAACTAGGCGTCGTTTTGATGACAGGACGTCAGATAATGGCTTTGCTCAAGAAACCATACACGGAGAAGAACCCCGAATCGTTCCGCAATGTTCCCTATTTTACTGCTTCAGGTTTGCGCATAACATTCGCCCCATGGGCAAATCCTGATAAAAAGCTCAAGGCTGTAACGCTCTCTGACGGTTCGCCGCTTAAACCAGACAAACAATACAAAGTTGCGCTTTGGTATTGGCCATTTGATGCAAAATGCCCATATAAAACGCTAAAGATATATGACATAAGCTGCGATGAGATACTTACTGAAGCGGTTAAAAAAGCCGGCACGATACAGCCTTTCAGTGACGGCAGATTTACACTTGACTGGGGAAAGTAAATAGATATCAGCTTTCTTTAAAACGAGCTTATTCTTCCAGCCATGATGCAACACATAAAAAGTCGCTGCCGGCAGCTTCATATTCCTCTGTTTTGAAAGGACGGAAACGCTCGTCTATCTCATCAGTAACATGGATAATGGACCATTAAGCCACATGTCTTTTAAGACCATTACGCACAGTCTTATCCAGGATTACCATAAAGGATGCCTAACAGCTATGGATCACATACCCCTACTATCTTCTGGTTGTGAACCAGTTCTTCATTGTGTCTAGTACATGCACTAGTTCACTTTCCTCAATGACATATGGAACCATGGCGTACATGTACTTCACAAACGGACGGCTAAAGACTCCGCGATCACAAGCATATTGTTTGAATCCACACAGAGTTTGCTGGTCAAACACCTCTATGCAGACACAGCCACCCATGATCCTAACCTCTTTTATGCGAGGGTCAGAAAAGCCCTTCATTTCTCGTTTTGTAATAGCTTCTATTTTGTGTATCTTTTTCATATAATTCTCACTTTCAAACAACTCTATCGATCTCAGAGCGACAGCGCAGGCAATAGCATTTCCCATAAAGGTGGGGCCGTGCATCAGCGCCATAGACGGATCGTCGCTGTAAAAACCGTCAAATACTTTTTTGTTGGCGACAGTGACTGCATGTCCAATATAACCACCGGTCAGAGCTTTACCAAGGCACAGGATATCTGGCTGAACAAGGTCCGAAACAAAACGATTCCCGGTGCGTCCAAAACCGGTCGCAACTTCATCAAAGATCAAAAGCGTGTTGTGTTTGTCACAAAGTTCCCTTGCCCGCTTTAGGAACGAAACATCATACATTCTCATACCGCCGGCGCCCTGCAGCAACGGTTCGACAATGAAGCAGGATATTTCGCTTCCGTGTTCGGCAAATACTTGCTCCAAATTTGGAAGCTCGGTTGGAATGTGAATAACGCCTCGTTTTTTGCCGAAGGCAAAATGGTATTCGCTGTCATCACCAACTTCCATAGTTTTAAAAGTGTCACCGTGGTAAGCGTGTTCCAGCGCAAGTATGGTCCGCCGGCTGCTCTGTCTGTTGACATTGAACTGCAAAGCCATTTTCAGCGCTACTTCGACCGCAACGCTTCCCGAATCAGAGAAAAAACAGTAGTCTAGATCCCCCGGCAGCAACGAGGACAATTTTTCAGACAATCTTAGCGCGGGTTCGTGCGTTAGTCCGCCGAGCATCACATGGGCGAAGTGATCAAGCTGGCTGCGGATCGCCGCGTCCAGCACCGGATGGTGATATCCATGGATGACGCTCCACCAAGATGAGATTGAATCTATCAGCTTGCGCCCGTCTTCAGTATACAGGTACACGCCGCTGGCATCGACAATTTTAAGCGGAGGAGCCATGGTCTTCATTTGTTCATAGGGGTACCAGATCATATTTTTGCCTACACTATTCGTACAACGCCACAAGCTTCTCAGCGTTGATCGGTAATTCGGCAGCCCCGTCTTGTACACAGGCTATAACTTCTACGTGAGATAGCAATCGGCACATCATAAGATTGTCTTCTTCCATCGCGTTGTTAGGATGAAAATGATTAAATATTATTCCCTTAACAGGAATATTTTTTGAGCGCATATAAAACACTGTTAACATTGTCGAATTGATTGTTCCGAGACCGGAGTCTGCTACTATCAGGCAGGACATGCCAAGTTTTTTGATAATGTCTTCAAGCAACAGGACCTTTGTGCCGGTGCGTGCAACAGGGCACACGATGCCACCGCTGCCTTCCATAGTTATATAGTCATACTTCCTAGCAATGGCTTCGTACCCATTGACGACGACATCAATATCTGCCTGCCTGCCCTCTATTGCCGCCGCCAGATGCGGTGAAAGAGCTTTTTCATATACATATGGACACATGGTCCCAAGCGGCTGTTCAAGACCAGCGGTCTCTCTTACACACAGTGCATCTCCTGGTATGAGGGCTCCGTCAGAACGCCGACTGTTACCGCTCATAGCCGCCTTGTAATATGCAGCTCTGACCCCAGCTTCGCGCAGTTTCTTAACAATCAGTGCCGTAACATATGTTTTACCGATGTCTGTGCCTGTACCTGTGACAAATATTTTTTTGCTCATTATTTATGATCTCCTGTCGCAGACGGAATTGCACCGCCACAATATTCAGCGTTTAACACTGCCGCCTAATGCTGGTATCAGCCTCTTTGAAATAATCGCAGCCACGATGCACAACGTCGCGTCTCCAGGCACTGCCAGAACAAAACCGTAGAGGAACAGGGGCCATAGACCGATTCCTCTGCCTGTATAAAATGTGCTGATCATCCAGTAATAAAACATGCCGAAAATGTAGACGATGCAGAGACCCGTAAAGTTTGCAGCCAGTAGCCGTCTCATTGACGGACGCGGAGATTTGTTAGCTATCACTCCGGTCACCAATGCGCCCGCGCTGAAACCTAACAGATACCCAAAGGTTGGCTGAAGTACATAAGCTAGGCCGCCTCCGCCGGCAAAAACAGGCGCGCCTAACAGGCCAACTAAGATGTACACAAGCACGCTTATTGCTCCAAGTCGTCCGCCCAGCAAAAGTCCAGACGACATAGTAAAAAAGAACTGCAGTGTAAAAGGCACGACTGGCACAGGTATGCGAATATATGCACCAACAGCGGCCAGAGCAGAAAATATTGAGATAAGCACTAAATTACGAAGTTTGTCCAATTTAAACCGCCTAATTTACAAATGTTTGTCGAATACTAACATTGCACGGCATTATATGTCAACCATTCTTAATATTATGGTTGACATATAATAAATCAGATGTCGTTGGAAGTGCTGATAAAATAAAGGCGCAGCAAAACCATATAAAAATAGAAAGAATATCTTTTTATTAAATGTATTAATTAATTTGTTCTTTTACTTTTAAGCAGATGTGGGATGATAAAACTCAACCATGGACATGGCTTGCCAAACTTGAAATATCTATATTTATAAAATTTTTTTTAGAGGAAATATATTCTTTGGTGCAAGACAGGTGCTTTTTTGTATTTTGAATAGAATCGCTTACTCGTTCTTGAGCGTTAAAGAACAAAAAAGAGCGGCGGAAAAAACTTCCGCCGCTCTTTTTTTGATCTGTTACTTAGCTGGATTAAGTTTAGAATTTTGGCGGGCTCGTCCGGAATTGAACCGGAGACCTACGGCTTAGGAGGCCGTCGCTCTATCCAGCTGAGCTACGAGTCCGCGCAAAAGAGAGTCTAGCACGGAACCGCAGTTTTGTGCAACTTTTACAGATTTACCCTGATCGTCTTGCGTGCGCCCTTGTGGCTGAACGTTACCGTTCCCGTTGGAGCGTCATTGGCGTTGTCAGATACGACCTGACCTATCTGGCTGTTCGTAAGACCGCGCATCTCTGTGCCGCACACGTCGATAAGGACGTCGCCGGGACGCATGCCTGCGCGGTACGCTACTGTGTCTCTCGTTACTTCGTTGATTATCGGGAAGTTGTAACTATTGCGTTTTTCACTAAGCGTAAATCCGAGATAGTTGCTTGTCGGATAGACGGCTACCTTAAAGTCTTCTGTGTACTCTTCCTGGATGCTGCCAGAAGACACACGGACCGTTATCGTGCCGCCGTTACGGTTAACGATGTACTCTATCTTTGTGTTTGATGCTGAACCTGTGACAAGCACTGTTGTGACAGGGGCTTCGTTGTATGTCTTGACCGTGGCGCCTTTGTTGCGCCACACGTTCACAACTTTGTTGATGCCTTTGTTGATGCCGTTCGCGCTGATGTATTTTGCCATGCGGTTGGCTTCGGACTGCGCTTCCTGCTGTATAGCTGACCTTGAGGTGCTTGCTGAAGATGACTTCTTGTTATTATTGACGATAAGAGCACCGAGAAGCGCCGCAAGACCGACGCCGATGGCGACCTTTGCACCTGTGCTCATGCCGCTGTCGTTATTGTCATGGTGGCGCCACGGACGTCTGCCGTCAGGGCCGTAACCGTTGTCATCGGGGCCGTATCCGGTATTGCGGTGGCCGTTGTTCCAGTTATCGTTGTCGTTCGGGCGATGACGGCGGCCATTGTTCCAGTTGTTATTATCATTCGGACGATGGCGATTGCCATTATTCCAGTTGTTATTGTTGTTCGGACGAGCGCCGTTGCCTATGCCAGGATTGTTGTTGTTGCCGTAGCCAGTGTTGCGGCCGTCACCGTTGTTTGGCTGTGCTCCCTGACCGATGCCTGGATTGTTATTGTTGTTAGGCCTGTTGTTGTTGGGGTTTGGCCTGTCATTGTTTGGTCTGTTATTGTTGTTGTTATTGTTATTAGGTCTTACTGCCGGACCATGCCCATAACCCATGTTGCTGCCCTGAGGCTGACGCTGATTGACGCGCGGGGCGTTGTTGCTCGGCGCTGCGCCGCTGCCTATACCTGTGTTGCTTCCCTGCTGCTGCGGAGGTGTGACAGTTGCTCCCTGACCGATGCCTGCTTCTGCAATCGGTGTTACCGCCATTGAGAAGATTATTGCCATGGCGACCATTTTTGTTACTTTTCTCATTCTATTATTTCTCCTTCCATATAGGAAAATTAAACTGATTTGGTCAGAGATTATATCACTTGATTTAAAAAATGCCAGTATTTTAAACTTATTTTCTAATTTTTTTCTGCATTTTCGGTTTACATTTTATTTGCCGAAATAAAAAGGGCGTGAAATACATTCACGCCCATGTCATATTTTCCCTTGCTGAAGAACTTTATTTTATGTTAGACATTACAGTTGAATGGGGACCGTTTTATGGACTCTGTTGTGGCTGAACGTAAAGTCCGTAAGCGCGCGTTTGTTAGCCTGCTCGATTATGTAAAGCCCTATCTGCCGGTCGTCCGCGTTTTTGAGGTCATAAGTGCCGATCTTTATAAGGAGGTCGCCCGAACGCATGCCGGCAAGCTCCGCAAACGTTCCGCGCGCCACGCCGTCAATGACAGGATAACCCGAGATATCACGGTGCGTGCGGAGCGTGAACCCTACATACTGGCTCGCAGCATCGGACGGAACTGTGAATTTCTCACTGTATTCTTCTTTTACATCGTAGTCCGGCACTGTTACACGCGTCGTAACATTTCCTTCTCCGCGGTCGATAATGTACTCTATTTTCATGTTGTCAGAGAATCCCGAAACCCTTATCGTGCTGACAGTTGTGCTGTCATTGAAAAGGTAGGCTTTTCTCTCCTGTTTTTCCCATGTGCCTATGATCTTGTCGATAGCATCGTTAATGCCGTACTGTCCGATAAGCTGCGCCGCGCTGTCTGCTTCGTGCTTCGCGCTCTCCTGAGCCTGAGTCTTCACGTCCGAGTTTTTCTTTTCAGCGCTCTGGGGCTCAGACGTCTTCGATTTGCTGCTCGCGGAGAATATCGCGGCAAGAAGAACGGCTATTCCAGCACCGACAGCTATTTTTTCCCCTGTGCTCCAGCCATCGTCATCATGCCAGTGGCGGCCGCCGGGCCCCCATGGTCTGTCTCCCGGCCTTCCAGGCCCTGGCTGGGCATAAGCCGCAGGAACAGACGCCATCGCAAGGATCAGCGCCATTGATATCATTCTCATTACCTTTTTCATGGTCGTTCCTCCTCTCATCGGAGAATATTCTTCATCCAAGCAGATGTTATCACCGGGTCAAAACGCTGGCACGGTATTTTTACTGTTTCGGCGGTGTGTAAGTTGACGCAAGTTTATTAAATAGATGTATATTTTTTTCTTTTTCATCTTTTGCTGTGCCGACCATTATTGTACAGCCGAGGTTGTCAAAGAGCGTGACCTGATAGACAAGCGTTTTGGCCTCGTCTTTAGTGTATGCGATGTGTTTGTAACCGTGGAGTCCGGATATTGTAAGCGGATCTTTCGTTACTATGTCAAGCGGAATGCCCTTTTCGACCTGGGCAAGCTTCTCCTCTGCAAAATTCTGGCGAAGCTCGTCCGGGACAAAATTATCTGTAAGGCGTGAGACGATGAAAGTCGCGCCGTCCTCTGCCGCCGTCGGCAAATTTCCGTCTTTCGTGAAAACTACCGCTCCCTGCTCCGTACCAGCGTATCTGAAGTGCGCTGCACCTGATTTTATCCTGCCGACAGCATTTATCCTCAGAGTGTTCGGCGCATCTTTGTCCCAGTACGCGGTCTTCAGCATCGCAAGCACCGCATCGCTGTCGGCCGCACTTGCCGCGTTGTAGGTGCCGCTTATCATCCAGCACTTGTCTTTCCTGTCGATAAGGAGAGCCCATTTGCCGACGACAGCTTTTCCTGAGCCACTGTAAATTTTAAACAGCGCGGCGCGCGTGCCGTTCAATGTAATGTCGAAGCGGCTGCGCAGGTCGAGGCCTTCGAGCGCGAGCTTATCTGTGCTGAGGCCTTCTAGCACCCTGTCAAACGAGGCATGCAGCTCGCTTCCTTCGAACGCTATTCCAGCAGTCTCGTCAACACAGCCTTCATCGGTGGACGTAAAGGTGAACTGCGGAGAAAAATTCATATAAACAGGGATGCTGAAGGCCTGTTTATGCTTAGGTGTCAGCTCCGTCGTGATTTGCTTTGGGGCGGCGAATGCTGAGACTGCGGAAAGCGCGGCAATTAGCGCTGCAATAACGATAGCTGCTGTTTTTTGCCGCATCTTATGGTTTTGCATCCTCATCTTTATGGTCTTCGCTGATAGAATTTCCTGTGTCGCCGCTTTCTGTGTTCGGCTTTATCGGTGTATCGCCCATGAAATTCGGGAATATCTGCTTAATGAGATTCTTGAAAAAGCCTTTGACCATGCCTGTCTGGCTTTGCTGTTCAAGCTGTGCCGCATAGTCCAGAGCTTCCTGCGAGCCTATGTTCCTGAGCTCTTTGGCCTGCTGAGCCGCCCCGCCGAAATCTTTTGCTCTGATGAAGAGCTGCCCGAGTGCAAAGTGCGCCATGGCGTCTTTCGGGTCCAGCTGTATAAGTTTTACATAGGTGCTCTTCGCGCTGTCGTAATCTTCCAAGGCAAGGTATGTCTGGCCAAGGCCCTTTAACACTCTGGCGTTTGGTCTGAGGCTGTATTTATCAGCCTTTTCAAAACAATCTTTTGCGTCAAGATAATTTTTGTCGCTTAGATACTGCTCGCCTTTGGCAACGTTCCTTGCGCTTACCGCCTGAAGACCGAACCAGCCTGCGCCTCCGAGAAGCGCGAGTGCTATCACCGTCACGAAAAACGTCATTATTTTTCCGCTGTGTCTTCTCATTTCGTTCCCCCCGCGTCTTTATTTTTGTCTGTTCATGCTAACTGCGGCTGCCAGTTGTACTTCAGCAGGCGCATCATCCCGTCCGTGCGGCAGACTACGTGCACACCGCAGTAATTCATCGGATAAAGAAAGAGTTCGTTCAGGTCAAAACAGAAATACCTGCACATTATAGTCCAGATAACGCCTCCATGTGCTACGATGAGGATATCGCCGTTAGGACAGGCTTTCAGAATTTTTTCAAATGCAGGGACTGCCCTCTTTTGAACGTCCGCAAAACATTCTCCGCCGGGCGGAGCCGTCACAGCAAAAGACAAGCCGCGCTGCTCGTAGACCTCGTTCCACTGGTCGCGCACCTCATCGTATGTCTTGCCTTCCCATTCACCCAGGCTTATCTCCTGAAGGTCTTTCGATACGTGCATATCTTTGGTCCGTCCTGGCGCTATCAACTTCGCGGTCTGGCGCGCACGAATGAGCGGGCTCGTGTATATATGGCTGAAATTAAGACCAGACATCGCAGCTCCAAGCGTCTCCGCACTTGCAATACCCTCCTGCGAAAGAGGGTAGTCCGTCCGTCCGTAATACACACCGCCGCCATGCGGCAGTTCGGGACGCGCATGACGCACCAAGTATATCTTCTGCTCCTGAATTTTCTCCTGCCTTACGTCTTTTTCCTGCATAAACATTAAACCTGCCTCGCTGTGCATCTAATTTATCTCTTTGGCTATTTTACCCTTTCGCAGCCGATGCGTCTTTATTTTGCCGGCAAAAGCATAAAATCGGCGAAACAACACAAACATTGTGTTCTTTTTCATAGTGCGCTATCTATAAATTGCGCAATTTAGCAAAAAGGTATAAAATTTTTTCCATCAGAAAAATACATCACCGAAGTTTTAATAAGAGGGTGAAACTTTTGGGCAGAGCAAATGTCGAGTGGACGCTCGTATTCACATACGGCGAATTCATGAATTCCTACAATATAAAATTCCGCTGTCCAGACGCGCTGTCTCTTGGCATGGCAACGCTCAAAGGCTATCAGTTCATGATAAACAGCAAAGGCATCGCGTCGATCGTCCCGGCACAGGGCAAAGAAGTGCAGGGCGTCGTATGGCGTGTGACTCCGCTTGATGAACGTGAGATAGACATCAACGAAGGCTACGATGAAAACCCTGACAAATCACGCTGCGACAAGCTGCCATTGCCTGTAAGGATGAGCTCAGGCATGCCGGCGACCGCAAAAGTCTATATCGACAAAGACACCGAACCAGGAACGCCGAATCCTGGCTACATACAAAAAGTCATAACAGGTGCCGTTGAGCACGCGCTCGACAAGAGTTACATAGACACCGAGCTGCGCAAGTGGAAGCCTAAAGTCAGCCGCGAAACATTCACTACATATTAAAGAACCCTTTAAAGAACCCGTAACTATCTATTATAAAAACGACTATCTTTTTTATTCGCGTGGCTAGTTCATGGCCTTGTACATATTTAACTCCATTCAAAAGAAGGCTTTTCAAATGAGAAAACTGTTGCTTGCTGTTATATTTACATTGCTTTTAGTTTCATGCGCATTTGCAGAAAGAAGAGATTTTGTTTATGTCGTTACAATAAAAAACACCACATCGCAACAAGTTGCAAATGCTGTAATTGAAGAAATGGCAAAGCTCGAGCTTCCTGTTACACAAACATCCGCAGATCAGACTATTTTTGTTACAAAATCTACTTTTTTATTTGACAAATCAACAATGTACACCATTTTTAACTATTTACCTGTAAACAATAACATTATTCTTTCCGTCACAGAAAGCATGGACACGGTACAATGGACAATTTTTCAAAATAGCATGAGAGTACAAATAAACTGGCTGATACCAAGTATTAGAAATATTAAAAACAAACTTGACGGGACCAATATCAAAGACATCAAGAATGAAGTTGCAAGAACAAAAGACGGCGTGATGGAACTCGGCCTTACAGTAGAAAAAAATTCAGATGGTACGGCTTCTGTTAAAAATCTTAATCCTTATGCATATGCTAGACTCCGTGGCATAAAAAGCAACGATATCATCGTGAGTATAAATGGAAAACCATTCAAGGAACAATCAAATGAAGATATAAACACCACCATTGAAAATAATTGGAAAAACGGAGATAACATGATACTTGTTATCCGCCGCGGTGATGTCGTAAATTCAATACCAATCAATAAGAACAACGGGCTTTAAATGGCTTTTTAATAGAAATAAAGCAAAATACCTTTAAATTTTACATTATCTTTTCGTCATCTTTCGACCACGGCGGAGTTACTATGCAGAGGAATTCAAGTTCTTCGTCGCTTTCGTTTTCGATATGCTGCACTGCGGACGGCGCAATGGCTACAGCGCGCCCGGCCGAAAGCTCGACCTTTTCGCCGTCAACAAAGAGCACCGCGTGTCCCGACAAAATATAATAAGTCTCGCTCGACTTAACGAGCTTATGCTGTGCCGTTCTGCCGTGAGGCGTTACGGTTGCGTGAGCAAGCGAATATGAGCCGAACGGAAGTTTTTTGCGCACAGGGTGCATGACTTCAGCGACAGAGCATGTGTCGCCTGCCGTAAAATGTTCGATTTTTCTTGTATCACGAACGACAAAATTTTTATCCATCTGCTGCCTCCTGCCTGTCGGCTAAAATAGCAAAAAGGAGAGGCGAAATGCCTCTCCTTTTTGCTATATTTCGTATTTTTTACAAATCCCTCGGCTGTGCGTTGTAGTGCGTGTGCAGATATTTGTGCGCCCTTTCGCTGAGAGGCTTGTCGAAATAATTCTTGTAAAGCGCCTGGATCTGCGGGTTGTTGTGCGACTGACGCACCGTGCTGGCTTCATCGATGCTGTAGATTGCAGCGGTGCGGGCCGCGCGGATCTCCGCGTTGACAGGCTGAGGCTGTCCGCCGCCTCCGATGCATCCGCCGGGGCAGGCCATTATTTCTATGAAGTGATAATCGGCTGTGCCTGCACGCACTTTATCCATAAGCGTGCGTGCGTTCTTGAGCGTATGTGCTACCGCGAGTTTAACTGTCGTCTTTTTGCCGTTGATAGGAACTTCAACGCTGGCTTCTTTGATACCTTCCATACCGCGGACAGGTGCAAATGCTACTCCTGGGATCTCGTCTCCCGTGACGAGATGATAGACCGTGCGGATGGCAGCTTCCATAACTCCGCCTGTCGCTCCGAATATCGCGCCTGCGCCAGATGACTCGCCGAGCGGGCTGTCGAAATCTTCTTCAGGAAGTTTGGCGAAGTCTATGCCGGCGCTCTTTATCATGCGCGCAAGCTCGCGCGTCGTGATAACTGCGTCAACGTCAGGAATTCCCGGATTGCTCTGGAGCTGCGGACGTATGCACTCTGACTTTTTGGCTGTGCAAGGCATGACGGAAACGCTGTAAATCTTTTCAACAGGAACATTTACAACTTCCGGGAAGTACGTCTTCATTACCGCGCCGAACATTCCCTGCGGCGATTTTGCGCTTGAAAGGTGCGGCAGAAGGTCGGGATATTTCATTTCGATGAAGTTGATCCATCCCGGCGAGCATGACGTGACCATCGGCAGCACACCGCCGTTGAGGACTCTGTCAAGGAACTCGCTGCCCTCTTCCATAATAGTGAGGTCGGCTGAGAAATTCGTGTCAAATACCTTGTCGAATCCGAGGCGTCTCAGAGCTGCCGCCATCTTTCCTGTGACAACTTCGCCGGCAGGCAGGCCGAGCTCTTCGCCCAAAGCTACGCGGACCGAAGGAGCTGTCTGCACAACAGTATATTTTTCAGGATCCGCGATTGCAGCGAATACTTTTTCTGTATCATCCTTTTCAACGATTGCCGCAGTCGGGCAGACAGCGTTGCACTGTCCGCAGTATGTGCAGGTAACGTCGTTGAGGCCGAGGCCGAAGGCCGGTCCTACGACCGTCTTGAAACCGCGGTGGATATATCCGTAAACGTCGAGGCCCTGACGCTCGTGGCACGCCCTGATGCAGCGGCCGCAGAGTATGCACTTGTTCGGGTTGCGGACAAGGCTCGGGTTTTTATCGTCGAGCGGTTCGTTGCGTTTTTCGCCTGTGTAAGGAAGCTCTCTGATGCCGAGGTCGGAAGCTATGCGCTGCAGTTCGCAGTCGTTGTTCTTCTGGCATGTGAGGCATTCAAGCGGATGGTTTGCGAGCAGAAGCTCGACGACCGTCTTGCGCGTTTCGCGGACTATCGCGCTGTTGGTATGGACTACCATGCCGTCAGCGACAGGATAGACACAAGCTGCGCCGAGACCGCGCGCTTTTTCTATTTCAACTACGCAGCAGCGGCAGGCGCCTTCTTTGCTCAGCTCGGGATGGTAGCAGAGCTGAGGGATGCGTATGCCGGCTACGGCTGCCGCTTCGATTACTGTGTAATCTTCCGGCACTTCAACTGTTTTGCCGTCTATAGTAACTTTTACCATGTCATTGTCTCCCCTTCCACTCCGAGATTATCCGCGCACGATCGCTTTGAACGGGCATTTTGTCATGCACGCTCCGCACTTGATGCACTTCGACTGGTCGATGACGTGAAGCTTCTTCGGCTCGCCTGAAATAGCCTGTACAGGGCAGTTCTTGGCGCAGAGGCCGCAGCCCTTGCAGGCATCAGTTATCTTGTAGCCCACGAGCTTCTTGCATATTCCTGCCGGGCATCTCTTCTCTTTGATGTGCGCTTCGTACTCGTCGCGGAAGTAGCGTATCGTCGAAAGGACCGGGTTCGGAGCTGTCTGGCCGAGTGCGCAGAGCGCACCGGCTTTTATCGATCTGGCTAGAGTCTGGAGGCGTTCGATGTCGCCGTCTTTGCCTCTGCCCTCCGTGATGTCTGTCAGTATTTCGAGCATGCGTTTAGTGCCCTCGCGGCACGGTGTGCATTTGCCGCAGGATTCGGACTGTGTGAACGTGAGGAAGAATTTCGCAACGTCGACCATGCAGGTATCTTCGTCCATTACTACGAGTCCGCCCGAGCCCATCATTGCGCCTGCTTTGATGAGCGAGTCATAATCGACAGGAGTGTCGAGCAGGCTCTCAGGCATGCATCCGCCTGACGGTCCGCCGATCTGCACGGCCTTGAATTTCTTGTTGTTGATTATGCCGCCGCCGATATCGAAGATTATCTCGCGCATCGTGATACCCATCGGGACTTCGGCGAGGCCGGTGTTCTTTATCTTGCCTGTGAGCGCGAAGACCTTTGTTCCCTTTGAACCTTCCGTACCGAGCTCTGCATACTTCGCAGCGCCTTCGCGGATGATGTAAGGAACGTTGGCCCATGTCTCAACGTTATTGATGTTCGAAGGCTTGCCCCAGAGGCCGTGGTTTGCAGGGAACGGAGGACGCGGACGCGGCATGCCGCGATTGCCCTCGATAGACTGCATGAGCGCCGTCTCTTCGCCGCAGACGAACGCACCTGCGCCTTCTTTTATATGTATCGTAAAGCTGAAGTCAGAGCCGAGTATATTCTTTCCGAGAAGCCCGGCTTCCTCGGCCTGTTTGATAGCCTGTTTCAGACGTCTTATCGCGAGAGGATATTCGGCGCGGCAGTAAATGTAGCCTTCGTCGGAACCGATAGCGTAAGCGCCTATAGCCATGCCTTCAAGCACAGCGTGCGGGTCGCCCTCGAGCACTGAACGGTCCATAAACGCGCCTGGGTCGCCCTCGTCGGCGTTGCATATGATGTACTTTTTGTCGCCTTTAGATGCGTGGCAGAAGCCCCATTTGCGACCTGTCGGGAAGCCTGCGCCGCCGCGGCCGCGGAGCCCTGATTTGAGGACCTCGTCGATGACCTGCTCCGGCGTCATGTTGAGGATGGCTTTGCCGAGTGCTTCGTAGCCGTCGGCGCCGATATATTCCTCAAGCGAATCCGGGTTGATGTGTCCGCAGTCTTTGAGGACTATCCTGTGCTGTTTCTGATAGAACGGTATCTGCGCGTACTCGGGGACTTTTTCCTCCGAGATAGGTTCTTTGTAGAGAAGGCGGTTTACGATGCGTCCCTTGAGAAGATGCTCTTCAACTATCTCATGGACATCGGCTTCGTGAACACCGACATAAAGCGTGCCTTCAGGGTATATCGTTACGATCGGCCCCTGCTCGCAGAAACCCTGGCAGCCTGTTTCAACAGCCTGGACTTCTTTGTCGAGCTTCTGGGCAATGATCTCGCTTTTGAATTTTTCAAGAACTTCTTTCGAGCCTGATGCTGTGCATCCAGTTCCGGTGCAGACAAGTACGTGAGCTCTGAAAAGACCCATAACTACGCCTCCTCCAGACTATTCCTTGTTGGGGATCTTCGCGACTACGAGATCCTCAACTATATTGCCGTTGACGAGATGGTCAGCGATGATGCGCGGCACGTCTGTCGGCTTGACCGGACCATACGTAACTCTGTCTTCGCCTGGGCGGACGATATCAAGAAGGGGCTCTTTGTGGCACATGCCGATGCATCCTGTCTGAAGGACGGAAACCTTTCCGTCAAGCCCGCGCTTCTGGAGCTCGTCGAGAACTGCTGCCATCACTTCACGCGCACCGGCGGCGATGCCGCAGGTGCCCATGCCGATAATTATCTGTGTTGCGTTTTCTTTTCTGACTTCCGTCGCTTTCTGTGCGGCGGCTTTTATCTTGCGAAGGTCATCAAGGGTTTTTATCTGCATTTAAATTCTCTCCTTCTATGCCTTTTTATACTGATCGACGATCTCTGCCGCTTTTTCAGGCGTCAGGCGTCCGTGCGTCTCGTCGTCGACCATGAGGCACGGAGCAAGCGCGCAGGCCCCGATGCAGGCGACGGTCTCGAGCGTGAACATGCCGTCTTCGGTCGTGCGTTTGCCTTCTTTGAGCCCAAGCTTATCGTGCAGGGCTTCGAGCACCAGCTTCGCGCCGCGGACGTGGCATGCCGTCCCCTGACACGAGCGGATGATATGTTTTCCGCGCGGCTCCAGATGGAACTGCGAGTAGAATGTTACGACTCCGTAAACCTTGCTGATCGGCACATCGAGCTCTTTGCTGATCCTGAGAAGAGCATCCTTCGGGAGATAGCCGAAAATTTCCTGTGCCTGCTGAAGCACGGGAATAGTGGCTCCCTGAGTGCCGCGGTACTGGTCGAGAAGCGCTTCGAACCGCTTCTGCTGGTCTGACCCTTTTTCCACCATAAAACGCACCCTCCTTGTTTTTCTTCGCCTGATGCTGCGAAGCAGAAAAATAAAAGATACAGGAACATTTATTTTTTGAGGCACTGCTGTTTGCACAGCGATGCAAAAGACACCGACTAATAACTAATCGTGCATTTGCGAAAAAATGCACAATATTTAAATGTATTATCACTCAATGCCCCCATGATTGCAAGTAAATTATTGGTTTATCACAATAAAATTCATTCCGTTTTTTACAACTTTCACAAGAGAAAATACGTCTGACATATACATTTAGTTTTAAATGTTACCTTATGCCACACAAAACATTATTTTTCTCTGACTTTATGCAAAATCACGCTATCTGTAAAACTTCTCTTATTTTCTGCCGCCGTCATGAAGCATTCAAAAAAACGGCAAAAATTCGGCGAAACGAATTTCCTGGCATCCAGACCAAAAGTTAAATAATTGACAGTTTTTTGTTACAAGATTTACAATAAATATAATAATTTCATTTGAGCTTCTTTCGCATCAGGGGAAAACACATGTAAAAATATGGTCTGCCGCGGACATTAGCAGAGAACAGGCTGGTTATTTCGTTTGAACAAATTTCAGCAGCGCCAGGGCATCAAATTTTGACAGCACGGAGGGTTTCTTGAATACAAACACAGAAAACAACCGCCGCAGTAAAGCTGGCTTCGCGCCAGGTGAAACGCTCTCATATATAGCGGCCGGCGTTATCTTCATTGCTGTATTCTATTACACCGGACGCGTCGGGGTAACACCCGATCTTTTCGTTTACCGCATAGCGGTTTCTGCGGCGACAGCTTCTGCTTTCCTGCTCATAGTCCTGCTGGCATCACGAGCCGCAGTAAAACGAAGTACCCTCGATACCCATGAGCTTTATATGAAGATATCGAAGGTAAATGACCGCATGCCGGGCGGTGTTTTTCGCTGCCAGAGCGGAGGCGGCTGGAACATAACATTTGCGAACCAAAATTTCTATGACTTCATCGGCTTCAGCGAAGCTGACCTCATGAAGAAAGACTCGGGCTCTTTCCTTTCCCTCATCCATAAATCACAGCGCCAAACCTGCGCAGCAGAGATAAGCAGAAGCATGGCAAAAGACGGCAGCGTTTCGCTCGAGATACCTATCGTCTGCAAAGAGTGCCTCAAGTGGGCGATTTTCTCCGCCGTGCTCTCCGAAGACAAGAGCGAGATGTTCTGCTCACTCAGTGACATCAGTAAAATAAAGGAAGACAACGAAGACCTGCGCGAGCATAAAGAACGTTACGACATAGCCATGGGGCTCACGCACGAGATAATCTACGAGTTTGACACGCAAAACGGCACTATACATTATTCCGGAAACTTTACAGAAGCCTTCGGCATGCTGCCAGATTTTTCAAACTTCCCGGAATGCTTAGCGGAAATGGACACCATCCACAGCGACGACCTGGCAAAAGTCATCACTACCTATAATGACATGAGGACGGGTCAGAACTATGCGAACATCGACTACAGGATAAAAAGCCGCGGCATATATACATGGTATAAGAATTCGATGACAGCGATAAAAGACGCTTCAGGCAGAACGCTGCGCGTCGTTGGGGTCCTCTCTGACATCGACAATGATAAACGCACGATAGAGCAGATGAAAGAGTCGGCGATGAGAGATCCTCTCACAAAACTCTATAACAAAACTTCGACAAAAGCTCTTATCGAAAAATATCTGAGCGGCGGCACACACGCTTCGCTCTTTATTGTCGATATCGATGATTTTAAAAATGTAAACGACACCCTAGGGCACCTCTACGGCGACGCGGTGCTGAGCGAGCTTGCGCACACTCTCAACGTGATTTTCCGCAGCGGAGACATCGCTGGCCGCATCGGCGGCGATGAATTTCTGGTGCTCATGACGGACACAGACGACACTGCTCTTGCTGCTGACAAAGCCCAAAAGATAATCAGCCGCTTCGGACGATCGGCCGCAATAAACGCAGCCAACGTCAAGATTTCGGTGAGCATCGGGATATCATCGTTCCCGCAGGACGGCGCAAACTTCAATACGCTGATGGAGAAAGCCGACAAGGCCCTGTACTCGGCTAAAAAATCCGGCAAAAACAATTTTGTATTCTTCAGCAGCATGGACAAAAACGATCTGCAGAGACCAGCCACCAGGACGGCGTGGGACAACGAAACACCTGCCGGCACTGAAAATGCCCCGCAGAAAAATTTCCGTGAGAATATAGCTGAGTACATACTCAACATCTTCTATGAGTACGACAACACAAAAAAAGCTACCGACACCGTACTTGACCTTATCGGGAACGCATACGAAGTCGACAGGATTTTCATCTATGAATTCAGCGCCTCCGAGACACAGACAAACCTCCTTTACGAGTGGTGCGCTCACGACATCCCATCCCTTGCTCAGCGCGACATGCATCTGCATGTCGACCCCTGGGAGAATATCAGCGGGCACCTTGATGAAAACGATGTCATATGCATGCAGGAAGACGACACAAATTGCAGCCCAGCCTTCAAAACACTCTCGCTCGACTCGCGCGGTGCAAAATCAGTTCTCGCATGCTATTCTCTGGAAGGCGGCAAACGCAGGGCAATCGTTGGTTTTGAGTACTGCAGAGAACAGCACAAATTTACAAAAGAAGAGAAAAAAGTCATTTCTACAGTCGCAAGGATGATACTCCTCTTTACGCTGCGCGCGCGCGACAAACAGGAGTCAATCATGCTTAAACGCGCTCAGGCAGACCGCGAAGCCATGCTAGATGAGCTTGACACTATAGTCTGCGTCAATGACACAGCAAACTATACCCTGCTCTACGCCAACAAAGCGGCGCGCAGCGCGCTGCACATCCCTGAAGATTACGTTGGCGGCAAATGCTACATGCTGCTTGAAAGATGCGATTCGCCGTGCACGTTCTGTCCAAATAAATACCTGACGAAAGACAGCTACTACAACTTTGAGGAGTTCAACCCTATATCGAAACGCCACTATATGTACAAGGAGAAGCTCATCGAGTGGAACGGCAAAAACGCGAAGCTGGCCTACGGAACTGACATAACGGACAAAGAAACTACGCTCCGCAACCTTGAGGACCGGCTGCATACAGACGACGCAATGCTCGACGGGCTCAACGCATTAGTCACGGCTCCTACGCTCAGTGAAGCAATGGACAGCGTTCTGCGCTGCATAAGGGATTATTATGATGCCGACGCCTGCTTCATCTTCGAAAGCGACAGGAAGCAGGAATTTCTGACGATGACCTACGAATGTTCCGCCGAGGGACTTCGGCAGAAAAAAGAACAGCTGACGAAAGTATCAATGAAAGACGAGCCGTTCTGGCGCAGTGTATTCCGCAACGGGCAGGATGTCTTCGTAGACGACATTGTAGCATTCCGTGACAACGTAGCAGAATATGAATCACTGCGAAGAAACGACATAAGCTCTCTTTACGCAGCCATGCTGGACACCGACACAGACAGCATCGGATATCTCGGCATCTCCAACCCTAAGCTCAGTAAAAACGCCGTGCTGCTCAAATCGTTTGCCCTCATCGTTGTTGACGAGATCCGCAAACGCAGAGAGCTGGAAAAATAATTTTTCAGCTCTCTTTTGAAACACTGATTTTTATGCGACGTGAATTTTAGAAAAAGCTTTTTTCAGCCGCGGCATAATTTTTTTATGTGACGACAAAGAAACAGGCAGGTTCTGAAAAGAGCCTGCCTGTTTCTTATTTTTTTGTTATGCATGCTTCCTGCCTATGCACGGCCATCCGCCATATCGGTCTATTTTTTGACTTTAGCGTCCTTTGTCACTTTCTCTTTCTTAGGAACATAGGCAGCACCGCAAGAAGAGCCAGCGCGCCGAAGCCTGCGTTACAGCTGTCGCTTCCGTTGCCGTCAGGCTTCGATGTCGGCAGCACGGAAAGAGAGACCTCAAGGTCGTTCAGCACCATCGCCGTTGTCTTTTCGCTGCAGTCACCTGAGAAGAGCGTCGGCGTTATGCAGACATCGACAGACAGCACGCCGCTGCCTTCGCTTTTGCCTGTAACTGTGATGCTGCTGATTGATACTGACGAGTCGGCAAGAGCCGAAGGATCCACAGCTGAATCTGCGGAAACTATATATGGCGATGTGTCAGCCACAGCCATCGGATATGTCGTTAGCGCGACAGTTCCGATTCCGCCGTTTGTGATCTTAAGAGAAGAGATACTAGGCAGGCATGCGACAACGATCCTGCCGTTTTTCAGCGCGGCCGCGGTGAATGACGTAATGTATTCTCTCGTGCCTGAAGCATCGTTGTATGCTATGCCTTTTGACGGACCTGTATTGAGCCATCCGCAGTTAGTCACGGTACCGCCATGGTTCCAGCCCACCACGCCGCCAGGGAGCACGCTTGAAGCGCTGCCTGTAGCCGCGCAGTTCGTAACTGTGCCGTATTCGTTATAGCCGACGATACCGGCCGCATATTGATACGTACAAGACACGCTGCCGGTCGAAACACAGTTCTTCACAGTTCCTGTGTTACAGCCCGCTATGCCCCCTACGTAGCGACCTGTGCTTGACACGCTGCCGGACGAGACACAGTTCTTCATTGTGCCGCGGTTCCAGCCTGCTATGCAGCCGACATTGGTCTCGCCCTCCGTGCTCGTGCCGAATACTGCGCCTGATACTGTAAGATTTTTTATCTCAGAATCATCAGATATAACGCCGAACAATCCTGCATAATCCGCATCCGTCTTTATGTACAGATTCGTCAGCTTGTGCCCCTGTCCGTCAAAAGTCCCGGAATAAATATGTTCCCAGATGTCCGCTATCGGCGTCCAGCTGCCGAGCGACGCGGAGCAGACGCCTGAAAGGTCTATGTCAGCCATCAGTCTGCCTTTGATGTCCAGGCTGCCGCCGTTGACCATATCACGGAATTTGACAAGGTCAGAAGGTGTGTAAATGAGATAGGATCCTCCAGAGTCCTTCGTCAGCGTATCGTCAGCCCTGGAAACCGTTATACAGGCAGGCCCCAGCAGCGCTATACACAAGAGGGAGATAAAGATAAAGCTGAACTTTTTGCCCAAAATTCGTTTCATCTGTTCGACCGCCCTTTTCGCAGGCTGCGATAAAAATATTTTTTGCGGCATCAGCCGCATCAGTCTTTAAATACAAGGGCACAATATTACCGGAAGGAACATGTCATTAACATCTGACATCATCAATATTTTCTCTTACAATACGCATCAATGTCAAATGTGAGTTTCGGCTGTTTTTGCCAAGCTTCATTTTCCGCGCATCGTGGCTGCAATTTTTCTGTCAAAGAAACAGCCGCTTATCCGCTTCTTTGACTGTGAAATAATATATAATAATCGGACTGGCATGGCGGAAGGTGTGCGGATGTCACAAACCGGAACGAATGGTATGCGAAGCGCTGGAGTTCTTGATTACGCGGCGATTTTATTCACGGTCGTTGCGTGGGGCGGGAGCTTTGCCGCAATAAAGTACGCCCTGCCGCAGGCAGGGCCGCTGCTCGTTATATGGATACGCCTTCTTATAAGCATACCAGTTCTTTACGTAGGAATGTATCTCGAAAATAACGTGCGGCTGCCAAGAAAACGTGAGTTCTGGGCCCTTCTCCTCATGGGGCTGCAGGGATTTCTCATCCATATGCTGATGCAGACTTACGCGATGAAAACGGCCGGAGCTGCCAATGCAAACTGGATAATGATGATAACGCCTGTCGTCGTAGCCATTCTAGGTTTTATTTTCCTCAAAGAAAAAGTTTCCGGCAGTGCGGTGTTTGGCATGTTCCTTTCAATTGCTGGTATGGTTCTAGTGCTTGAGCTGGGCACAGTGAAACAGGAGTCGTCCGGCGGATTCGGAACGATGGGAGATTTTCTGATCCTGCTTTCGATGCTCAACTGGGCCGTCTATATCATACTTTCCCGTTTTTTCCTGAAGGGCGACATGACACCGTCGTTCATTCTTTTCTGGGAGATTCTTTTTTCCTTTATAGCAGCGACGCCTACCGTGTGGCTGCTCGGCGCGGATTTCTCGGCGATAAAGACTTTCAGCGTTAACACATGGCTCGCCCTGATATTCCTGGGCGGGCTCTGCTCGGGTTACGTTTACATTTTGTGGTTTCAGGCGCTTGAGATACTTCCTGTCGCAAGCGTAGCGATATTTCAGCTCTTCCAGCCCATTGCCGGCGCGGTAGTTTCGTATTTCATGGTGGGCGAACGGTTCACCATATGGTTCTGTGTGGGCGGCGCGCTGATAATGGCCGGTGTGTGGCTGGTCAATCAAAGACAGGGACATGAACAATGAAGATATCATTTATGCGGTCAGAGTTTTTTAAGAAATACCGTGACAGCGAATTGTTCATACCTGTCGTCTGCATCGCGCTCATCTCAGCTGCAACGTTGCTATTTTCGGCACGTGCCTATTTCCGCATAACACATCTGCTCTACGATGAAGCAACGCAGTATATCGTCAACCTGTCGCAGCAGAATGCACAGAGGCTCGAGGCTAAAATGAAGGTTAATATGCATCTTCCCGAAGACCTTGCGCTGCAGATATCATCAAAAATAAAGAGTGACTCTGCCTTCTCTGATCCAGCTTCTCCGATCTATGACGACATCGGAGCCTTCTGCGCGAAGAACGATTTTACCTCCGTCTATCTGGTGAACGGAAAGGGCGTTGTTTACTTTAAGGGCACCGAGCAGAAAAATATCTCAGGACTCTCGCTTTCAAAATTACTTGACAGCGGAAAAACTTTTTTATCGAACCCTACCTACGACCCAGCGACAGGCAACAGGGTGCTCATCTACGGAACGCCGATGTCTTTCGGCAGACACGGCGAAGGCACCCTGCTCGCAGCACAGAGAGCGGAGGATATCCTAAAGCTCTTTACAAGCCATATCTACAACGGCAGCGGAAGCGCAAGCATTATCAACAGCGACGGCAGCCTCATTATAAGATCGATGTTGACAGAAAAAGACAAGACCGCTGCAAATATTTTCGACGTGCTGAACAATCCTAAAAACTCGCGCAGAACAGTTTCCGAGATACGTGAAAAGATGGCCGACGGGAAAAGCTGGGCACAATCGCTTTCCGACGGCAAAGAGCGCGTCTTTTACTGCTTCATGCCGGTCAAAAAAGTCAGTCCGTCAAGCGGCAGATGGTATATGCTGACAAGCGTGCCCGAGGATGTAATAATGTCCAATTCCGACATCGTTATCAGGAACGTAGCGCTTCTCTGTCTGATTATACTTGGCGGCTCTGTCGCCGGCGCGCTTCTTATCAAAAGCGCCGGGAAGCATTACCGTGAACACGTGACAGAACTTACTTTCCGTGACAGCCTGACGAAGCTCCACAATAAAAACTATCTGCTTGAATCAGGCGAAAAAATATTCAGTTCCGGCGAAGAAAAAGACCTTGCGGCATACATAGAATTCGACATCAATAACCTCACGATGTTCAATGAAACGAACTCCTATGCCGTGGGCAATATTCTGCTCAAGTCCATCGGCGAGGTTCTGGCTTCCGCGCTTAGGTCAGGCGAAGAGGGATTCCGCATCGGAGGAGACCATTTCGGCATTGCCATGCGGTACAGGCTTGCCAAGGAGATCACGGACCGGCTCAAAAAACTTTCCGAGCTCTTCCGTGAGCAGGCATCGAGGAATGGCATAGCAAACGCCAATGTCAGTTTCGCATTTGGAGTTTACACGCTGAATTCTGACGAAGCCCCTTCTGAAAAGATGACGGACTACGCCGACACAGCCCGCAAACAGGCAAAACCGCAGCAGGGCGACGGTATCGTGTTTTTCAGCGACCAGATAATGAGGCAGATGCGTGAGCGTCAAATGATAGAAGAAGTGATGCATGACGCGCTCAAAAACGGGGAATTCAAGGCATGGATACAGCCTAAAGTCGATATGGAAACTGGACGGGTCAACGGCGGCGAGGTGCTCGTGCGCTGGATAGACAGCAATGGGAATATGCGCATGCCAGACAGCTTTGTGCCTGTCATGGAAGCCGACGGTTTCATCTGTGAGATAGATTACTACATGTTCAGTGAAGCCTGTCGTCTCAAAAAGCGGTGGAAAGACGCTGGCTGCCACGACGTGGTCCTATCGGTCAATATGTCGCGCGACCATATCAGCCACGAAGACTTCATCAAGCGCCTCTGCGACATTGCCGACGAATACCGCGTAAAGCGTGACACGCTCGAGATAGAGCTCACGGAAAGCCTGTACGCAAAAGATACTCAGACTATGGTCCAAATCACTCAGCGTTTCAGAAACGCCGGATTTTACGTTTCGATGGACGACTTCGGTTCAGGCTATTCGTCGCTGAATCTGCTGAAGGAGCTTCCAATAGATGTCACCAAGCTCGACAAGGGCTTTCTCGATGAGATGAGGATGTCCAAAAAAGGAACCGCTATCGTAAAAAGCGTTGTCACTATGGCGGATGAGATAGGAGTCAGGACCGTCTGCGAAGGCGTAGAGACCCGCGAGCAGGTCGACTTTCTCTTGTCGGTGGGCTGCCGCACGGCTCAGGGATATTTCTATTCAAGACCTCTGCCTTCCGGCGAATTCGAAAAATACTGCGGCATGAAGATAGAAAACGAAGGAAACGCGCAGTGAAAAAAATCCTGCTCTGCGCAGCGATTTTTGCCGCAGCTGTTATTTTCTCACTTCCGGTATTTTTTGCAGGACGCAGACAAAGACTTGGTCCGCCTGCTGCGCCTGAAGCTTTGAAGCTGTCTGTATTCTCTTACAGAACATCGGGACAAAGCGATTCTGCGCTCGACAGCCTCCTTTCGGATTTCACGAAGGAATATCCTGAAATTAAAATAGATTATGATGCCGCCGGCAGCAAGAGCGAATACGCCGCTGTGCTAAAAGAAAAGATCAAAAGCGGCAGCCTTGACGACGTGTTCGCTTATATCGGCAGTGTCAGCAGCCTGCAAGATTCCGCTGAAGACCTTTCCAAACAGGATTTCTCAATGGGGCTTCCTTATGACATCCAGCGTTTTGTCTCGCAGCGCGGAAAAATCTTTTCATTTCCTCTTGAGCTGGGCACATGCGGCCTGTTCGTGAACATGAGCATCCTGCGCGAGCACAATATCAACAGCGCGCCGAAAAATTATAAGGAGTTCATCAATGACTGCGCGCGTCTTGCCTACGACAATATTATTCCTATCGACGCAGACTGCGACAGCATAGCGCCAGCACCAGAAGTGATTGCGGCCGCCCGCTCGCTCGCGCCTCTTTATGCAAAGGGAAGACCTGATTTCAAGCCGTATGCCGAAGGGAGAAAAAGTTTCGGCGAACTGCTGAAGCCTGGGCTCCTGGCTGTCCGCGAACTCAGCGAAAGAGGTTTCTGGAAACCGCGCGATGTTCTGAACTCTGCATCGCACCGTGCAACGATAAACGACTTTGCAGGCGGCACTGTGCCTTTTGCTTTCGGCGGAACGTGGCAGCTGTCTGAACTTACAGAAGCCGATGCCAAGTTCGACTTTCTTTTCATTCCACTGCCGCTGGCAGACGATAATTCAACGCTTCTGCTCCGCACCGTGCTGTCATTTTCTGTGAATACAATAAGCGAAAATAAGTCGGCTGCAATAAAATTCATGCAGTACATATCCAAACCGTCGCGCGTTAAAAAATTCGCCGAAGATAAGAATTCGCTCGACCCGTATAAAAAGGAAAAATCTTCTTCGCCGCTTTTAAAAAATGTCACAGACGCTGTGAAAAACGGCGCCTTCATATGCTGCGACACAGGCAGCGACTTTGCGTGGGACCCCGCGCCGGTCATTGCCAAAGCAGCAAACATCGTGGCCGCCGGCGGAACTGTCGAAGACGCAATGGCTGCCGCTGACTCTATGCAGCTGGCGCGTCTTACCCGGTAAAATAATTTATGTTGCCGCATTGCACGTTGATGTTAGAATAGTACGCACAATCAGAAACTTTTGTCCGGTTTCGGACGCAAGAGGTGAAATACCTTGAAAGACGGATTTATAAAAATTGCTTCGGCTTCGCCCGACCTCCGCGTCGGAGACTGCGATTTCAACGCCGAGTGCATCAAAGAGACGATCAAAGCTGCGGCAGGATCGCGCATAGCCCTGCTCGTCATGCCTGAGCTTTCGCTCACAGGCTATACGTGCGGCGACCTTTTCTTCCAGAAAAAGCTTGCGGACTACGCAAAAGGCAAACTCATCGAGATAGCGCGCGAATGCCCTTACCCCGTGCTCACAGCAGTCGGGCTTCCTCTTGAAAAAGACGGCAAGCTATACAACTGTGCCGCTATACTCTACAACGGCGTAGTACTTGGTGTAGTGCCTAAGAAAAACATTCCCGATTACTGCGAATTTTATGAGAGCCGCTGGTTCGCGCCGGCACCTGAAGGAAACGGAACTGTTGATATAGGCGGAACGCCTGTGTCGTTCGGCACAAAGCTGCTCTTCCGATGCAGCGAGATGCCTGCTTTCTGCGTAGCCGCTGAGATCTGCGAAGACCTCTGGGTGCCGCAGCCACCGTCGGTCTCACACGCAACGGCCGGCGCCAACATCATCGTTAACCTTTCTGCAAGCGACGAAACGATAGCCAAGGCAGATTACCGCCGTACGCTTGTGGTAGGCCAGTCCGCGCGCCTTGTCTGCGGATATGTTTACGCTGACGCGGGATGGGGAGAATCGACGACCGATATGGTGTTCGGCGGGCATGACATCATAGCCGAAAACGGCAAAATCCTCGCGGAGTGCGAGCCTTTCACAGCGGGCTTCTGCTCTGGAGTGCTTGACGTTCAGATGCTGGCATCAGAGCGCGCAAAGCTTACGACATACCCCGCGGCAAACGCCTGCGGATATGAAACTATACCGTTCAGCATGGAGCTCAGCGAGACACGCATCGAACGCCCGGTACCTCAGCATCCGTTCGTTCCAGAACAGGCAGGCGAAAGGAACCGCCGCGCAGAATCGATACTCGCCATACAGGCAAACGGCCTGCGCAAACGTCTCGAGCACACGCACGCAAAGAAAGCTGTCATCGGAATTTCAGGCGGCCTCGATTCGTGTCTTGCCCTGCTCGTAGCTGTGCGCGCAATGGACATCACAGGCCGGACACATAAAGATGTTCTTGCTGTAACTATGCCGTGTTTCGGAACGACGGAACGCACGAAGGGCAACGCAGAGAGACTCTGCGAATGTCTCGGTGTCGAGCTGCGCGAGATAAACATAACTAAAACAGTAAAAGCACACTTTAAAGACATCGGACAATCGGAGAAAAAATTCGACGTTACCTATGAGAACGCACAGGCACGTGAACGGACACAGGTGCTCATGGATGTTGCTAACAAGGAGAACGGCCTCGTCATAGGGACAGGAGACCTCTCCGAGCTGGCGCTCGGCTGGGCGACTTACAACGGCGACCACATGTCGATGTACGGCGTCAACGGAGGCGTGCCCAAAACTCTCGTGCGTCACATCGTAAAATACGCGGCCGACTCAGCAGCAGATCCTAAACTCACAAAAGTTCTGCTCGACATTCTGGCGACTCCTGTCAGCCCGGAGCTGCTTCCAGCAAAGGACGGCAGCATTGCGCAGAAGACAGAAGATCTCGTCGGTCCTTACGAACTGCACGATTTCTTCCTCTATTACATGGTGCGTTTCGGCTTTACGCCATCAAAGATATACCGACTCGCAAAACATGCGTTCGACAGCGATTACCGCGAAGATGCGATACTCAAGTGGCTCAGGAATTTTTACACACGCTTCTTCGCGCAGCAGTTCAAACGCTCTTGTCTGCCGGACGGGCCGAAGGTCGGCTCAGTAACGCTGTCTCCGCGCGGAGACTGGCGCATGCCTAGCGACGCATGCGCTGACATCTGGCTCAAGGAAGTCAGCGAACTCGAAGCTGAATACAAGCTGCGCTCGTCACGCAAAACACTGACTTATGACGAGGCAAAAAAAGTGCGCTATGCAAAGATACAGGCACGCGCGCAGGAAAAACTGGACGCGATAAAAATTAAACACAAAAATACAGCGGAGGAGAAAAAATGAAAATGGTCACTACAGTAATAACAATCGCAATTGCAGTCATTGGATGCTGCTCGCTTTTTGCAGCCGCGCCGGCAATGGCAGCGGAAGAGGCTGAGGCGGCAGTAAAACGCCAGGTCGCAACATTCGACACGAACATGGGCAACTTCAAAGTTGAGCTTTACAACGACCTTGCGCCAAACACAGTTAAAAACTTCGTCAAACTCGCGCAGAAAAAATTCTACGACGGCATTATTTTCCACCGCGTCATTGACAAGTTTATGATACAGGGCGGCGACCCGACAGGCACCGGCATGGGCGGCCCAGGCTACACTATCAAAGATGAGTTCGGCAAAGGACTCAAGCACGCGAAGCCAGGCATGCTCTCGATGGCAAACGCAGGACCTAACACAGGCGGCTCACAGTTCTTCGTTACGCTCGTTCCGTGTCCGTGGCTCGACGGCAAGCATGCGATATTCGGACACGTTACCGAAGGCATGGATGTAGTCGAAAAGATAGGCAAGGTCCCTACTGATTCACAGGACAGACCGCTTAAAAAAGTCGTTATTGAAAAACTGACGATAAAGTAATTTTAATTATGCAAGATGAAGGCGGGCCTGCGGCCCGCCTTTTTTGTGCACTAATGTTTTTCCGGCTTCTGTTTTTTTGCCTCACTGCGTTCTATTTTTTTCTCAAGACGCGTGATGCGCTGCTGCGTATCTACAAGCCGCAGATCCCATTTGTAGTCGCGGTAAACTCTGCGCGATTCGAGCCAATCGTGAGCCTGTCGCGCGTGAGCAAGCGCCGACGCAAGCATATGCGTTTTATGTTCTTCAAGCTTAGCAAGTTTTATGAGATTTTCATACGGGTCAATGCGGTCTGCAGCAGCGGCCTTCGCAAAATATTCCTGCGCTGCCTCAAATTCTCCGCGCATCCTCGCCTTTTCCGCAAAGCGCTGATTTCCGACATGTTCCGTTTCTTTGAATCGAAGCGCAAGTTTCCAGGCATTCTCTGCGCGTTCTTCGTCGCCTGCCATGTCCCAGAGGTCGCCGCATCGCACCATATCCTCGCCGCTTCGTCCTTTCTCGCAGGCAAGGCCGGCAATGTGATTTTGAAGCGCGGCAAGAGAAACTATGTCGAGCGTGTTATGGTAAAAGATACCGTGCAGCGGCGTCGCATCCTGTGAGCGAAGGTACTGCGTGTACATCCATGGTATCTCGCTGCCTGGGACGTCTTCTGTGTCGCGGTGGACACCGAGCACCTTCGGCTCGATATTTGAAAGAGAACACGAGTCAAGACGTCCGCGGTAAAAGTGGCGCGCAAGCAGAAGAAGGTCCAGGTGAGGCCGAGTGCTCCAGCTCGGCACGGCACGCGCAAGGGTGTACCTTATGCGCAAAAGCGGAAGGTCGAACGCGCGTCCATTGTATGTAACCAGCCCGAAGTCTTCGGGCAGCTCGGCTTCAAGAGCAGCAAGCCAGTTGCGCTCCCATCCCGGGCCCGCAAGAAAAAGCTGAACGACGCGAAAATTATTTTCATCACAGATGCCGAGCCCAACGAGAAAGGCATAAGTTCCCGTGCCGCCGGAAAGCCCTGTCGTTTCGAGGTCAAGATAGACCGGCGAAGCACCGGCGCCCCAGTGTCTTAAAATTTCTCCGGACGGAGTCGGGTCTTCGAGCGTGCCTTTGCCGTAACGGCGCCCGTAAGGGATAACGCGCTCCATGCGGTAAACGCCGCGCGCAGTCCACTCGCCAAGAGGCAGCCCTTTGATGTCGAGCTCTTTCGGCAGTCCATCACTGCCTGCTGCTATTTTTCCTTTTGCATCGTCAGGCAGGAGCCCCGTCAGCCGGCCAAAACGTTCGGGGTCATACCTCTCTGGACGTGCCATCTTTTTCTTCTTTTGCTGTTTTTACGAGGTCGAGGACAAGTATCTCAGGCGGCGCGAACATCCGCACAGGAGGACCGACATAGCCCGCGCCATTGCTCACGTAGAGCACAGCACCGCATTTCAGCTTTTTGAAACCGCGAGGGTGCCTGACTATCTTGAGCCGCGACGAAATTAGCGGAACGATCTGGCCTCCGTGTGTGTGTCCCGAGAGCTGAAGGTCAAAGTGGCCCTCGGTTCCAAGCTCGACTATCGGGCGGTGGCGAAGCAGCAGCAGAAATTTTTCTTTCTGCGCCTGCTCGTATGAAAGCACCAGAATTTCCGAACGTGTAAGCCCCCAGCGCGCTTTGACGAGATGGTCGCGGTCGTCCGCACCGGCAATTATGATGCCGCCGGCTTCGGCTCCCTCTGTGCGCAGCACCTTCATCCCTGCGCTCTCCATAAAATGCACCGAGTCTTCGATGCCGTCGTAATAGTCGTGGTTGCCGGTGACGGCAAAAACGCCGCACCTGGCCTTTATGTGGCGAAGCAGGCTTATCTCCCGCTCCCGCCCGCTGAGCTTTCCGTCGGCGAGGTCGCCCGTGACGACAACGATGTCTGGCTTCGCGGCGCGGACTTTCCTGATTATCTGTACGAGCATAGACATTCCTGCCCACGGTCCAAGGTGAAGGTCCGTAAGCTGAACTATGCGCAGACAGTCTTCGCCTTCCGGCAGCTTTGATGTCGGCAGCTCAAGATGCGTGACCTGCACAGTTGCGGCCTGTCTTATGCCGAAGGCAAGAGCCGCGGCGCTCAGTATGAACGAAGCTATGATGCAGCTGGCAAGAGTAGCAACGTGATGACCCGTGATGTCTTCAGCAGAAACAAAAAACGTGACAAGGATAAAAGATAAAACGACGAAGAAAAGCCATATCCCGCTTATCCTGTCTGCCCAGCGGCGCCCGCGCCGTGAGCGTATTCCGCGTGTCCTGCGCGCCGTGAAAATCATAGCCATCATCGCAAGGTTGATAATTATCCAGAAAATGCTGAGCACACCGCTGCCCGCAGCACGTACTATCTTCAGGTATATCGATACTATCATCGCTGTGAACGCGGCGGCGCATATTGCCCAGAGCATGCCGCGCTCCGAAAATCTTTTTTTGTAAACTATATTTTTCCAGTTTCTGCGTCTTCTTTTCATATCTGCGCCGAGTATAGCTTTCCGAAGGATTCGAGTATTTTGTGGCGAAACGGACGCTGAGCCCACTCTTCGATAGACACCTCTTCGCAGTCAGCAAAATCTTTTTCGAACTGCTCCGCGAATACTCCGCTGAGTAGGCTGTCGTAGATGAATAGCTGCGTCTCGAAATTTATTTCAAGGCTGCGGACATCGAGGTTGCATGAACCCACAGAACATATCTCTCCATCGGCAAGCATCGTTTTCGCATGGATAAAACCTTTTTTGTAGAAAAAGATACGGACGCCTGCGCGCAGCAGCGGCTCGATATTGCTGCGGCTGCCCCAAAAAACAACGAAGTGGTCTTTTGTCGAAGGTATTATTATTCTTACGTCAACGCCTGAAAGCGCGGCAGCTCGCAGCGCCGTCATAAGCTGCGGGCCAGGCACAAGATACGGCGTCGTTATCCAGAGGCGTTCTCTGGCACGCGATATCAGACTGAAATACCCCATTGATATAGCATGCCACGGGGTGTTCGCTCCGCTTGAAACGATCTGCATCGGCACGACAGGCATTTCAGGATATTCTCCAGCCTTGACCGCGCAGCCGTCTTCGGCGCAGACTGATTCAGGTTTTTCTTTCGTCCTGTCACACCAGTCATCAAGGAATACTTTATGCAACATAGAGACAGCTTCTCCTTCAAGCCTTACGTGCGTGTCACGCCAGAAGCCTAGGTGCCCTTTGCCTAGATATTCGTCGCCAATGTTGAGCCCGCCTGTGAAAGCCACTCTGTCGTCGATGACGATTATCTTCCTGTGGTTTCGGAAATTCATCTGCCGGCGGAACATAGGAAATGCCATTGGCATGAACGAGAAACATTTTATTCCGGCTTTGGCGAGGCTTTTGACATATTTAGACGTGATGCTCATGCTGCCTATCGCGTCATAAAGCACACGGATCTTGACGCCGCGTTTCGCTGCTTCGACAAGTATGTCTCGTACCTCGCGGCCAAGTTCATCGTCGTTGATTATGAAACTCTCAAGGTGGATATATTTCTGCGCACGCTTCAGTTCTTCTTTTATCGCAGCAAAAGTTTCTTCCCCGTTTACCAGAACGTGGACTCGATTGCGCAGGGCCAGGTCAGCTCCGCTCAGGCTGTGCAGCATCCTGCCGACCATAAAGCGCTTGTCATCTGAAAACGGCGTGCGGTCGAGCCGGAGCGGCTGAAACTGTCTGCGCCTTTTGTGATTTTCAAAGTCAGGTCCTACGACAAGATAAATTATTACGCCGAAGACCGGAAGAAATACCAGCACCAGCATCCAGAGTATCGTGCGGTCGGGATTCTGTCCTTCCATAAAAATTATGAAAGCTACGATGAGCGCGTAGATAAATGTTATGTGCCACGCGTAAGTTTTTAAAGTGTTCCACAAAACATGCATCGCAGCTACAAAGTGCGGGTGCAGTGAGAGCCCCTTTGTTACAGAATAGACGACTGTTTCGTTGAGGAAATTAATAATGGTAGGAGTAAGCCCTGCTATGAACGCAAGAGCTATCACTATCAGAAATATTTTTGCCGTTTTCCACATCGGACAGCGCCCCTCTCTCGGTTTATTATAATATCAGACTTGCGTAAATGGAAAAACCGTTCCAATATAGCGTTTTCTGCTAAAATACCATGCAGAAGTTTCTTATGTTTTTTAGACAATAAAAAATTGGCACGACAACAAAATTTTTGTGCCGGAGGATATATATCATGAAAAAGCATTCTGTCTTTATCTTAATTATCATGCTCTGTGCGGTGCTCACGGCATTGCCGGCGTTCGCAGCCCTGCCCGGAACAGAACCTACTAGCAGCGAGATCCGCGCACATAACGACAAGTGGGGCTTCCCTCACGGCGACGGCGTCGTGCTCGTCCTATGCGGCGGCGGCACAAAAGGTCTGGCTCATATAGGTGTTATGGAAGTCCTGCAGCGTGAAAAAATCCCTGTCGCTGCAATAGTAGGCACAAGCATGGGCTCGATAATGGGCGGCCTTTTTGCAGCTGGATACACTCCTGCTGAACTGCGCGATCTCCTCACCAAAGTCAATCTCATGGAAATACTATCAGGACGTTCCAGCAAGTCGCTTGCTTCGGTCAGCTCAAATTACCCTCCTAAGACAGGAGAATCACTGTTCAGCGTTCAGGTCGGGGCAGACGGCAATGTAAGAGGCAAGCGCGCAATACTCGACGCTAAAGACCTGTATACATTTTTAAGCGAGCTGACTTCGCGCGTTAACGTCACAGACTTTGACAAGCTGCCGACGCCGTTTGCGGCAATAGCTACAGACATAGAGACAGGCGAAACGGTCGAGATGCGTGACGGCAATCTTGCTTCAGCTCTTCGTGCCTCTATGTCGATACCCGGCATTTTTAATCCGTGGGAAAGAGACGGACGATGGCTGGTTGACGGCGGCCTCAAAGCCAACCTTCCGGTGCTCGAGGCAAAGAAGATGTTTCCGGGACATCCTATAGTGGCTGTCAATCTTTCGCCGCAGAATATCACAAAATCCATAAAGAGGATGAAATCCATGGTCGATATCGGAGCTCAGACGCTCGATATACTCATGGTGGGTCAGATACGCGACAATGTCGCTGCGGCAGACCTTGTGATATCGCCGCATGTCAGCGACTTCGGGACCCTCGACGCTAGCGGCTACGGCAAAATAATGGACCGCGGCACAGAAGCTGCAGAAAGCAAAGTCAAAGAGCTCCATGCCCTCATAGACAAATATCACATGACATCACCAGCTTCCATGCACGTGAATGCAGCAAAGGAACGCAGGACAGAAGTAGCCGAGCTCGATATAGAAGGCATACCGAAAGGCGTTGCTGAAGCTATCTATAACAGGTACTCGGAATGGATTGGCAAACCGCTCGACATGACAAAGGTCTCAACTGCGGTAAAAGAGCTCTCTAAGCGCGAAGACGTTGCCCTTATCGAGCCTCACGTCAACAACATCAGCCGCAATAAAGTCAGGGTCACGCTTTCTATAGAACGCCCGCTCAAATATGAGTTCGGCATCGGTGCTTACTCGAGCAACCTTAACCCCGACCGCTGGGTATCCATCTCTGCGAAAGCTCACGATATTTTCCTCGACGGCGACATCGGCGACATTGAGTACCGTGCAAGCGAAAACTGGGGCGTCATGGCACGTTACTTCTCGCCTATGGACAGGCACAGTTCGCAGTTCGGCGTAACGATGTCGGCTCTCCACGAAAAGAGCGAGCCATTCGGATACAACGGCACGCATGAGTTTGACCGTTACAGCGGCAAAGTCATGTGGTACAGGAACATTATGGATGAAACTGTGCGTGTCGGAATCGGCTATGGAGTTTCAAACGCTACAGAAGGCGACAGCCGCACCAACCACGGACCAATGTTGTCTATAGGCGTCAATACCCTCGACGATCCGATACTTCCGTCAAGCGGTTTCTCTCTTCTCTCTGACATCTGGTTCCCGATAGGCGAAACTGTCGTCACAAGCACACAGTTCCAGGCAGCTATCCCGCTCAAGTCAAAGTGGCGCATATCGCTATCCGGCGGGCTCAACACCGGCAACAGGAAGGGCGGAGATATCGCATACGCAGCATCTATTGGCGGCAAAAACGAGCTCTACAGCCTTGCTGAGCATCCGCTGTACGGAGACCAGGCCTATTGGCTGCGGCTCGGTGCGTCAAAACTGCTGATGAAATCGTGGTGGGGCGGCATAGAGACCGAAACGTTCTTCGGCTTCGGTCAGGCGCTCATGGATTGGAGCAGCTTCAGGAGCTGGTGGGAACTCGGCGTCGCACTCTCCGTGCCTACGAACGCTATACCTGGCAAACTCTTCCTGATCTATGACAGGGACAATGAATTCCTTATCGGATACTCTATAGGCAATCCGAGATGGTGGAAAGGCCCGCTGCCGTAAATCATACAAACTCCACAGAACAAACAAAAAGCAGGCCTGCGACATCGCAGGCCTGCTTTTTTAATTCAGCAAATCCATTATTTGAACTTCACCAAACGGAAATCTTTTTTGCCGACATTGAGCTGTATGTAACGCCCTGCCAGCATATCTTCTTCTGTTATCTGCCGTCCGGCATCAGCTATCTTCTGTCCGTTGAGATAAGCTCCGCCTTCTTTTATCTTTTTCTTAGCGTTTCCTTTTGAATCGCACGAACCGCAGAGCACAAGCAAATCTGTTACTCCGCTGTTCTCAGCAAAGTCGGCTTCTGCGAAAGGTATCTCTGCAGCGAGAGTATCGAGAACGTCCTGCTGGGCATCTTTAATGTTTGTTTCACCGAAGAGAACAGCGCTCGCATCACGAACGCGCTTCGCCGCTTCTTCTCCGTGGACTCGGACCGTGAGGTCCCACGCCAATTTTTTCTGCGCTTTGCGGAGATGCGGCTGCTCGTTATGTTCGGCGATTATCTGTTTTATCTCGTCAAGCTCATAGAACGTGAAAAGCTTGTAAAGTTTTTCAAGGTCGCTGTCATCGACGTTTATCCAGAACTGGTAGAACTTGTAGACGCTTGTGCGCTTCGCGTCAAGATATACCGCGCCGCTTTCCGACTTGCCGAATTTTTTGCCCTGCGAGTTGAGGAGCAGAGGGAACGTCATGCCGTAAAGCTGCGCGTTGCGTTTTTTGCGCGCTAGGTCCATGCCTGCGATTATGTTTACCTGCTGGTCGTTGCCGCCCATCTGAAGTGTCGCGCCGAATTCGCTGTTCAAGTGATCAAAGTCGTAAGCCTGTAAAAGTATGTATGAAAGCTCCGTGTATGTTATCGACTTGTCCGGGTCGAGCACGCGGCTGCGCACATATTCCCTGTTCACGAGAAAACTGACAGAGAAAAATTTTCCGATGTCGCGCAGAAATTCTATGAAGTTGAGCTTGCCGAGCCATTCGTTGTTGTTGAGGAGAACAGCGCTGTTTTCGCCGCAGTCAAAATTAAGAAAATGTTTGAGCTGCTCTGCGATGCACTGCACATTGTGCTCTATCTGCTCATCGGCAAGAAGCAGGCGCTCAGCCGTCTTGCCCGACGGGTCTCCGATGCGTCCGGTACCGCCGCCTGCCAATGCTATCGGCCTGTGTCCGAGACGCTGAAGCCAAGCGAGCCCCATGATTGCGACAAGGTTGCCGACATGAAGGCTGTCAGCGCTCGGGTCAAAACCTATATATCCTGTGACCATGTTGTTCGTGAAATGGTCCTCAAGCTCCTGCTCGTGGCTGCTCCACTCCACAAAACCGCGTTCTCTCAAAATTTTCAGCGCATTGCTGTACATTCCTATTTCCCCCGTATCTATTTCTGTTTTTGCGTTTTGTACCAGTTTATACGGCCCGAGTCAGGCTCTTCCCACACGATGAGCACTCTGCCGAGTTTGACCAAGACTTTGCTGAACGAGTCCGTGATGTTCTGGCTGAACGGCGTGAACTGCCCTGCCGTTTTATCGTTATCATCTTTCAGCCTGCCTATCTGCTCTTCTTCCGGCGTTCCGCCGCTGCTGTCCTCTTCGGTGTCTGTACCGGCCATACCTTCGCTGCCGCTGGTGAAAGAATTCATCTTCGTCATTTCGCTGAGAGCCGTACCTATCCTCGGCAGATCTGCAACGAGCCAGCCTATCACTTTTTCATCTCCGCTGAGGAACTTCCATATCTTGTTGCCGACCGACACAGACTCTGGCGAAACAAGCCCAAGCAGAGCCGTATCGCCTTTTCCGGCCGCGATAGCCGAGAACGGAACGCTTGCTGTGCCGCCGTATTCAAAGCCTTGTATAGCCTTCGGTGCAGCACCGAAAAATAATTTATCCCAGAACGCGCTGACGACTTCACGCAGAACCTTTTCTTCGCCTGACAGCTGCACCATAAAACCAGGCAGCGTGAACCAAAGCAGGCGGTTCTGTCCGCCGAGCGATATAACCGTTTTGTTTGAAAGCAGGCTGCGTATCGTACTGTCGCTTAGCTTCATGCTCTGCCCGACAGATGCGATGCTGCTGAGCGGGAACGGCCAGTCTTCCGTGCTGCCCTTGAGACCTGGGACATTGATCCCCATCGTGAGCAGCATAGGGTTCGGTATTACGACTTTATCAAGGTCCCATTTCGTTGGTTTGAGAGCATCGAGCATCGCTGAATCGGCGCGCTTGTCGAGCCCATCTATTTTCCAGCGGACTTCACCAGAAGGATCAGAAGCATTTTTCTGTTCGAGTGAATGCCATGCTGCCATCAGTTTCAGAGGGTTCTCGTTTTTTTCGTCCTTTGCGAAAAGTCTGCCGCCGTCACAAATTTCTGCATGTCCAGGCCATTTTTTTTCTACTTCCCATTTGAGCGACGCTTTTTTCTCGCTGCCCTCGTCAACGGCAAGCTCGCGCTTGAAAGGTTCAATGTCTCCCGCTATGAGTATGCGTCTGCGTTCGGCTTTGAAATAGACTGGGTCAGTTACGCCGGAGGTGCGCAGCAGCCAGGTATCTTTTTCCGGACCTGCTTCTATTCTGGGCGATTTGAGTTTTGTGTTCCAGTTCTCTGGCAGCTCACCTTTGCGAAGCATTTTCATCTCGTCAGGCGTGAACTGCAGCGTAGCGTAAATTTCAACAAAATCGTTCATGTCTTCTTCGACGAGCACAGCACTCTTCTGTGCTGCCGCAGCAAGCGCAAGCACTGTATTGCGCGATGTTCCTTCGCGGAACTGCGCATAATTGCCCTCTGTCAGAAGCGCTGTAAGAGCTTCAGGATAACTTGTGATATCTGATTCAAATATCGCGTATGGACGCGAATCGTTCGGTGCTGGAAGAGATGTCGCGAGGTCTGACGATCCGGCAAATTTCAGCGCCGAGTATGCGCACAGTGCAAGTACTATGACCGCCAGTACTGAAGACAGCCATATCTTTATCTTTTTGAACACGGCGCACTCCTCCAGACCATAAGGGGAATTCCATCCGATAAGCTACATCTGATGTTGAATTTATTATAGCTTATTTGCCGCGAGAAAAAAGATTTTTTATGCGGATTTTTCTGATTTTTTGCCGAGTTCTTCCGCTGTCTCGAGCAGAGTCTTTGCAGACGTCAGCAGAGAGAGAATTTTGCCTTCGGCCGCAGGCGACGGAATATGTTTTTTCTGAAGTTCTGCAGCGTATGACATTATATCGGCGAGAGCAAGCTCCACACCGCGGGCCTCTTCACTGCGGCGTGTCATCTCAGGCGGCATAACGGCAATCGGGGCCGGTTTCGCTGCAGGAGCGAGCAGGTCAAACGCATCGCCGAATGCCGGGACCGTCGCGGAATATCCGATGTCCTTGAGGCCAAGCGCGAGCGACTCTGACGATTTAGGTTCACCGTGGACGACTATGAATCTGGCTTTTTTCGGCATGCTGGACGCCCATTTAAGCAGGTCATCACGGTCTGCGTGAGCCGAAAAACCGCCTATCGTATTTACCTGCGCACGCACTGCAATGTCTTCGCCGGCAATGCGTATGCTCTTGGCACCGTCAACAATGCGGCGGCCGACTGTGCCTGTCGCCTGGTATCCGACAAATATGACCTGCGTATCAGGCTTGAAAAGGTTGTGCTTCAGGTGGTGCATGATCCTGCCGCCAGAACACATTCCGCTGCCGGCAAGGATGATGCCGCTTGCAAGGTCGTTGACTGCTTTGGATTCATCGGCAGTGCGTACGAAGCGAAAATCGTTCGGTGCGAACGGATCGTCGCCTGCGTCAAGCATGTCTTTGAGGTGCGGCATGAGCAGGTCGCTGTACTTCGCGTATATCTCTGTGGCTTTTACGCCCATCGGGGAATCAAGGTATGTTGTCGGTATTTTGAGTTCAGGAAAAGTCTTCTCAAAGAGGTCGAGTTCGTAGAGCATCCTCTGCGCACGGTCGATGACGAACGACGGGATCAGTATCTTGCCGCTGGTCCTGAGCGCGGATTTGACGACATTCTGAAATTCTGTGCGGGTGTCTTCAAGACTTTTGTGGAGCCTGTCGCCGTAAGTTGATTCGATAAGGACAAAATCAGCGTCGTCTATCATGACAGGCGGTTTTTCTATCACGCCTTCAAGCGGCCCGAGGTCTCCCGAGAAAACTACTTTGACCGGTTCGCTGTCGTCTTCCGTAACCCACGTCTCTATCGACGCGCTGCCAAGTATATGGCCCGCTATGCGGAAACACGCCTTGAGCCCGGGAACTATATCTGTCATTTCATCGTAAGGCACAGGCTGCAGAAGTTTTATAGCGGTCTCTACTTCTTTGATGCCATAGAGCGGCTCCGATTTAGGCAGACCTCTGCGCGAATTTTTGCGCGAGCGCCACTGAGCTTCTTCATCCATGAGTTTTGCTGAATCCTGCCAGAGTATCGGAACAAGTTCTGCAGTCGCTTCTGTGCAGAAAACCTTTCCCCTAAAACCCTGTTTTACAAGCAGCGGGATGCGGCCGCTGTGGTCGATGTGGGCGTGCGTCAGCAAAAGCGCGTCGATGTCAGCAGGGTTATAAGTGAAAGCCTCGCCTTCGTGTTTCTCCTCATCCTGTCCCTGATGAAATCCACAGTCGACAAGGACCTTGAATCCTTTCGTGTCGATCATGTGGTTGGAACCGGTAACTTCTCCTGCAGCCCCAAGTATCCTCAGTTTCATCGCAGCGCCCTCGCGGGCTCCCACCTTTCAGCGTCGTTATTTATATTTTGTAAACTTATTCTCCCTTAAACGGCAGCTCGCATACTATCTCCGTGCCCTTGCCAGGTGCGGAAGAAATTTCAACTGTGCCGCCGACTATCGACATTCTTTCCTTCATATTCGAGAGCCCTCTGTGCCCCTGCACGCGGAGCTCTGCGATATTGTCAGGCACTTTGAAGCCTTTGCCGTCGTCTTTTATCGTAAGGATTATCTTTTCGCCTGTGTCGCGCAGCTTGATATTTACGTTAGCCGCCTCAGCGTGGCGCGCCGAATTGTTGACGGCCTCCTGCACGACGCGGAAAAATGCAAGCGTTTCGTCATTTGAGAGCTCCGGTATCTCGTGCAGGTCAAGCACTATTTTTATGCCAAGCTGTTTGCTGAGCCTTTCGCTGAGCTCTGTTATCGCCTGGGCGAGGCCCAGGTCGAGCCACGGTGGCGTCAGATTGTTACATATCTCGCGCATCTCTCGCACACCGGCCATTGCAACGCTTTCAGCTTCGTCCAGCCGTTTCTGGCATTTATCGGGAGAATCCATGTCCATGGAGAGCAGCCTTATTCTCTGGATGAGCGCCGTGACATCCTGCAGAGGTCCGTCATGGATCTCGCGCGCGATGCGCGAACGTTCCTCCTCCTGAACCTTTACGAGGTCGTTGACATAGCGGTGTGAAAGCCTTACGCGGTCTATTGCCGAATGCGCAAGGACTATCATAGCCTCGCGAAGCTTCTGCAGTTCATCGACCGCATCGGCCGAGCTGTTCTGCGGAACTTCTTCGCCCCAGCGCAGAGTCGATACTTCGCCTTCAAGTTCTTTGAGCGGCCTTATGACCTTGCGCCACATAAGCAGGACTGCAAAAATCCCGACAAGGCCGAGCAGCCCCATAATAAACGGCCAGAATATCGTAAGCTTGACCATCGGGCCAAGGAGCTTGTCCCACGAAACTGCGGCAAGCACAAAAAGATCTTTGTGCAGAACAGGATAAACCGCGACTGTGTAGAATTTGTGGTCAGGTCCGCGCACTTTCTGGGGAGCCATAGAAGTAGGAGGCTCGTTCCATATCATTGAAAGCAGCTTTACGTCTGACGTGCTGTAGATCAGGTTGCCGTCGCTGTCAAAAACTGCAAACATGCCCGGCAGATTGACATCGTCCATGAAAAGTTCTGCGAGCCCTTCGGACGGCGCTGACTGGCGGAATTTGCCAGCCGGCCAGAGGCTCGACGTGCCGCCGATGTCCCACTGCGAAGATTCGAGTTTGGCCGCGGCTACGCGCGCAAGGTTCTGCACATAGGACCCCGCGAGCCCCTCCATTGATCTTTCAAACTGTGAAAAGCCTACCCATGCCAGAAGGAATGAACCGAGGCACGGAAGAAATATCGCTACTGTAAGCTGGATGAGGAAGTTTCTCCTCAATCGAGCAGTTCCTCCAGCGTCACTATGCCGTATTTGAGCGAGAGAAGCATTGCTTCCGTCTTATTTTTCGCGCCGAGCTTGTCATATATAGAGGCAAGGTGCGTCTGCACCGTGCGCTCGCTGATGAAAAGCTGTGTCGCTATCTCTTTGCCGGAGAGGCCGCGCGCCGCTAAAAGCAGCACTTCGCGCTCTCTTGTCGACACTGGTTCCGGAGTGAATTCGCCCTCTTCCTCGACCGCGTTTGCGACTTCGTTGTCGAGGTAGAACCCGCCGCGCGCTACTATGCGTATCGCCTTCGAAAGCGTCTCCATGCTGGCTGTCTTGAGCACGTAGCCGCGCGCGCCAGCGTGGAGCGACGCCATGACGTACTGCTGCGCGTCATAGGAAGTGAGCATGAGCGAAGCTACCGGCAGCCCTGCGTCCTTTATCTTTCTTGCAAGCGCGACGCCGTCTATCTTCGGCATGCGGATATCGAGCAGAGCGACCTGCGGTTTGACTTCCTGTATTCCAGCCCATGCCGCTTCGCCGTCTGCGTATTCGCCTTTGATCTCAAAATCCGGCTCTTTGGCCAGATATCCTTTCATTCCCTCTCTTGTGAGCGGGTGGTCATCTGCGAGAATCAAACTTATCTTCGACATTTTTGTTCCTCCTTGTTGTTAGTCGGACTTTCTGTCTTTCTGCCTGTTATTTGTGTCTATATTTTATACCGTAGAGTCAATTAAGGCTGCAAAATGTCCTTCGGCAGCTTATTTTCGTCGTAATGCACCGTTTCTATGCCTGCTTCTTTGATTATTGAACCTGCCAGTTCGTCCGGGTAAGGGTAAAGATAGACAACGCGCGTACAGCCGGCGTTTATGAGCGCCTTCGTGCAGTAAACACACGGTTCATGCGTGCAGTAGAGCCAGCAGCCCTGCGTAGAAACTCCGGTCGACGCGGCCTGGGCAATAGCGTTTATCTCGGCGTGGGAGCCGCGGCAGAATTCGTGCCGTTCGCCCGATGGAATGTGCATCGCCTCGCGCAGGCATCCAGCCTCTTCGCAGTGCGTCACGCCTTTCGGCGCGCCGTTATAGCCTGTGCTCAGTATCTGGCTGTCCTTGACAAGCACGGCACCGACCCGGCGCCTCAGGCATGTGCTGCGGCTTGCAACGACTTTCGCTATCAGAAGAAAATAGGCATCCCATTCAGGGCGTTTCGTCATCGTTCTTCCTCCTGGTTTTTGTGTCTTCATTATAGACTATAGTCTGAATTTATATAGAAAATGTGATTTTTGCGCCAGTAATTTATGAACTTAGCCTCGCACATTTGGCTGATTGCTCTGCGCACAAAAAAGCGGCGGGCAAAAGCCCGCCGCATAAAAATCATAGAGTTGCGTTATTTTTAATCGGTTGTCTTAAAAACAGGAAGCGTATCGAGGTATATGAGGTCTTTGCCTCTGTAGCCGCCCTCTTCAAGCAGCACCGCGACCTTGCTCATTATATTGCAGCCGGTCTGGGCAAGAATATTTTCGAGCGAACGCAGAGAGCCTCCGGTTGAAACGACATCGTCAACAACGCAGACATTTTTGCCTTTAAGCTTCTGTGCGTCCGGTCCGTTTATGACGATGACCTGTTTTTCCGCTGTCGTTATAGATTTAACTTCCGAAACTATCGGAGCTTCCATATAACTCTTTACAGATTTGCGCGCGACGACGTAGCTGACACCGAGCCGCACCGAAAGCGCGTGTGCAAGCGGTATGCCCTTAGCCTCCGGGCATACTATCATGTCGATGTTGCCTAACTTTTTCACTTTCAGATAGAGCGCATCGGCGCATTTTTCTATGAGCTGCGTGTCACCGAGCATTACGAATGAAGCTATGACGAGTCCGGGAGCTACTTTGATTTTTTTAAGTTCACGCGTCAGACCGCATATTTTGAGTGAGTAATAACCTTCCATATCTTAAAGACCGAATATGAGCTTGATGGCTAGCCCTGAAAGCAGCCCAAAGAATGGATTCCAGCGCGCTGAAACTAATACCGTGATACCGACGACCATGCCCCACGGTGAAAAGCCGAAAGACCCCTGAGCCGGCGGACAGGAAGCAATGGCAGCCTGAATGTTTGCCGCAAACGTGACAAATGTTCCGAGCACAAAGAGAAAACCGGCTATCGACGCGCTGTGAACATATTTTCCGATAGTAGGCAGAAGTTTCAGGAAAAGTATCGCCGCCATGATGAGCATCATCATCACGGACGTGCGCACCGGGTCAGGGGCCGCAGCTGTGCCGGAGATTATCGACTCAACAGGGCCGCCGCCGAAGAACGATGAGCACATATCAGCGAGCGATGAGTAGATGGCGAGGTGGTCGATGTTGGCGTTGACCTTAGCAATGCTGCCTGTTATCTTGCCGAAGCTGATGTTGGCGCCGATATTGAGGCACGCGATGGCGAGAGCATTCACAAGGATGGTCGGATTTTCCCAGAGCCGCCACTCGATGTTGTGGAGAGTCAGCTTTTCGCGCGACGGGTCAAGGACAAGGTTCTGGTCAGCGACTTTGCCGCTGCGCTTCAGAACGTTATAAACGACAGTTGAAACAAAGACGGAGATTATTATTGTTTTGACAAGGTCGAGAGTTATGAACCATACGATGAGTCCGGTTATTACAGAAACGCCGCCGGAGATCCTCTCCGAGTTGAACATCTCTATCGATACATACGCGAGCATGATGCCGACGCCAGCCATCATCGACGTAACGATAGTCGGACCTATGAACGAAACTATCTTTTCATTGAGCCCGAGGCATGACGGGATGAGAAGGATAAGGCCGCCCCAAAAAACTACGCTCAGCCTTTCGCGTATGTTCCTGCCCATCTTGCCGGCGAGCGTTATCGTCTCTGCCTGGAATGAAATCGTTGCCACCGAGTTGAACGCAAGCGAGCCGGCAGCGCCGACGAGGAACGCTATCGCTGTCGGGAATGCCGCGAAGCCGAAGCTCAGCGCAAGCAGCCCCTGCGGTATGCCGTTGATGACGACCGCAAGCGCGGCCAGCAGGTCTGTTACAAATGTTCCCATTAAAGATACCTCCTGAATAAAGCTGAAATTATGAAAAACGTTTTGAACGCACAGATATTTTGACTCATAACAGGTAAAATTATACTTTTATATTTTTTTAAGTAAAGCCTTTTTCGTAAAGAGTAAAGATAAAATTTAAAGCAAATGCACTTTTATTTACAGCTTTTTAAATTTTGAAGCAAAATGACTTTTGATATACGCATAATAAAACGGGGCGCTGATGCGCCCCGCTGAATTCAACTTTTTTGCGTGAAACTATTTTTTCATTGCCTCTTCGATAGCAACAGCTACAGCTACTGAGGCTCCGACCATCGGGTTGTTGCCCATGCCGATGAGCCCCATCATCTCGACGTGTGCCGGGACTGACGACGATCCAGCGAACTGCGCGTCGCTGTGCATGCGTCCCATCGTGTCTGTCATGCCGTAGCTTGCTGGCCCTGCGGCCATGTTGTCGGGGTGCAGCGTGCGGCCCGTGCCGCCGCCTGACGCGACGGAGAAATATTTGCGTCCGTTCTCGATGGACCATTTTTTATACGTGCCTGCGACAGGGTGCTGGAAGCGCGTCGGGTTCGTTGAGTTGCCGGTTATCGAAACATCTACGCCCTCTTTTATCATTATCGCTACGCCTTCGTTGACGTCGTCAGCGCCATAGCAGCGGACTTTTGCTTTGTCGCCTTTTGAGAACGCTATCTCGTTCGTTACCGCGAGCTCGCCTGTGCAGTAATCGTACTTCGTCTCGACGAACGTGAAGCCGTTGACGCGCGAGATTATATAAGCTGCGTCTTTGCCAAGACCGTTGAGGATGACGCGCAGCGGCTCTTTGCGCACTTTGTTGGCCGTACGCGCGATGCCGATGGCGCCTTCAGCCGCGGCAAACGACTCGTGCCCGGCGAGGAAGCAGAAACATTTTGTGCTTTCCGTGAGGAGCATCGCTGCCAGGTTGCCGTGTCCGAGGCCTACTTTGCGCTGGTCGGCGACAGAACCTGGGATGCAGAACGTCTGAAGCCCTACGCCGAGTTTTTCGGCGGCTTCAGCTGCTGTCTTGACACCGCACTTTATCGCGTAAGCTGCGCCGAGCGTATAAGCCCACACAGCGTTGTCAAACGCGATGCGCTGTACTCCTCGGACTATCGCCTCAACGTCAACTCCCTTTGAGAGGCAAAGTGCCTTAGCGTCTTCAAGCGAGCCCAGGCCGTTTTCTTTGAGGAACGGCTCGATCTGTTTTATCCTGCGTTCGTAACCTTCGAATGACACCATCGTCCGTCCCTCCTATTCCTTGCGCGGGTCTATGTACTTAGCGGCTTCGCTGAATCTGCCGTAAGTACCGGTGTTTTTCTCAAGTGCTTCTTTGGGGTCAACGCCGGCGCGTATCGCTTCCATCATCTTGCCCAGAGAAACGTATTCGTATCCGATGACCTCGCTGTTTTCATCAAGAGCAAGCTTTGTCACGTAGCCTTCCGCCATTTCGAGGTAGCGCACGCCTTTCGGCTTCGTGCCGTACATTGTGCCTATCTGCGAGCGCAGCCCCTTGCCGAGGTCTTCAAGGCCGGCGCCGACGACCAGACCGCCCTCAGAGAACGCGCTCTGGCTGCGGCCGTAAGCAATCTGCAGGAAAAGTTCGCGCATCGCGGTATTGATAGCGTCGCAGACAAGGTCAGTGTTGAGAGCTTCGAGCAGCGTTTTGCCAGGAAGTATCTCCGCGGCCATCGCTGCGGAGTGCGTCATGCCGGAGCAACCGATCGTCTCGACAAGCGCTTCCTGGATGATGCCCTCTTTGATGTTCAGCGAAAGCTTGCACGCTCCCTGCTGCGGGGCGCACCAGCCCACACCGTGCGTGAAACCGGAAATGTCGCCGATCTGCTTCGACTCGACCCATTTGCCTTCTTCAGGTATCGGCGCCGGGCCGTGCTTCGCGCCTTTGGCGACACAGACCATGTTCTCTACTTCTTTGGAATACTGCAACATCTATCCCTCCCGTTATGCTTTGATGATTTTTCAATTGTTTTTTTGTTTTTTATAAAAAACTGCGCTTGTCTCGCAGTCAGATGCGGCAGACGCTAAACAAACAAGCCGGCTGTGAATAAGAGGAGGCTTATATGGTCAGCAGCGGTTATTTAATAGCCCCACTCAAAATCAGGGCTGCCTGCTGCAAGAAGCCTCTTTTTCATATCTGCGGTTATTCTGTCGAGAGCTTCCTGCGTCCGTCCTTCGCAGCGCGCTACGAGAGCAGGCTGCGTGTTGGAGACACGCACGAGCCCCCATCCGTCAGTATAGATTATGCGCACGCCGTCAACGGTTATCGTTTCGAGCCCCTCCTTGAGCGCCTCTTCCTTAACGCGTTCGACGACTTCTGCCTTCTTGTCGTCAGGGCAGTCGTAACGGTTTTCTATCGTCGAGGGATAGAGCGGGATCTCTTTCATTATTTCGGAAAGTTTCATCTTTGTGTTTGAAAGTATGCGGCAGACGCGCGCCGAAGCATAGAAAGCATCATCGTAGCCGTAATATTCGTCGGCAAAGAACATGTGGCCGGAGACTTCTCCAGAGAAGAGCGCGTGCTCCTCGCGCATTTTCGCTTTAACAAGCGAGTGCCCGGCCATCCACCACATCGGTTTGCCGCCGTGCTTCTCTACGTCTTCGGGCAGAGCCATTGAGCTTTTCACTTCGCATATTGCGAGAGCGCCCGGGTGCTTAGGCAGTATCTCGCGCCAGTAGAGAGCCATGAGCCTGTCGCCCCATATCACTTCGCCGCAGTCGTCGATGACGCCTATGCGGTCTGCGTCGCCGTCATAGCCGAAGCCGACGTCGGCGTGCACTTTTTTCACGGTCTCGATGAGCGTCGTAATATATTCCCGCTTCGTAGGGTCAGGGTGGTGGTTCGGGAAATTGCCGTCTGGCGCGCTGAAAAGTTCTATAACTTCACAGCCTATACGCCGCAGAAATTCAGGCGCGAAGAGACCGCCGGTCCCGTTTCCGGAATCGCAGACGACCTTGAGTTTGCGCGGGCCAAGCTGAATTTTTGAAACCAGCATGTCAACGTATTCCGAGCAGATATCCATGAATGAGAATTTGCCGGGAGTCTCAGCCGTCACCATGCGGTCCTCCTGGATAATTTTCAGTATCTCCTGTATGTCGTCGCCCCAGAGCGTCGATTTTTCGTATGCTATCTTGAGTCCGTTGAACTCTTTGGGGTTGTGGCTGCCTGTGACCTGGATGCCGCCGTTGACATCGCAGCGGTAGAGGCTCCAGTAGAATGTAGGCGTAGAGACGAGCCCGAGGTCAATAACGTCAACACCAGCTTTCAGCATCCCCGCGGCAGCAGCCGACATTATGCGCTGAGTCGATAGGCGCGCGTCGCCGCCGAGCGTAGCTTTTTTAACGTCGCGCTGAAGCAGCCATGTGCCATAGGCCTGTCCGATAAGCTCCACATTCTGGTCGGTGAGCTCGTCGTCAGCTATGCCTCGGATGTCGTATTCTCTGAAAATGTGTGCAGGTACGAAAGCCATTTGATATTCCCCCGTTTTTACTGCCTGACATTTTATATTTATTGGAAGCGTTTAAATTATAGCCTATCGTGCTGCTTTCAACTACTAAAAATCGGCTCATTTTACATAATTCACAGCTTTTACACTTACTGACATCCGCCGGCAATAGTGCTATCATTTTATAAATTGCGGCATAACCGAAAGAAGGCAAGTCAAAGAAAACACCACACTGTCAGCTAAAACATTTCATAAAAAATAAATTCCATACCAAAACCAAAGAGAGGGATCTTCATGGATAAGATCAGAATCGAAAAAGCACAAACATCTAAACCGAAGCCTGACATGAGCAAAGTCGCATTCGGCACAGTATTCACAGACAACATGTTCATCTGTGACTACAAGCACGAAAAAGGCTGGCTCGACCCGCGCATCGTGCCGTTCGGACCCTTTACGATCTCACCGGCATCACAGGTGCTCAACTATGCTCCGGAAATCTTCGAAGGACTCAAAGCCTACCGCACACCGGCAGGAAAAATACAGCTCTTCCGCCCGACAGAAAACATCAAGAGAATGGCCAACTCAGCAGAACGCATGTGCCTGCCGCAGATGGACCCTGAGCTCTTCATGGAAGCGCTCAAAGAACTTGTCACTATCGATCAGGACTGGGTGCCAAGTGAATTCGGCACATCGCTCTACATCCGTCCGATAGAATTTGCCAATGACGAGCACCTAGGCGTCAAAACACCGAAGGACTGCATCTTCACGATAATCCTCAGCCCGGTCGGCTCATACTTCAAAGAGGGCATCAACCCTGTCAAGATGATGATCGAGAAGGAAGACGTCCGCGCAGTCAGAGGCGGCACCGGATTTGCAAAATGCGGCGGCAACTACGCCTGCTCGCTCCGCGCCGGTGAACACGCCGCACAGCAGGGCTTTGCACAGGTGCTCTGGCTTGACGCCATCGAGAAGAAATACATCGAAGAAGGCGGCGGCATGAACGTCATGTTCAAGATCGCCGGCAAAGTCGTTACGCCGAAGCTCAACGGCTCGATACTCCCGGGCATCACGAGAAAATCGATACTTGAGATCATGGAACACGAGAACATCCCTCACGAGGAATGCCTCATCAGCATCGACGAGCTCCGCGACGCGGCACGCAAGGGCACGCTTGAGGAATGCTTCTGCTGCGGCACAGCGGCAGTCATCGGACCTATCGGCGAGCTTGACCTCGGCGACGAGAAATTTGTCATCAACGACTTCAAGACCGGACCTATCGCGCAGAAACTTTACGATACTCTTACCGGCATCCAGTGGGGCCGCACACCGGACCCGTACGGCTGGACAGTTCCTGTCTGCTAGAAACATCAAAAATAAAAGCGGCAGCCAATTGGCTGCCGCTTTTTTCATTCATGCTGTCAGTTTTACCAGCCGAACTGTCCCATAAATTTCTTCGCGTTATTGTAAAAAATATCTTCTACTCCGCTGTCGCTGACACCGCATGAGATGACCTTCTGCATTTCGACAGTCGGATCGTGGAACGGTGAATCTATGCCGAACATCACTCGGTCATGCCCTACATTATCATACGCGTTCTTTATCTGGCACCCCATTGGCATTCCGGAATGTTCGAGCCAGATGTTATCGTATCTCAGCGCCATTTTTATCGCCGCATCCACATAGACGCCATGTCCGTGGCCCATGTGTATCATGACGATTGGAACTTCGCGGTGTCTCTCCGCAAGCAGTCCTATCTGCCACGGAAGAGAAAACGGCGGATGACCGCTGTGTATGAAAACGGGCTTGTGATACCGCGCGGCAAGTTCCAGCAACGGGTCCACGCAGGGGTCGTCGGCGCAGAACGCGTCGAAAAGCGGCTGCATCTTGATGCCGGCAAAATGTTCGTCGCGCAGATAATGCTCCGCCATCTCATAGGCTGCCGTGCCTTCAGCGGCATTCGTCCAGACAAGCGGAATTATCCTTTCGGGATATTTTTTATATGCAGCCAGAGTTTCTTCATTTAAATGACATCCGGCCGAGCAAAGTATCGTTTTCTCGATGTTGTAAGTATCCATCTGCAGCATCAGCCGCTCGGCGTCGAAATCGATATTGAACGGATTTCCGAACCGGCCTATATGCGAATGGGCGTCGATTTTCCTAAGCTTTGTGAAATCACTTGTTTTTACCATTAGAAACATCTCCATAACAGTATTTCGGGTCATTATATATCCTGCGCATTTTTCCGGCGTACCGTTTTTTACAATAAGGCACGGTAAATTCTGCACGGCGCGCCGATTTTTGACCGCTGCGGCAAAATTTGCCTGCCGCGCTGAATTTTGTGCCGTCTGTCGTTTTTTATGCGCTGCCACGCCGCATATTCAGCTGCATTGACTTTTGCTTTTCAGGTGTCTATACTGCACGAACAACAGAATAACAACGGTAGGTGAGGCTACCGCCGGGATAAGGATTGCTGCCGCGGAATAGTGGAGACACTATGAGAAGGTCAACAGATCATGTCGAACCCAAGGCATGGTATAACGCAGTTTCATCGCCCGGAGGAGCCAAAGCTTGAACGTAGGCGCACATTGTGCGTCGTAATCATGTGCGGAGATCCTCTGCAGGACGTTCAGGCTTGCAGAGGTTATTTTTTTGCAAAGAACCATATTTTAAAGAGAAAAATGAGGTGAGAGAAGATGGACGATGGCAATAGCAGCGGCATGAACCCCCATAGGCGAAGCTCCGGGAAACAGGCGCTGCTGTCAGTCTCTGTCTGTCTTCCGGCGAACCTGATATAAATGCAGCTTCGCTTCGGCGTTTCATGTCTTTGCTTCCTTTGTTCCAAAGCAAGGCTGTGCGCAGCACAGCAAAGGGAGGTCAAAAACATGATAATGATGTTACAAAATATCGTAAACACGGCACGCTCCGTTTCTCCTGCGGCAGACAAATTATTTGAAGCCAGCAGAACAAGGGCGGACGACCTTTTAGTAAAATACCATACCAACCTGGGCGGGTTCAGCCTAAAGGCTGCCGAAGAGCTCCGTGAAAAATACGGCAGCAATATCATCGCACACGAAAAACAGGCTCCGTTCTACGTACGGCTGGCTTCAGCCTTTGTTGACCCGTTCACGCTCGTGCTCTGCACGCTTGCCGCCATCATGTTCTTCACAGATGTCATCATGGCTGCTCCGGGGCACAAAGACCCTTCGACTGCGATCATCATCTGCGTGATGGTCCTGCTCAGCGGCCTTCTGCGTTTCGTTCAGGAGACGCGCTCGGGCAACGCCGCAGAAAAGCTCAAGGAAATGGTCCACACGACAGCGTCAGCAGCGCGTGACGGCGACGGCAAGCTTGAGATACCGCTCACCGATATCGTGCCAGGCGACATCATCTACCTTTCAGCCGGCGACATGGTCCCTGCCGATGTCCGCGTCCTCGCCTGCAAAGACCTCTTCATCGGGCAGTCGTCGCTGACAGGCGAGAGCAAACCTGTCGAAAAATATGACGGCATCGACGACACAACGGGCAAGAGCCCGCTCGAACTGCGCAACCTGGCTTTCATGGGCAGCAACGTCATCAGCGGCACGGCTATCTGCCTTGTCATCGCGACAGGAAATTACACCTGCTTCGGCTCGATGGCCAAGACGATCACAGGCAAGCCGACTGCCACAAGTTTCGACAAGGGAGTCAACTCCGTCAGCTGGGTGCTCATCCGATTCATGATGTGCATGGTGCCGCTTGTCTTCTTCATCAACGGATTTACAAAGGGCAGCTGGCTCGAAGCGTTCATCTTCGCGCTTTCCGTAGCGGTGGGGCTCACGCCCGAGATGCTTCCGATGATAGTCACGACAAACCTCGCCAAGGGCGCCTCGGCGATGGCTAAGAAAAAGACCATCGTAAAACGGCTCAACTCTATGCAGAACTTCGGCGCGATGGACGTGCTCTGCACAGACAAGACCGGCACAATAACGCAGGACAAAGTCGTGCTCGAATATTATCTTGACCCTCAGGGCAATACGAGCGACCGCGTGCTGCGCCATGCTTTCGTCAACAGCTTCTTCCAGACAGGGCTCAAAAATCTCATGGACGTGGCTATACTCAAACACGCCGACGAAGAGATCTGCCGCGAGCTTCAGGAAAAGTACAGCAAAGTTGACGAGATTCCTTTCGATTTCAACCGCCGCAGGATGAGCGTCGTCGTGCGCGACACCGACAACAAAACTCAGATGATAACTAAGGGCGCGGTGGAAGAGATGCTCTCCGTATGCTCCCACGCCGAATATGACGGCGAGGTCGTCGAGCTCAGCGACGACATCAAGGCCAAGATACACGCTTCAGCCGACAAGCTTAACGAGCAGGGCATGCGCGTCATCGGAATAGCGCACAAAACAAATCCGCCTGAAGAGGGTGTCTTCTCCGTCAAGGATGAAACCGATATGGTGCTCATCGGATTTCTCGCGTTCCTCGACCCTCCAAAGGAGACGTCCGCGGCAGCAATAAAGGCTCTCTTCGACTGCGGCGTGGACGTAAAGGTCCTCACCGGCGACAACGAAGCCGTTACATGCTACGTCTGCAAGATGGTCGGCCTAAAGGCTGAAAACGTGCTCACAGGCAATGATATTGAAAACATGGAAGACGACGAGCTTGCTGCGGCGGCGGAAAAGACAAGCATCTTTGCCAAGCTCAGCCCGCTGCAGAAATCAAGGATCGTCACTGTGCTGCGCAGAAAGGGCCACACTGTCGGCTTCATGGGCGACGGCATCAACGACGCCGCCGCGATGCACAGCGCCGATGTCGCCATCTCGGTCGATACTGCTGTTGACATCGCCAAGGAATCAGCCGACATCATCCTGCTCGAAAAAGACCTCATGGTGCTCAAGGAAGGCGTCGTCGAAGGACGGCGCACGTTCGGCAACATCATAAAATATATAAAGATGACGGCAAGCTCGAACTTCGGCAACATGTTCTCCGTGCTTGCCGCAAGCGCGTTTCTGCCCTTCCTGCCGATGCAGCCTGTGCAGATACTCTTCCTCAATCTCATCTACGATTTCGCCTGCGTCTCGTTCTCGTGGGACAGCATGGACAACGATTTCCTCAGAGTGCCGCGCAAATGGGACGCTTCCTCGATAACGAAGTTCATGCTCTGGCTCGGCCCGACGAGCTCTGTGTTTGACATCGCCACGTATCTGCTGCTCTACTTCGTCATCTGCCCGGCGGTGTGCGGCGGCGCTTTCGCGGCCGGCAGCGCAAACGCTGCGCTCTTCACGGCACTCTTCAACACGGGCTGGTTCGTGGAGAGCCTATTCACACAGGAGCTCGTCATCCACATGCTGCGCACGCCGAAGATACCGTTCCTGCAGAGCACGGCAGCGAAACCTGTGCTTATTGCGACAACAGTAGCCATCGTTTTCGGCACGTCGGTACAGTTCACGCCCATTGGCAGAATGATGGACATGACGCCTCTGCCGGCGGCGTTCTTCCCATGGCTTGCTGTGATCGTCGTCAGCTACATGGCGCTTACAACTATCGTTAAAAAACTGTACGTCAGGAAATATGGAGAGCTGCTGTAAAAGGATAAATTTTTTCTGATTTTCGCTTGACAATATTTATTGTCAGGATATTATTCAAAAAGAGGCCAGTTGTTGGGATCCACGGGCAGCACCAGAAGCCCGGTTGATGCCCGGCAGCAGGTTTCTTTTTTTATGTATGCTATGCTTGACAATTTTTCTCGCCAGGATATTATTCTCTGAAAGAACTCGTTATTAGCACCCGTGGACGGAAATTGTAGCCCAGTCTGGCTCAACTAATAACGAGTTTCTTTTTTTATGCGCTGTCAAAAATTTTCAGGAATTATTCTTTAGGCTTGAACCACTCTTTGAAGTAGCCTGTGAACGCGGGGTTGCCGCCCCACGAAAAACCTATGACGAACAAAATAGCGCAGAGCGTGATGCCAGACGCGCGCGGCATTTTCAAAAATACAAAGACAACGTAAACGATGAGCCCGATGACTGCGACAGGCATCGGCAGCAGGTGCGGCATAATTTTGTGCTTCGCGCGAAATGCGGCAAAGCCGGACCAGCGCCCGTAGAAAAGCCCGCACAGCGCTCCCGCACCGAAACATATAAGAAGAACAGAAAGTCTGACCCAATCCATACGATGATTATACAGTTTTTACATGGATATTGCGTGAGCTAAAACATATTCAGATCAAGGTGTTCCGAGAGGTACGAGAGTATCCGGAGGCCTCCGATGCTGTTGCCGGTGCGGTCAAGCGATGGTCCGTAGACCGCGATTCCCATTTTGCCGATGGCCGCGGCCAGGATGCCGCCGCCCACGCCGCTTTTTGAGGGAATGCCGACTTGTGAAGCGTATTCGCCCGAATAGTCGTACATGCCGCAGGTGACCATCAGCGAGCGCACGAGCTTTATAATTTTGACCGGTATCAGCTGCTCACCGCTGCCGACTCTCCTGCCATTGTTGGCAAGCAGTGCCGCGAACTCGGCCAGCTCACGGCAGGTTACTTCAATGGAGCACATGGAGACGTAGAGATCAAGTATGTCTTCCAGATCGTTGCTTTCGATGACGCCGTTGGATTTCATGAGGTTGACGATGGCGCGGTTCTTCCAGGTCGTAGCCATTTCCGATGCATAAACGTTCTCGTTGAACCTGATCTCCTCGCTGCCGAAAAGTTTTTTCGCAAAGGCGAGCGCGGTCTGTTTGCGCGACTTCAGGTCGATGCCCCTGATACAGCTGGTGACTGCGATGGCGCCTGCGTTGATGAGCGGATTGTAGGGCTTGTTTTTCGTGAGGCTGTCCAGGCGCACGAGAGAGTTGAAGGAATCGCCGGTGGGCTCATAGCCGACCTTGGTGAAGACGTACTCCTGCCCGTTCTGTTCGATGGCCAGAATAAGCGTCACCAGCTTGGAGATGCTCTGCAGGGTGAAGCGCTCGTCACAGTCGCCAGCCGCGAAACGCTCTCCATCCAGTGTGCAGATCGCGGCCCCCAGCTTGGAAGAATCCTTGCGCGCCAGTTCGGGGATATAAGAGGCGACTTCTCCGTAGCGCGTATACTCCAGACTATGGGTATAGGCTTCTTTCAATTCCTGCTCTAAAGCGGCCATGAAAAGACCTCCTCGCGTGATGCCGTAATTATAAAACTATTATTTTCAATACTCCAGGTTGCCGCCGTTCGTACCGGTATTCTTGTCAGAAATACAAGGCCGTCTGCCCTGCGCCGACTTTGAAACATGTAAGAATGGAAAGCTTGACCCAATCCATACGATGATTATACAATTTTATGCAGCAAATATGCACGATTGGAAGGTTGCCTATGCTCGAGCTCAACAAAAATCTGCTGAAGGCCGCTCTTGTCGACAACAGCCGCACAAACACGATGAAGGCGCTGCGCGTGCCGGGCGTTTACGTCGAAAGCGAAGACGAATCGGGACAGACCGTGATGATGCGTGCCGCCGCAATGGGCTGGGACGAGATAATCACCGTGCTGCTACAGAAACACGCAAAAATAGACAGCAGAAGCAAAGACGGCTGGACGCCGCTCATGCTCGCCATCTACAACGGACGTGAAGCCGCCGCGAAAACACTAATCGACGCAGGTGCGAACCTCTCCGACGACGATGTGAAAAAGCTCATGGAATTCAGTGAGACGATGGGCGACACTCCCGGTGCCGATTACAGCGGCAGCCTTCTCTACGACGTAATGAAAATCCTCAAAAAGAAAAAATAATTTTTACAGAATAACAAAAATTTTTCATACATTTAAAAAACACGCCGCGCATTTTTTTGCGCGGCATTTATTTTGCTTTCCTCACTAAAAAGTCCAAAAAAAATTATCCACATCGGCCCTGTTTTTCTTCTGGCACGCGGAATTTTATCTTTTGGCGGAAAAATTCGCGCAAAGGAAATATTTGTAATCGTCTTGTAACATTTTAGAATTTCTTGCACAATTATAGTTATCAAACCCGAAAGGAGGTGAGGCACATGGCAGTATTAAGTCCAGTTTCAGCATCGATGCGTTTTACGCTCAATTTGGGCACAGTTGAAGGCAAGGCGGTGACCAAGACCGTCAGCGTCAACAACGTCGCCACCGGCGCAACGCCGGCGGCACTGCTCACAGTAGCTAACGCGCTCACGCCGCTGCTCCAGTACAGCACAACGGCGATAAAGAAGTACGAGACAAGTCTTCTCACCGCTGAATAGCGACAGCTGTACAGACACCAGAGGAAAGGAGGTGGTAACGAATGGCAAAGTCAGTCAAACTGAAATTCCGTACTGACGCGGGAAAAGATTACAGCCTGACGATGGCCTACGCCGACCCGGCTCTCGCAGAGACCGGCGGCGCGGCAAAAGTGCAGGCCGCGCTCGACGCAGTCATCGCGCAGCAGCCCTTCACCGTAACGATAGCATCGTCACGCGGCGCTGAGCTCATCGACCGCACAGTAACGGATCTCATATAGCAGCACAGGCGGGCGCTACGGCGCCCGCCTTACACAAAAAATAAGGAGACAACCTTGAGAAGGAACGATTTTCAGATATCGGAACACTTCAATTTAATTGAGTTTCAATGTCCGTGCTGTCACACGGTCATGCTCCACCCCATGCTCGTCAGAAAGCTCGAGGCCCTGCGCGCGCTGCGCGGCCGCAGGCTCAGCATCTCATGCGCTTACCGCTGCGCGAAGTTCAATTCATCTGTCGGCGCGGACCTGCGAAGCCCCCACAGGCTCGGTATCGCCGCCGACATAAAAGTCGCGCCGCGCGAATGTGAAAGCTTCGCAAAAGACGCGGCATCATGCGGATTTGCCCGCATACTCCCGCGCGCGGACAAAAGCTATGTGCACCTCGAAATACGCTGAAGGAGAAAAACAGAAAATAATGTCTGAACAGACAATCATGAACACTATAGATACGGAACAGGCGGCGAAAGATTACACGCCGCTCATCAAAGCCACGGCGCACCGTTACGCCGGACGCGGAGCCGAATATGACGACCTCGTGCAGGAAGGCTACCTCGCGCTTCTGCGCCTGGTTCCGCACTGAAAGGATCCGCAGTGGCTGCCCGCGTATCTCAAGAGCAGGCTGCCCGGCTATGTGCGTGCCTCCGCGCAAAAGCTGCGCTTTGCGGACACATCCGCGCTCGATGAGATAGAAGACTTCGTGCGTGAAGACGAAAGCCCTATGCTGCGCCGCGAGGCCGAGATAAAGGCAGAGCTTGCACGCGCGCTCGCGCCGCAGGAGCTCGCCATAGCCCTTGCGCTTTGGGACGGCTCCTCGCAGAAGGAGCTCGCTGTAAAGCTCGGCATCTCGCAGCAGGCCGTGAGCTGCCGCATTATGAAGATAAGAAAAAAGCTTGCGCCGCTTCGCGCAAACCTGGGCGAATGAGCGGGCGCGGGACATTCCCGCGCCTGCCTGCAAAAAAATCCTGTTATCAAACTCCTTTTGTGTGCTAATATGCACAATGAACAAATCTCCTGCAAGGTGATGTATAAAATGTTTTCACTTTCCGCTTTTTGCAAAAAATTCAAACCAAAAAATACCGCGCTTCATGGCACCAGTGAACAGCGGGAGGAAAAATAAATGTTTAAGAAACTTATCCTCGCTGTCATATTTGCAGCGCTCATCGCACCAGCAGCATTCGCCGACCAGACTCCGGCTTTCTCCGAAGACGCCCCGCTTGCCATAATCTGCGCCGGCAGCGGCATGACACTGCGCGCTGAACCCAGCAACAGCAGCGCAAAAATCGTAACGCTTGCCAGAGACGAGGCCGTTTACGCAATCGGTCTAAAAAACACCGGCGAAGATTTTCAGTGGATACACGCCATAACTAAAGACGGACACAAAGGCTGGTTTTACGGAGAGCTCGCAGATTACACCGACAAGAGCCTGAGCGCAAGCGAAAGGTTCAAGGCAAAATTTTATTCAAGCGTCATCTTCAGCACCGACATAGCAAGAAACCTCCTCGGTGAACAGGGCGCAAAAGGCGAAGTCACAGAAGAAGAGAAAAACTTCACAGGCTGCGCCGACCACAAGATAACTTTCGGCAATGGGCTCGTGCTGCTCTGCGGCAGCGACACGGGAAAAGACGTATTCTGCTCGGCCTACATAAAAAGCCCCGGCTGTTCCGCCGCAGGCCTCAAAATAGGCGACAGTGAAAATAAGCTTGCGGCCTTCTCAAAAAACATGAACGCCATCGGCTGGGCCGGCAAATACACAAAGGGAGACGTTATGTGGATCCTCTACTGGAAAGGCGCGGCGCCGACAAAATACAGCGGCGGCGAGAGGCGTGCCAAACGCGGCTTCGGCGTCAAGACCACCGACGGCAAAATATCAGAAATATGGTGGTGCAGCTACCTGGCAGATTAACGAAAAATACAAATTAAAAATAAAAGACGGGGCTTCTGCTCCGTCTTTTTTTATTGAGTTTCTTTAATTATTGTGCTTTTTAAATTATTGATCTTGTTATTATTCAAGAGATCGAACATAATAAAACGCAGATGCAGAGGTGTTTTATTGTGGAACAAATGCCAGCTAAAGTCGCCAACAAACAGCAAAAAGGACAAAACGCGGAAGCCAAGCCTTTTTTAAAATGGGCTGGTGGAAAAGGACAATTACTAAGAGAAATTGAGCTGTATTATCCTTTCGACAACCTAAACATAACAAAATATGCAGAACCTTTTGTAGGCGGCGGTGCCGTTCTATTTGATATATTAAACCGTTATAACTTAACGCAAGTATACATAAATGATATTAACGAAGAGCTAATAAATGCATACCGCGTCGTCAGAGACAATGTTAACAGGTTAATAACCTTATTGACAAAATTTCAGGAAGAATATGTGCCGCTTGTTGAAACAGATAGAAGAAATTATTACCTTGCTAAACGAGATAAATTCAACAAATTGAAAATACATCAAAATAATAGAAATAACATTGAAAAAGCAGCTTTACTGATATTTCTAAATAAAACGTGTTTTAATGGCCTATATAGAGTGAACAGGAAGGGTTTTTTTAATGTACCCATTGGCGCATATAAAAACCCTATAATTTGCGATAGCGCTAATCTTCGTATTGTTTCAAAAAAATTAGAGAATATTGTTATTAGTTGCGGTGACTATAAACAAGCAGAAAAATTCATAGACGAGAAAACTTTTGTTTATTTTGATCCACCATACAGACCGTTAACAGAAACCGCAAGTTTTACATCATACACGGAAGGACAATTTGACGACGAGCAACAAAAGGAATTGGCAACCTTTGTTGAAAAAATGGATAGAGTTGGCGCAAAAATCGTTATCAGCAATTCTGATCCCAAAAACACTGATGAAAAGGACAATTTTTTCGATACTCTTTATGCTCAACAAAACATCAAACGCATAGAAGCCAGCCGTATGATAAACAGAAACAGCAACTCAAGAGGCAAGATAAAGGAACTTTTAATATCCAATTTTTGAAAGGAGTAACGATAATGACAAAAAGAAATTTCAATGTGTGGCTGTCCACTTTCCGCAGTAGTATTTGCGATTATAAATATTATGTCGATTTTCAAAAAGTGCATAAAAATGTCAAGAAATTTAAGGTCGAACTTAATATATTAAATTCATTAATCGGTTCAAAAAACATTGAGAAAGATTTCGATAATGTAATTTCTAGCTATCCAAATACGATAAAATGTATTCCCTTGCTTTTAGCTGTAAGAAAGAAAGAAATTTATGCTTCTGATGTTGCCGGACCTTATAACTATAATTTTGACAAATTAAATTTGCCAATTTCACAATATAAAATTTTTATGAAAAAAACAGGACTTTTTGACTTAATTGCAAATCACATTGTGAAAGATCTTGTTGACTATGCAACCGGTGTCGAGACAGGGTTAGATTCAAATGGGCGAAAAAACAGAGGCGGACACCTAATGGAAAATCTGGTCGAAAGTTATCTTTCAAAAGCCGGTTTCATCAAAAATAAAACATATTTTAAGGAAATGTATATTCATGAAATAACGAAAAAGTGGGGCACAAATCTGTCTGCAATATCAAACAATGGCACAACAGAAAAACGCTTTGACTATGTCGTTAAAACGCCAAAAATGATATATGTTATTGAAACAAATTTTTATACAAGCGGCGGTTCTAAATTAAATGAAACAGCACGCAGTTATAAAACACTTGCAACCGAAACAGACACTATCAATGGAGTTACGTTTGTCTGGTTTACAGATGGTAAAGGATGGAACAACGCAAAAAATAATTTAGAAGAAACCTTTGACATAATGGAACACATTTATAACATTACTGATTTAGAACATGGCATCGTGAAAACGGTATTTAAATAATGCCTGAGAAGAAAATTCAAAAATGGGAGCCAGACAATTTTGAGCTTGAAATGACAACCGTATGGAGTTTTCCCAAACGAGGAGATTGGGCAACTCATGATGCAAAATGGCGCGGAAACTGGTCCCCCTATATTCCTCGTAACGTTATTTTGCGCTATTCACAACCTGGCGATAAAGTTTTGGATCAATTTGCTGGTGGCGGTACAACGCTAGTAGAAGCAAAACTGCTCAACAGAAACATTATCGGTGTCGATGTAAACAAGATAGCCTTAGAACGTTGCAAAGAAAAAGTTAATTTTAAACATGTTGGCGCTGATGGCAAGGTTTTTATCCACAAGGGCGATGCCAGAAACCTTTTTTTTGTTAAAGATGGCAGCGTAGACTTAATATGCACACACCCGCCGTATGCAAACATTATTCAATACAGCGATGACATTCCAGAAGATTTATCCCATCTAAAAGTCAAAGAATTTCTTGAAGAGATGGGAAGGGTTGCCTCTGAGTGTTATCGGGTGCTTAAAAAAGACAAATTTTGTGCCATTCTTATGGGTGACACAAGGCAAAATGGACATATGATTCCAATGTCATTTGACGTAATGAAGATATTTGAGGAAACAGGGTTCAAACTTAAAGAACTAATAATAAAAGAACAACATAACTGCAAAGCCACAGGATATTGGAAAACCAATAGCGTTAAATATAATTTCCTTCTTATTGCACATGAATATCTGTTTATATTTAGGAAATAAAGCCGGTTTCTATCCTCTTCCTGTTTTTTTATTTCCTGTGTTTCTTCTGCGATGACTTTTTTGTGCTGCTGTGTTTTGTAGCTTTTTCTGTTTTGTGTTTATGCGTTTTGTTTATTTGTTTCTTCTCTGATTTTTGTGTTTTTTTATGTTTCTGGATCCGCTGCGAGTTTCTGGTCTGCTTGTGGATCTTCTTTTTCTCGTTTTTGCTGCTGCTTGTGGCTTTTGTCCTGTGCTTCTCGAGCTTCGTCACTTGATGTTTTTTTGAGGAACTGCGCTGTTTGGAAACGCGGCTCTTGTTTTTCTGTTCTTTTTGAACTTTGCTGTGCTTAGCCGGGGATTTGCTGATATGTCTGTTTTTAGACTGCGCTTTCTGCACGTGTCTTTCTGTCTTTTTAGGCGTTTGTTTCGAGACTTTAGTGTGTTTCTTTGGCGTCTGCCGCGCTGCAGACTTTCTCTCTGTGTTCTGCTTTTTGACCACAGCTGTATTTTTGCGCGGTGTGCTGCGTTTTATCTGCTTTGTCTGCTGCACAGATTTTTTGTGCGCGGAGGCTGTCTGGACTGTTTTTTTAGGCGCTGATTTTTTCACTGCCGGTTTGGCTTTTGCGCTCTTTCTGCTTTCAGCGTTTTTGACTGCTTCGTTCTTGCCTTTTTTCCAGGTGTTGTCGCCTTTTTTATGTTTTGAGATGGTCGTGAAGAGGCTGGTTTCGTGTACGACCACAGAAGCCGATGTCGCTTTCGTCTGCGGCGCCGCGTGCTTCACAGCTTTTGCCGCGGCGGCCGGATATTCGCCCGCAACAACGCCGGAGCAGAATGTGACGAGAAACAGCGTGACCCAGATAAACCGTTCTGTAAGTGTGATTTTCTTCATTTAATATGTCTCCTTTCAGAAAAGCCAGTAAACGTGTTTTTGTGCTGTCTTAAGACCGAGTTTTTCCTGAAGCTTTGCTGACACTGTGTTTCCTGTTTCGACCTGACCAAAGGCGTAGAGGTCGTGCGAGAGCATTTTGTTTATCATGAAGCTTTCGAGCTCTTCGGCGTAACCTTTTCTTCTCTGTTCCGGCAGGACGAAAAGCAGGCCGATGCTGCCTTCGGTGTGGATGCCAATGAACCCGGCAAGCCCGCCATTTTCGCCGCGTCCCGCGTAAAGGCCGTGTGCTGCGTGTATTTTGTCGACCTCTGCTTTCGATACCATGTCATAGTTCTCATAGACAGCCGGAATTTCCGCGTCCGATATCTCGCCCATTTCCAGCTTCTTTTCGTACCGCAGCGGGCTGTCGGAGCAATAGACGGCCTGTTCGCAGTCAAGGATTTTTTTGAATTTCCAAAGCTTGCGCGCCGCCCCTGCAACAGCAGCGTCAGTCGTGCTGAAGAGGCTGACACCTTTGAGCCCCTGCATCCAGGCGATTGCCTTTTCGCTGTCGTCAGCGCTTACCATGTATGCGCCGCTTATCCTGTCGAAGAGCATCACGCCGTCTTCCACGGCTTCAAGGACCTCCGCGCTTTCGCGGCACAGCATTTGGAGCAGGCCGCAGTTCGTGAGCCTGTCTTTGATGAGATATTCTGTCGCTAAATCGTATTTTTTCATTTCACACCTCACGATAAATCAAAGGCTGTCTTCCTATTATAATATCGTGCGCAGTAAAAGACGACCTTATGTAAAAACTCTACGTCGTTTTACGCAAAAAACGCAAACACAGAGCTGATTTTTTAGTATACTTAAACGTAATACCGCGGGCAAAATTATGCCGCGTCTATAAAAAGGAGATAAATGATATGAACATCCTTTTACTTTTCGCGATTACAGCAATCGTCCTTACATTCAAAGCGCGGCCTGCCGCGGCATGTTTCACTATAGTAGCCGGCAAGAAAGCATCGGCGACGGGCAGGGTGCTCATAGGACACAACGAGGACGACGGCGCCCGCTCCGTCTTCCGCTACGCTTATGTTCCGGCGGCGAAGTGGCCGGCAGGGACATTTATCCCTGTCGAGACGAAACCAATGGACGGACTGCTCTTCCGTGAGAATATCCCGCAGGTAAGCGAAACGCTCGGCTACTTCTGGAGCGAGGCTCTTGAGCCAAACAAGGGCGGCTACTACGGAATGTCCGGCTCGGATATGTTTGTCAATGAATGCGGCGTGTGCCTGGTCTCGAACTACGGCGGAGAGAAGGCCGAAGAGATACCGGAAGGCGAAACCGGCGTGATATACGCGGTACGCAGGGCTGTCGCGGAGCGAGCAAAGACGCCTTATGAAGGCGTGCTTACAGCAGCGCGGCTTGTGCGCGACTACGGTTATCTGCAGGCGCGTGTCTATGAGATCGCCGACTCAGAAGAAGCGTGGATATTCCAGGCTGTCGGAGGAAATAATTTCGCGGCGAAGAAGCTCGCTGACGACGAAGTGGCGCTCGTCGCCAATTGCCTCACGATAAGGGACATAGATTTCAGCAATGCGGACGAGATAGAGGGCGGCATCATGTCCAATGGCACATGGCTCTGGTCGAAGGGGCTCGTCGAAAACGCGATAGAAAAAGGATGGTACAAGCCCTCTGACCCAAATGACAAGGCATACAGAGATTTCGACCTCGCGTACTGCTATCAGATACACGGCGAGGAACACTTCTACGGCTGGAACGCTCCGTTCAGCACGGCAAGGCTGCGCCATGCCATTTCAATAGTCACAGGAGAAGAGTGGACAGGCGACAACGGCTGTGTGCAGTCCAATCACCCCGAGCAAGGTTTTCCGTTCACGCTGAAACCAACACAGAAGGTGTCGAAAGACACAATAAAGAGCGTGCTGCGCTGCCATTACGAAGGCACGGCTGACGACCCTGCAGAGCACAGGGCTATGGCGGCCGGCGGCAACCCGCACGACATAGCTCTCATCAGGCGCATTTGCGCCCAGACGACAGATACAAGCATGATTTACGAAGCCGGCGAAACACCAGAGCTTTCGACTGTATGGCTATCGACCGGACGCCCCTGCGAGCTTCCCTACTTCCCGCTGCATCCTACGGCGGCAAAAGAGCTGCCGCAGAAGCTGAAGATGGCTGACGATCCAGCGAAAGCAATGGCAGAGCATTTCGCAATAAAGCCGAATATGGGCTCATGGGACAAAGAGAGCGCGTGGTGGAACTTGAGAGACCTGCAGAACAGGCTCGACCTGCTCTACTGTGATTATTCAGACGCGCACAAAAAATGGATAGATGCGGCTGATTCACGGCTCGACGCTGAAAACGACGCGGCAGTCACAAATGCGCGTGACATGGATACAGCGGCGCGCAATAAATATTTTGCGCAATGGGATGAAACAACATTCGATAATATCTATGCTGAGCTCATGGCAAAACGCAGTGTTCTGCCGGCCGCCGAAATAGAGCAGATCTCGCAGGGCATCTCAAAATCCGATTCAAAATCTCTGTTCACGATAAAGTTCAGGCTTGCAAACGGCATGCCCCCCGAGACGGAGACTCTGCGTTTCGGTGTCGGCACGACTGACAGCGACGCGCTCATGCACGACGAGCCCATACCGTGGCAGCGGGCGGAGCAGATAGAGCAGAAAGACGGCTGGTGCACGGCAGGCTTTCCCGTCAGGTTCCTCGCGGCTGAAAATCCGGTCGTCTATCCGGGAGATGTTGAATACTACCTGTGCGGACGCGACGTCGAAGACCATCCTTTCTGCGGAATGACAGTCGTGACCGTAACGAAGTAATGGAACCACGCATACGCCCGCTGACAGCAAGCGATATGCCCGAAGTCCGCAGGCTCTACCTTGACGGATTTTCCGACAGCACGTACTACGCCGCTGTCGAACCAGACGAGTCTAAACGCACGGAAATGTTCGACATAGAGGTCATGCCGCAGGCGCTGTGCTGTGTCAGATCCGGCGCTTCATATTGCTGTGAGGCAGACGGCAGTCTCTGCGCTATGATGCTGATTACTGAAATAACAAAAGAGTGCGCAAATGTATTTGATGAAATGTTTTTCGGCTTTTACCGCCGCATAAACGACAAAGAAACTCTCGCCGGACGCAAAGCACTGCTTGACGCAGTAGAAAAGCACGGCAGAGCCGCATACTTCTTCTCCGCTGCGGTAGATAAAAGATACCGCCGCAGGCACATCGGCATCAGGCTCATAAAACACTGTCTGGATCTGTTTCAGGGCATGTACATATTCACAGAGCTGACGACGCCTGAGATGCTCTCGCTCTTCAAAGCTGCAGCAAAAGAACGAAAATTAGTCCAGAACAAAATATCCGACCACTACGTCATAACTGCTGTTGAACCGTAAAGGTCCCGGCTTTCGCCGGGATTTTTTGCTTCCCGCTCTTTTTACTTTTTTTCAGACACAAAACCAAATTTGTCAGAAATTCAGTTTTACTTCTTGACTTGCAGCACAATTGCCTATACAATTAACACAAGATAACATAACTTAACAACAACGAACATTACCATTTGTTTTGCCATCTTCCGTAAGGGAGGCTGCGAAATGCTCGGAGCCGAACGTGTGACGAAGATAATCGACATTCTCAACGAACGCGGTTCTGTAAAGATAGACGAGCTCGCTGACAAATTCCGCGTCAGCAGCATGACTATCAGAAGAGACCTGGAGAAGTGCCGCAGGATGGGGCTCATCCACAGGTGCTACGGCGGCGCCATATCCAAAGACGAAGTCATCGGCGAATCGGAATACAACGAAAAAATATCCTCGCATAAAAAAGATAAGAAAAAAATAGCGGCGTACTGCGCAAGGCTCGTGCACACGGGCGACAGCGTATATCTCGATGCCGGCACGACAAGCCTTGCCATCGCGGAAGCTCTCTGCGACACACCGAACATCTCTGTCATCACGAATGATCTCAGAATAGCGCTGCTGCTCAGCTCGCGCCGTGTCAGCGTCACGATGCTTGGCGGCATAGTGCAGCCGAGCACGTTCAGCGCGATAGGCTCGCTCACAGTCGACCAGCTTCGCGATATCCACGTGGACATCGCGTTCGTCGGCGTTTCTTCGATAAACGACGATTTCGAAGTGACGACGCCAACGTCCGAAAAAGTTTTCGTTAAGCGCGCGATAAACGAAAGCGCGGACAAAACGTACCTCGTCACAGATTTTTCAAAGTTCCACAAGCAGGCCCTGCACCGCATCAATAACCTGTCGGACTTTACAGGCGTCATCACGACGGGCGCAAAATTCACAGAAGAGGAAAAAAGCCGTATCACAGACAGCAAAATAAATATGATCGCAGTGTGACAAAATCCAACCGGGAGAAGGAATGGATAGATGGCAAAGAGTCTTGTAATTGCTGACGACGTCACAGGAGCTAACGCGACAGGCGTGCTCCTGAAGAAAAGCGGTCTCGAGACGTACACTGTTCTCAATGCAGCACACGCCAACGACACGGAGATCGAAGGCTGTGACTGTGTCACCGTGGCGACAGAGAGCCGTTCGATCCCGGCCGGTGAAGCTTATGAGAGAGTCAAGAGAGTCCTCGATGCTATCGACAGGAAACATATCACGCTCTACTCAAAGCGCATCGACAGCACCCTGCGCGGCAACCTCGGCAGCGAGACAGACGCTTTTCTCGACACACTCGGCCCGGAATACATAGCGGCCTGTGTGCCATGCTTCCCGACTTCGGGAAGGATCCTCGTCGGCGGCTACATGCTGGTGAACGGAGTCCTGCTCCACCGCACATCTATCGCAAACGACCCTAAAAATCCGATAAACACTTCAAACGCAGTTGACCTTTACAGAAAACAGACTAAGTACCGCGTCGGCTGGATAAACCTTGACGACATCGAGCGCGGCGCGGAGCACCTCGCAGCAGTCATCACAAAGATGGTCGCAGGCGGCGTGAGGATAGTGATTTTCGACTCTGTCATACAGGAGCACATCGACACAATAGCAGACTCTCTCATCATCGCAAAGTTGAAATACGTCGCCGTTGACCCCGGTGTCTTTACCGCGGCGTCAGCGAAGAGGCTCGTCGGCAAGTCCGCAAAACGCGGCGGCGGCAAAGTGCTATGCGCCATAGGCAGCGTCAACGACGTGGCGCGCGCGCAGGTCTCGCACCTTTTGAGCCAGCTGAACGTGCTCAACGTTTACGTGGAGATAAGCGAGATACTCGAGAGCCCTGAGCGGCGCGAAGCAGAGATAAAGCGCGTCTCTGATGAGATACTAAAAGGCTGCGACGATTACGGTATCTGTTCGCTCATAGGCTGCGGCATCGACCCGGCGCGTCAGATACCGTTCGAACCTTATATGGAGAAACACAAAAAGACGGCGCAGGAACTCTCTGAGCTCATCAATACCGCAATGGCCGAGATGGTCTTCCGCGTTATCTCCAGGAACAAAGATTTCCGCGGCGTCTATTCGACAGGCGGCGACATCACGGCTGCCATCAACAGACGCGTCGAGATCGCGGGGCTCAGGCTGCTCGACGAAGTCCTGCCGCTCGCCTGCTACGGCGAAATGGTCGGCGGACGCTTCCCGGGACTCAAATTTATCAGCAAAGGCGGCAGCCAAGGCAAAGCTGACGCAATGACTGTCTGCGTTCAATATCTGCAGAGCAGGATATAAAATTTACAAAATATAATTTTATAAAAGGAGTGGTGCATATGGAAAGACCTGTAATTGCAATACCGATGGGTGACGCCGCCGGGGTGGGCCCGGAAATAGTCGTAAAAGCGCTGGCAGACCCTGAGATAGCCAGGACATCGAGATGTTTTGTCGTTGGCGACAAGGCCGTTCTTGAGCAGGCTATGACATTTGAAGGCATGCCGCAGCTGAAGATAAAACTCATCAAAGACCCAGCTGAGGGCGATTATTCCGAAGGCGTCCTGAATCTTGTCTGTCTCGACAATATCGACATGTCGAAGCTGGTCAAAGGCAAAGTCAACGGCATGTGCGGCGCGGCCGCATACGAGTACATCGCAAAAGCTATAGAGTTCGCGATGGCGCACAAGGCCGATGCTGTTGCCACAACACCTATCAACAAGGAATCTCTGCGCGCGGGCGGGGTTCCGTTCATCGGGCATACGGAAATTTTCGGCAAGCTTACGAACACGGAGGACCCTCTCACTCTGTTCGAGGTCAGGAACCTGCGTGTATTTTTCCTCACGCGTCACGTCTCGCTGCGCAAATCATGCGACCTCGTGACAAAGGACAGGATAATCGATTACGTCCACAGATGCACAGACGCCCTGCATAAACTGGGCATCAAGGAAGGAACTATGGCAATAGCCGGGCTTAATCCACACAGCGGCGAACACGGGCTCTTTGGCGACGAAGAAGTCAAAGAAGTTGCTCCCGCTGTAGAAGAGCTTAAAAAGGAGGGATACAAAGTCGAAGGGCCTATCGGAGCAGACTCCGTATTTTCACAGGCGCTGCACGGCCGCTACAACAGCGTGCTGAGCCTCTATCACGACCAGGGGCACATCGCGACGAAGACGCTTGATTTCGAGCGCACTATCTCGATAACAGCAGGAATGCCGATACTGCGCACGTCTGTTGACCACGGCACCGCTTTTGATATTGCCGGCACCGGCAAAGTCAGCTCCATCAGTATGGTCGAAGCAATACGCATAGCTGTGAAATACGCTCCAAGTTTTGTTGCTTGATCAAAATCTAAACTGAAAGGGGACAGAAATTATGGATGCTGGAACACAAATGGTAGTTGCATTGATAATCGGTATTATAGTCCTGATCTTTTTGATTCTGAAAACAAAGGTTCATGCGTTTCTTGGCCTGATAATCGCGGCCTGCCTTATCGGTCTCCTCGGAGGCATGTCGGCTGACGCGATACCGGCTTCGATAATCAAGGGCTTCGGCGGCACGCTTGGAAGCATAGGCATCATCATCGGCTTCGGCGTCATGATGGGAGAGATTTTCTTCGTCACTGGCGCGGCAGAAAAGATGGCGCTTGTCTTCATCAAGCTCTTCGGCAGGAAGCATGAACACTGGGCAATGGCTCTCACAGGGTTCATCGTTTCCATCCCTATCTTCTGCGATTCAGGATTCGTCATCATCAGCCCTGTCGCAAAAGCTATCTCTAAGAAGACCGGACGTTCGATAATCGCAATAGCCGGACCTCTGGCAGCCGGCCTCGTCATCACCCACTCCCTGGTTCCCCCTACACCTGGACCGCTCGGCGTTGCAGGAACATTCGGCATCGATATCGGACAGTTCATACTCCTCGGCATACTCATCTCCATACCGATGGCAATAGTTGCAACGCTTTACACACAGTGGCTCGGCGACAAGATATACCAGATCCCTGCGGATAACGGCGAAGACTGGATCCGTCCGGAGAAAAGAATCGCTGACGACAGCGTAGAGATCAAAGCTTCGCGCGAACTCCCCAGCGGATTCAATTCATTCTTCCCGCTCGTAGCTCCTATTCTCCTCATCCTTGCGCAGAACGTTATCAAAGCCCTTAAAGTAACCGGACCTGCAGCGACAGTCATCGGATTCCTCGGCGCTCCTATCGTAGCAGTCGGCATAGGCCTTCTCATCGCTCTGTTCATACTCGGCCATGACCTCTCCCGCAAAGACGCTCTCGATGCGATGGAAAGAGGCATCAAATCAGCTGGTATCATCATCCTCGTAACCGGCGCCGGCGGAGCTCTCGGTCAGATACTTAAGGACAGCGGCACGGGCGATTACATTGCAAAACAGATCGCCGCAACACCTATCCCTGTAATAATCCTGCCGTTCATCATCGCAACGCTTGTCCGCTTCGTACAGGGCTCAGGCACGGTCGCAATGATCACATCAGCCGGCATCTGCGCTCCTATCGTTGCATCAGCAGGCGGCAGCCCGATGCTCGGCGCATTCGCGGCATGCATCGGCTCGCTCTTCTTCTCATACTTCAACGACAGCTACTTCTGGGTCGTCAACAACCTGATGGGCTTCAAAGATACGAAAGAACAGATACGCAACTGGTCTCTCACTTCGACAGTAGCCTGGGGCGTAGGGTTCATCGAACTGCTGATACTTAACTTCATCATGTAAAAATCGGTTCGAAGCAAAAGGAGGGGCCTTCGGGCTCCTCTTTTTTTGTCATTTTGAGCACACGGAAAAACATTTTGAGCTTTTCTGCCTATTTTTTTAATATACCGAACAAAAAGTTCCGAAAAATGCTACAATATTTGAGTAAAAATTAACCGTTTCTGCCGAGGGTTTCACGCGGCAGAAATACAATTTTTTACTGGCAGGTGAACGTGATGGAGCAGGAAAAGGCCGAATATCTCGGCTCACGCCCCACAGCAGAAAAAGCAGAACTTCAGATATTCATCGTCTCAGATTTCACTGCTGAGACAGCAAGCAGCCTCGTGCGCGCCGCGATAAGACAGTACGAAGACGGAAAGATCGCCCTGCGGCGTTTCCGTTATATCGACAATGTCGACAAGATGCGCAACGTCTGCATCCAGGCGAAGGAAGCTAACGCAGTCATCGCCTGCACCCTCGTCTCCGGCACGATGCGCGGTGACCTTCAGCGTGTTGCGGCAGAAAGCGGAGTCAAGATTGTCGAGCTCTTCGGGCCTCTGCTTGAAGTAATATCCGACAGGCTCGGCGTCCCGGCTGCAGGGCTGCCAGGCGCGTCGCACAAGATGGACGCGGAATATTTCCGCCGCGTCAAAGCAATAGAATACGCGAGCACCTGTGACGACGGCGCAAACCCGAAACTTCTTCCAGATGCGGACCTCGTCATCATGGGCGTTTCACGCACATGCAAAACACCGCTTTCGATGTACCTCGCAAACAAGGGGATCCGCACGGCAAACGTTCCGCTCGTTCCAGAGCTCGTTCCGCCAGAGGAACTATTCTCTCTGCCCTATGGACGCGTCGTCGCGCTGACAATAAATCCCGACACGCTCAGGAGTATCCGCCGCGACAGGCTCAAGCTGCTCGGGCTCGACCCCGAAGACGCTTCGTACGCGAAAGAAGACCGTGTACAGGCAGAGCTCAGCTATGCGAACAAGATTGCCGAGCGCGTGCACGCTAAAGTAGTCAACGTAACCGGGCGCGCAATCGAGGAAACTGCAGGCGAAATTATGGACTATCTCCGCGAACGCGGCTGCCCCGCTGTCGCGGATATACATTAAAAGGTCAACAGGCGGAATTTTATAGACCGCTTAAATTTACAAAGAGGTGATCTCTGTGAGTGAGCATAACGTCATCAAATGGTTCAACGAGATCCGCAAGAACGACATTCCTCTCGTCGGCGGAAAAGGCGCTAATCTCGGCGAACTGACATCAGCGGGAGCTCCCGTTCCTCCTGGATTCTGCGTCGTTGCAGAAGCCTATTCGCTCTTCGTTAAGGAAAACGGTCTCGATAAGAAAATAGGCAAGATCCTCAAGGGCATCAACATCGAAGACACGGCTGAACTCATGGCCAAGACTTCCGACATCCGCAGCCTCATCGTCGACGCTCCTATGCCCGACTATATGAAGAAGCAGATACGCGACGCCTACAAGAAACTTTCAGACGAGATAGGTGTCAAAGACCCGCACGTCGCCGTCCGCAGCTCCGCGACAGCTGAAGACCTTCCTGACGCATCGTTCGCCGGACAGCAGGACACATATCTGCACGTTTCCGGCGCTGAGGATGTGCTCTCGCACGTACGCGAATGCTGGGCATCACTCTGGAACGCGCGCGCAACATACTACCGTCAGAAACAGAACTACGACCACTTCAGCGTCTCGCTCTGCGCAGTCGTTATGAAGATGGTCAACAGCGAAAAATCCGGGGTCATGTTCACGGCAAACCCTGTCACGAGCGAACGCGGACAGATAATGATCAACGCGAGCTGGGGCCTTGGTGAAGCTGTCGTTTCAGGTTCAGTCACTCCTGATGAATACATCCTCAACAAGGAAGACCTCAAGGAACTCGATACTGTCCTCGCCGACAAGAAGATAATGATCGTTGACAAAAAAGGCGGCGGCACGGTAACAGTCAACGTCGCGGAATACCTCGGACCTGAATTCGTCACAAAGCGCTGCATGACAGACAAAGAAACTCATGACCTAGGCCAGGCGGGCAAGAACATCGAAAAACTTTACGGCCAGCCGATGGACATCGAATGGGGACAGGACCGCGACACAAAAGAACTCTATATACTGCAGGCCCGCCCGATAACCACACTAAAAGATGAAGCGCCAAAGGAGAAAACTGTTATGGATAAGAAAAACCTCATCGTGCTCGTCCGCGGCCTTGCTGCATCGCCGGGCATAGCTCACGGCAAAGCGATATACATAAAGACACTTGACGAGATACCGCGCGTCAAAGACGGCGACATCATGATAACAGGCATGACGAACCCCGACATGGTCCCGGCAATGAAGAAGGCCGCCGCAGTCGTAACAGACGAAGGCGGACGCACCTGCCACGCTGCCATCGTTTCACGCGAGCTTGGCATTCCCTGCATCGTCGGTACAAAGACCGGCACTGAAATCATCAAGGAAGGCATGGAAGTCACAGTCGACGCCACACGCGGAGTCGTTTACAAAGGCAACGTCAATCTCTCGTCTGACAGCGACAAACAGTCTCCTGCAGCAGAAGTTGCCGGCGCACCGCGCGCGGCCGCTGCTGAATACGCACCTATAACAGGCACAAAGATATACATGAACCTTGGCGATGCCGAGATAGTCGGAAGATACAAAGATCTGCCGTTCGACGGCATCGGCCTCATGCGCACGGAATTCATCTTCACGCACATCGGCACACACCCGATGTACCTGCTGCGCCACGGACAGGGCGATGTCCTCATCAACGAAATGGCCAACGCAGTACAGACAGTCGCGCAGGCCATCTATCCGCGTCCTCTCGTCGTCCGCATGAGTGACTTCCGCACGAACGAATTCCGCGGCCTCAAAGGCGGAGACGAAGTCGAGCCTGTAGAGAACAACCCGATGATCGGCTGGCGCGGCGTATCACGCTACATTTCGCCTGCTTACGAAGAGGGCTTCCGTCTCGAATGCAAAGCGATAAAGAAAGTCCGCGACGAATTCGGACTCATCAACGTCTGGTCGATGCTCCCGTTTGTCCGCACTACATGGGAAGTCGAGCATGTCAAAGCGATAATGGCATCGGAAGGCCTCGTCCAGAACAAGTCATACAAAATATGGATCATGGCAGAAGTTCCGGCAGTCGTCTTCCAGGCTGAAGCGTTTGCTTCGCTCGTCGACGGCTTCTCCATCGGCAGCAACGACCTCACGCAGCTCGTCATGGGCGTTGACCGCGACTCCGGAGTGCTCAACAACATGGGCTACTTTGACGAACGCGACCCTGCCGTCCAGCGCGCCATCGGCATGCTCATCGCCGCCGCGCACAAAAAGGGCATCACCTGCTCGATATGCGGACAGGGCCCGTCGCTCTATCCTGACTTTGCCGAATTCCTCGTCAACTCAGGCATAGACAGCATGAGCGTCAACCCCGACACAGTCGCCTACACGCGCAAGCTCGTCGCTGCAGTCGAACAGCGTATCCTGCTCAAGGGCATCAGAAAACTCACAGAAAATTAAATCCACAAGAAATACAGACGAAGCGGGAGAAGAAAATCTTCTCCCGCTTTGTTAATGTATCTATCTTAAAACAATAAACTTATTTGCCATTTTCCTGTCCTGTACCGGGCAAATGAAATGGCCCAGTTTGCAAACCACCCAATCGGCACAGCATACCATACAACTGCTATTCCAAAGTGCGGAGCCAGAACCATCGCAAGCGCTACGCGGATTACAAGATTAACAAGATTTGCTATCGTGAACATTGTCATATCGCCAGCTCCGCGCAGCAGACCGTCAACAGCCATTTTGAAACCAATCAAGCAGAAACACCATCCCATAAACATCAGATAGTTGTTTCCGGTTGCCAATGCGGACGGTGTAGCACCTTCGCCAAGAAACATTTCAATAATAGGCCTATGAAAAAATTCCAGCGTAACGCATATGATTGCGGCGCATATTATTATCATTCCGTTAGCAACATGATACCCTTTTATAACACGTCCTGTTTTGCCAGCACCGATATTCTGCGCTGTATATGAAGAGATGGCGTTGCCAATGCCGATCATCGGAACAACACACATGGATTCGACACGCATAGCGGCTGAAAAACCGGCAAGAACTTCCGAACCGAATCCATTTACAACAGACTGTACCAGCATCATTCCGATCGAGACCGTAGATTGCTGCAAGATAGAAGGCAGCGCAATTTTTGACATAGACAGTAATTCTTTTCTTGCAAAAATAGTATTACCTTTGCCGTCTATCGTTTTGAGCTGCGCCATCAGGACGAGGAAAGACAGAATGGCTGAAATTCCTTGCGCTATAAGTGTTGCCCATGCCACTCCAGCGATACCCATATTAAATGTTGTTACCGAAACCCAGTCTAAACCTATATTTAGCAGTGATGAGAAGATTAAAAAGGCAAGAGGTATTTTTGATTTTCCAAGCGCATTGAATATGGATGACAGCACATTGTACATAAAGAGGAAAGGCAGTCCATAAAAATAGATATTCAGATATGTTACTGCCATATCCAGAGTGTCGTCTGGCGTATTCAACATTATCATAATGTTTCGGCTGAAAACTAAACCAACGGCACTAAGCAAAACACTGATTATGAGAAACGCGTTCAGCGATGTATAAAGCGCCGTTTTCATTTTCACAAAGTTTCTGGCGCCAAAGTACTGGCTGATAATGACAGACGCTCCAATCGCGCCGCCTATCGCGATACAAATAAAAATGTTGGTCAGTGAATAGGAAGCCCCGATTGCTGCCAGCGCACGTTCCCCAACAAACCGACCGGCAATCGCAGAATCAGCCATTGTATAAGTTTGCTGGAACAGGTTTCCTATGATTATTGGAAGCGAAAAGATCAGCAGTGCATAAAGAGGTTTTTTTTGAATCAGATAATCATTTGTCATTCTTTTGTTTCTCAAGGATTTTTGCATCACGTTTTCTGCATTCAGCCTCAAATTCGCAGGTGCATTCAGAGTCACTGGCAAGAACAGGTAAAACAGGGGACAGCATTATTTGCTTTGAAAAACTGCTAAGCGCAGCCGAGATAATTTCCAGGTTGACGCAGTAATGCATCTGATAGCCAATCTTCTCGCCGGCAATCAACTGATGCTGCTTTAATATCCGAATCTGTTGTGAGATGGCGGGTTCACTGATGCCAAGCTTTTTAGAAAGCGCCTTTACGCAGTAATGGCGCTTCAGCAGTAATCGCAGCAAACGGAACCTTGTTTCATCTGTAATAACATGAATGATTTTCGCATAATCCATAAGTTTTTCACCTCTTTGATAATTAATACACTTGCTGATTAAGATAATACTTAATCATAATAACGTCTTTATATAAGTAAATCAAGACGGGGTCTTCAAATATGCCCGGTAAGAAAGAAGCCCTGCATTTCTGCAGGGCTTCTTCTTACCTTTTGTGTCTTTTGTTAAATATCAAAAATCAATATGTTTCTATTTTGTCTTTCTCTTTGCCATCTGATACAGCCCCGGGAGCATCAGCAGTGCAAGCATTCCAAATCCCATGTTGCATCCGCCGCTGCCAGAGCCTGAGCGGGTATCTTTTGACGTTACGTCTTTGCTCGTAACATCGCTGCTCTTGACCGAAAGCACCGCCAGCGAGCTGACCACTGTGCCTTCATCGCTGTCAAGATCAACCGTACCGTTGTCTGCAATGAACGCCACTATCCTGTATGTTTTGGACGGGTCTATCGTGCTGACGATGCTGCCTGCGTCGTCCATGATGGTGAAAGTATTGTACGCAGCATTTGCCGCTGACGAAACGTATGTAAGCAGTTTGCCTGTTCCATTGACAGATACTGCCAGCACTTTAGCCTTATCAGCAGACGTTATGCTTCCGAACTTGGCTCCTGCCGTTTCAAATGCTACCGCGACTATGCCGCCAGCTTTGACGTTTGCGTCTTCCACCTTGAATATCGGCATCGAAGCAACGTTGTCGTAGCTGACACCGCAGCCGGCTGCTGCTGACTGTACGATAGCGTCGTTGAGGTAAACGCTGCCGTTTTTAGCTGTGGCTGTAGATGCAGTTATTCCAGCTTTGGCAAGCGACGCATCGTCAAACCCAAGCGCCGTGATGGCTTTTTCTGCAATGGCTGCTATTCCCGTCGGCAGAGTCGGCAGGACAGGCGTCGTCACAGACGTGTCACCAGTTGTGACTTTCTCAGTTACAGTTACTGTTGTTGTTCCGGTAATGTTGCTGCCGTCTTTGGCTGTCGCTGTTATCGTTGCTGTACCAGCCTTAACGCCGGTCACCACACCTGAAACGCTTACCGTTGCGACAGCCGCGTTGCTGCTCATCCATGTCACGCTCTTGTCTGTTACGTTAGCCGGCAGTATCGCCGCTGACAGCGTCGTGGAACCGCCTTCAACTACGCTTGCCGCACCTGATAATGTTATCGATGTGATAAGTATCGGTTTGACAGTAATTACCTTCGTTCCTTTAATTCCGCTGCCGTCTTTGGCTGTCGCTGTTATCGTTGCTGTGCCGGTCTTAACACCAGTCACAACACCTGATGTGCTTACCGTTGCAACAGCCGCATTGCTGCTCGTCCATGCAATATCCTTATCGCTTGCGTTGGACGGTGTAATATTTGCCGTAAGTGTCACAGAGCTCTTTTCTGGAACATTATCTGATCCTGTTATGGATATTGCCGTAACAAACACAGGATTTACGGTAATTACCTTTGTTGCCTTTTTGCCGCTGCCGTCTTTGGCCGTGGCCGTTATTGTTGCCGTACCGGTCTTAACACCAGTCACAACACCTGATGTGCTTACCATTGCAACCGCCGTGTTGCTGCTCGACCACGTTACACTCTTGTCCGTCGCGTTGGTCGGTTGTACGCTGGCTAATAGGATAGTAGTTTTACCAACAATTATATTGCTTACACCAGACAACATTATTGATGTAACAAGAACAGGTTTGACAGAAATTACCTTCGTTCCTTTAATTCCGCTGCCGTCTTTGGCTGTGGCCGTTATCGTCGCAGTACCAACTTTAACGCCTTTCACTACACCAGACGCGTTTACTGTGGCAACTGCTGTGTTGCTGCTCGACCACGTTACGCTCTTGTCTGTCGCGTTGGATGGCAGTACCGCTGCGGACAGTGTTGTGCTGCCGCCTTCAAATACGTTTGCCGCACCTGATAACGTTATCGTTGTGATAAGTATCGGTTTGACAGTAATTACCTTCGTTCCTTTAATTCCGCTGCCGTCTTTGGCTGTGGCTGTTATCGTCGCAGTACCAACTTTTACACCAGTTACAGCTCCTGTTGAACTTACTGTTGCTACTGCCGTGTTGCTGCTTGACCACGTCACGCTCTTGTCTGTTGCGTTGGATGGCAGCACTGCCGCTGACAGTGTTGTGCTGTTTCCTTCCTTTACATTGTCAGGACCTGTAAGCGAAATAGATTTGATCAATACAGGATCTACTGTAATGGTCTTTACTCCCTTGACTCCACTGCCATCTTTAGCCGCCGCTGTGATAGTAGCCGTGCCAACTTTTACACCTATCACTACACCAGACGCATTTACTGTCGCAACAGCCGTATTGCTGCTCGACCATATTACTGCTTTATCGCTTGCATCAACAGGACGTGCGTTAGCAATAAGAGCTGTGCTTTGACCTTCGACAACTCTCCCTGAACCAGAAAGTTCTATTGATGTGATAAGTATCGGTTTGACGGTTATCGTTTTAGTTCCTTTGACATTACTTCCGTCATTTGCAAGCGCCGTTATTGTGGCAGTTCCAGCTTTTACACCTTTTACAACACCGGAGGCGGTTACCGTAGCCACAGCATTATTACTGCTCGACCATGTTACTGCCTTATCGCTAGCGTTAGCCGGAAGTATCGAGGCAGAGAAAGTTGTTGTGCTTTTTTCTACAACATTATCCAATCCTGTTATTGAGATTGATGAAACATATACAGGGTTCACAGTTATGTTCTTTGCCGCCTTAATTCCGCTGCCATCTTTGGCTGTTGCTGTTATGACTGCCGTACCGGCTTTAATGCCAGTAACAGCTCCTGTTGAACTTACTGTTGCGACTGCCGTGTTGCTGCTCGACCACGTTACACTCTTGTCCGTAGCGTTGGTCGGTTGTACGGTCGCATTCAACGTTATAGTTTTATCTTTCAGCACGCCACTCACGCCTGAAATTGTTATTGAAGTTACCAACACAGGTTTGACAGTTATCGTTTTTGTGCCTTTGATACCGCTGCCGTCTTTGGCTGTGGCTGTTATCGTCGCCGTACCGGCTTTGATGCCAGTAACAGCTCCTGTTGAACTTACTGTTGCGACTGCAGTATTGCTGCTCGACCACGTTACGCTCTTGTCTGTCGCGTTGGATGGCAGCACTGCTGCAGACAGCGTTGTGGAACCACCTTCAAATACACTTGCCGCACCTGATAACGTTATCGTTGTGATAAGTATCGGTTTGACAGTAATTACCTTCGTTCCTTTAATTCCGCTGCCGTCTTTGGCTGTCGCTGTGATGGTAGCCGTACCAACTTTTACGCCAGTCACAACACCAGTCGCACTTACTGTAGCTACCGCCGTATTGCTGCTCGACCACGTTACGCTCTTGTCTGTCGCGTTGGATGGCAGTATCGCTGCGGACAGTGTTGTGCCGCTTCCTTCAAATACGTTTGCCGCGCCTGATAACGTTATCGTTGTGATAAGTATCGGTTTGACAGTAATTACCCTCGTTCCTTTAATTCCGCTGCCGTCTTTGGCCGTGGCTGTGATGGTAGCCGTACCAACTTTTACACCAGTAACAGCTCCTGTTGAACTTACTGTAGCTACCGCCGTATTGCTGCTCGACCACGTTACGCTCTTGTCTGTCGCGTTGGATGGCAGTATCGCTGCGGACAGTGTTGTGCTGCTGCCTTCAATAACGTTATCTGCTCCGGACAATGTTATTCCAGAGACAAGAACAGGTTTGACCGTTATATCCCTGGTTGCTTTTATTCCGCTGCCGTCTTTGGCTGTGGCCGTTATAGTTGCCGTGCCAGCTTTCACACCTGTAACCTCACCGGCTGCGTTTACAGAGGCGATATCAGCATTGCTGCTTGACCATGTTACAGATTTGTTTGCGGCATCTTCCGGCGTTACAGACGCACCGAGCGTTGTTTTGCCGCCCTCAAAGACCGATATTTCTCCGCTGATACTGATTGCGGATACCGGCACTGATACCGTAACGTTTACGGCTCCTTTGACACCGCTGCCGTCTTTGGCTGTCGCCGTGATAACGGCTGTCCCAGCTTTCACTGCGGTCACGAGGCCCGTAGCACTGACTGCCGCTATTGTGTCATCTGACGACTTCCACGTAACGGTTTTATCTGATGCGTTTGACGGAGTTACAGCAGCTGTAAGCTGTGTTTTAGCGCCTTTGAAAATATTGGTATCGCCAGTAATATCTATCTTCGTAACAGGCTGTGTAACAACCACTGTAACGTCATCCTCTGTTCCGGATCCGTCGGCCGCTACCGCTGTTATCGTTGCCTTACCGGCTGCCACACCTGTCACAACACCTGCCGAATTTACTGTGGCAACAGCTGTGTTGCTGGATTTCCACCTTACCGCCTTATTGGTCGCATCCTCAGGGCTCACGTCGGGATCCAGATCAACAGTCTCGGATGGTTTCAGGTTTATATTGTCGTATATGTTGCCTCTGTCATGCCTGTATATAGCAATTTCTTCCACTGATTTTGCGGTGGTTTCCCCTGATTCTGTGTTTGTGCTGGCAAGGACGTTCCATGCGGCAACATTTCCGCCAAGAGCCGTGCTGTCATATTTAGTCCACGTCTGTCCGCCGTCGCTTGAAGAGAACATTGACCCGTTGTAGTCAGAATCTCCTTCAGCGCCATTCGACCAAAGCAGTTTATTTTCATCGTCGTAGCCAATAGAGAAAGCTATGAACGCGCTTGACCAGCTGAAAGTGTGCACAAGTTCGCCAAGGTCGCCATTGTTCAGTTTGTCCAGGTCTGTTTTAAATATCAGCTCTCTGTTCGGCGACCCCCATCCGCCGGAAGCAACATAAACATCGCCGCTCTGCGTGATAGTGATGGCTCTGAAATCTGTCGTCCAAGCTTCGACCGCGGGATATTTTGCCGAAAGCATCGTGTTCTCATCATAAAGGTCAGAGTTCTTTACAAGCACTTTGGAAGTAAAGTTATCCAGATCAACGGCTTCTATCATTGAATCGCCATTTGGCGTGCCGTCATAGTGCTGATATCCGCCAATCGCGGCAATATAAAGCGTGCTCCCGTCAAGCTGGACAGCACCGTGAACTCCGCCGCCGTCAACATTACCGCAGTTTAGAGACAGTGTCTTTGCCGGCGTAAGCGTGGTGTCGCCCTTTGCAAATTTGACGAGCATGCTTTTGCCATAGCCTGCGGAAGGATCCCAGGCATTTGATGTCGTTGTGAAGAGTGCGTAGACGTCTCCTTTATATGAAACTATGGCTTCGCCGTGCCATGTTTTTGAATCCGCAGTATTCATATAGGTGCTTACGACCTTGTAGTTGTCCGTCATGTCACATACGCAGACCTGCGCGCTGTCATATCCGACCATATAGAGATATTTGCCGGCGGCGGCCATGCCTCGCACGTTCGTGATAGTCCCGTTTGCTGGGCCAAGTTCTTTTACAGGTTTCGTCCATGAAGATTTATTCTTGGGGTCTGATGTGTTATAGATCCATATCGTGTCAGCCCCGCCTGTGTACTGACTGACCGCAACCATAGGTTCGCCATCAGGGTCGATAAACGGTGAAACCTGGGTGCCGCTTGTTCCGCCAAGGTTCGTGACAACGTTTTTTGTCGGGGCGTTCTTGCCTAAAATCAGCCCAAACCTGTCAACGCTGTATCCGTCGCCGGCAGCAGTGTACAGAATGTCCGCCATTGCCGCACCAACAAAAAACAGGCACAGCGTCGCAATAGCGATCGGATATCTGCGTTTTCTAAAATACGCCAGTATCTTGTGCATTTTGTTACCTCCTTTTATTTTTTCAGCACTCTGTGCTAAAAATCCCATATAAATGACGCGTAGAACGTGCGTCCCTGCATCGGATACCACATGGTGCGCGACGGTCCGTTCAGGACTGTGAACATTTTGACGTCCGGCGATTCGTTGAATAGGTCATTGACACCTAGGACAAGCTTTGTGTGTTTGCTGAAGCTGTATTTGAGCCCGATACCTGTCGTCATGTAGTTGTCCATTTTGATGGCGCCGGTGTAGTCGTAGTAGTTTTCACCTGTATAATGAAGTTCGACAAATGCCGACGCTGCATCGTCTTTGAGAAAATTTCTTGATATGCGCAGCAGCGCTTCGTATTCAGGCCTGTTTGGCAGAGGGGCGTCTTTCCTGTAATCGTCCGATTTGTTTTTTGCATCCATCCATGTTGCCGAAAGATGGATGTCCCATTTATTTATCCTGGCGAGAGTTTCAAGCTCGATGCCGTTGATATCGGCCTTGCCGATGTTGAAATATTTGCCGTATCTCGGATTTATCATGACAAATTCAATTAGGTTATCGGAGCTGCGTCCGAAATATGTCAGCGTTGCCGAAACGTCTGATTTGCTGCCATGGTTCTTCCATGTCGCACTGAGATCCCACTGTGTTCCTGTTTCCCAGTCAAGCTTTGGGTTTGAAAGTACAAAAGCTCCGTCACCGTACAGCTCGTAAAGGTTTGGCGACCTGTTGTATGTTCCTCCTGTTACCTTCAGGTTCCAGTGGCTGTTGAATTCTTTGTTGAGCGCAAGCCCGGCTGAGAATTTGCCTGTGCCTGCCCACCAGTTTCCTCTGATTATCGGCACCAGCGTAAACGAGCCGTTTTTATCAAGATTTATAGTGTCCTGAAGCTGCAGGTCCCCAGCCTCACGCGTAAAATTCGTGATCCCGCCGAACCGCGTTACAACATCGCCGTTGACATCCAGATCTTCTTTGGAGTAATCTCCGAGGAATTCAAGAAAGTTGTTTTTGCCGAGCGCATAAGAACCGTCCAGAGCGAACGCGTATCTGTTCGTGACAAACTTGTTATGCTGTTCTCCCCAGGCGCCAGTCGCGGCGTTGTTGTCGTTGTCATATTTTTTGCTCTGGTGCAGATATTCCGCTCTAAAACCCCATTCGAAGCTGCCGTTTTTCTGCCTTCTGCCTACGGAAAAATCCGCCTGATCTGTAAGCATGGTCGCGCCCTTGAGGCTGTTAGGCCTGTCGAAACCGGAAGCTACATACGGCAGCTCCCTGTCGTTGCGTTTCCAGCCGCCGCGCACCTGCCAGTGGTCATCGTTCCACTTAAGCAGAACATCGGCGTTCCTGTACCAGTTGTTCTGCCTGTCTGTTTCATAAGCGACGCTTGGCGTGTATGGCATGTTGTAATCGTTGAGATATTTAAAATCACCGTCGTTCTGTTCAAATGACGAGCCAAAAAGGAATTTGCCCCTGCCGAGCGGAGCGTTATAAGAAAGGCTGGCTTTTAAAAGCCCATACTCTCCTGCGCCCAGCTCCAATGACTGTCCTGATTTCTTAGGTTTTTTTGTGATGATGTTGATGACGCCGCCCATCGAAGCCCCGGCAAAGCGAGCCGGCACATAACCCCTGTACACTTCGATGCGCTCTACGTTCTCTACGGGGATAGTAGTTAAGTCAACAGCTGCCTCGCTGCCGATATTCATAAGAACGCCGTCTACGAACACTGAAACTTCCGCGGCCGTGCTGCCGCGCACTGAAGCCACGGTGTACGCACCGCGGCCCTTAGCCTCTATTACATGAAGCCCGGGAACGCGTTTTAAAATTTCAGGCAGATTTTTCTGCTCTCCCTTGAGCTGTTCCGGCTTGACTACCGTGACAGTCCCAGGTGAGAGCAAAGACGTATCTTCGCGGTCAGCAGATGCCGTTACCGTTTCGCCCGGAAGCTTCACCGGCTCATCAGCGTAAGAAACATATCTGTTCGAAAAAATAAAAAGTAATGAAAGAAGCAACAGCGTTATCCGTTTGTTCATACAAACAGCTCCTCAAAAAATAATATTTTTCGAGTCCTGCGTTGCATGAACAGAAGCCTGCATCGGAACAGATGCAAAAAAAGAAGAGAACCGTGAACGGCTCCCTTCTGAAGTGCGTAGCAAAATATTTCTGCAGTACTAGGCAAAAGACAGCTGTTCAGCGCCCGCTGCGCGTTACAAGCTCCAGTTCTGCGACAGGCTTCCCGGCTCTCGTTTCATCCTACTTCCCGCGTCTTCCCGCCTTTCGGCAGTGACATTGTGTGGGGTTCGTCGCGATTACGGTGACAGGGGTCGTTTCGGCTTCACACCGAATTTCCTACTTCCGCAGAAACTCATATTTAATTGTAAGTAATATATCTGATGCGCTTTGATACTAACATAACTATAGGCGATGTCAAATTCAAGACTATTTGCAATATTTTAAAATCGCAGTTTCACACAGCTTTTTATCCAGCACCGTACCAGAATATTCTCCGCCTCCCTGGCTGCCCGTATGTATTATTTCTCCATGCAGTGATTTTTACGCAGCATAAAAAAATGATTTTATAATTTTTTTGTGACTGATATGTTTTTATTGGCGGCTAAAACCTTTTTATGCCATTACAATTTTTGCGCGGCCCGTTTAATTTAGCGTGTCGCGCTGATTTTTATGCGTGAAGGTGTTTTTTACAATTTTGTGAAAAAGTTTTTTAGCCTTTCGGGCGGCAGTGTTCACTGCGAATATCAGTCTTTGGAATGGTCATATTTATATTTGAACGCTTTGTTTTCGTTGCCTCGTTTCACATATATCTCAGGCGGAATAACAGGCGTCGCAAGGACAGCCTTTGTCTCGTCGGAAATTTTCCCTGACTCCGCGAATTCACTTCCGGCTTTTTTTACAAGCTCAAGACGTTTTTCGGTATATTCGGAGCTGTGCCCTTCCATGAATACTCCGCCTTCGCCGCAGAGTATCGCCTCTTTGAACATTTCTCTGTACACTATGCGGAACTCGGCGAGCACTCCGTCGTACAGTCCCTGTGCAGTATAGAATCCGCACGTTGAGATGACCATGTGCTCTATTTTAGATGTGTCGAAACGTGAAGGATGGCCAGGTATTCCATCTTCGCCGACGACCATGTCGGGATAATCGTTGAGGAACAGCCTGTCCCTGAATGCCTTGAGCTTTGAGGGTATTCCGTAATAATAGAGCGGGAAGCTCCATATCACGAGGTCGGCCTTCACGTACTGCTCAAGCAGGCGCGGCATGTCGTCCTTCTGCACACATTCGCCATCGGTCATCCAGCAGTGGAAACAGCCGAGACAGCCTTCTATTTTATTTTTTGAAACATCGATGAGCTCTGTTGTGTCACAGTCTTTTTTGAGCCCTGTTAGAAAAGCTCTGGTGAGTGCCATCGTGCTGCTTTTTTCGCTGTGCGGACTTCCGTTGACTACGAGTATTTTCATGGACGCACCTCCTCATTCAGGAACTTTTATGAACGTGTTGTTGTAGCCCATGACCGCGGCATGGACGATGCCATCTTCGTCTTTAGTCTGAGCAAAGGCCGGTCCGTCGTCACGCAGACGCATCTGCATACAGCCTTTCCAGACGACCTGCATGATGTCTATGCTGTTGCCTTTCGCCCCGTTCTTGGCAATGATATCGAGCGCGGCTTTTTTGACGAGCTCCGCAGATTTTTCAGCAGCGCCGGGAATTCCGTTCTTCACAGCAAAATCACGCACGATGCCTGCGATGCCATCCGCATCTTCTGCTGTCGGCTGGATCGTGTTGTTCTCCGCATATTCAAGGCTGCGTTCGTGGATGAAGAATACCCCGTGATAGCTTATCGGCGCGTTCTTTGTCCTGTTCTCGACATACCTCGCGCAGCAGAATACGAGCGCAAGAACGGCAAGGCTTGCCGCTGGCGTTGCGATGTAAAGCCCTGCCACGCCCATGACGGCAACGAACATATATTTCATTATGAGGTCCATGGAGTCGATGGATGCGCTGATGAATATCGACAGAACTTTTCTCTCTGTCGCCTGGTAATATGTCATTATCACGTGGAGGATGACAGAGAATATGACGTTGGCCGCCAGCACCCGCAGCAACTTTGCGCCCATCGAAACGACAGACGGGTCCTTTGCCCCGAAGCCCATGATTATCTTAGCCGGGAAGAGCTCAACGGGCAGGGCGCATATTGCGGAGCCTACGACGCATATCAGCATCACACGCTTTGCCGTCTGCAGCATCGACCACCAGTCTCGCTCGCCGTACATTGCTCCGACCAGCGGAGCTATCGTCATCGGCGAAGCGTAGCGGAATGATGAAAGGAAAATTACGACGGAGTTCGCCGCGGTGAAAGCCACGAGGCCGTCTTTGCCCGCGACGGAAAGTATCAGCGCGTTGGAAGCCATCGACACTATAGCGCCGATGCCCTGACCCAGCGACGAAGGAAGACCTGTGAGGAATATGTTGCCGAGCCTTGAAAAATCTTTCACGGCAACAGACGCGAAATTAAGCACGCGCTTTCTGCGGTTGAAGAGCCACAGACATGCGAGCGGGATAAAGCTCGCCGCGTAGCCGGTTATCGTACCAAGCGCAGCTCCGTCAATGCCGAGCTTCATCGGGCCAAGATAAAATATTTTCGACGCAACACTGACGACATTAGCAGTGAGTGCAACAAGCGCGGAAAGATTAGGCAGAGCATCCGCCTTGACGAACGAAGAACACGACATGATGCAGATAAGGAACGGAGCGCCGATGAATATCAGCCGGACATACCTCTCGAGGATCGGCACTATCGCCGGGCTCTTTTTAGCAAGCGATGCTGCGATCTGCGGGGCTAAATATGCGCCGGCGAGCGAAAGCGCGATGCTGAAAGCAACGACAAAAATCATCGTTACAGTAAAAAGCTTATCAGCTTCTTTTCTGTTCTGCGCGCCCTTAGCAGCGGCGACCAGCACTTCGCCGCCGGTTCCGAAGAGCATATACACCATATTGAATATCATCGTGATTGGCAGGGCCATCTGCACAGCTGCCATCTCGGTAGGACCTACCATACGCCCGACAAGGAAGATGTCGAGGAACATGCTTAACGTCACCGCAAGCGTTACGATAAAGCCAGGAATGAAAAAAGCGCGCACCCTTCTGTTGATGAGTTTTCCGTTATATTCGTACAATACTCCCGGCCCCCTGTTTGTATTTTTTGTGCCCTATGTTCTATTGATGGTCTTTTATGGAAAATACACGGTTGCTATGGCTGTTTTACTTCTTTAAATTTTACAGCCTTTTTTTCTATCACAAAAGGGGCCTTCTGAGCTGGGCCGATAAAGCTTCACTCGCAGCGATTTTTATGTGACACGCTGATTTTCGTGCATCGCACTGTTTTTTATGCGTGACAGCGATTTTTACAAATTTGTGAAAAAATCATTTTACGATTTTAGCTACGCCGTATTTTGTGAGCCACTGTTCAGCGCGGTCAACAATGTCTCCTGTGAGAACTACTCTGCCGTCTTCGACGCGCGAGCCGCAGCCGAGGCCTTTTCTCATCTGTTTTGCAAGGTCTTCAAGGTCAGCGCCGCAGTCACGCGGAACGATGACGAGCGTGACAGTCTTGCCTCCGCGTCCAGCGTTTTGCCGCTGCAGCGAGACGCGGCTGATTTTCGCGTTTTTTACACTTGTGTTTGTATTTTGTGCAGGCGTTTTGCAGGAGACATCAGGGGCTTTTTTGACCTGCGAAGATTTTTCAGGTTCGCGGCCTAGAAGCGAACCCAGCGTGACACCCATGCCGCTGTCGCCGCCTATTTGAAAGCCGCCGCCGGAAGAGATTTTCTTTTTCTTGTCTGCGTTTGACACAGGACCGCCCCCTTTTTGCCTTTTTATTGTACAATATCCTGTGCGCATTATGATCTCAGCGGAGCTGATGAAATGGTTGGGCTTGAACTTTTTACAGAGAACCTGTTCTCTTTTGTGAATATGCTCGGACGCCGCGGCGATCTGCTTGAGATGCCGTCTGGCTCAGTTGCTGCGTTCTCAGGCGAGCCTTATGCCGGCGAGAACTGGGCTCTGTTCACTCCGCGCGCCGATACCGAAGAGCTGGATACCGTAATGGAATTTTTCAGAGATTACGTTGAAGGCGGCGTACCTTTTATCGTTCCGAAGATCCCCGGCACAACAGAAAGATTCATTACAGCACTTGAAAAATATGATCTCACCGTACGCAAACGCTATACCGCGATGAGACTTGCGAAGAGCAAAACCGCGGCGGCAGACGAGGCCATAGTCGAGGTAAACGATGATTTCTGCGCAGCCTGGGCGCGCGCCGTGTGGTTTGGCTTCGGCGGCAGCGGCAATGTCACTGAGAGCTACGTCGATTTCGCACGCACGATGCTGGCCGATAAAACGAACAGGCTTTATTCGCTGAATATAGACAGCAGACCTGTCTGCACCGCACTCGTCCACAGAAGCGCAAGGGCAAGCGGCCTCTACTACTTCTCGACATTGCCGGATTACAGGCGCAGAGGCATTGCGCGCAGGCTCATGAACCACATCATGCGCGAGGAAGTCACCGGCGGACGCGGCCTTGTGCTGCTTTCAACTGAAGAAGGAAAAATATTTTACCGCACATACGGATTCGAGCCAGTGGCGGACATCCCTGTCCGCAGCGCCACAGACGACATTTAAAAATGGCTGACCTTGAAAAACTATGGCGTGAAGCCTCGCCGAAATACCCTGTCTGCATACTCAACAACGTCACGAAAAATATGGTCTTGGACGCGATAACCAACGGCGCCTATGACCTTGATGCCCTCAAAAAAGTCCTGCCGCTCTGTCGCGGCAACGAGTGCGCTAAAGTCAGCGCCACAGGACGCGGCTGCAAAGAGAACGCCGAGATGTTGCTCAAAATTTATGTTCCTGTCTTCAAAATGATGTCAGCCGGCGGCGGATGCAAGCACAAGCACAACCCGAGAATAACAGCACCGCGAAAAGATTAACGGAAAGGACTGCGTAATCATGATAAACTTGCTGTTTTACGGATTTTACTGGCTCTATCCTATCTGCGCCGTCCCTCTGCTGATATACCTGATGAAGTATTTCACAGAAGGTAAAAAGTATATCGCTATCATTTTTGCCATATACAGCTTTACTTTTATAGCCATTATCTGGATCTCGAGGGTGTTTCTGTTTTAGAAGAAATGCTTTACTCTTGCTAAAAGCAGCTGATTTTGCTATACAAGAACTCTTTATGCGGTCATTTCCTGGCACAATGGTTGTGCAATATGACTTGACTGCGTGAGTTCTTGTTTTTTGTCTGAAAATTACCGTTGACGAAACAAATTCCGCAGAATATCATACTAAGTAACAAGCGTCCCGTCCGCCTTTTTATGTTTGCCCCCGTATACAGATTAGGACAACGGTAGGAAAAGGCAGTGCAGTAAGTCAGAAACTTTCTACATTCGGTTCGGTCGCTACAATGTCTTCGGCGGCGCAAGTCCTGAACCAGAGGAGCGGGACGTCTAAACAACAGAGCACAAAAAATCGGAGCCCTTAAAGGGCTCCGATTTTTTGTCTTATTTGTATCCGGCTATTTAACTTCGCCGATAAGTTTTTTGAGCGCCATGACAAGAGGCATGATGCGCCTGTCTGTCGCAGGTTTGTTGAGCGCGCCCCTTGTAGACACAGGATAGCCCCAGTAAGCTTTGTTAGCGTCTCTGTTCTGGTTGATGACGCTGCCGTCTATCGTAAGCCCTGCAAAGAGGCCCTTGCTCATAGAGTAGCTGTAGATGGAAGCCTTGGCTTTAGCGTCTGTTGCCGCAGCCGCGTCACGTCCGACTGGGCCTGCCGCTACAGCGATATCGCCGCCGAGCTTGAAGCTGTTGCCGCCGGTAAAAGCCTGAAGGCCTTTCTGGTTCGTGATGACAAGGACAAGTCCGACTGACTGTACGCCGATCTGCAGACCGAAGGAGCCGCCTGTAACGTTCATGTATGCAGGGCCTGACCATGTGCCGTTTGGGTTGCGGAGGAGGACAAGGCCTTCGCCGTACTGACCGCCGAAGACAAGTCCGGCCTTCGTAACTGCCGGGAATATCGCTACGCCCTTGCCTGACTTGATGACATCGCCGAGAGCACTGGTGTCGCTGCCCTGGTCTGTCATATCCTCAATAAGCTCCGTGGCGAGCCTGATGCGTCTCATATGTGCTGTCTCCGCGAACGCGCTGCCAGCTATTGCGAGAACGAGTGCGGCTGAAATGAACATTACTGCAATTTTAGAAAATTTCTTCATGCATATCCCCCGTTTCGTTATTTTGGTGCTTTGCTTACGCATCTTTTATATCACAAAAACACAGATTGGGCGCAGAAACCGCGGAAAAGAATTATAATATTTTCATCAAATCAAAAGGACGTGTATCAAATGGTAAATAAAAAATTCAGGCTCTTCGCGCCATGGCGCAGAGAGTATATCCTTTCAGGTTCAGACGAAAAAAAAGCACAGCAGAAAAACAGCACAGGCTGTATTTTCTGCGACTTTCCAAAGGACAGCAGCGATGAAGAGCATCTCATAGTGCACCGCTCAAAATACTGCTTCGTTATACTCAACGCGTTTCCGTACAACCCGGGACATCTGATGGTTGTGCCTTACCGTCATCTGCACGACTTTGCGGAGCTGACCGCTGACGAGCTCAGCGACCTCATGGGCACGGCACAGACAGCGATAAAGGTCATGACGAAGGTCATGGCGCCGCAGGGATTCAACCTCGGCATGAATATCGGACGCACTGCAGGAGCAGGCATCGACCAGCATCTGCACATGCACATCGTACCGCGCTGGAACGGGGATACGAATTTCATGCCTGTAATCGGCGGCGTGCGCGTCGTATCTGAATCCAACGAGTCGGCATGGAAACGCCTCAGGGACGCATGGCCGAAGGATTAGAAAAGTTTTCTTTCACTGCACCGCGCCATGATGCCGACGCTGAATTCACTGTCAAAAGGTCGCGTTTCATCGGCTCGGTGCGCACGGTGCTCTCAGCTGAAGAAGCCGCAAATAAGATAAAAGATTTCCCGAATATTTATCCCAAAGCAAACCACCACTGCTGGGCGTACCGCGCGGGACTCGGCCAGCCTCTTGAGCACTGTTCCGACGCAGGCGAGCCCGCCGGGACAGCAGGGAGGCCGATACTCGGTGCCTTGAAGCGTCACGGATTTGAGAACACTCTGATCGTCGTCACACGTTACTTCGGCGGCATCAAGCTTGGCGTGCGCGGACTTATAGAAGCCTACGGCGAAGCTGCAGAGATGGCGGCAGACGCCGCTGGCACAGTTGAGATGGAGTTCTGCTCGGCGCTTGAGATATCATGCGGCTATGATTATTCAAAGACTCTAGCGACGACTCTGCATAAACTTGGCTTTTCAGACGAGAGGCAGAAAACTGATTACGGCGAAGATGTGAACATCGGGCTTGAAGTTCCGTTCTCTATGAAAGATGAAATTTCTCCGATACTTAATGAGATGAAGGCCCGCGGTTTTCTGAAAAAATTAGCGTGGGGCAAAGAAAAGCTCGTACGTGAAAAACACTAACAGCGCCGCAGAAGCAGCGCTGTTTTTTCTCTATTTTTTGAGAACATATTAAAACGGCGGAAAAAACTTCCGCCGTTTTTTATTCCTAGTCGTTTGCGCTTGCTATCGCGCCGATCAAAATACCGCCGAACAGCAGCGCTGCCAGAGCACCTGTGCCGTCGTCATGGTGGTATCTGTGTCCGTAGTACGGACCATCATCATACCATCCGCCGCGATAATATCCGCCGTAGGAACGTGGGCGTGGTCCTGGACCCCATCCTGGGCCGCCTAGACCTCTTCTGCCTTCATATCTAGGGCCGCCGTCCCTGTCAGGGCCTCCGCCAGGTCCTCCGGGGCCTCCGCCCATTCTTGGACCGCCGCCTGAGCCGCCTCCGGGTCCGCCTCCAAATCTTGGCGCGCCGCCGCCGAAACGGGCTCCGCCGCCTGGACCACCGCCAGGTCCTCCGGGACCTCCGGGGCCTCCGCCGGGACCTGCGCAGGCTGTGCCTGCAAGCATCAGAACGATAAGCGGGACTGCAATTATCTTACTTGCTGTCTTGATATTCATCATCTGTACCCCCTTTCTACTCATGCACATTCACGTTTATTATTGTCTCTTCTGTCCGTATTTTACATCCCAAAATCGACGCGTTAAAGCGTAACTGCCTTCTGTAAATGACCCAAATTAATTTCTCTTACAACTTTTGTGACTTTAACGAGATGACCACGCTGCCTGCTGCCCTGGTGTTCATGACCTGTTTCCCCAAAAAGTTTTTTAATTCAAGGGGGCGCATCTCTGCGCTCCCGTACAAACTTTAGTTGTGGCTGTCGTAATCGTTGTCGTAGTTATAGTAGCCGTCGTAACTGTTGTTATAGTAATATCTGCTGTTCGAGTTATAGCTGCTGTTACTGGCTGCGTTTGAGATAGCGCTTACAAGGATTCCTCCGAGTATTGCCCCGACTATTCCTGCGCCAAGGTTGCTGCTGTGGTCATCATGCCTCGGGCCTCTGTCCCATCCGCCTGGGCCGCCGTTCGGACCGCCTGAAGGACCATGTCCGCCGCCCATCGGCTGTATCCTTGCCGGACCGCCGTTGCCGCCAGGTCCGCGGCCGCCTGGAGCTCCCGGACCGCCCGGCGTTGCCATTGCGCAGCTTGCTGCAAGCATGACCAGAATCATTGGAACCGCTACGTATCTGCTTATCTTTTTAACTATCTTTGTCATTGAAACCGCCTCCATTTGGCTTTAACTGTCTTTTTTATTTTTGCAGCACTCTGTCTGCTCTGTTTCTATGATGTCAGTATAGGAGGCGTATATGGCAAGTCTGTGATGAAAATGTGGAGATTTTATGGAGATTTCTGACCTGCATTTGACACAAAAAAGCCGCCTGTATACTGAATGCAGGCGGCTTTACAACATTCCTTGCGAAAAGTTACGGACAAACAGGCTACTTTTCTTCCCCTATCTCTTCGTAATAATCACCCATGAGTTTCTTCCAGTCCACCCCGTCGTCGAGAAGGTTCGGACATGTGGTGTCTGGATAGAACCACTTGCGGCCAAGACCCATGATAAGCTGCCACCAGTCGTGCACATCAGGGATGAGCATCTCGCCTTCCGGGCCTATACGGCGCAGTTCGCTGTACAGCAGCGCGACCATCTGGCTCTCGTCCATCGCGGCGGTCGTACGCGCATAAAACTCTATCATATAAAAGTATGATTTTTTGCTGAGCTGGAACATGAGCTCGGTCCATTTCGGCGATATCCTTGTAGTATGCGCAAGGACGACGCGCTTCCTGCTGCCGGCGCTTCTGTGGTTGACTACGAAAAGTATCTTGTCAGGGTCGATGTGATGCAGTTCGTTGAATTTTTTGATGAGCGCCTCTGCCAGCGGTTTCATTCTTTTGTTGCATATCTCGTAATCAAACTCCGCGTCTGACTCCTCGACACCCTTCTGTTTCTGCTCGCTAGGGGCTCTGCCGAGATCTTCTATTCTGCCTGTCTCTTCTGCCATTTTCTTTACCTCCGGTTTCTTGCTTCAGGAAATCAAAAAGCCGGAGGCGTCACCGCTTCCGGCTCGTATATTCAGATGAGCAGAGTTCAGTCTTTCTTAGGAGCCCTGTTCCTCTTTCTTATGAATGTCGGCGTGTCGAACTTGCCTTCCTTCATAAGAGGGATGAGCGGCTCGACATCGAGGAACTCTTCTTTTTCTTTTGTCGGCTCTGGTTTTGCGTTGTCGGTCAGCCAGCTTGGCGCTGTCATCACAGGCGCGGCCTGGATTTCAGGCTCTGCTTCCGTCTCAGTTTCCTCGGCTGCCAGCTCCGGCTCTTCCTGCTTCACAGGACGCTGGAAGACCGGCGCTGCTGGAGCGGTCTGCTGTGCTGGTGTGCGCTTCGTGAACTTCTGTCCGTTTACATCGTCAAAGCCTGTTGCGATGACAACGACCTGTATCTCTCCTGCCATGGCTTCGTCTTCGACGCAGCCCCATACGAATGTAGCGTCGTCTGCAATGACGTTTTCAACGTATGACGCGGCTTCCTGTATTTCAAGTATGCCAAGATCTTTGCCGCATGTGATGTTCATGAGGACTCCGCTTGCGCCGTTCATCGGGCATTCCATAAGCGGGCTCTCCATCGCCATTTTGATGGCTTCCTGTATTCTGTTTTCGCCGCGCGCTCTGCCGACGCCCATGACCGCAAGCCCCGCCTTTTTCATGACGGAACGAAGGTCAGCAAAGTCAACGTTTACAACGCCTGGCTTCGTAATAAGGTCGGTAACGCCGATAACAGCCTGACGAAGGACTTCGTCGGCCATAGCGAAAGAATCGTTGATCTCTGTGTCTTTGTCGCAGATTTCAAGCAGCTTGTCGTTTGGAACGACGATGAGCGCGTCAACACACGAACGCAGCTTCTCGATGCCTTCCTGCGCGAAACTCATGCGGCGTCTGCCTTCGAATGAGAACGGCTTTGTGACGACCGCGACTGTGAGGATGTCCATTTCCTTTGCTGTTTCAGCAATTATAGGAAGCGCGCCTGTGCCTGTGCCGCCGCCAAGGCCCGCTGTAAGGTAGACCATGTCGGAGCCTTTGAGATAGTCGCGTATTTCGCTGATGGATTCTCTTGCCGCCTGAGCGCCGACTTCAGGAAGGGCTCCGGCTCCAAGGCCTTTCGTGGCCTTTTCGCCGAGCACGATCTTGTTCGGGCTCTGGGACATTTCAAGGCATCTCACGTCAGTGTTGACAGCAAGGAGGTCGACTCCTTCGACGCCTTTCGTTATTATGTGGTTGAGCGCGTTGCTGCCGCCGCCGCCGACTGATATTACTTTTATCTTTTCTCTGCGCGCCGGCTCAAGGTCTGCCTGCGCAAATACCATTCTCTGCTCTGATGTCTTGCTTTTACGCCGTTTCTTCTTTACAGGTTCGTCAAAATCGGGAAAATAGAGGTCTGCTGCCGAACTTCCCACGATAGACACCTCTCTTTATAAGTTTTCTTTTTAATGTACAAAATGTGCCATTCGGTATATTATAACATCTCGATTTATTTGTGGTAAATAAAAGACCAAACTTTTTAAAGAAAATGGAGAAAACAGGAGAAAGCAATGGAAGACAAAGAAAAAGAAGAAAAAACAGCAAAAAATGTTTCAGAAACACCGGCTGTCCGTTTTGCCTTTGCTATTTTCCTTGCGTTCCTTGCGCTGCTTGCGTGGCAAGTGACGCGCCCGCTTCTGTCAGCCATCATCTGGGCAGCTATGCTCGCTTACATCGTCTCTCCCGTCTTCCGCTGGATAAACAAGCGTCTTGGCGGCAGCTGGCCCAGCATCAGCGCGACGCTTACGCTCTGCGCCATGTTCATTGTCATAATCATCCCGCTGTCTTTGATATTCATATCTCTTGGCAAAGAAGTTGCCGTCATCGGAGCTAAAGCTGCGGCATTTTTCGCAGACGCCAAAATAGGCAGCGTCCCAGACCCAGCAGCGCTAATTCCTGCATGGATTCCTGCCGCAGCCGCAAAATATATGAAAGAAGCCCTAAGCAACTCTCAGACGATAGCTGAGCTCACAAAAGACATCGCGCAGTGGACGGCCGTCCTGCTCAAAGCGCTCTCAGGCAGGCTCGTCCATGGGCTCGCATCCGTTACTTTCCTTACTGCTATGACATTGATGATTTCCTTTTTCTTTATAAGAGACGGCGAAAGCATCACAGAATACATAAAGAAATCAACGCCGCTGCCAAAAGATGACAAGGCCGCATTCTACTCCCGCACCGACGCCACGCTCAAATCGGTTATTTTCGGCATCCTGCTCACAGTGCTCATCCAGTCTATCCTTGGCGGGTTCGGATGGTGGTTCGTAGGCCTCAACAATCCTGCCTTCTTTGGCATGCTCATGTTCCTAGCCGGCATGCTTCCTGCAGGCACGGCGGTCGTTTGGCTGCCAGGCGCGATATATCTCTTCTGCGTCGGCGACGTCAAAAACGGAGTCATACTGCTTGTCTGGGGCTTTGCCATCGTCAGCACGATAGACAATTTCCTTCGCCCGTTCCTCATCAGCAGCCAGGGCAAGGGAGAGAGTATTTCGACTCTGCTGGTCATCATCGGGATATGCGGCGGCCTTGCCTGCTGGGGATTCCTCGGCATATTCCTTGGCCCGCTCGTCCTCGCTCTTTTCAAGCTTGTCTTTGAGATCTCGCGCAGCAGATGGATGGAACAGCCTGACAAATGATGCCGCCCGTTGATATCAGCACCGTTGCAACAGCTGTGTCGCTTGCCATGGATGCGTTCTCCGTTTCGATATGCATCGGCCTCTGCCACGACGATAAGCTCTCGTGGGGTGAGGCTTTCATATTGGGCGGCACATTCGGCGCGTTCCAGTTCTTCATGCCGCTCATCGGAGCATTTGCAGCGCTGAACCTTGCAGGATTTCTCAACACCTGGACGCCGTGGATATCAGCCGCGCTCATAATCTGGGTCGCCGTCAACATGGCACGAAGCGCCTACAGCGACGATGCGGACAAGGCAGCCGAATGTATGGCGCTTACTTTCAAAAATATCGTGATACTCGCGCTTGCAACATCGCTCGACGCACTCGCAGTCGGGTTCTCCATTGCAGGCACGGGCGGACCGATCTGGATGCTCGCGTTTGACGCAGGCATCGTCACCTGCGCGCTTTCGGTAGTAGGCGCTCTCTCCGGCGACCGCATCGGAAAACGCGTTGGCCAGCGCGCTCAGTATCTTGGCGCCGCCGTACTGCTCATAATCGCGGCAAATATCATAAGAAAAGCGATATTTTAAACACCGTCGTCCCTTCAGCCTGCAGGGCATAAACAGCTTCGTTTTCTGCTGTTATTCCTTTCTGTTGCCTTATGCCTCTTTCGCTGCATACAAAAGGACCTTCACCGCAGCAACAGAGATCTAATAATGGTCTGCCGCTGCTGCTTTCTGACATAGGCGGACATGGCCTTCCTGCTGATGCAGAGCGTTTGTTATGTGAGCAACCAGGCAAACATCTGCGGCATGTGCCTGACTGGTAACATTAGGGCTCCACAGGCGCCTCTCGTTCGCTTCCGCACGCTTCTCCACACGAACATTGTTCTTTCCATTGCAGGCACACTTGCTTGCTTCAGACAAAAGTTCTCTTTTGCTATTATTCAGCTTTCACAGTATCTTTTTGTGCACATAACTCTTCATCTTAGCTAAGCGCCGCACAGGGAAATTATTCTGTCTGACACAGATTTTTCAGCCGCAAGCTCGTTTCGGCGCTGTACCGTAATTTTTGTGCGGCACGCAAAAATCAGTACAGCGCTTTATTTTGAAAGCGGCACACAGATTTTGATGTTGCAGATATTAGTCAGTAAAAGTCTAAACATAAAAACTCTTTTAAAGTGATTTACTGTGCCGTTTTTAGAAATGTTTTTCTGCCATAAAAACAGAACATGACAGCTTTTACGCGCTTTCTGATACAATACGGGCAAAATATGACGGCCTGTTTGGTAAATGCAAAGCAAAAAAGGCTGAAAAACAACAGGAGGAATAAAAATGCCAAAGAACAGCGATTCCCCGATCAAATGTGAGAAGCTAGGCGGATGCGGCGAAGGGACAGGATGGCGCTACGCAGTGCAGCTTCCGGATATGGACGGCGCTTTTACGATGTCGGCGCGCTTAGAGCTTGAGCCTGGCGCTTCTGTAGGCTATCACACGCACGAAACCAACGAAGAGGTCTATACTATCATCTCCGGCAGCGGGATATATAACGATGACGGCACTGAAACGGAAGCAAAATCCGGCGACGTTTTTCTCTGCCGCAAAGGGCACTCTCACAGCCTTAAAAACACCGGAACAGAGCTTCTCATCTTCGGTGCGGCAATAGCAACAAGGGGATAGGCGTTGTACATTTTGCTGTAGAACAGCAGTGTAACTGACAGCCTATGGCAGGATTTTCGCATTCTCATGCTGCCGATCTCAGCGTACCGTTATTTATCGAATTTGCAGCCATAGAGATCTGCCTATTTAGCTAGAAAAAGTTTCAGCCGGCAGCCTTTTTGGATATAGCTCCCGGACTACACATCATCATTTGCTGTATGACAGCTTGCCACAAACGCTCTGTGTTGCCAACAAAGCTTAGATCTGTAAAAATGGCTGTTTCAAAGCAGGTCTCTTTGTTCTCATTAAAGTTGGATGTATCCATAAATGACTTTCGCAATTGACCTCATCGCTTGTCCGGAAAACATTGAAACTCAATAAATATTCAGGCTAAAGCTGATATTGCGGGATTAATGCGACAAAAAGGGGCATATGTGCCCATGTTTGCACCAAAATATCTGCCACAAAACAAGACCGCCGCACATATGCGGCGGTCTTGTTTTGCTGTGTCGGAGAAAATATTGTGCTTTTTTTATCTCTTTTTTCTGTATACGAGAGGAAGGACCGCAAGCAGCGCAAGTGCCCCAAAGCCTGCGTTGCAGCTGTTGGTGCCGCTTCCGGCACTGCTGTTTATACCGCCTGATACCTTGGCGTTGTTGATGCAGTCGCTTGCTATAGTGCCTTCGTTTTTACCGGCAATGCCGCCGACAAGCGTGGACACACCTCCCTTTACAGTACAGGATGACGTTGAAGTGCAGGTCTTGATGTTTCCGCTGCCTGCGTTTTTGCCTATGATGCCGCCTACAGCCCAGGCAGAGCCTTCGCTGGTATTTCCTGCTATGCTTCCGGACGATGTGCAGCCGGAGACTGTGCTGAAGTTATTTCCAACGATGCCGCCGCCTATCCCGTCGCTCCCGCATGTGATCATGCCAGAGAATGTGCAGTTCTTGATCGTGCTGCTGTCTCCGCCGGTAGTGCCGCTTACGCCGGTCATGCCGCCTGCGGTTGTGGTGCCTGTGCAGATTATAGTTATATCTGTCGTGCAGTTCTCAATAGTACCGAGGTTTTCGCCGGCAATCGCCCCTGCGTACAAGGGGCCGGAGCTCTCAGACGGCGACAGCGTGATGCTGCCTTTTACGGTAAGATTTTTGATGACTGCATTTCCAGTTATCGCTTTAAACAGCCCCGCGCTTTTCGATGCATTCGTATCATTGATGTAAAGGCCTGATATAGTCTTTCCGCCGCCGTCAAACGTTCTTGAAAAATTGTATCCAATATTTTAGTTTCCGATCGGTGTCCAGAGGTCAGAGCTTCCCCCCAGGGCAATATCTGCTGTGAGCTTAAAATGTGCGCCTGAATACGGCTTATCGTTGCTGACGTCAGCCGCAAGCTGTTTCAGATCAGCTGCAGACGCTATCAGATATGGGTCTGCCGCTGTGCCTGAGCCGCTGAACGCTCGTGCCTGTGTCATTTCCCCCAGCACAAGGACTGTGAGAATAAGGAAAAACGTAAGCAGCTTGAATGACCGGTGTGATTCGCGTTGTGTCGTCATAAAAAACTCTCCCCCCGTTATTTGTGTTAATGTTTTTGTCTGATTTGGTTTTATCCTAGCTTGATATTAACATGCCGTTTATGTAAATGTCATCCGCCGTTTTCTACTGTTTTATTTTTATCAGATCTGCGGTTAAAACAGCCTGTCGTCGGCACTTTCGAACATCTTTATATTTTGCCTTTTAACTTTTTTTACCGACAAATCTATTTTTTGCTGTAAAGATCTTCGCCTTTGTTGTAGTGTTTTTCATGTGTATCTATCCTCAAAGACAAAAGGCGCTTCTTCCAAGCCCATATGCGCTGCTTAATTGCGGAAGATCAGCTGCAGAGCTGATTCATGTTCTGTCTGCAATTAATTTAAACATCTTTTTAGGTCTTTAGTTCTTCGGTTCTTTGCGGTGCAACGACAATCGTTTTCCACAACAGGTTCACATAATTTCACACAAACTTGTCCACCTTTTGTGGATATTTTTGTGACCAAGTCTGTTTTCTCTGTCTATTTTGGAGTGTTTTCGACAGTTTAGTGGGTGAAAATGGTGGACAAAAATAAAAATACCCTTTCATTTTATAACAGCGTGTGGATAAAGTTCGATTTGTAAAAAATTCTTACATAAATGCTTTTTCATAAGCGGTTTGTCCGCCACGAAGACTCATGCCAAACGCCGCGCCGTCTGCTGTTTCAACCGCGCAGGTTGTTCAGGCGGCGTTCAAATAGATATGAAGGCGTTGTGCGTTAAAACCCATCATGCCGAGGGCTGAATGCCGCTGCCTTGTTTTAAACCTGTTGATAGAAACAATATTGTTGTGATTGTAAGGAAAAAGATAAATGCTTGGGCTAATATTGTTGCCTCGGTCTGTTAAGAACAGTGGACGGGTGTTAAACTGCGTTTCCTATAACTCAGCAAGACAACAAGAAATTTATCAAAAGACAAAGAATCATTGCTTTATAGTAGGGGCCCATATCCTACTGCCGATTCCAACAACGGTGCAGACAGTATAGATAGCAGCAGTGATAACGTTGGAACTGCATCCATCAAGGCCTGATCTGCAAAAGCCAATGATTCTTTAACGGAGATATACCACATTTTTCCTATAACGGCAAGAATATGACCTGTGATCTTGTCCGCTTAACTTCTAAAAGGCTGAATAAAGCGGCATTGCCGTTATAAACCGACTATATGCATACTGGCATTGTGCAATGTGACTGGCAATGAACGCTTTGTATTGCAGTATGATATTTAATTCATAAATACTGCACACAAGGGCTATGGCTGATTTTGTGGAGCCAAGCTGACATGTCAATAAAATGTTTCGGACTTTTCATTTCAAAGACCGCTGAAAAGGCACAGGCGGTCCGGCTTTCAAATTAACACAAACAAAAAACGAAAGCTTCCATTTTCAAGCGGCAAAAGTCAACAAAAAGGATGCCTTTCGGCATCCTTTTTGTTATATTATAAGTTATTCAGCTGCTGTATTACGCTACAGCTATATCCTTCGATGACTCCCAGAGTCCGTGGAGGTTGCAGTAGCTCTGTGCGATTATCGTGCCGGGCTTGTCGAGCGTGACCTGCAGGCAGCAAGTCGGATCTGTTGCCGCCGGTCCCTTTGCTGCAGGATCCATTGCCGCACTGTGTGCTGTAAAATCAAATTTTGCAAGTTCTATTGCAAATTTAGAGTCGGCAGGCTTAAAGAAAAACTGTATCCACGCGATATGGTGCTCCATCTTGTTGGGGTGCGGGATCTCTTTTCCCACGCAGGCTTTGATGAAGAACGGCTCTCCTGCCTTTACTGTGTCCGGCGCGTCGATGAACGGAACGTGTTTCTCGCTCTTAAAATCTGCGCTCTGTACGAGTTCTCCTATTTTCATTGAAAATCCTCTCCTTTATATTTGTGTCGTTTGAAATTAAAATTCTTTCAAATATTATATTCTTCCGCTTCGTAAATAGCATCAGTGTTTTTGCCGTCTCAGCGTTTTTCGCGCGAATGCCACTTTTCCGTGATGACTTTGATGCGCGCGATAGACTGCGAAAGCTCTGTGTCGCCTGTTTCGCTTTCTATAGCCTTTGTCTGCTTTTCAACGGCATCTTCAGATATGACGATAGGTGCGCGTCTTTTGTAAGCTGGCAGCGGAGGTTTTGCGCTCGAAAGCCTTGTAACTTTGCCGACAGCTATTTCTATGTCTGCGACGTGTGTTCCGAGAAATTTTTCCGTGCTCTTGATGAGCGTGTTCTTCCTGAATTTGACTGCGCGCACAAGGCTCGCGCTCGCGACGTTTATTTTAAGCCTGAGCCCGTCATCAGCGAATTCGCAGCCAGCAAGCGAGCTGTTGGAGCCGACTGCTTCGCCAACCACATTTGACCACGCCATCTCCAGCTGCGACAGTTTATCACAGAGACCTATCGCTCCGTTTATGCTGTCAGAAAATACGCTGCCTGCGCTTTTAGGCTCCATCCTTGTTTTCCTTCGCGTGCCTGTGCCGGCTTTCTATCGCTACCCAGAGAAGCTGTATGTCTGCAGGCGGTACGCCCGATATTCTTGACGCCTGCCCCAGAGTGTGAGGCGCTGTTTTTATCAGCTTCTGACGGCCTTCAGCCGAAAGGCTGCCGACAGCAGCGTAATCGAAATCCTGAGGGATCCTGAGTTTCTCCATGTGCTGGAACTTTTCGACCTGGTGCATCTGCCTTTCGATATAGCCTTTGTATTTGCATTCAATGGCTATCCTTTCGCCAAGTTCTCTGTCTATTACGCTCGAAGTTAGCTCTGCCACTGCGTCCCAGCTCACTTCAGGCCTGCGCAGAAGGTCGAACGCCGTCACGTTTTCTGCTATCGGAGCGGCATTATATTTGTGGAGTAAGTCGTTGACTTTATCTGACGTTTGTATCCTGAAATTGCTTATGCGTATCGTTTCCTCATCCATTTCGCGCCAGCGGCGGTTCAGAATGCTCCATTTTTCATCAGAGAGCAGCCCCAGCGAATGTCCTGCAGGAGCAAGCCTTTTGTCCGCGTTGTCGTGGCGAAGCAGAAGCCTGTACTCGCAGCGGCTCGTGAGCATGCGGTACGGCTCTTCCGTGCCCTTAGTGACAAGGTCGTCGATAAGTACCCCGACGTATGCCTGGTCTCGGCCGAGTATCAGAGGCTCTTCCCCGCGTATCGACAGCACGGCGTTTGCGCCAGCAATAAGGCCCTGTATGCCGGCCTCTTCGTAGCCAGACGTTCCGTTGATCTGCCCGGCGAGGAACAGTCCTTTTATCGCTTTCGTTTCCAGCCAGGGTTGTGTCTGCGTCGGAGGCACGAAGTCATATTCTATAGCGTAGCCAGGCTTCAGAATGTGCGCGTGCTCGCAGCCTTTTATCGTACGCACCGACTCAAACTGAGCCTCCAGGCACATCGACGTCGAGAAGTTCTGCATGTAGACTTCCATGCTCTCAGGCGTTATCGGCTCAAGGAATATAGGATGAGAGTCTTTTTCCGGGAACCTAATTATTTTATCGTCGATTGATGGGCAATAGCGCGGGCCTTTTTTTTCGCCTAGCGTGCCCTGGACAAGCGGAGATTGGCTGAAATACTTCCTGACTGTGTCATGAGTCTCCTTATTTGTGCGTGTGATGCCGCAGAACATTCCGTTGTATACTTTTTTTTCGCTGAAATACGAAAAACTTTCAGGTTCGCGCAGGCTCTCCTGCCGTTCGAGCGAATCCCAGTCTATCGTGTCAAGCTTCAGCCTTGGCGTCGTATCTGTGCGAAGCCGTCCTACTTCTAGACCGGAAGCTTTAAGGCTACGCGAAAGGTCCGTGCCTGCGACCTGTCCGAGAGGGCCGGATTTATGGCACGTAAGGCCTATGTGTATCTTTGAACCCAGATATGTGCCTGTAGTAAGAATGACGGCTTTAGCGCGGAAAGTCTGTCTCGTCTTTATTTTAACGCCTGTTACGTGTCCGTTTTCTATAGCTACATCCGTTACCTGAGCCTGGTGGACCTCAAGGTTCGGGCATCTCATCAGAGCCAGCCTGTAATAATCGCTGTATTTCCTGGGGTCGCACTGCGCGCGCAGCGTCCTCACCGCAGGCCCTTTGGATGTGTTGAGCCAGCGCAGATGGCGCGTCGCGTAGTCGGTTGCAGCTGCCATCTCTCCGCCCAAAGCGTCGATCTCGCGTGCAATGTGTCCCTTCGCAGGTCCTCCAATGGATGGATTGCAGGGCATCATTGCTGTGTTTTCAAGGTTGAGATTTAACATCAAAACATGCATTCCCATGCGGGCCGATGCCATAGCAGCTTCACAGCCGGCGTGTCCGCCGCCTACAACAATGATGTCAAATTCGTCATTAATTTTCATCTGTTTTCTCCACTATCCCGTTATTTACTGAATATACCGCACCGCTAAAAGTCTCGGAAAAGGGCTCTGCCGTAGCGGCAAAGACCTGAGCCTTCCTGTCAGCCAAAGCCCCAAAGAGAAGTTTTCTGCCGTCGGAATCAAGTTCTGCTGTTACCTCGTCCAGCAGCAGCACCGGAACTTTGCCTAATTTTCTCAGCACGCCGTCTGACGCTGCAAGCATAAGCCCTATCGCTGCGCGTCTGCGGTATCCGCGGCTCAGAGCATCAGAGGCATTTCTGTCTCCGCAGTTTATTACCATATCATCTCTGTGCGGACCAACAAACGGCACCTTCACAGCAATTTCTCTCTCTCTGTACGCAGCCAGCCCGTTTCTGAAATCGTCTTCTTCGCCGTCATCATACCCGCCGCCGCCGCGCTTGAGCGAGAGTGATATTTCATCAGGAACAAGCGTTTTAAGATCGTTCAGGCAGGAAGAGAGCAGTGTTACGGCTTCTTTTCTCATCTTCCATATCCACGCGGCAAGCGGAAGAAGGGCTCTGTCAACGACATCTGTGCGTTCTCCACGGCGCAGCATAATAGTCTTCTGCCTGATACCACGTCTGTAGTCATGAAGCCTCATAGCATAAGGCGGCATAAGCAGCGCAAGAAGCATATCGAGCAGCCTTCGCCTGTAAGATGCAGACCCCTCGAGGAGAGCAATGTCGTTTGGAAGAAATGTCAGCACAGGATTTTTCCAGCGCAGTTCTGTAGCGCTCATAGTCTTGTCTTGCACCCTTATCGCGTAGCGTTCCGCTATGCGGACCTGAATTATTTCGCCAAGGTCGCCCTCAAGCTGACCAGTAAGCTGAACTACGGTAGAACCGCTGTTCCATGTCGGCAGAGATTTTGTCTTTGTGCCGCGTTCTAGCGGACCCCAGCCTGATATTATATTTATTCCTTCAAGTATATTGGTCTTTCCTGAACCATTTGGTCCGGTGAGCAGATTAAGCCCTCCGGACCAATGAATTTCGTGCGGTTCTATATTTCTGAAGTTGTTGAACTTGACCCTTTTGAAGCCCATTTTATTCCGTCGGCTGTGCGCCTCCGCTTTCTTTAAGCTCTTCAGCTGAAAGATTTATAGGCGCTATGAGACAGATAAAACTGTCATCTCCAACACGTTTTACAGCCATATGTCCCTGTATACCGTTGAATGACAAGCTTACTTCGGGCTCACGCAGAACCTTGAGAGCCTCCATAAAAAACTTGGAGTTTATAGCTATCTTGAGTTCATCGCCTGTAACGTTGGCGGTTATTTCTTCTTTTGCCTGACCGAAATCTGGAGCTTTACCGCGCATTATCAGACTGTTGCCTTCCGCTATGTCGAGAACAACCATTCTGTTGTAATCACGTACTATGACATCGACACGTTCAAGCGCTGCTATCAAATTAGATCTGTCAACTATTATGTTTGTCGTTCTGCTTTTTGGAAGTATTTTCTCATATGCTGGGAAGTGTGATTCCACACGCCTGACGCTGAATTCTATGCCTTTAGCACAGAAATAGAATTGTGCTCCGTCATATAGTATCTCTATTTCCGACTCTGGATCTATCGATGAAAGAATTCTCTGGACCTCTTTTATGCCCTTCATAGGCAGCAGGAAGTTTTCACTGCTCTGAAGTTCTGACGTTACAACAGTGCTTGAGAGAGCAAGCCTTCTTGTATCTGTAGAGACTATGCTCAGTACGCCCTTATTTATATGGAGATCCGCCGATGACAGATAAAGCGGAAATTCTTCTCCGGACGAAGCTGCCAATGTCCCCTCTTCTATTACCTTAGCGAGATCTTTTACTGTTACAGCACAGAATTTTTTTGCGCCTTTTGCAGACGGAAGGGCAGGAAACTCCCTGACAGGATACGTGCTGAAATTATATCTGCTCTTTCCGGCTTTCAGCACTACTTTGCCTTCAGTAACAGTAAGAGTAAATTCTTCCCCAGGCGCTTTTTTGAACAGATCGCTGACCATCTTTATCGGAAATACTGCTTCACCAGGTTCATCAACTTTTATTCCAGCCGCAGTGCAGATGATCGAAGTCCTGACATCTGTTGCTTGAAGCGTGACCTCTTCAGGAGAAGCTTTAACAAGAACAGACGAAAGAATATTCATTGCGCTGGAAGCTGATGAACTTCTCTCTGCGAGGCTCCAGCTTTGGATGAATTGTTTTTTGTTTATTGTCAGTTTCATTGTTAGCCCTCCTGCTTTTAACTATATTTTTAAATAAAAAAATCGTCGTAGTCGTAATAGGGTGCGTGGATATGTGGAAAATATAAAAATAGCCTGTTTCTGTCTCTATTTTATTATGTGGATTATTTTATACGGAAACTCAAAAGATATCCACAGTTTTCACAAAAAATTCGGAGCAAATTTGAGTAATTAACTTTTCAACAAAGTTATCACCATAATATTGCTGAAAATCACAGTTTACCGACGATATTATCCACATACATTTTTACGCGGGAGTCGGATTTGATGAGATCTTCTATCTTTCTGCACGCATGTATTACCGTAGTGTGGTCTTTCTTATTGAAGCAGTATCCAATCTGCTGAAGGCTCTCTTCCGTTTTGTTGCGCGCGACATACATAGCAATCTGACGTGCCTGGGCAAGCTCGGCTGTTCTTTTCTGTGAAAGCAGGTCTTCCATTGAAACTCCGAAAGTTTCAGCTGTAAGCTGCTGTATGAGGCCGACGCTGATCGGTCCGTGCGAATTGTCATGAAGCAGGTCTTTGAGCCAGCCTGTGACGTTTTCCATCGTCATTGGCTCGTTGTTGAATTCTGAGCAGGCTACAACACGGTTTAAAGTTCCCTCAAGTTCACGGATGTTGCTGGGAATATTCTGTGCAATAAAGAGGATTATATCTTCAGGAATGTTGTATTTTTTCATCTCAGCTTTTTTCTGAAGTATAGCGATACGCGTCTCAAGGTCTGGCGGCTGGATATCAGTCACAAGGCCCCATTCAAAACGCGAAACGAGCCTGTCTTCGACGCCAGTGTCTTTGGGTGGACGGTCCGAGCTGATGATGACCTGTTTTTTTGCGTTGTGAAGAGCGTTGAAAGTATGGAAGAACTCTTCCTGAGTCTGTTCCTTGTCTCCTATGAACTGTATGTCGTCCACCATTAGCACGTCAAGCTCACGGTAGCGCGAACGGAATTGGCTGTTGGTGTTTGTGCGTATTGCGTTGATCAGGTCGTTCGTAAAATTTTCCGCGCTGACATAAAGGACTTTCATCTCAGGACTCTTCTCTTCGATGTAATGTCCTATTGCGTGCATAAGGTGTGTCTTGCCGAGTCCTACTTTTCCCCAGATGAAAAGAGGGTTGTATGCCACGCCAGGAGCTTCTGCAACAGCAAGGCACGCTGCATGAGGCAGCCTGTTTGATTTTCCGACAACAAAAGAAGAAAAAACGTAGTTGGGGTTGAGCCCGTTATTGCGCGCGGGCCTTACAGAGAGCACAGCCGGAGACGCTGCGCGTTCAGGCGCATTCTCATCACTCTTGTCGTCTTTACTGACAATGATGTTTATATCTGTGCCGAAGCCGGTTTCTGCGAAAAGGTCTTTCATCTTCGGAAGAAAGCGTGACTTTATCTGTTCCATCGCGAAAGGCGTCGGAACATCGAGAACCAGCAATCCATTTTCCAGAGAGACTGGAAGGCAGGTGTCAAGGTATGTCCTGACGGCATTGTCATCATCAGAGATCTTATCGACACAATATGCTTTGAATTCATTCCACGTGATATCAATCTCGTTTGGCATACGTTCCGCTCCAGCCCGAATCAAAAAAATTACAGCCGATGTTAGCTGCTGAATTATTGTATCACGAAAGGAAATTTAAGACCTCTTATTTATTGTTTTCACAAAATCCACAATTATTATCCACTTTTCCACAAATAGGAATGCCCAAAGTTGTTTTTATGCTTTGTGACTGAAAAATCGACCATGAAACTTTTTTCTGAGGCAGGTTCAATAAAAGATAAAAACCATAAAAACACTGTAATAGACACGTTTGTTAGATGTTGAAAAAAAAGGGCATTCCTGTGAATAAGATGTTGTTTTTGGTAAACATTTTGCTTTTTTTGCGACATAAAAAGCGAAACAAGTCCGAATTTTTTGGCTGAAAAAACCGCTGTTCAACGGTGGATAGACAGAAAGTGAAAGAAGTTATGAACAGAAAGTGGATAAAAATTGTGTGTAATTGGAATTAATTCGCAAAAAATCAAAAAATACAAATGATTAAAACATTGGCAATGTTTGTCGGGTTTTAAACAATATAAATAAAATATATATTAAATAAAAATTAATGTTTATTATTTTACTAAAATAGTCTGGAAATTATGTCTTGATTTTTTTGGTCCGTACCAATATAATGTCTATATTGTCGCTTTTTGTAATATATTTGTTTAATAATATTTATTAAATGATATTTAGTTAAAAATTTACATAAGCTGTCAGCTGTAATTTCTCAAAAATAATACAAGACGGTGAATGATATGGGCGAAGGAAGCATCAACAGGGGAACAAAAATTTATGAAGAAGTGCTTGGCCACCTCAAAGAGATGATCTCTTCGGGAGAGATCCGTCCTGGCGATGCACTGCCTTCTGAACGCAAACTCGTCATGCGTTTCGGGGTCAGCCGCAGCTCTCTGCGCGAAGCACTGCGCGTTATGGAACTGCTTGGATTCATAGAATCCGTTCCAGGCAAAGGCCGTTTTGTGCGCGAGCCGCAGAGCGGCGAAAACGGCACAGTGAGGCTTGAGGATTCTACTATGGCTGAACTGATGTCGGCACGGCGACTTATTGATCCAATCATTGCTGCGGAGAGCGCAGCCCATGCGACAGATACTGACAGGAAGACTATGGAGCGCGTGATAAGGAATACGGAACTTCATCTTGATGACATGAATTCGCGTGCAAAGGCCGACTATGATTTTCACCTCGCTCTTGCTGAGGCGTCTCACAATTTTGTTTTTGTAAACATAACAAAGATGGATTTTGACCTTTTGATGGCAACGCACAAAAAAATATATGATGCGGTCGAAGACAGAAACGCATTTCTGACAGAGCACCGCGCGATATACAGCGCGGTCTGTGCAGGAGATACCGAAGTTGCTAGAGCTGCTGCGATGCGTCATATCGACAGAGTATATTCCGTGATACTCGCGGGCACAGAGGCGAAGCGAAAGCGCACCGCCGCAGAAGCGGCCGAAACTGAACAGGCAAAACAGGCAATCTGATTTTTTGATATGAAGAAAAAATTAAAAACGGAGGAACATATAAATGAACGAAACGGCACAAAGGATCACGGAACTTCTTCCCGAGCTTAGCTGGATAGACGACAGCGCGCTTCGCGGCAACGTCATTGCGGCATATGAAGACGCTCTCGCCACAGGCGGATGGACGCCAGACGATATGAGCACTATCCCTTTTACGCTACTCATACCCGACTGCCCGTTCTCGTACCTTGACCACGTGCGCGGGGTTACGCGCATGGCGAAGGACGCGATGGATGAATTCAATTCGATATATGCTGCGAAAGACGCAAGGTTTACGATGAACAGCGACATCTTGGTTGCAGGCGCACTGCTCCACGACGTAGGCAAGCTCGTAGAATACGAGCGCGATGCGCAGGGCCGCACAGTAAAATCGGAGCTCGGCAAAAATCTTCGTCATCCATTCTCCGGCGCGCACCTTGCAGTGAAACACGGATGCCCTTATGAAGTCGCGCATATCATTGCCAACCACGCTCACGAAGGCGATGGAACACTACGCAGCCCCGAGGGCGTGCTAGTTAATAAGGCCGACTTTATGAATTTTGAAGGCATCAAGTCGTTTCTGGGAATGAAATAGAAGGGGTGTATGAGATGGGAAAAACTGCTATCGTAAAAATGATGGAACGCGCATCAGGCCATCCGGTCAGCGTCGGTGACAGAGTCTGGTGCAATATCGACTGGGCGACGGCCCGCGACTTCGGCGGCGCTAACTGTGTGCTCGAATTCGAAAAAGAGATGGGCAAGGACGCTAAAGTGTGGAATCCTGACAGGATCGCCTACACGTTCGATTTGCAGGCGCCTTCGCACGATGAAGCCGTATCTAATAATCAGAAGATAATCCGCGAGTTTGCAAAGCGTCAGGGAATAACGCACCTGTTCGACATCAACCACGGCATCGGCCAGCATGTCATGCTCGAAGCCGGAATGATGAAGCCCGGCGATGTTGTCCTGGGCACGGACAGCCACATGAATCTGCTCGGCGGCGTCGGTGTGTTTGCGACAGGCGTCGGCAACTCGGACATCGCCGCGGCATACATCAACGGCACGACATGGTTCCGTGTTCCGGAGACGATGAAGATAGAAGTTACAGGAAGATTTGCACGCGGAGTCTGCATGCGCGACCTGCTGACACACATAGTCGGTGACCTTGGAGCCGGCGGTATGGATTATCTCGCAGTCGAGTTCACAGGCGAAACTATAGAAAATTCTTCACTTGCCGACCGCATCACGCTCTGCTCTATGGTGACAGAGATGAGCGGCAAGCTGCCGATAATCATGCCGAACGGACCGGTCCTGGACTGGCTCGTAGAACGCGCCGGCCCTGAAGTTATTGATCGCGTGAGTGAGCTTTCGGCAGACCCGGACGCACAGTACATTACTGTTAAACATTACGATGTAACGGACCTTGAACCTCTTGCATCGTGCCCTGACGCTCCGGACAACGTCAGACCCGTAAGAGAAATTGCCGGCACACACGTTGACCAGGTGCATATAGGCTCTTGTTCCAACGGCCGTTTTGAAGACATACAGGCAGCCTACGAAGTGCTCATGGCAGGCGGCGGAAAAGTAAGCCCGAACCTTCGCGCGATAATCACGCCGTGCACGACGGAAGTAATGCGCCAGTGCGCACGCGCAGGCATGATAGAAAAGTTCCTGGATGCCGGCATAGTATTCACGAATCCGACCTGTGCCCTCTGCACGGCGAAACATAACGGTGCCCTGGCAAACGGCGAGGTAGGCGTCTCGACGACGAACCGCAACTTTATCGGCAAGGTCGGCAAAGGCAGCCATACATATCTTATGAGCCCGATGTCAGCGATGGCAACGGCAGTCCGCGGCGTTGTCACAGATCCGCGCGACATCCTTGGTTAAGGAGGAGTAGCTATGAGTGAGATCACGAAAGGACGCGCATGGGTGTTCAGCGACGATGTCGACACGGACCTCATATACCACAACAAATATCTCGCGGAGACAGACCCTCAGAAGATGCCGCAGTTTGCGTTCGAGTACTACCCCGGCAAAGAAAAATTTGCTAAAGAGGTGCGCCCCGGCGACTTTGTCGTAGCAGGCAAAAATTTCGGCTGTGGCTCGAGCCGCGAACACGCTGTCTATTGTCTTAAATTTGCCGGTATCCCAGCGATACTCGCAGAGACATGCTCGCGCATCTATTACAGAAACGCGATAAACAACGGATATCCTGTCCTCTTTATAAAAGGCCTGTCAGAAGCGATAAAGAATGGACAGATAGAAGACGGCGATGAGCTTGAAGTCGAACTCGCGACTGGAACGGTCAGGGATGTCACGAGCGGAGCCGAGTTCCATGGCGATGCAGTGAGCGACCTTGAAAACGACATCATGAAAGCCGGCGGCCTCATGCAGTACGTTAAGGCGCACACGGCGAAATAAGGAGCGGAGACGATGGGACAAACATTTGCTGAAAAAGCTCTCGGACGTGCGGCAGGACACGAAGTCCGCGCAAACGAAGTCGTGACAGTGCAGCCTGACTGGTGCATGAGCCACGACAACGCAGCTCCGATTGCACGCACGTTCAAAAAAATAGGAGTCAAAAACGTCTGGGATCCGTCGCGCCTGGTCTTCATACTAGACCATGCAGTTCCCGCGCCTTCAAGCGACCATGCTGTGAACCACAAGGAAGCTCTTGAGTTCGCGCGCGAACAGGGCATTGAGCATTTCTACGGCATAACGAGCGACGGCGGCGTATGCCATCAGAAGATGTGCGAGGAAGGCTTTGCGCTTCCCGGACTCGTGATGATCGGCAGCGACAGCCACACCTGCACATACGGCGCGTACGGCGCGTTCTCGACAGGCATCGGACGCTCCGAGATGGCGGCTGCATGGGCAACAGGAAAGATATGGTTCAAAGTCCCCGAAAGCATAAAGGTAACACTCACAGGAAAATTCAAGCCCGGCGTCTCTGCTAAGGATTTTATCCTTACGTTCATCGGTGATATCAAAGCCGACGGTGCCGACTACATGAGCATCGAGTTCCACGGACAGGGCATCAGCGACATGAGCATCGCCGAGCGCATGACGCTCTGTAATATGGCTATAGAATGCGGCGCGAAAAACGCTGTCTGCCCGCCTGACGAAAAAGTCATGGCCGCGATAAAAGATAACGCGAAGTGCGACAGATGGGAAGCGCTCTGGGCCGATGACGACGCGGTCTATGCAGCGGAATACAATTACGACCTCGGCGAGCTTGTTCCGGCAATAGCGAAACCTCACAAAGTCGACAACTACGCGCCGATAGACGAAGTCAAAGGCACGAAGATCGACGAAGCGTTCCTCGGCAGCTGCACGAATGGACGCATCGAGGACTACCGCCTCGCAGCTCAGATACTGAAAGGGCACAAAGTTGCTGTGCGCACGATAGTGATACCGGCATCGTGGAACGTTTACCGCCAGCTCATGCGCGAAGGTCTGCTCGACGTGCTGCTCGACTCTGGCTGCGTGATATGCAACCCGGGCTGCGGCCCCTGCATGGGAAACCACGAAGGCATCCTGGCTCCCGGCGAAGCTGCAATAAGCACGGCGAACCGCAACTTCAAAGGCCGCATGGGCGACAAGGAGAGCTTTATCTATCTTGCAAGCCCTATGACTGTCGCGGCATCGGCTCTTGCCGGCGAAATATCTGACCCACGGGAGGCGTTTTAAGATGGCGATAAAAGGCAAAGTCTGGAAATACGGAGACGACGTCAACACCGACGTCATCTTCCCCGGCAAATATACATACACTATAAAAGAACGCGCAGACATGGCGAAGGTCGCATGCGAAGACCTCGACCCAGAGTTCAATAAGAACGCGCAGCCCGGAGAAATAATCGTAGGCGGCAAGAACTGGGGCTGCGGCTCAAGCCGCGAGCAGGCCGTCACATGTCTCAAGGAGCGCGGCATTGCCGCTATCATCGCGAAGAGCTTCGCGCGCATCTATTACCGTAACTGCCTCAACGAAGGCCTTCCGATAATAGTCTGCCCTGATGCCGTTGGTGCGATAAACGCAGGCGAAGATGCCGAGATAGATTTTGATGCAGGCACGATTACGACAGCGCGCGGCGAAAAATTCTCGTTCCCTCCGTATCCTGAATTCGTACAGGGGCTCATACGCGACGGAGGGCTGATACCGCACGTCAAAAAAGAGCTCGGACTGTCTTAACATCAGGAAGATCAAACAAGCATATTTTAAAAATATTTTTACATGTCAATAAAAATTTTTTGAGGAGGAAAATAAATTGGATAACGCACTCAGGATAAAAGAGACAAAAGACCGTTACAGAGTAACTTACATGGCCGGAGATGATTCCGGATTCGACATGATGGAAGGAGCGCTGCTCGTTCTCGAGTCGCTGGACCTGCCTATCGATTTCGTTCGCGCCGACCTCGGCTGGTGCATGTGGGAAAAGTCGAACCAGAAATACGGCGAGGGAGACCAGCGCTGCAACACAGTCCCGCCGGAGACTCTCGAAAGCATCAGAAACACAGACGCAACGCTCATGGCGTCGATAACGTCAAAATCCGGTGTCAAGGGATTCCGCTCAGCGATACTCCAGCTGCGCCAGATCTTTGACCTCTACATCAACATCCGTCCGTCGAAGAAGCTTCCGGGCATCGGAACTCCGCTTGTCGGCGACCCCGACATCGACATAGTAATGTTCCGAGAGAACACCGAAGACCTCTACTCTGCAGTAGAATTCCATCCGCTGCCGGAAAATATGTTTGACCTGCATAAAGGGATGGACCGCTTCCGCGGACGCGACGTAGCCGTGTCTTGGAGGGTCTTCTCGCATGACGGCTGCGAGCGCATAATCCGCGCCGCGTTTGAATACGCGAAAGCAACGGGACGCAAGACGGTACACTGCGGGAACAAGGCGAACGTCATCCGCGAAACAGACGGGATGTTCAAAAGAGTGTTCCTCGAAGTCGCGAAAGAGTACGAACAGTACGGCATAGAGGCAGTCGAGCAGAACGCCGATGCGATAGCGATGTGGCTCATCAAAAATCCTCAGGACTACAGCGTCGTAGTAGAGAGCAACGTCTTCGGCGACATCCTTTCAGATGAAGCCTCGCAGCTCACAGGCGGTCTTGGTTTCTCGCCGAGCGGCAACATTGGAGCCAACGCGGCTATTTTCGAACCGAGCAGCGGCTCAGTTCCGAAGTACGCGCACAAATACCGCGTCAACCCCTGTGGCATGATTCTCACATCAAAGATGATGCTCGAGTATCTCGGCCTTAATGAACCGGCGGCAAGAATAGAAAAAGCCATAGGCGAAGTTCTCACTGAAAGCAAACCTGGAACGCTCACGTACGACATTCTGCGAGACTTCCGCGGCGACCCTAACTGGGAAGCCAACGCTGCAAGCACGATAGACATGGCAGCCGCGATAGCAGGCAAGCTCAATCCTTCGTTCACGGGCGAAACGCTTGAGGCCGCGAAGGCAAAAGTCCATCAGATGTGCGCGTGGGATGCGGCGTCTCTTATCGGCTTTGACGAATAGGCGCAGACCATGAGCAGAACGGCACAGGCAGGCACACTTGAATCGATGGACTGCCTTGTAACCGTGACGGAAGCGAATGCCGGCAGCGGCATTTCGCTTGGCATCACGGGCAGCAGTGCGGCGCGGTTCAAAACGGCTATGGAGAAAAAAGTTCACGAAGTCCTAGCGGCAATGGGCGTGAAGGACATAGACATAGCGATACAGGACAACGGCGCGCTCGACATCGTGCTAGGCGCGCGGGTCGAGACAGCTGTCAAAAGACTGGAGCGTGAAGAATAATGCGGCGCACGATGCTGTACCTCCCTGGCAATAACCCGAACATGCTTACGCGAGGCTATCTCTTCGGCTCTGACGGGATAATACTCGACCTTGAGGATGCCGTGCCGATGCGCGAAAAAGACGCAGCCCGCATTCTCGTGAGCAAATACCTCGACCTCGGCGAGTTCGGCAGCTGCGAAGTCACCGTGCGCATCAACGGCGTCGACACTGAATACTGGAAAGAAGACCTAGCGGCAGTTCTGCCGTATAAGAGCTTGTCCGGCATCAGGGCTCCGAAGGTAGACACGCCAGAGACGGTGAAAATTCTCGACGAAGAGATGTCGGCTATAGAAGAAAAAAACAATATCCCTGTCGGACACACGCAGATATTCTGCCTGCTTGAAACAGCGAATGGAATATGGAACGCATACGACATCGCGGCAGCTTCAAAGCGCGTGACGGCAATAATACCGGGCGGCGAAGACCTTACGGCAGATCTCAAGACGAGCCGTTCATACGAAGGCACGGAGCTCGAATGGTCGCGCCGCATGATAGTTATCGCGGCTCGCGCGGCAGGCGTTGACCCTCTCGACACGGTCTTCCCGCGCATCACAGACGACGAAGGCCTGCGCCGCGAGACAGAATTCATCAAACAGCTCGGCTTTGCGGGCAAGAGCATCATCCACCCGAATCAAATACCGGTCATCAACGCGGTATTCACACCGACCGAGCAGGAAATAGAAAAGGCTCTCAAGATAATGCGCGCTGCGAAAGAATCTGCCGCACGCGGTCAGGGCGCTGTATCGGTGGACGGCCGCATGGTGGACGCTCCGGTCGTAAAACGCGCCGAATACGTGCTGCAAAGAGCCGGCATAACGGAGGTGGACTGAAATGGCACTCAACGCTGCAGGCCGCGACATTCCTGATTTTATAGAAGGCTACGGCAAAACAAAATTGTTCCAGGGCGCGTTCGCTGTGAAGCCTGACGGACGCAAAGCCGGAGCGAAGCTTCGCTGCGCAGAAAGCGGATGCACTGACAAACGTGTCGCCGACATCAAAGCCGCGATAATCGCGTCGGGCCTCAAGAGCGGCATGACGGTCTCGTTCCACCACCACCTGCGCAACGGCGACTACGTCGTAAATATGGTCATAGATGCCTGCGCTGAGCTTGGCATCAGAGACCTCACGCTATTCCCTACCGCGCTTTTCAGCGTCCACAACAAATTGGTCGAGCACATAAAAAGCGGTGTCATATCGCGCATCATGGGCTCGGTCAACGGACCTATAGGACGCCTCATATCCGAAGGCGGCATGGGCGTACCTGTTGTTCTGAGAAGCCACGGCGGACGTCCGCGCGCTGTCATGGCCGGCGACGTGCACATTGACGTTGCGTTCATCGCGGCTCCTACTGCCGACAAATACGGCAACATCTGCGGATCGCAGGGAAAATCAGCCTGCGGTTCTCTCGGCTACGCGTTCACCGACGCGCAGTACGCCGACTGCGTCGTTGCAGTAACAGATAACCTTGTGCCGTACCCGGCTTCTCCGATCTCAATCCCTCAGATGTATGCGGACTTTGTAGTTGAAGTTCCGTCGATAGGCGACCCGGCAGGAATAGTTTCAGGTACGACACGAGTTACGCGCGACCCTCTGCGCCTGCTCATCTCTCGCTATGCATCGCAGCTTATAGAAGCCAGCCCGTACTTCCAGGACGGCATATCTTTCCAGACCGGTGCAGGCGGGATACCGCTTGCTGTAACAGCCTTCATGAAAGATGCGATGATAAAGAGAGGCATCAAGGGCAGCTTCGGGCTCGGCGGCATCTCTGGATATTTTGTCGACCTGCTCAAAGACGGACTTGTGGAAAAAATCATGGACGTCCAGTCATTTGACCCTGAAGCTGTGCGTTCCATCGGTGTCAATCCGAACCATATAGAAATTTCCGCGGACTGGTACGCGAACCCATGGAACAGCGGCGCCGCAGTCAACATGCTCGATGTCGTCATCCTCGGCGCGACAGAGGTTGACACAGATTTCAACGCCAACGTCAACACAGAGGCCGACGGCGCATTGCTGCACGGCACAGGCGGACACCAGGACACTGCGGCTGGAGCGAAGCTGACAATAATCGCTCAGCCCTTGTTGCGCGGGCGTATCCCGTGTGTTACAGATAATGTCTGCACGATCACGACGCCAGGCGAGGTCATCGACGCCGTTGTAACAGAATACGGCATCACGATAAACCCGAAACGCAAAGACCTGCTCGACGCCTGTTCACAGGTAAAGAATCTGCCTGTCGTTTCAATGGAAGAGCTTGCGGCACGCGCAAAAGCGATGTCGGGTCCTACAGACCCTGTCGAAAACACAGACAGAATAGTCGGCGTCGTCGAATGGCGCGACGGAACTGTGATAGACGTTATCCGCCAGCTTGCATAAAAATATAATAAACATCTGATTTTTTAGTTGCTCTGATAAAAGAAGCGGCGGCCCAAAGGCCGCCGCTTCTGCATTTATTTGTCTTTACAAGTAATATTTAATCAGGCGAAATTTTATCGACCGTTAACAGCGGCGCCCATCTCGGATCATCCTTATCCATAGGTTCCCAATCTGCTGGCGGTTTTCCTATCCAGAGATGAGGAATCGATGGCGGAACTTCATACTCTTGTTTACCGTTGAAATAAAAACAATGCTTATGGTCAGCTGTTACATCTCCGAATCCAGACTGCATTCCTTCCCAACGTCTGAAAATATTGTGTTTCTTATCCTCTGCCACTTTCCTCACCTGCCATAATCTGTTCCGTTAAATTTTATCGACAGTTAACAGCGGCGCCCATTTTGGATCATCCTTATCCATAGGTTCCCAATCTGCCGGCGGCTTGCCTATCCAGAGATGAGGAATCGATGGCGGAACTTCATAATTCTGTTTACCATTGAAGTAAAAACAGTGTTTTTTATCAGCTGTTAAAGTTTGAAATTCTACTTGAGAAGCCCAGCGTCTGAAAATATTGTGTTTCTTATTCTCTGCCACTTTCCTCACCTGCCCTCATATATGCCGTTATATTCTACAGCTGAGAAAAAGGTCTGTAAATCACAAGCCGCAGGCCGTACCAGCTCTAATGCCCTTCTGTCATCATCTTGATTATTTCTTTGTCGGTCTCTTTCATGCCGATCCTGCCGAGGCGGCCTATGTTTCTTATCGTGTTCTCAACACCTTTGAGTATGACGCCGTCGCCGCCGTAGAACTGCTGCCCGTTTTTATACATCTCGTATCCCATGATGCCGGCATCGACCGCGAACGCTATCTTCGCGGCACACGACGATTTTGCGCCGTCGCAAATGATTCCTGATGTTATCGCAACAGCGTTGACTACCGTGTGTATAACAGTCTCATAATCGCCGCCGCAGAGGTATGCGATGCCTGCCCCGGCTCCCGCGCCGGCACTCACCGCGCCGCAGTAAGCCGAAAGACGTCCGATACCCGTCTTCTGGTGCAGCGTCACGAGGTTGGAGATAAGCAGCGCGCGGTAAAGTTTTTCTTTGCCGCTGCCAAGCTCTTTAGCATATTCTATGACTGGCATGGAAGCTGTTATGCCCTGGTTGCCGCTGCCTGAATTTATGACGACAGGCAAACAGCTGCCGTTCATCCTTGCGTCGGAACCCGCGGCAGCTGCTGCTTTAGCGCGTGTTTTTATGTCGTTGCCATAGGCTTTGAGCAGGACCTTGCCGATATTCGCGCCGTAGTCTTTTTCAAGCCCTTCTTTTGATATTGCTGAGTTGAGTTCTATCTGCCTGTCGAGGATTGCGCTCACATCGCTGAGCTCTGCTGTCGCTGCAAAATCGTAAATATCTTTCATAGAGAGCAGATCGTAGTCCGGAGCGTCCGGATCTGGTTTTTCTGTGGCTTCTTTCTGCTCGATGACTTTCCCGTCTTTTTCTATATAGACGATATTTGTGTGCTCGCTTACGGTGCGCGCTGTTGCGGTGGAGTTCCCTTTGTTTACTGTAACAGCGATATCAAGCAGATATTCTGATTCAGCCGGCAAAACTTCAATTTTTATTTGCTCCATATACACCTTGAGCTGCGCCCTCTGCTCGTCGTTCACACCCGAGATGACCTCAAGCCCCTTTGCTTCGTCGCCTGCCATGGCGCCTATCGCTGCCGCGACTGCAATGCCGCGTCCGCCGCCAGTGTTGGGCACGATGACGCTCTTTACATTTTTGATTATGTTGCCGCTGGCCGTAACTTTGATGTGGTCAGGCAGAGCGCCTAGCGCGGCTCTGGCTTTGGCGGCGCAGTAGGCTATCGCGATCGGCTCTGTGCAGCCCATTGCCGGCACGAGCTCGCGTTCGAGTATTTTCAGATAAGTGTTGTAAACGGAGCAGCTGCGTTCCATATGATTATCTCCCGTCAAATAAGGTCAAACTCTTCAAACACAAAAAACAAATTTATGCAAAAAATATTCTGAAGCTATTTTCATTGCAAAATCCGCTTGTGTCAACGCTTTACGCCATAACAACGCTGCTCAGCACTGAAAACGCAAAAATATAAAAATCAGAATTTGTCCGCCGGTATCTTTACAACTATTTTTTTGACATGTGACGGAGCCTCAGTTACAGATGTACCTGGCTGGTGCCCGTCCCACGGCGCGAGCAGCACAGCGGTGCCGGGTTCGAGGAGTATTTTCTGGCCGGCGCCTGAATAAAATGCAATGTCCTCTTTTTCGTCGTAGATATTGGTCAGCGAAAGGGTCTCAACAGGCGCTATGCTGAGATATTCTGTGCCTTCAACTACTATCTGAAGGTCCCAGAATTTAATGTGCGACTCGAACTGGACTTCTGTATCAGGTTTAGTGTCGTATTCGTTAAAACGCACGTCGAGCGGAGAAAAATCCATCTCTTTCAGCTCTTCAAAACGGCAGACTTTAATGGCGCCTAGCAGCGCTGAAAGGTCCTGCGTTGCCGGAATAACGGCTGGGATATTTGCTATAAAGTTGTCTATGCTGTCATAAAGCATTTTGTGGCCTCCTCGTTTTGGATATACCGATTATGCGCTTTTTTTGCCGGCAAAGGAAGAGAGCGACAGAATATAGATGATAAGCGTTGCGAAGCATATCACACCGCCGCTCAGAAATGTGAATCTGAAGCCAAAGGATGTTATCAGCAGCCCGTTGACGGCGCTTCCAAGCGCAAGGCCAAGGTCACCGGCACCGTTGAAAGCCGCCGTCGCTGTGCCGCGGTGCTCTTTTGAACATCTGGTGATGCAGAAGACATTTATCTGAGGGTTATATGTGCCGATACAAAGCCCAAGTATCAGCATGGTGGCAAGAAGGTGCCATCTCGCAGTGCAGAATGCTGCTGCGCAGAGCGCAGCCATGCCGCAGAAATATGCCGGAATCATTACACAGTCGGGGCCGTGTCTGTCGCTGAGCCGTCCTGTGAAAAGTCTGGCTGAGAAAAGCCCGACTGCGTATAAGGAAAATGCGGCGCCCATGTTGCCAAAATGCCTCACCAGACCATATTCGGCGAGGTAAACGAACATCGGCGAGTATGCAAATGTCATCAGAAAACAAATGAGGCTTGGCAAAATAACGCCTTTTTCAAAGCCTAGAAATGTTTTCGGCAGTTCCGCGGCCGTCGCGTCAGAGATGGTGTCAGCCTGCCTGTCTGTGGTTTTATCTTTGGCCACAAACATAGACATGAAGAGAGCGACTGCAGATATAGCGGCGGCGATGTAAAAAAGCTCGTGGAATTCACGCACAGTATTGCCGGCGACGACAGTGAGCGCAATCGACGGGCCGAGCGCCAGCGCGAGCACGTTTCCGAAAGTGAAGTAGCCCATGCCTTCGCCGAGCCTGCTGCGCGGCACGATGTACGACGCAGCTGTGTTGCTGGCGGTGGAGAAGATAGAATAACCCATGCCGTGCAGCACCCTGAGGACGATAAGCACAGATATGGCGGCAACGGAGCTGTGCGCGAAACACGCTGCAGCGCAGACAGCCGCGCTGATGAGCATGAGACGTCGGGCACCGTATTTTTGTACCATCATGCCGTTGACAAGCCTCATGCCGACGGAACCGAAATAAAAGGCTGCTGTCAGAATGCCGGCATAAGCGGCAGCGTTGACCGTAAGCGCATAAACTGCCATTGATGACGCAAAGAAATAATTAGCACATGATATAAGTAAAAGACTGATGATGAGCAGAATAAAATCTTTTGTCCAGATTCGGTTTTGCAGCAATATGAAGCGGACCTTTCTTATTTTATTTCTTCGATTTTTGCGGAAAGCTCTTCCCACCTGGGATAGTTTTCTTGAAGACGTGTTTCTGTTTCTTTGAGCTCTATCATAAGATCCTGCACTTTTGCGGAATCGGCGAGCACATCCGCGTCGCAGAGAAGGCTCGATATTTCTTCTTTGCGTGCTTCATCCGCGCCGATCTGCTTTTCGATTGGCGCCAGCTTGTCCTGCCATTGCTTGCGTTCGCGGTAAAGCCTGTTGCGCTCCTCCGCTTCCGCGCGCTTCTGTTCTTTTGTGCGCTCAGGTGCAGGTTCGGCTTGCTCAATATTTTCTGAAGCCTCGAGCTGTTTTTTGCGGCGTTCGATGAACCAAGAATAGTTGCCGCGGTAATCGTAAAGCACGCCGTCGCGTATCTCCACGACACGCGTTACAAGGTCGTCAAGGAAAGCGCGGTCGTGCGAGACGATGAGGATCGTGCCTCCGTAAGCGAGCAGCGCCTTCTGGAAAAGTTCCTTTGTCGTGTAATCAAGGTGGTTCGTAGGTTCGTCTAGGATGAGCAGATTCGATTCTGAAAGAAGCATCTTCAGCAGCCCAACGCGCGACTTTTCGCCGCCCGACAGGACAGAGATGTTTTTATATATTTCATCGCCCGAGAACAAAAACGCCCCGAGCAGATTTCTCTTTGCCGGCGCCAGCAGCTTTGAGCCGGTGTTGTTGACCTCTTCCCATATCGTATGGTTATAGTCGAGGTTCTGCGCGCTCTCCTGTGAATAATATTTGCGTTTCACATTAAGGCCGAACGTCACTGTGCCGGCTGTCGGCTCTTCAGATTTGTTGAGCAGACGCAGGAGCGTCGATTTGCCGGCGCCGTTGACGCCGACAAGAGCCACACGCTCGCCGCGCTGAATCTTGAAATCAAGATGCCTGAACACAGTGTTGTCGCCGTAAGTCTTTTCGAGGTCTGCTGCGGTTATGACGTCGAGGCCGCTGCGCGGCGACTCAGGAAATTTGAACGTCACGTTCTTCGACGGACCTTCAACTTCCGTTATCTCCATCTTCTCGAGCTGTCTGATGCGGCTCTGCACCTGCGCTGCCTTTGTCGCTTTGTACCGGAAGCGTTCGATGAAGTGCTGCATGTTTTCTATCTTTTCTTTCTGCTGTTCCCACTCCGCTTCCAGGCGCGCGCGGCGTTCCTCACGCTCTGTGAGGAATTTGTCGTAACCGCAGGAATATGTCGTTATCTTTCCGTTTGCAAGCTCCGCGACAGAATTGACCATATTCTCAAGAAAACGCCTGTCGTGCGAAACCGCTATCATCGTTCCTCGGTAATCGCGCAGCCAGCCTTCGAGCCATTCCATGCTTTCCGTGTCGAGGTGGTTCGTAGGTTCGTCTAGCAGCAGCATTCCAGGGTGCGATAGCAGCAAAGCTGCAAGCGCAATGCGCATCTTCCAGCCGCCGGAGAATTCCGAAGTGCGGCGCTGTGAATCTTTTTCAGGATGGAAGCCGAGCCCCTTGAGGACTTTTGTCGCTTCGACGTCGAAATCGAACCCGCCCTTTGCGTCGAACTCGCGCTGCAGGCGTTCGTGCTCGGACAGCATCTTTTTAAGCTCAGGCGAATCTTCGCCCAGTTTCGACATCTTGTTTTCGGTTTTGGCAAGTTCGGCTGTTATCGTTTCAAGGCCTGCGTGACGGCGCAGGAAACCGATGAGAGGCATGTCGTCTATTTCAACGAGATCCTGCGGAAGGAAACCTATGATCGAACTTTCGCGCGGTACGTTGATGACGCCGTCGTCGGGCTCTTCGACGCCTGCTATGATGCGCAGCAGCGTTGTCTTGCCGGCGCCGTTGTCGCCGACGAGACCGATGCGGCTTTTGGGCGTGATGAACCAGTCGACGCCGTTTAAGACGACCTGTTCACCGAAACTTACCTTGAGCCCCTTTATCTCGATCAGCGTTATTCCCCCAAAAAATTCACTTTATGCCGATTAAACAGTATAGCAGAAAAGAAAAGGCACGCACTTAACAGTGCGTACCTTTTGCTGGCAAATATTCCCGCTGTTCCGGCGGTGTGGATTTTTACAGAACGAGCGACGGCGGGTTGTAGATGCGGGTCTTGAGCTCGTTGTCGAGCATATAGAGACCCTTGGCATCCGAGCCGAAGAGCTCGAACTTTTTGATGAGGTCGTCGGCGTTTTTCTCTTCTTCACCCTGCTCCTTTACAAACCAGTCAAGGAACTGTGTTGTGCGGAAATCATTGACCTTGTTGGCTGCATCGTAGATGTTGTTGATGAGCCCTGTGACATACTGCTCGTGCTCCATGCCGAACTTGAGCGGGTCAAGGAAGCTTTTGTAAGTTTTGTCGGGCTTTGCCACGGCGTCAAAGGTGACGGTCTCGCCGTTGTTAAGAAGATACTGGAGCATCAGCATGGCATGGTCACGCTCCTCCTGAGCCTGTACCTTATACCAATTGCCGAAGCCGTCAAGGCCGCTGTGATAGAAATAGTTTGAGAAATCAAGATAGAGATACGCCGAATAGAACTCTTTGTTGATCTGTGTGTTTAGCAGATCACTGACTTTTTTGTCGAGTGCCAAATGTACCATCCTCTCTGTTATTTCAATTTGTAACCATTATTAATTGTAAAGCAGAAGATGGCATCCGTGAATAGTACTATTTTATTTTGCAGGCACGATGGCAAGCATGTACATGACGACGAAATGACAGGCGCTGCCGCCCATCACGAACAAGTGGAATATTTCATGCATGCCGAAATTTTTAAAACCGAAGTTCGGGAATTTTTCTTCGAATGCGTAGAGCACGCCGCCGACCGTATAGACGATGCCGCCCGCCAGTAGCAGCCAAAATTCAGGCGCCCACATCTGCGTGTAGAGCACGCCGAGCGCCGAGACAGACGCCCACCCCATAGCTATGTATATCGCAGATGACAGCCAGTCAGGACAGTTTATCCAGCACGCCTTGAGTGCCATACCGGCAATCGCTATCGTCCATATCACAGAGAGCAGGATGTAGCCGCGCAGGTTGTGCATGGCGATGATGCATATCGGCGTGTAGGAGCCGGCAATGAGCACGAATATCATCATGTGGTCGAATTTCCGCAGTACTTTGTTGACGCGCGGAGAGATGTTGAGCGAGTGGTAAACAGAACTGGCTGTATAGAGCAGTACGATGCTTACAAAGAAGACAATGATAGCCAGTACTCCGCCCCAGTGCTGCTTGAGCGCCGCGAATACGATGAGCGGTATGCCGGCCGCGAGCGCCGCGCCGCCGCCTACCATGTGAGTTATTGCGCTGCCGGGGTCTTTAAGAATGTTTCCCAATGTAATCTTCCTTTTATGTCAGAGCTTTTTGAGAGCTTCTTCGTGCATCATCTCTGAATCTGCAGAGAAGCATACGAAGCGCACTTCAGTTATCGCGCTGTGCTGCGCCAGGAATTCCGCGACCGTAGATACTGCTATCTTTGCCGCGCGGTCCGGCGGGAAATGGTAAACGCCGGTCGATATAGCCGGGAACGCGACGGTCTTCGCTCCGACGCGCAGAGCTTCGCTGAGGCTGTTCATGTAAGCGCTGGCGAGAGTCCTGTCCTCGTTGTGTGTGCCGCCGTGCCAGACGGGACCTACTGTATGTATGACGAATTTTGCCGGAAGCCGATAGCCTTTTGTGGTCTTTGCGTCGCCGGGGGCACAGCCGCCAAGAGTTGCGCACTCCTTTACAAGCTCCGGCCCTGCCGCACGGTGTATCGCGCCGTCAACTCCGCCGCCGCCAAGGAGAGAACTGTTTGCAGCGTTGACGATGGCGTCTGCGTCTTCTTTTGTGATATCGCCCTGTTTTATAGTCATGCGTGAACGAATGTCGTCCGTCATAGCGTCATCTCCCAACGCGCCGATTATATCCCAACGCGCCGGCGAAAACAGTGCGGATAACACGTAAAATGGAAGAGGTTTTCCAGTATTATGCGCTGCGGAAAAAGCTGCATAATTTTTAAAAAAGACGATTTTTGCGCCTTGGTTGGAAAATTAAGCGCAAAAAAATTGCAAAAAAGCATTACAGAGCGTATCATCATGCCGTTATAAGAACATCAGAACCTCAATAAGGAGGGGTATCATGGCTGATACAAAAGAATACCCGAAGATGAGGGACATATACGGCTCTCTCGTGTTCGACCGCATGGAAATGAAACAGCGGCTGCCGAAAGACGTGTATGAAAATCTCATCGGCGCGATGGAGGGACGTCAGAAACTAGACTCCAGCATTGCCGACACTGTTGCCCTTGCGATGAAGGACTGGGCGACGAGCAAAGGCGCGAGCCACTGGGCGCACTGGTTCCATCCTCTCAGCGAGCACACGGCCGAAAAGCACAAAGCTTTTGTGACTGCAGACGAAAACGGGATGCCGCTCGAGATGTTCCGCGGCGAAGACCTCATGCAGAGCGAGCCTGACGCATCGTCATTCCCGTCTGGCGGCACGCGCAGCACGTTCGAAGCGCGCGGATATTCCGCTTGGGATCCGACAAGCCCTGCGTTCATAATAAAGAGCCCTAAGGGCGGCACGCTCTGTATCCCGTCAGTCTTCCTCGCTTACGACGGTTCTCCGCTCGACCTCAAGACATATCTGCTGCGCTCGATGGACGCTGTCGAAAGCCGCGCCATGCGCATGCTCAAACTTTTCGGCAACCGCGGCGTGCGCTACGTACGCGCAACGCTCGGCGGCGAACAGGAATTCTTCCTGCTCGACAGGCCGCGCGCACAGCAGCGCCCAGACATACGTTTCTGCGGACGCACACTGATAGGCTCACCTCCTCCGCGCGACCAGAAGATGGAAGACCACTATTTCGGCGCGATACCGACGCGAGTCCTCGCCTACATGGAAGATGTGCAGCGCGACCTGGCGCGGCTCGGCGTCGACCTTTCAACGCGCCACAACGAAGCCGCGAGATGCCAGTTCGAATTTGCACCTAACTTCACGGAAGCGAATCTTGCCTGCGACCAGAACCAGCTCATCATGGAGACGATGCGCAAGCTTGCGCGCCAGCACGAGCTGCGTCTGCTCTTCCACGAAAAACCGTTCAGCTGCCTCAACGGAAGCGGCAAGCACACAAACTTCTCTCTGCAGGACAGCGAAGGCCGCAACCTCTTAAAGCCTTCGACCAACCACAGAAAGAACGTAATATTCCTTTCATTCCTCTCGTCGTTTGTGCAGGGAGTCTCCGAATATTACGGACTGCTGCAGGCCGCCGTCTCGACGCCTGGCAACATGTACCGCCTGGGCGGGCTTGAAGCGCCGCCGTTTATAATGAGCGTCTATCTCGGCGAAACGATAGCGAGGATGCTCAAGGCCATCGAAGACAGCGCAGGCAGCGAAGACCTTCCTGCGAAGGATACGCTCGACCTCGGTCTCGACAAGCTGCCGAACATCGTAGCTTACGACAGCGACCGCAACAGGACCAGCCCGATAGCGTTCACCGGCAACAAGTTCGAATTCCGCGCCACGGGCGCGTCACAGGCGATGGCGATACCGGCGACGGTAATCTTCGCTGTCTGGGCGGCGGGTCTTGAGAAGTTTATGGATAAATTCTCAAAACGCATCGACAAAGGAGAAGATCCACTCGATGCCGCTATAGAGACGATCCGTGAAACGGTCAAAGCCAGCAAGAAGATACTTTTTGAGGGCGACTGTTACTCACGCGAATGGTACAAAGAAGCCGTAAAACGCGGAATAGTAAAGGCGAACACGATACCGGAAGGCATCGACCTCTTCCTCGAGCCGAAGTCACTTGCCATGCTCGAAAAGCTAGGCATCTTCAGCAAGCGCGAGATGGAAGCGTTCCATACGACGCGAATGGAAGCGTTCGTCAACAGCATCGAAATAGAGATATCCGTTATGCGCGACATGGTGTGGGAAGGTGTGCTGCCAAGCATCTCAAAGCAGATAATACTTGAGAATTCATCGGCCGCTTCAGTCGCTGGAATGAATATAAAAGGTATCGCGGCATGGGATGAACACATCAAGAAACTTGCCGAAGACAAGATCAAGCTCATCGTAAAAACGCAGGAGCTTGTCGAGCTCAAAGAAAAAATGTCTAAACTCGAACTGCGCGAACACGCAGAAGCGATAGTCAAAAAGGCGGTGCCTTTGATGGATGAGATAAGACATGTCTGCGACTCGGCTGAAAATTACCTTTCTTCCGAGAACCTGCCGTACCCGAAATACCGTTCGCTGCTGTCGCTCTCGGCGTAAAAATTTTTCGCGCAGCAACACTTACACTAAAAAATAATTTTTGCTACAATAACAGAACAGTGAGTCTTCCTTTGGATGTAATTCCGGCTGAGGAAGACTCACTATTTTTTATGGAGAGGTAATGAAATGCCCGTAACGAAAAAACAAAAATTAATATTCACGCTCATCATGGCGGCGTTCATGGTCAGCTGTATGGCGCTCTACAACTCATTTTTGCGACTGGGTTTTGTGCCAGGTGCCGTAACAGCAGCGGCTGTGAAAGGAGTAAAGGAGTATCTGTTCGCAGTTCCAGTCGCGTTTTTCATCGGCAGCAGAGCTTCGCTCTGCCTCGCGAAACGTTATGCAATCAAAAATATTCCGTCGGCGTTTCCGTATTTTGTCTCGTTTTTCACTGTGCTCGTTATGGTGCCGATGATGACGACGATCGTATATGTCATGAACATGGGGTTTGCAATAGAACTGCCCACGCTGTTTCACAATATGGCGCGAAATTACGCCTTTGCCTGGCCGATTCAGATAATTATCGTAGGACCGCTTGTGCGCTATATTTTCAGCTGCATCTGCCCGCCGCGCAGAGCATAGGGATTGAAAAAGCGGAGCAGTTTGGCTCCGCTTTTTTGTTTAGCTTGTTATTTCCTGCGTCTGAATGAACCGCACATCGTTGGTATTGCAAACAAAAGCAATGTTCCAGCAAGGCCTGCGTTGCAACCGCCGCTGCTGCTGTCGTCATCGTCTTCGTTAGACTTTGTGGCGTCTATCGTTCCCGTCGCCGTTTTACCGTCATATTTTACAGTCGCTGTGCCTGTAGCTTTGTCGTCGCCGGTCTGCGTCAGCGAAAATGCTACTGAAAGAGTTTTGTTGTTTATAGTTTCAGTGATGATGCTGTTGTAAGTTTTACCTGTATCATAATCGAAGTCTAAGCTGCCTGACTTGTTGTTCTGATGTGAGATTTCGTCTCCGTCACAGGTCAGCTTGATTTTATATGCAAGGTCATATTTATCGAGATGTTCAATGTTGGTCGAATGGTTTGTTGACGAATCTAAGAGCAAGTCTCCGCTTGCTGTAAACGTTACTGGTTTGTTATTGAATTCGCCTGTCGCTGAAAGCGTATAATCCCACGCTCCGCCGGCAGACCATGTATCCGATGCTATTGCCGTTCCTGCTGCTGCCAGCGCCATTGCCGCTGCGATGATAAAAATTGACAGCTTTTTCATAAAAGCACTTCCTTTGATTGATTTTGCATTGCGGTTGCTTGTCTTGCTGGGATGTAATTCTGCGTTGAGTTTTTTTGCCAGTTCATCACTTCGATTTTTTGATAAAGCATTTGGATTTGTTTGATTTTATTAAACGCCGATATATTTGTTAGTCAACAGTAATCAGATGTTTCAAGTGTTTTGTGTTGAGTGCACTAAGTATTTATACTTAGTGGCAGGTGGAAGTCCATATTTACACAGCCGGGCTTTTTTGTTATTATCCACCCACTTAAATTAATGCTTCACTGGAGATGAAAAGATGGTCACGGTATCTGGGGTGCAGGATAAAAACACACGCTGGGCCGAGCTTATCAGGCAGGCTAAATACCGCACGGAAGGCGAGGTCAACGTCATCGCTAACATGGCTAACATTTCGGCTATGGTACACGATGCGTTCGGCTTTTTCTGGGCGGGTTTCTACATCAAAGACAGTGCCGATGAGCTTGTGCTGGGGCCTTTTCAGGGGCCTGCCGCCTGCACGCGCATCCCGTTCGGGAAGGGCGTCTGCGGTACTGCCTGGAAGGAACGGCGCACGGTCATTGTGCCGGATGTCAATAAATTCCCAGGGCACATCGCCTGCAGCATACAGTCAAAGTCAGAAATCGTCGTGCCTGTTTTCATCGACGGCGAAGTTTCTGCCGTACTCGACATCGACAGCGAGCAGACTGGCGCGTTTGACGAAACAGACGGGAAAAATCTCGAAGAGCTTGTAAAACTTATCAAATAGCTTCAGTAAAAAATATAAAAAAACAGCCGGTTTTAAACCGGCTGTTTTTCTTTTGTCATCTGCAGAGACGTGCAAGTTCTTTATACATGATGTTGGGATCTACAGGTTTTGAGATATGCGAATTCATGCCTGCGCTGAGACATTCCTGCACATCTTCCGTGAAAGCGTTTGCCGTCATAGCGATTATCGGAACGGTCTCAGCATCGGGACGCGTCAGCTTCCTTATTGTGCGCGATGCTGTGATGCCGTCCATTATCGGCATGCGCACGTCCATAAGAATGGCATCGTAAAAATGTTTCGGTGAAGTTGCAAATTTTTCTACGCCTTCAGCGCCATTCACTGCTCTGTCGGAGGCGATGCCTTTCTTTTCCAGCAGAGCTTTCTCGATCTCTGCATTGATATCGTTGTCCTCGCAGATAAGAACCCTTTTGCCGTCAAGCTTTGTAAGGTCAGCATTTTCAGTTCTGGTCTCGCTTTCAGCTCCGGTGTCCGCGAGTTTCATAGGCAGGTTTACGATAAACGTAGAGCCCCTGCCCTGTTCGCTTTCAACTTTGATCGAGCCGCCCATGAGGTCAACCAGCTGTTTCGTTATCGCGAGCCCGAGCCCCGAACCCTGGCGCTCGGCATTCTCAGCTTTGTACTCCTGTTCGAACGGCTGGAACATCGTCTCCATGAACTCTTTGCTCATGCCGCAGCCGGAGTCTTTGACGGTGAATTCGACATAGATAAATCCGTCCTTCTCAGAGAGGATATGAGGAGCGAGCAGTATGTGCCCGCCCGTCGGCGTGAACTTAACTGCGTTTGACAGCAGGTTGAAGAATATCCTGTTGAAGCGCAGTTTGTCCACCAGCACGGACACTACCCTTTCAGGGGGAACGACGGAGAAAACTATCTTCTTTTCTTCGCACAGCGGATTGATGACGGCAGCGACATAATCCCAGAGTTCAGTATTCGTGTAAGGCGTAGGATGCAGTTCCAGCTTGCCGCTCTCGACTTTGCTTATATCGAGGATGTCGTTCACGAGGTCAAGCAGGAAGTGGCCGGATTCGTCTATCTTCTTGAGATACGCGCTGGTCTTAGGCGGATTATTTTTCTCATCCTCCGCAAGAGCGGTCATACCGATGATGCCGTTCAAAGGTGTTCTGATATCATGGCTCATGCGCGAGAGGAAATCGCTCTTGGTGCGGCTTGCTTTTGTTGCGTCCTTAAGCGCAGCGCCGAGGTCTTTGTTGAGGACCTCCTCACGTTTTCTGTGAATATATGAGAAACGGTAGAGCGTCAGCAGCAGCAGGATAACTAAGATAAAGATAACGAACAGGCTGAAAATTCCCGGGTTGTTATAAAAGAGAGACGCCAGCGTAGTTTTCTTATCGCTGTTGAGGGTGTAAGGATACGCAAGCTTTTCTACGGTCTCTTCGCTCATCGATGCGCTCGCTTTGTTTATGATGGACGCAAGCAGAGCGTTTTCGTCTTCGTGCACTGCGATGCAGAACCTCTCGCGCCCAAAAGGAGTCTTTATGACAACAAAGCTGTTTGTAACGTCGTCGAGAGCCAGCTGCTGCGCGATGTTCGTGAACAGGAACGCTACGTCGGCGGTGCCGTTCTTTACGGCTTTCGCGCAGTCGCCTGGGCTGTAGCAGCGGATTATCTTCATGCCCTTCCAAAGAGACGCGAATACCCTCTCATCGCCAGCCCATCCGCGCAGGACAGCAGCGGTCTTTGCGCGAGCGAGAGGTTTAGTTTTCAGCGACAGCGTCGAAATAGATGAGGAATAGTACGGCAGGCACGGCACGTAGTGATACTGTTCAGCGATATTGAACTCATAAGGGAAATCCAGAATGACCACAGGCTGGCCGCTTTTGATCCTGTTCCAGTAATCGGTGCGGTCGTGGGGTCTTGCTATGTCGAAAGAAAGCCCTGTGCGCGAGAGTATTTCCATCGCAATGTCGGTGTTGCTGCCGCGCGGCTTCCCGCCTTTTTCAAAATAAGAATACGGCTTGCGTTCGGGGTTGATGATAGCTGATAAAGCCCGTCCGCTCTTCTTGCAGCGGTCTATGTAGCCTCGTTCAGCTGCGGTGTAAAACGTCTGGTCGCCGTTGTCAGGCGAATAATATTTTTTGTTGAGCAGAGTCGTAAATCCGGGCATAACGCTGTAAAGCTGCTCCAGAGCGCTGTTGAGCTGTTCAAGCAGAGCAGTGTTGCCCTTTCTGACCGCGATATAGAACGGCGTAGGGTTGAACTGGGCGAGGATCCATTCGTTTTTGATGTATCGCAGGCTGCTTGTGAGGATGGCATCGACAGCGCCGCTCTGCAGACTTTTCTTAAGGTCGGTCTCGTTTATGAAATAGACAGGTCTGTACGTAAAACCGTGCTGCCTTGCAAAATCAGCGAAAACGCTGTTCTGGCTGTTTTTGGTGATGAGGCCAACTTTCATGCCGTTCCAGTGGGCGTAATCATCTGCGTTGTACTTGATATTGCCGGCTTTGACAGTAAGTATCGTCGTCTTTGTGCCTATGGGCAGCTTCGAGAAATCGAACAGCTTCATGCGCTCGCTGTTTTTCGTGACGGAAGTCAGCATGTCTATTCTGCCGTCTGCAAGCATCTTCAGCATGTCGGGCCAGTCGGCCGGCTCGCTTTTGCTGTCGCCTACGTAATTATATTTCCATCCTGAATACATGCGAAGCAGCTGAAGGATATCGTAGCCATATCCGCTTTTGTGCCCGCTCGCGTCAGTCATGTGGTAACCGTCGAACGAGAAATATCCAACCCTGACCGTCGAGTGTGTTTCGTGCGATTCAGCGGCGGCATATGGATAAAAAGCGGCGGAAAGCGTTGCAAAAATTATTGCAAAAAATAACGTGCGCCTTTTCATAAATCCTCTTCCTTAAACAGGCTCCGCCGGCAAAGCATCAGGTACCTGTTTGTCTAAAGGTATTTGTTATAAAAACACAATTATTGTGAAGCGTAGTATAACATGAAACGGCTACAAGGCAATACAGCAAATATTATGCGTCAGACAGGGTTTATGCGTGTTATTTGGCCGTAATTCAAAATGATTTTTGATTTAGGATCTTAACGCCCCGCAAAAAATACCGCGTTAAAATCTGCCAGATAAAAACAAATTATGGGCTTTTGCTGCAGCCGGTCTTTAGCGCATGCAGCAGAACTTGGCAATCTCCGACAAAAGCTTCGCGGAATCAACAGGTTTTGCGATGTGGGAATCCATGCCTGCTCTGAAGCATTCGTTTATATCGCTCTCATAAGCGTTGGCGGTGAGTGCTATTATAGGTACTTTGCTGTCCTGACGTGCCATGGCGCGGATGGCTTTCGTTGCCTCAAATCCGTTCATCTCGGGCATGCGCACGTCCATCAGTATCACGGATATCTCTCCGGGCCTGCTGGCGGCGAAGATGCCAACGCCGATGTGTCCGTCTTCAGCCGAAACAACAGACATTCCGTTATTTTGCAGTATAGCCTGCACAATTTCCCTGTTCAGCTGGTTGTCTTCACAGAGCAGTATTTTTTTGCCGCGGAGCACGCTCAAGTCTGTTTCAGGATCTGCCGGTGCTGCTGCGGCTGCTCCCTCTGCACGCTGAAAACGCAGGTGCACCGTAAATTCTGTGCCATTATCGATCTCGCTCCGTACCATGATCGAGCCGCCCATAATGTCTATAAGGCGCTTGACGATATTCATGCCGAGACCGGTGCCTGCTGACATCTTTGCAGCCCTGTCTTCCTGCATGAAAGGCTCGTAAAGATGAGACATGAATTTTGGAGCTATGCCTATTCCTGTATCGCGGACTGTTGCCGTAAGGTCAACGCTATCTTTCGTATTAGAAGAGTCGGCGGCATGGAACTCTACTGTTCCGCCTTCCGGCGTATATTTAACGGAGTTGGACAGCAGATTGAGGAAGATCTTTTTTAGGCTCAGCTCGTCTGCGATAATAATTTTGTCGTCCATCTGAGCGGTGTCGACAATGAAAGTTATGTTCTTTGCGGCAGCTGTTTCGCGCACAGGCGTTATGATCTCCTCGAAAATCTTTCCGGCGTCGACGGGCCTGTTTTGCTGCTCAAGCTTGCCGCTGTTAAGTTTTGATATGGTAAGAGTGTCGTCTATCAGATCAACAAGCAGGGTGCTTGAGATGGCTATTTTATGCATGTAATCATGCATCTGCGCAACATCACTGCTGCTGAGCGCAAGGTTCGTGAACCCTACGATGCCGTTTAAAGGCGTGCGCATGTCGTGGCTGATATTGGAGAAGAACATGTCCCTGTCCTCGTTGCTCTTTTCAAGGCTTTCCAGCCGCACCATTGCTATTTCGTTCTCAGCCTGCTTTGCCGCCATCGCAGCGCGTTCCTTGTGCCTGTGGCCGAAAAGGACAAGCAGGACTATCAGCAGCACCACCATAACAAACAATATCGCGGCAAATATTGCCAGCACAGACTCAGGAATGCGTTCAAGCGTGCTGCGGAGGTCGCCGCGCGGCATAGTGTTGGATGTGATTGCGCTCTGCATGAGGCTGTTGGTCGATATCACGGATTTATTCAGCAGAGAATAAAGCACGCCGTTATTGCGGTCCACCGCGCTGTAAAGTTTGTAGCGCATATTCATGAACGGCACTATTGCACATCCGGACATGCGGTGGTTGTTGACGAGCCATGTTGCCATAGGGGTCGTGCAGACGATGCTGTTGACAGTGTTGTCCTTGAAAGCCTTGTAACATTCTTCTATATTGTCGTACAGGTAAAGCTTGCAGCGCTTATCGCCCTCGTAAAGCAGCGAATCAGAGAGGAGCTCATTGCTGCGCTTCAGAACAGCCGCCCTCATTGTCCCTTTTCTGCCGAAACGTGAGATGACTGTCATGTCGTCAAGGTCTGATATGGCCACCAACGACAGGCCGTCGCTGTAACCGTTACATACGTCGCCGCCGTAGAATCCTGCTATATCAGCCTTTCCCTGCCTGACGGCGGCAATGGCTTCAGCCTGAGTATCGAAGCTTCTCATGCTGAAGGTGATGCCAAGTTTATTCGACAGCGCTGAGTAATAATCCGGGATGATCCCGTGCATTGCTCCCGAGCGGCTCTCATAGGAAAACGGAGGGTCGTATTTCTGCAGGGCTACGGTCAGTTTTCGGCCGCGTTCAGCGAGGAATTTTTTTTCATGGTTCGTAAGGGCGCCGGAGTTGCCGTGTCCGGAAGACATATATTTGCTGTAAAGTTCCTGTTCGTACATTGGATTTTCGATCATAATTTCACGCAAAGCCGTATTTATCTTAAGTGCGAGCGCGGTATTGTTCTTGTTCATCATAATGTAGAACGGAGCTGTACGGAAACCCAGAAGAGTATGGAAGCCGCTGTAAGTCGCATTAAAACCTACTGCGTAGCTGTCAGCTTCGCGGTTTCTAACCGCGGCTACTGCGCTCTCGGTGTCGGGATATGTTTTTATTATCGGGCGGAGGTTGCTCTCAGCGCACCATTCCCTGAAAGTGTCAGCAACCGCGTCGCCTTTTGCGACTGCCACCCTCATGCCGTTTACAGCTCTCTGGTCACCATAAGAGTAACGGCCGTCGTCATCCCTGATGACCAGGACTAAGCTCAAATGGCCTGTCGGAACTTCGGAGAAAAGAAACTCCTTTTCGCGTGCCGCAGATTTAGGTACGGTCAACTCTAGGTCTATCCTGCCGTCTTTCAGGGCGGCATCCTCATCGCCGTAGTTCGTGAAGCTTACATATTTGATATCCAGTCCGGCGTGCATAGCGATGTTATGGAGTATTTCGTCGGCGTAACCGTGATGTTTGCCGGTCGCGTCAATAATGTTATAGATAGGCTCGCTGACAAAACCGACGCGGATAAGGGTGCGGTCCGCCGCTGTGCATGAAGCGGCGAGGATAAATAGCATAAGCAACGCAAGCAGAACTGTGACAGATTTTCTGTGTTTCATGGATATCTCCTCAGTCTTGATGCTGTCTTAAACACAAAATGACTCTTTGCATGCCAAAATATTATATGCCCTTCGCGCATAAAAAGCAGGCATAAAATGCAATATGGTTTATATTTTCACAGCACTGTACAGATGCACAGCGGCGTGTGCCGGCGGAGGCCGCGCACAAAATCGACGGACTGCATAAAAATCAGCGCCGCGCGAAAAACCCATAAAATACAAATCAGTGAAATAAATATTTTTCGCCGCAGCATGAGATAATTGCAATGACACGTAAAAAATGAGAGATGTTGCCATATAATATGTATAGCCATTTCATATACGGAGTGAAAAAACATGTCAAAACTTAAAAAAACAGCAATGAGAATATTTCCGGCCGCGTTGATCTGCGCGGCGGTCCTGACAGCCTGCGCCGCGTTCGCAGACGCACCGAAGCAGATGATGGTAGTGACGCCGAAGCTGCCGAAGGGGTCTGCGGTGATAGAGTTTTATGAAAAGCAGGCTGACGACCACTGGAAACTAACGATAAAGACAAGGGGGTTTGTCGGCAAGAACGGAGTCACGCTGACGAAACGCGAAGGCGACGGCTGCACGCCTGTAGGAGTATTTGTGCTTGACAGGCCGTTTGGCATCGCGCCGAACCCGAACACTAAACTTCCCTACCGCCAGGTCACGAGCGCCGACGCATGGGTGGACGACGTAAAATCGCAGTTCTATAACCGCTGGGTCGACATGACTGTCGTGCCGCGCACATGGCGCAGCGCTGAGTATCTGAGCCTTGAAACGATAGCTTACAAGTATGCCGCTGTCATCGAATACAATACAGAGCCTGTCGTACCGGGCAGCGGATCTGCGATATTCCTCCACGTTTCGAAAGGCAGGCCGACGGCAGGATGTGTCAGCATGCCCGAAGAAAAGGTTGCGGCAGTGCTGCAGCGTATAGAAAAGGGCGCGCTCATAATCATAAGAAATTCTGCTGACTGACGAAACCAAAGTTTGACATCACAGATATATCGAAAGAAAATGTTACTGTATTATATAAAGGTCCATATCCAAAAAACTCAAAAACAGATTTATTTTTAGGAGGAAAGAATATGGCAGATTTTTGTACAAAATGCGGAGCGCCATTGACGCCTGATATGCAGTTCTGTCCGAAATGCGGTGAGCCGGTCGTCGGCGAACCTGCAAAGCCTGAAGAAACTGAACAGGCCGCGCAGCCAGCGGCACAGCCGGAGCCGCAGCAGCCTGCACAGACAGTACAGCAGGTTGTTGATATCAACAAGCCGCAGCGGGCTTACGACACGGACCGCGGCTCGATAAAACAGAACGCGAAAAAACGTCTATCGGCGCATTACTGGCCATGCGTCGGCGCGCTGTTCGTTTCCGGCTTGCTGATATACGGTCCCGGCTGCATTCCGCTTGTTATGGCTGTCTGTTTCCTTATCTCGATGCCGATGATGGTCGGCAAGGCGCGTTTCTGCCTCAGAACTTATCGCGGCGAAAAGCCCGACATCGGCACGATATTTGACGGGTTCAAGCACTACGGACATAACCTCGGCGGTATGCTCTGGATGTACCTCTTCATCTTCCTGTGGTCACTGCTGTTCCTTATTCCAGGCATAATCAAGGGACTGGCGTATTACTTCACGACGTATCTCCTCGAAGAGTATCCTACGCTGCCGGCTCAGGAAGCGCTCAAGGTTTCTATGAAACTTACAAGCGGGCACAAATGGGAGATATTCGTCATGGGACTCAGCTTCATCGGCTGGGGCATACTCTGTGCCCTCACGGCCGGTATCCTTGCAGTCTTCTATGTCGGCCCGTACATGAACATTTCCTTTGCGGGGCTTTATGAGGAGACAAAGAACGCGGCTCTTGCAACCGGTGTTATCACTGAAGCGCAGCTCAGAGGCGAAGCGCCTCTGGCGTAAAAAGCAACGGAACAGCAAGAAGTCTTTCTCTAGGCCCGAGCTGATCAATAAAAAAACGCTGTGCCAGGCATAAAGCCCGCACAGCGTTTTTATTTATATCGCAGATTATCGGTCCGGTTTCCACCGGTGTTTTTCCATATCGACCCTGCCGTTACGCTTAAATTCGACGCCTTCAGCTTTAAGCCGTGCTTTTCTTATTTCGGCATAGAGGCCTCCCGCGACGGTGCCGTCAGCCTTGACTACACGCTGCCACGGGATCTCCTCGGGGCAGCGGCGCATGGCCCAGCCAACCTGATGTGCGCACCACGGCACTCCCATCATCCTGGCGATATCACCGTATGACACGACTCTTCCATATGGAATTTGGCTGACTATTTTATAGACCATCGAAAAGAATGTGGCGGGCTTGCGTTCTGTTTTTTTACGTTTATCCATATTTCCGCTTTTGGTCTCTGCCGAAAGGATTTTATATTTTGCCGCAGGAGCGCAAAAATTTTTCCGCGTTTTTGAATAATATTTTTTCTTTCTGTTCTTCACTGAGCTTTGTCTCAGCAAATAATTTTTCGTATCTCGGGAAAGAAAGAATCGGCCAGTCCGAGCCGAACAGGATTTTATCTTCCGCGCCGGCGGCGCATGCCGCATCAAGCACACACGCGCTGTAAAGCCACGGCCATGCCGCGGTGTCGTAGTATGCGTCCTTGAGAGTGAGCTCCATCTCAGGCATTGGTTCGGATGCCCAGAGACCTCCGCCGAAATGCGCGAAAATGGTCTTAAGTTCGGGATGGTTCAAGCAGAACGCCGCGGCTTCGCGCGCGCCAATGCTGCCTTTGCCTGCGTAGTCGTGCCCAGTCTGTTCAGCCGTGTGGAACATTATAAACAGATCCCTCTCGCGGCAGGCCTGAACTAGCCGCCATGTTTCGCTCTCGCTTGTGATGTCGAATCCCTGTCCGTCCGGGAAGAGTTCGCCTATACCTGCAGCGCCTGCGTCAGCGCAGCGCGCTATCTCTTCTTCCATGCCGCGGCGCAGCGGGACTACCGCAAGCGGGTGTATGCGCCCCGGCCAGCGTTTCGCCGCGTCGAGGACATAGTCGTTTGCCGTGCGGCACAGGCCGATGTCGCAGAAGGCGAAACTTGTTGCAAACGCTGAATCGATGCCGTTTTTGTCCATCTCTGCTATGAGCTCTTTGGCGGTGCCCCACTTGTGCACCTTAGACGAAGTGAGCTCTGCGAACCACGGCTCGCTTTCGGCTATCTTGTCGCGGTCTCGCTCGAACTCAGGCGGGTATATGTGGACATGGGCGTCAATTATCTTCATTTTGTTTTTTGACCGGCAGTTTCTTCGCACATTTTGCCATCATGCTGCATGTTTCGGCCGTGAGCGACGGGACAGAAGAGAAAAGACCTCCGCTGTCCTGCGCGGCCAGTTGGTTGCCGTAAAGCAGCTTCCCGGTCTTTGCGTCGCTGAGTTCAAGCTTCACTGTGACACATGCGAACGCTTCGTCCCACGCGGGCCTGACGCGCTGGTAACGTATGGGGACCTGCACGTCGACCCATTTGCCGTCAACACGGACGCTCTGTGTTTCATAGCGTGTGTCCCAGTATGTCTCTTCAGGATGGTGCACGTATTTATATTCACACTGTGTAACATCCATACGGAGGACGGCGTCGACATACTGCGGCGCGAGCTTGACTGCCCTTGCCGCAATGAGCGCTGGCGTCAGCGAAACGTCTGCAGGCTTGCCAGTCACGAAGCTGTCGCGCGAAACGATTTCCTGAGGTGTCTTGGAAAGGAAGTTTATCTTTGTTTTTTCAGGATCTGTGAGCTCGCGCCACTTCTGTTGAGTCTTCTCCTCAAAAAACGCTTCTTCCGAAGGTATTTTTGTATCGTACTGCACGGGCATCACCAGCACAGTCTTAAGCGACGAGAAATCAAAATCATTGTCGCGGAACTCTTCGGCATGTGCCGAGGCACAGCATGATGCCGAGAGAATAAAAGCGAATGCCAGTGCGCAGAAAAAATTCCCTGTCTTAGCTGTGGTCATATACGTCCGGCTCCTTTATGTACGATTTTGTTGATATGCTCATTGGCACGGATGCTATATACTTTTTGAAATATTTACATTAAAATATCAAAGTCAGCACAGATGCCTTGGCAATTTTTAGTTTGATTATTCGTGACAAACCAATATCAGCACGCAGTCTATTATATAGTTTTACCGGGAATGCATAAAGTATCTAGAGGGGAATAAAAAATGAAGACAGAATACACAAGAGAAGAAATAAACCAGGAGCTCTTAGTTCTCAGAAACACATTTGAAATGGTACGGCTGGTCGACCCCACACGCAAAACTGTCGTGGTGTTTGACGAAGAGCATCCCGAAGGATATTCCCCTGAAAAATGCAGCTGTCATGCTGTTTGGAAGAACGGCATAGACTGTTTTTTCTGCACTTCCGCTCAGGCTGTCATCAAAAAGGGCACGGAGACAAAGATAGAATTTAAAGACGACACGCCTTACATCGTTGTCTCGAGATTTATCTGCGTCGAGGGAAATCCCCTGGCGCTGGAACAGATAGCACCGCTCAGCAAAGGCACGATGCTCTCTGCTTACGGTATCAATAAATTCGTCAAACTCATTACAAAATACAACGACTCTATTTACCGCGACTTCCTCACGATGGCGTACAACAGGCGTTTCCTCATGGAAAAACTTCCGGTGCTGCTTGCTCAGGCTGACGCCGGCGGGCTCCCGATCGGATTAGTCTATTACGACATCGACCGCCTGAAAAGCATAAACGACACATACGGCCACGATGTCGGCGACAAGCTGCTGAGCGTAGTCACAAGGCTGGTCGGCCACTGTATAAGCGAAAGACGCGGAGATTTTGTCTGCCGCATAGGCGGAGACGAGTTCATCCTGGTAATCAACGGCATCGACAGAAAATACTTCAAGCCAAGGCTTGAAGAAGTTGCAAAGGCCGTTGAAGATCATGATTTCTGTGACATCATCTGCGACCAGCAGGACGGGCGCAACATCACTATCAGCATAGGCGGCATGCTCTCAAACGAGCTGCCGGCCGATTCCAACATCAATACGTACCTTTCAAAAGCTGACGAGCGTCTCTACCAGGCGAAAAAATCCGGCAGGAACAAAGTAATCGTGGAATAGAAACACCAAAAAACATAAAAAAGGACCGGAATATTCCGGTCCTTTTTTTATTGAACAATTAAAGAAAAAGGCTTCTGATCACAGCAAATCATTGGGTCTCAGGCCTATTTTCCTGTTTGCGTAATCATGTTTTGCCTTGTAAGCGGTCAGGATGTTCGAATGGTGTGTCTTTATAGCGTTGAGAGTGCGTTTAAGATCACGGTTCCAAAATCCTTCCATTATCTCTCTGTGTTCTGATATGATGGTTTCAGGTTTTCTTTTCGCGTGCAGAGAGTATATTGCGACGCGGGTCATTTCATCATATATCCTGCTCCACATCTGTGAAAGTTTTTTGACACCGACATAATCAATGATAGTCGAATGAAATACACCGTCTTTTTTCATGAGTTCGACATGGTTGTCTTTGAGCGTTTCCATCTCGTTTATAGTCGTAGCAAGCAGCCCGGCAAGCAGCTGAGGGTTCCCGCCCTCTATTATTTTTTTTGCTGCAAACGGTTCTATCATCTCGCGCATGAGAAAAAGCTCCAGCACGTCGTCCTTGAAAATTTCCGAAACTATAGCGCGTTTTCTGTCCTCCCAGACGATAAGATTGTCGATGGCGAGGCGTTTTAAAGCCTCGCGCGCCGGAGTGCGGCTGACGCCGAAATCTGCAGCCAGATCGTTTTCTAGTATGATGCTGCCTGGCTCAAGGTCGCCGTCGATGATACGGTCCTTTAGCTTGTCGTATATTATTCCGGAGAGGTTCTGTCCTCTTTCGACTCTAGGCCTTATCACATTTTTGTCTGGATATGGGACCATTGGTGTATCTCCTCTCAAGCTCTGCTGCCTTCAATAATACATTTGTTATTGCGATAAATCAAAAAGCTTCAGAAAAAACGGCCGCCCCGTATAAACGGGGCGCCGTGATAATGTTTCTACATCTTGTCAGACAAGCATGCCGAGCGCTTTTGGAAGGAAGAGCGCAAGTTCCGGGAAGATGACTGTCAGCAGTATCGCAACAAGAAGAGCGATACACAGAGGTATGGCTTCTTTTATCATCTTATCAAAAGGCGCACGGCAGATACCTTGCGCAACGTAAAGGTTGACTCCGACAGGCGGCGTGATCATGCCAAGGCAGAGGTTCATCGTCATAATAACGCCGAAAAGCACAGGACTGTAGCCCAGCTGCACAGCTATCGGAAGGAAAAGCGGCGTGAACAGGACAACGTTCGACGTCGTATCTATGAACATTCCGGTAACGAGCAGGAAGGCGTTGATGAGCAGCATGATGACTATTGGCGAACTTGAGACCGAAAGCATTGCTTTTGCCAGCATTTGAGGTATCTGCTGCATCGTCATCAGTCTGCCGAATGTTGTTGCACCGCCAAGGATGAACATCGAAAGGCAGGAGAGCAGCGCTGCTTCAACCATGGAATCATAGACCTTCCTGAATGTCAGCTGGTGGTAGATGAAAGTTCCTACGAACAGCGCATAGACTGCACCGACAACAGCTGCTTCAGTAGGTGTGAATACACCGCCGTATATTCCGCCGAGGATGATTATCGGAAGCAGCAGCGACCATTTGGCTTTCCAGCACTGGCCAAATACCCAGCTCCAGCCGCCCTTGCGTTCTTTGCCGCGGTATCCGCGTTTCTTTGAGATAAAGTAGTTGACGATGATAAGGCATATACCCATTGTTATGCCTGGGAAGACACCGCCTGCAAACATGCTGACTACAGATGTCCCGGCTATGACGCTGAAGACTATCATTGGGATGCTAGGTGGAATGACCGGTCCAATAGTGGCTCCTGCAGCGACGATGGAACCGGCATAGGCCGCTCCGTATCCGCGTTCGACCATTGCAGGGACGAGAATGACGCCGAGTGCTGCGACGACTGCAGGACCAGAACCCGAAATTGCCGCGAAGATCATGCATGCAACGATAGTAGTTGTTCCGAGTCCGCCAGGAGTGCTTCCTGCAAAAGCGTCACCTACGTTGATTATTTCTTCAGCAAGACCTGCGCGTGACATCAGGGTTCCTACGAGCATAAAGAAAGGAATTGCCATCAGAGGAAACGAGTCAGCGGTGGTTATCATTGCCTGCGCTAACAGCTGGATCATGTTGCTCCCGCCATAGTAGATCAGGAAGACTGCGCCGCAGGCACTTGCCATTGCGATAGCGACAGGTATGGAGAGTGCTAGACCGACGAGAAGTGTTATAAGCAAAGTCGCAGTCATTATTTATTCGCCTCCCCTTCCTCGGCTGTACCGCCGACGGCATTTATATGCTCTTCAGCACGGATCTCAGTTCCTGTTTCCGGCTGGTTTTTGTGTTTAGAGCTAGTGATGATGTTTTGTATAGTTCTTATTGAAAGACCGAACAGGCCAAGGACGCCTGCAAGGTACATTGTCCACACGGGGAGCCATGGTATCGACGAAAAACACTGCTTGAGCTGGAACTGCATGATGACTGTTTTGAGGATAAGATATCCCATTCCGAAACCGAAAAGAATAGTTACTGTATTAGCAAAAATATTTACGACTTTTGTCGTGCATGGAAAAAACTGAGTGACTACGTCTATTTTAAGATGCATGCCTTTCTTGGCTGCGAGGCTGATCCCTATCATTGTCAGCCATACAAAACCAAGTCTTGCCGCCTGTTCAGCCCAAGAAAAGCTGAACGAGAGAACGTAACGGCAGAAGACCTGGATGAAAAGCGTAAAAAGCATAAATGCCATAAACGCCCCGAGAATGTATTCTTCCCAGTTATCCAGGTAGTGCCAAAAAGACTTTTTCAAAACGAAACCCCCTTACTGCCTCTTGCAGCTTTTGAACTACAGGCCCCGCGGACACGTCCTTGGGGCCTATAGCGCTTTTGTTTAAGTATCAAACTTTCTGCCGGCTTGGTTTATTTGAAATCTACTTTGCGGCCAAGCTGTTTGTAGATAGCTTCGAGCAAACCATGAGTCTCGCCTGCATGTTTTTTATAGAGCGGAAGAAGTTTTGCACGGAAAGCGGCTTTCTCTGCCGGCTTGAGGGCTATAAACTTTGAAGTTTTGCTTTTCATAAGCCCTGCGCGCAGACCCGCGTTGAGTTTTTCCTGGGCTTCGCGCTGATAGACCTTTGCTTCGTCGGCGCACTTCTGGATGAGTTTCTGCTGGTCAGGTGTAAGTTTGTCCCAGTTCTTCTTTGAGTAGACGAGCGGAAGCGGACCATAGAGGTGGTCTGTTTCGATTGTGAACTTCTGGACTTTCTCAAACCCAGACTGAACGATATTCTGATAAGGATTTTCCTGTGCGTCGAGAACACCCTGCTGGAGACTCGTCAGAACTTCTGAGAATGCCATCGGAATCGCGCTTGCGCCGAGAGTGTTCCATGCTTCAATGTGGAGCGGGTTGTCCATAACGCGGATTTTGATGCCTTTAAGTTCTGACGGTTTTGTGAACTTCTTGTTTGATGTTGTCTCGCGGAATCCCTGTGACCACCAGGAGATGATCTTGATTCCTGATTTTTCTACTGATTTAGCGACCTTCTGACCTACTGGTCCATCGAGGACTTTTTCTGCTTCTTTGCGGTTGTTGAAGAGATAAAGAAGGTCAAAAACTTTTGTAGCATCGGTGAATCCTCCGAGTGCCGGAAGCGCAGGAAGTGCCATATCAAGAGCGCCGGACTGCATCGATTCGATCATTTCGCGGTTCTGGCCCATCTGTCCGTTCGGGAAAATCTCAACTTTGATGGTACCCTTGGACGCTTTTTCTATAAGTTCTTTCAGTTTTACTGCTCCAAGCTGTTCTCCGCCCTTTTCAGTGACAACGTGGCCTATACGGAGGACGAGGGGTTTTGCTGCTGCGAAGGCCGGAGCCACCGCAAGCACTGCCATTGCTGTAACGAGGACGAAAACTAAAAAAGCTGAACGATACTTCTTCATTCTAGAACCCTCCCTGATTTGATTTTTTGAATCTGATTTTTTTGGCGCGAGTGTCGTTATATTCTTGATTCAAAAACTGTTATTTAAGTTCCGGGTACTTCGCAAGCACGTCTTTGTTGACAACGTGCAGAGGTTTTTCTCCTCTGAAGAATCTGCAGAGTTCCTGTGCGACTTTTACGCGTAGCTCTGGGATTGCTTCGTCGGAGTTCCATGCTGCATGAGGAGTGAGATAAATATTAGGAGCAGTCACAAGATCCGGAATGCTGGTGAAGTGGTACTGTCCTGCCGGCGGTTCATACTTTGTAACGTCAAGGCCTGCGCCGGCAATCTTGTGGTCTCTGCATGCACGGTAAAGAGCCTCTTCATCAACAAGCTGTCCGCGGGCGGAGTTGATGAGATATGCAGTTGGCTTCATGAGCGAAAGCCTTCTTTCGTCCACAATGCCGGTGCTCTCTGGTGTCAGCGGCATATGCAGCGAAATAAAATCGGCAGCTTTGAAAAGCTCATCAAGGTCTTTGCACTGCTCGATACCGGCTTTTTTGAAAACTTCTTCCGGAAGATATGGGTCGTAACCTATTACCTTCATGCCCATCGGCTGGACGCGCGCTGCTACCATACGCCCGATGCCGCCGCATCCCACAAGGGCGAATGTTTTGCCGCGGTAGCGCGGCACGGGATCGGCAATATCCATGTTCCAGCCGCCTTCACGGGTCTGGTTTACGAGATCCACTATTTTCCTCGTGATTGCCAGGAAAAGTGCCATAGTGTGGTCTGCAACTTCTTCCTGGCAGTAGTCAGGAACGTTGCAGACAATGATACCTTGCTCTGTAGCCGCGTCGAGGTCAACACTGTTCGTTCCGATGCCTGTGCGCAGCAGGATCCTTGCCTTTTTGAAGTAGGAAAGATTTTTGCGGTTCATCGGTGTGAAAAGAACCATCAGTCCATCGGCGTCTTCTCCCTGCTTGCAGATAGCTTCAGGTTCGTGTTCTGTCGAAAGCGTTACATCGGCATCGATGTCCTTGAGTATCGACTTTTCGACCTCGAGATCCGGCCAGGTGATATCTGTTGCGAAGATATTGATTTTTGCCATGACTTTCCCTTCCTTTATATAGAGAATGCCTTTGCAGATATGGAAAGATTATTCTTTGTAAAGTTCAGGATGCCTGACCTCGAACACCTTGAGGTGGTCACGGATACCCTCGACTGTCGAAGGGTCTATCTCTGTGAAGGCTCCTTCTTCCTGGTCGGTGCCTTCGTAGAGAATCTTGCCCCACGGATCTATGACCATTGAATGCCCGCCGAAATCGGTGTCCTTTGAATTGCCTATCCTGTTACAGGCAACAACGTACATCATGTCTTCTATCGCGCGCGCGCGGAGCAGTGCGATCCAGTGGTCTATGCGCACTGTCGGCCATTCTGCAGAGATAAACATTATCTTCGCACCATGGACCGCGCAGAGCCTGAGCCACTCACAGAAGCGAATGTCGTAGCAGATGACGCTTCCTGCAGTAACTCCGCCTATCTCAAATAGGCATTCTGTTTTGCCGCCGACGAGATACTTGTCTTCGTCCATAAGAGGAATAAGATGGACTTTGTCATAGTGCGCGATGTACTCGCCTTTGGGATTGATGACCTGAGCTCTGTTGGCTGCGCCGTTAGGTGTTCCAGCTAGCACTGACCCGCCGGCAAACCAGACGTTATATTTTTGGGCTAATCCGCTAAGAAATTCTGCAGAGCCTCTTCCTTCTGGATCCGCGAGAGTTGCAGCCTCTTCTATTGCGTAGCCAACGTCCCATATTTCAGGCAGCACTATGACTGTTTCGGTATCTGACGGAACGTAATACTTCTCCATCCAGTCTTCTACGGCCTTGTAGTTCGCCGCCCTGTCGCCGATCTTGATGTTGATCTGAGCAATTCCGATTCGAAGCAAGATATCCCCTTCTTTTCTGTATGAAATTGTGAGAATGAGAAAATGGTATGTTTGTATTTTGGATTATAAAAAATATTTTTTAAGTGTCAAGATATATTCTTTTGTGAAAAATATCCTAAATTCTTAAGGTAAAAAAGACAACAAAAAATTGATAAACTGTCTAATTTGTACGATAAAATTAATTAATTTTATTTAATTAGCATTAATCACATAAAATAATTAAATAAAACCGTTTTTATTGAAAGCAACGAAATAGTTTATATCTTTTTATGTTTTAGTGGTATTTTTCGGAATAAAATAAAAGGGGCATCGGATTTTTTTAGGACGGTTCCGGCAGACAACTTTTTGTCTGCCGGATAAAAATATTTTTACATTATTTTCCAGCTTTTCTGCCAAGGCTTATTGATTACAGAAAACAGGATCCATTAAAAAATCCTCTATTCATATGTCAAAGAGCTGAATAATTTTTTAAGACAGTTATTTATGTTACGCTGCTGCATTCATAGCGTGTTATTACAGTTTAAAATTGTCTTTTTTAAGTTCTGTCAGCTCACTGAAGATCGCGAGATTTCCGGCAAGCGCGCGCTCCATGAAATCAATGCGGCACTTGTCGACGGGCCTGTGGCAGTAATATTCCTGCATCGGTGAGTATCCTATTGCTGCGACTCCGTGGCGGCCGCATATCATCGCAAGGTCTGTGCCGAAGTCCCAGTAGCCGTATGATACGGGTTCACCTATTTTTTGGAGTCCTTTGGAAGCTGCTGCTACGAACGGATGATCTTCACTGATGCGCCAACCCTCTTTGATATTTGGCAAAGTTACGGTCTTGCCCGTGTAAGTAGTTCTGGGCACGGCCGAAACTTTCACTGTGGCGCGGAATTTCGGATCCTCTGCTGCGAGCTGGTCGATTATTTCCTGTATCTCCCTAACTGCGTCATCAGGTGTCTCTGTAGGAACAAGACGGCGGTCGTAAACAAGATTGCAGCGGTCTGGAACAACGCACATAGCTCCAGGCGAGCAGCTTATGACCGTCAGGGCAATGCTGGATTTTCCAAGTTTGGGGTCTTCCTTGAAGTCTGTGGCGTATTTCTTCTCGACTCTTTCGATGATTTTTGTCGCCTGAAGAACGGCGTTGACCCCAAGCCACGGGGCCGAACCGTGACTTGTAACACCATAAACTTCGACATTGAGCTCAACGCGTCCTCGGTGTCCGCAGTAAATTTTGAGCGACGTGGCTTCGCACGAAACAACACCGTCGACAGTCAGCCCTTTTTTAGGCAGGGTGTCTTCGTAAAGGCCAATCATGCCTATCTGCTCGGCAGGTTCTTCCATGACGACAAAGCTGACCATGTAGTTGCCTTTGAAATGAAAGCCCTCTTTTTTAAGACGTAGAAGTATTGCTCCGCTGTATATCTGACAGGCAATGCCGCATTTTGTATCAGCAGCTGCGCGGCCGTGGATGACATTGGTTTTTTCAAGAGCAGTGCTTGTTTCATTGTATATTTCGTCGATATCGATAACGCCGCTGTAAGGGGCATAGCCCAGCCATTCAGAAGCCGCACCGACATCAACATGGTCCATATGGCCGTTGTACATAATGGTCGGTCCGTCTTCAGTGCCGCGGACGATTCCTACAATGTTTCCCCAGCTGTCACGAAAGGCTTCGTCGTAACCAATAGTGTTTAGTTCCTGAAGTAAAATTTCTGAAACTTCTTTTTCTTCTCCTGTGAGCGACGGACAGCGTATTATACGCTGTGCCAGGTCAAGCGTTGCAGGTTTGAATTCAGCAGTCAATTCTTTGATGCGGGCAAATGAAAGGTCATTCATAAGATATTTATCTCCTTATCAGATTATTTAAGATATGGTTCGTTCCAAAGAAGGAGCCTCTGTCCGACACCCTGCTGCAGCGCGCGCTGGTAAAGCTCAAACGCGCAAGCGACGTCGAACACGGCCATGCCGCAGGCGACGAAGATAATTTTTTCTTCGTCATTCTGTCTTGCCGGCTTGTTGCCGAGGATGACGTTGCCTAGGTCCGTGGAATCTTCGAGTTTTGGCAGTTTTCCTGTGTCGATGAGAGAGTATATAGGTCCGCCGATGACGCCCTTGTAATAACCTTCTTTGTCGCCAGACGCAACGGCTTCTTCGACATAGGCTTCATGCAGCTTGATGTTGTCGAGTACGATGCGGCTGCCCAGCCAGAAATCGTCATCTCCGTTAGCAGGACCCGTAAGAAGGACGGTGACGCCGGCTTTCAGCAAGGAGCTTTCTATGTGCAGTGGTTTGAGGCGTGAGGCTGCAACTGTTACGATGTCTGCGTCTTTAAGCGCCAGCGACAGGTCGTCGGTGGCAATGCCTTCATATCCGAATTCTTCTTTCGCGTAATCTGCGAAGGCCTGTGCTTTTTCAAGGAACAGATCGAAGCAGTAGACTTTTTTTACATTTTTTGTCTGTGTCACAATGTGACGGAAGCAGGACTTATTTATCGGTCCGCAGCCAACGACCGCTATGACCTCAGAATCTTTGCGCGCGAGGTAGCGCGCGGCGACCGCAGGAACAGCGCCTGTCCTGACGGCGCTGATAAGGTTTGCCGACATGAGAGCAAGCGGAGCGCCGGTATCTTTGTCGTTGATCAGAATGGTCAGTATCGAACGCGGCAGCCCCTTTGACGTGTTGGCCGCGTTTGAGCCGTACCATTTGTTGCCGCATATGTCGAACCTTCCGCCGAGATATGCAGGCATTGCAAAAAATCTTCTGTCTGGGCCGGCTATCGGCATGTTTGGAAATTTTGTCTCTTTTGGGAAGATTATGCCCATACCGTGAGAGTTGTGGTTTGGCCCGCCCATGAGATAGTCCCCTGTCGCGAGGAGCTTGAAGACATCTTCGTCAACATCTACCCAGTGTGCGGCTTCCATTATGCCCAGCTTGACCGTATCTGGTTCGGAGAGATAAAGGAAATCGATCTTTGTATCCATTTAGCACCACTCCGTTTTGTATTTGGATTTTGATGTGACCATCTGCAATATAGACGGCGCAAGTCTGTTTTTCTACTGGATTATTAACACGTTTTATGAATATATTGACATATAAAATATGTTTTTATTCACAGAGATGATACAATCAGCCAAAGATTTTATGACACATATAATGGCACATATATCAGAGGAAAAAAATGAAATTCCGGCCCATTCTTGTCGACGGTACAATGCGTGAACTTACGGAACATGGTACAGAGATGTTTCCGATATCCATGGATGAGCAGCATCTCTCAAGCGCCAGCTGTGCCTATGTAAAGCACTGGCATTACGAGTTGCAGATGACTCTTGTTACAAAAGGTTCGGTCATTTTCCGTGCTCAGGATAACGAATATTTCATAAAACAAGGCGAAGGCATATTTTTTAACAGCGGCTGCCTGCACGAAGCCGTGCCGACAGACAAAAAAAACAGCGTGTATGTCTGTGTCAATTTTAACCCCAAAGTCGTCTATGGCTACACAGACAGCCTGCTCCGCCAGATGTACGTTGATCCCGTGCTCTTTGCTTCTGAAATGCAGGTTGTGCCCTTGCGCGAGGAACCGTGGCACAAAGAAATATGCGGCGTCATGAGTGACTTGGCCGGTGTCGATACTGAACAATGCTATGGTTACGAAATGCTCATGTATTCGCTGATCCTGCGAATATGGTACCTGCTCGTTGTTAACAACAGGGAAATACTGGAAAAGTCTGTTACAGTCACATTTGCTGACCGTCAGCGCATCAGCAGGCTGATAACATTCATCCGCCGCAATTATGCGGAGGGGATATCGCTCAATGATATTGCGCAGTCTGATCATATCAGCAAGGGCGAATGCTGCCGTGTGTTCAAACGCGTCCTTGGCATGACACCGTTTAACTATCTTATAAGCTACAGGCTGCGTGAAAGCATAAAGCTGCTTGCTGTGACGGACAGCAACATCGCCGAGATTGCGCAGAGTGTAGGTTTCGGTTCAAGCAGCTACTATGCTGAATGCTTCAAAAAAGAGATGCACCTGTCGCCGCTTGCCTACAGGAAACATATCGTAAAATCTTCAAAACGGTAAAACAAAAACACTATATTTTTGTCGAAAATTGCAATGATATTGTCATCGTTTGTCGGAATATTGATGTCGATATTGACTTATGTTTGCGGCTGTTTTTATACTGTGGCGATTTTGGAAGATAGACCATCCCGGGAGCTGATGAAAGTGCAGGAAAAAATAAGGAACAGAGAAGAGATACTTTCACACGGCGACATCGAATCACGGCGCATAGTATTGGACATTACCGAAAAAACACTGCAGAAACTTGATGCGCGTGAGCGCATAAAGAGCATCATGCATCTTGACGGCGATATGCTCTATATTGGAACTAAGGTATGGGATCTTTCAAAGAAGCGCAACGTCTATCTGATAGGTGCTGGCAAAGCCTGCAATCACATGGCGATGGCGGTTGATGAAATACTTGGAGACAGGCTGACGCGTGGTATAGCTATAGTAAAGATAAAAGAAGAAACAGACATCTTCCATAAGACGGAAGTCTATGCCGGCGGTCATCCGCTTCCAAACGAAGAAGGCTGCCGCGCCAGCAAAATGATTCTGGACGTCGTAGACCACGCAGGACCGGACGATCTTTTCATCGTTGTCATAAGCGGCGGAAGCTCTGCTCTGATGAGCTGTCCTATCGAAGGACTTGCGCTTGACGATGAAATTGCAGTGACAGACGTCATGCTCAAGACGGGCGCAGACATATATGAAATAAATTCTATCCGCCGCCACATTTCGCAGACGAACGGCGGCATGTTGGCAAAACGCATCCGCGCGCGCGGTGCTGAGCTGATAGGTTTCGGCATCAGCGACGGCATCGGAACTCCGGCAACAGGCGACATCAGCATCCCTTACGCGAACTACAAAGGGACTCCGCAGGGCCCCGACCAGACAACACTGGGCATGGCCCGCAGCGTGATACGCGACTACAACGTTGCTGACAAACTTCCGAAAAAAGTAGTCGATTACCTTATGAATGTTGGGCCGGAAGGAGAAACGCCCAAGGCGTTTCCTGAGAATACATATTTCATGCTCAACACGCTGCCTGATTCATGCCGCTACGCGAGAGAGGCGGCGGAGGGCATGGGGCTCAACGCACTCGTGCTCACGTCATTCCTCGAAGGCGAAGCCCGTGAGATAGGCACCGTCTTCATGTCTATAGCGCGCGAGATACAAGAATACGGTAACCCAATAAAGGCCCCGTGTGTCATTCTTGCTTCAGGTGAAGCTTCGACGAAAATATCCGACAACAAAACGATAAAAGGGCACGGCGGTCCGTCGCAGGAAGAAACTCTGGGTTTTGCAATAGCAGCGGCAAAGACCAGCGGAGCCTGTCTGCTCTCGATCGACTCGGAAGGCACGGACGGTACGACGCCGGTAGCAGGTGGCATAACGGATTCTCAGAGCCTTGCATATGCTCAAAAAAACGGCATAGATATCTTTGCTGCTCTGCGCGGGCATGCAAGTTACGAAGCTCTCAAAAAGATGGGCGACACAGTGTTTACAGGAAACACCGGCACGAACCTATGCGACTTTAATATAATGTACGTTCCTGAGCTTAAAAATAAGGAGCAGACACAATGTCAAAGATCAAAGAAGTGAAAGCAAGACAGTTAATCGACTGCAAATGCCGCCCGATGGTGGAAGTTGACGTAATGACAGAAGACGGCGCAATAGGCCGCGGAGAAGCGCCGACGGGCAGCTCTGTCGGGATGTATGAATCGTTTGTTTTGAGGGATAACGATTCGGCAGAGTTCAACGGGCTCAGCGTACATAAAGCTGTTGATAACGTTAACAAAACTATTGCACCAGCTGTAATCGGACTCGATGTCGCAGATCAGAAGCGCATCGACGAAACGATGATCGCCCTCGATGGTACGCCTGATAAACATAATCTCGGCGGCAACGCTGTTTACAGCACATCGATTGCTGCATACCGCGCCGCTGCCGCCGAGGCTGGCGTACCGCTCTATCAATACATTGCAGGTGCTCAGGTAAAAACCGTGCCTGTCCCCTCGTTCAACGTGATAAACGGCGGGAAGTATCCGGGGCTCACGCAAAGCGTCAACGAATTCATCATCATGCCGTACAAAGCTGACAGCATCTATGAGGCCGTGGAAATAGCCGTAAAAGTTTTCCAGAAACTTGGTCCCGTCATCAGAAAATATGCGAAAGCCGAACCGGGTATTGGCGGGTCATACGGCTGGATTGCGCCGTCCGAAGACCCTGACGTTGTGCTGTCCCTTATGCAGGAAGCTATAGACGAATGCGGCTACACAGAAAAATGTGCATTCGCGCTTGACTGTGCTGCAAGCGAAATGTACGACAAAGAAAAAAAGACGTATTACCTCAACGGAAAGGACCTTAAATCAGAAGAAGTCGTTGCGTATTTCAAAGGGCTTACTGAAAAGAGAAACTTTGTGTTTATAGAAGACATGCTTGATGAAAACGACTGGAGTGGATTCGCGCTCGCACACAAGGAGATAAGCAGGACCATGATAATAGCTGACGATCTTACTGTCACGAACAAAGAACGTATCAGCCGGGCTATGGAACTTGACGCGATAGACGGTTTTATCTTAAAGCCGAACCAGGTCGGCACGATCACGGAAGCTCTTGAGGCATACGAATTTGCAAAGTCCAATGGCATCCTTGCCATCCCGTCCGGCCGCTCGGGCGGTGTTATAGGCGATGTCGTAATGGACCTCGCCGTTGGTCTTGGCATCAGATTTATAAAGAATGGCTGCCCTCGTTCTGGTGAACGCATCGATAAACTCAACTTCCTCATGCGCGCATGTTCTCTCAGCAAAGGCTGCCGTATGGCGGATATCTCCGATATTGTCAGATTTTAAACATTGTGATATTATTCTCGAGTTGCGACTCAAGACAGCAGGTGCGCGATGAACGCTTAATTTCCTGCCGAGGTCTGCGAACCTGAACTGCGATACTGCACGTTTTATGGCTTCCGGACTCACTTGAGCACGGAAGCCATTTTTATTGGCATCCGTAACACTGAAAACAGGAGGTGAAATCGAATGCCAACACAGGCAAAACGTGAAACGATCGACGAACTCGCTGAGCTGCTCAAAAAGACCAACGCGGTCTATATTGCAGAATACCGCGGGCTCACAGTCAAGAAGATCAGCGACGTGCGCAAGCGCATACGCAAAGCCGGCGGCGAGATGAAGGTCTGCAAGAACACCCTCATGCGCATAGCCCTCAAGGAATGCGGAATGATCACTGCGCCGGATATAGACTTCGGACCTAACGGATACGTGCTCTCCTATGACGACCCAGCGGCCGTCGCGAAAGCGATCCGTGACTTCTCGAAAGAGAAGGGCAACGAAGCGCTGATCATCAAAGGCGGGATCTTTGAAGGCAAAGTTCTTTCGAAAGAAGAAGTCTTTGCGCTCGCGGACATCCCACCGAAGGACGTGCTGCTCGGCCAGGCCGTGCGCGCCATTGCGTCCCCGCTTCAGGGACTCGTCAACGTCCTTTCCGGACCTGCAAGAGGACTTGTTACCTGCCTCTCACAGATCAAAGACAAAAAAGAACAGGCAGCATAGTTATACAAGCGCCCTTGCGGGCAGCATAGCAGCATAAAATTAAAAAAAATCCTTAGGAGGATGAAACCATTATGTCACGTGAAGAAATAATCAAGGCAATCGAAGAGATGTCAGTTCTCGAACTCTCAGAGCTCGTTAAGGACCTCGAAGAGAAGTTTGGCGTTTCAGCAGCAGCACCGGTCATGGCAGTAGCAGCAGGCGCAGCAGCAGCACCAGCAGCAGCAGCCGAAGAGAAGACAGAGTTCAACGTTGAGATCGCAGACCACGGCGCAAACAAAATAGGCGTCATCAAAGTCGTCCGCGAAATCACAGGACTCGGCCTCAAAGAAGCTAAAGACCTCGTCGACGCAGCCCCGAAAGTCATCAAGGAAGGCGTAGCGAAGGAAGAAGCCGAAGAGATGAAGAAGAAGCTCGAAGAAGCCGGAGCAAAGGTCGAACTTAAGTAGTCTGACCTGTTCATTTCGAAAATCAGAGCCAGCCGAAAGGCTGGCTCTTTTTATTCTTTGTAAAGCTTGGGGTGCCTGACCTCGAATACCTTTAGATAGTTCCTGGCTTCTTTGACTTTTGAGATGTCAACATCGACAAAAGCCGCTTCTTCTCTGTCGGAAGCCTCATAAAGAATGCTGCCCCACGGGTCGATGACCATTGAATGCCCTGCCGAGCTTGCGCCTGCTCTGCTGGCTCTGCCGCATGCTGCTATGTACATCATGTTTTCGATCGCGCGTGCGCGCAGCAAAGTGCGCCAATGGTCGAGCCGCTCTGCTGGCCAGTCAGCTGATATGAAAAGTATCTCCGCTCCGTGGACCGCGTAAAGCCTTAGCCATTCGCAGAAGCGGATGTCGTAGCAGATAACGCATCCTGCAGTTACGTCACCAATTTTGAACAGACACTCTTTTCTGCCTCCGACGAGAAATTTGTCTTCTTCCATGAGAGGATAGAGGTGGACTTTGTCGTAGCAAGCAATGCAGCTGCCGCTTGGGTTGATGACGAGAGCCCTGTTGGCGGCGCTGTCTTTCGTTCCGGCAAGCACTGACCCGCCTGCAAACCAAACATGATACTTTTCTGAGAGTCCGCCTAAAAAATTTATAGCTTCTTTTGCCTCGGGATCGGCGAGAGTTTTTGCGTCTTTGATAGCGTAGCCGACATCCCATATCTCAGGCAGAACGATTACTGTTTCATTATCGGACGGTCTGCAGTTATTCTCCATCCAATCTTCGACAGTTTTGTAATTAGATGCTCTGTCGTCTGGCTTTGTATTTATCTGAGCAATGCCGATGCGGAGCATTTTCTCTTTACGCCGGACAGTTTCCTGTCGGTTCTGACGGTTTGTAAGGAGTTATCGTTGCGCGCATGCCGTCCACGTCCGCGCCGTATTTGACGCCGATTATCTCAGCCATGATCGATATAGCTATCTCTTCGGGGGTTTCGGCTTTTATCGGGAGGCCTATGGGCTTGTGGATGCGGTCTATGTGTTCAGCAGTTACGCCTTCTTCAAGCAGCATTTTCCTGACAGTTGCTATCTTGCTGCGCGAACCGATGAGCCCGTAGTACGCGCCAGGCTGCCTGTCAGTCATTCTCACGACGTCTGCGTCGAGCGCGTGGCCGCGCGTACATATCACGACGAAGCTGCGGTCGTGAAATCTTATGCCGTTTTCATAAATATCTTTTATTGGGCAAGCTATCGTGCGGGCCCATGGAATGTTTTCTTTGTTCGCAAATTCAGGGCGTTCGTCCCATACCGTCACGCGGAAGCCAGAGAATGCGCCCGCCTGAGCAACAGCCTTGCCGACATGCCCGGCTCCGAAGATAATAAGCTCATCTTCGCGTCCGAGGACTTCCATATAGACAGTTGCTTCTCCGCCGCAGGCCATGCCGCCCTTTTCATCGAGAGTCTTATGCCATGTTTTTGCCGTATCTCCGTTTTTGAGCATCGCGAGCGCTTCTTTTATCGTTTCAAATTCAATGAGTCCGCCGCCTATCGTGCCGCTTATCGTTCCGTCAGGACGTACCCACATCGAAGTTCCCATGCCGCGGGGCGTTGAGCCGCTCTGGTCGATGAGCGTGCAGCATACGCCGCACTTTCCCTCGTCGGTCTCGGTCTCTATAACTTTAAGGAGTTCTCTGTTCATCTTTTATCTTCCTTTATATATGAGTTTTCTAAACGCTTGCCGCGAAGGCGCAGGCGGGGTAATGGCAGACTGCGCAGTGCTCGCAGAGTCCGCCTACTCCCCAGCGGCGCACGAGGTCTCCCGGCTCTACTCCTGCGAATACGAGCGGCAGAAGCTTGTCGAGCGCGGTCATCTCATCGAACGCGACGCATGCCGGAGCTCCTATGACAGCGACTTTGCCTGCCCAGCCCAGCATCATCATCGCTCCCGGAAGAGCCGGCGTGCCCTGAAAAGATATTTTGTCGCAGACCGAGCGTATCGCGCCCGGTGTTTTGTCATCGGCGTCAACGCTCATGCCGCCTGTGCATATCACCACTTCTGCGCCTTCTGCGATGAAAGCTTTTGCTGCTTCGGCAATCTGCCTGAGCTCATCCGTGCAGAAACGCTGGCCGAGCAGTGTGCCGCCGAGCCTTTTTAGCTTTCTTTCGAGCTTTGGTCTGAAAGCGTCTTCGACGTGGTTATCGACTATTTCGCGTCCCGTAGTTACGAGGGCAGTCCTGAGCGGTCTGAAAGGCAGTACAGCGAAAGGCTTCGCGGCTTTGACGGCGTCAACAGCACGCTGGACACGGTAGTCCTGAAGTGTGAGAGGCCTGATGCGGAAGCCTGCTACGGTCTGCCCTTCCAGCACAGGCCTGTAAGGCGCAAGGGCCGAAAGCACCCAGTCTGGGTCATCGTTGACTTTGTTCACCATGTCAGGGCTGTACTGCAGCAGGCCGGACTTTTCGGCGACAAGGTTGCAGCGGCCTTCTGAAGGAACTGAGAGTTTTAGGTTTTCGCCGCAGAGCGCAGCGCCGAGAGCTATGGCTGCGTCGTCTTCATGAACGTCGCCAGGTTCCATCTCCATGACTGAGAGGTGTTCCCTGCCCATGTCCATGAGCGTAGGGACGTCGGCTTCGGTTATGATCTGCCCCTTTTTGAACCGTGCTGATTTTTTGTGGTTCTTCGCGTCTATTTGCGTGAGGTCGTGGGCAAGAGGTTTTCCGATGGCCTCTTTGAGTGAAATGGTGGATATCTTCATAATTATTTCTCCTTGTCTTTTGCGGAACATTCATTGCATGTTCCGTAAATCACATACTGCTTTCCTTTTATAACGGTGCCTTCAGGGGCTTCGACGCGCGGCATTTTCTGGTCTGTCATGCAGAACATCCTGCCGCATTTGAGGCAGATGAAGTGCGGGTGGTCGCCGGGGCAGCCTTTTGTTTCGCTGTCATGAGCGCAGAAACGCCATGCCCCGTCGAGTCCCTGCACCTGGTGTACGATGCCTGATTTAGCGAGCGTTTCCAGCGTGCGGTAGAGCGTGACACGGTCGAACGTCTCGTCGAGCAGCAGCGTTATTTCGCTGTGCGAGAGCGGGATGCCCTTTTCGATGAGCAGTCCGAGAACGGACAGACGCTGTTTTGTCACGCGCAGGCCGGCTTTTTTAAGCATCTCTTCAAGTTTCATAAGCGATCACTTCTTTTAAATTCGTATTTGTTTCATAGTGTTTGCCATATTATCCGACGGGGGCAAAAAAAACGCAACAGATTTGCAACTGAGCGCTGCCGCTGGAAATAAACTTTAGGTGCTAAGGTGAAATGCTGTTTTTTAAATTGGAAATAAGAAAAAAATAAAAAAACTTGTCAAAAACTGTTGACAATCATTCTGAAAGGTCTTATTATTTCGCTCACTGTACCACGACACCTTGAAAAGATGTCTATCAAAAAGCTTCGGCTCGGAAAGGCGGAACCCGCAATGGCAATAGTAAACAGCTTGAAGAAACTCGTCGTTGTCATAGTACTCATTATTAGCAGCGGGTCCTCCGAATTGGCCGGCGCTTAGAGCCGCGTTGATTTCGGACCGGACCCAACAGGGTTCCGGTCCTTTTTTTATGTCTGCTAAAGGAGGAATTGCAATGCCATGTACATTCAGCATCCTGTCAGAAGACAACCCAGGCGTTCTGATGAGGATCGCAGGGCTGATTTACCGCAGGGGCTACAATATCGAGAGCCTCAGCGTAGCCCATACCGTTATTCCGGGCATCTCGCGCTTTACCGTTGTCATCGAAGGCGAGGACGCAGTATATGAACAGATCCGCAAACAGCTCGAAAAACTCATCGAAGTCGTCTCGGTGACAAACCTTACAAAACAGGGGCCATTCGTAGAACGCTGGCTCATGCTCGTCAAGGTCAAGGCTCCGCTCGACAAGAGGCCTCATATCCTCCAGACCGCTGAGATATTCCGCTGCCGCGTCGTTGACCTCGGCACAGACGCTATCACGCTTGAGGTCACTGGCGACAAGGGCAAGCTCGGAGCATGCGTCGAAGCACTTCGCCCGTACGGAATCATCGAAACAGCGGGCTCGGGGCAGGTAGCGCTGTCACGCGCCGGTTTTGTCCAGGTACAATAATTTTGTATGATCTGGCCTTCGGGCCTGTGCATAAATCACAATATTAATTACCTATAAAAGGTAGAAGGAGAGTTTTCAGAAATGGCAAAAGTTTATTACGATCGCGACGCTGACCTCAGTTTACTCGAAGGCAAGACAGTAGCAGTACTCGGCTACGGCAGCCAGGGACATGCACATGCGCAGAACCTGCGCGACAGCGGCGTGAAGGTCATCATCGGCCTCAAAGCAACGAGCAAGTCAAAGGCAGTGGCAGAGAAAGACGGATTTGAAGTCGGTACAGTAGCGGAAGTTTCAAAGAAGGCCGATGCAGTAATGTTCCTGGTCCCAGACCATCTCCAGGCCGCGGTTTACAAGGCTGAAGTCGAGCCCAACATGAAAAAAGACGCAAAGCTTATGTTCGCGCACGGTTTTGCGATCCATTTTGGCCAGATAGTACCAGGTCCTGACCACGACGTTATCATGGTTGCCCCAAAGGGCCCTGGACACATCGTCCGCAGAATGTACGAAGAGGGCAAGGGTGTTCCTGACCTTATCGCAGTCCAGCAGGATGCTTCAGGCAAAGCAAAGGAATTCGCGCTTGCTTACGCTTCAGCCATCGGCGGAGGCAGAGCTGGTGTCATCGAGACATCGTTCCGCGAAGAGACAGAGACAGACCTCTTCGGCGAACAGGCTGTCCTCTGCGGCGGTATCTGCGAACTTATGAAACAGGGCTTCAACACGCTTGTCGAAGCCGGATACCAGCCGGAAATGGCTTACTTTGAGTGCATCAACGAAATGAAGCTCATCATCGACATGGTCTTTGAGGGCGGCATGAGCTGGATGCGCTACTCCATCTCCGATACAGCAAAGTACGGCGATATGATCACCGGACCGAAAATCATCGGCGAAGAGTCACGCAAGGCTATGAAGAAAGTACTCTCCGACATACAGGATGGCACGTTCGCGCGCGACTGGGTGCTCGAGAACCAGTCAGGACGTCCGCGCATGAAGGTATGGGCAAAGGCGATCCGCAAGGAACTCCACGAGAGCACAGGCAAAGAACTCCGCAAGATGATGCCATGGATGGAATCAAAGGAAGCTCCTGAATTCTAGAAACAAATGCAATGCGGGAAGCCGTGTCACTGCGGCTTCCCTTTCTTAAATACGGCTTCATATCTGAATTTGAAAATTATTCCGCCGGTGCGGATTAAGTCTTATAGAGAAAAATAAAAATTTAAAAATAAATATTTATCGAGGAGTTGAAACACATGGCAGAAATGAACGGAGCCCAGATGGTAATGAAATCGCTCGAGGCTGAACATGTTAAAACATTGTTCGGACTTCCGGGCGGACAGGTCATTACCCTTTACGACGCTCTCTACGATTCAAAGATCGAACACGTCCTAATGCGCCATGAGCAGGCTGCCGCACACGCGGCCGACGGCTATGCGCGCGTAAGCGGCAATGTCGGTGTCTGCCTTGCCACGTCAGGGCCTGGCGCTACAAACCTCGTGACAGGCATCGCTACGGCAAACATGGATTCGGTGCCACTCGTTGCAATAACAGGACAGGTCGCGACGAGTGCGATAGGCGGAGATTCATTCCAGGAGGCCGACATTGTAGGCTCAACGCTGCCGCTGCTTAAGCACAGCACGCAGGTGCACTCACCTGAACAGATACCGGTAGCGATAAAGAAAGCTTTTTACATTGCATCAACAGGTCGTCCGGGGCCTGTGCTCATCGATGTTCCGTCCGATGTTCAGAAGAAGATGGGCAAATTTGAGTATCCTGTGACCGTCAGCCTGCCTGGTTATCACCCGGGAGAAGAGACAGACATCTCGCGTCTTGACGAAGCTGTTGAGCTTATAGAAAATGCGCAGCGTCCGCTTATCTTTGCGGGCGGCGGCGTTATACGCTCAAAGGCGGCCGCAAAACTTACCGCTTTTGCCAAAAAGCTCAGGATACCAGTTGCCACATCACTTATGGGCAAAGGCGCGTTTCCTGAATCGAACCCGCTCGCGCTTGGCATGGCCGGTATGCATGGGCAGCCTGTCGCGAACAGAGCACTCATGGCCGCTGATGTCGTTATCGCCGTCGGTTCACGTTTCAGCGACAGGACGACAGGCAAGGTCAGCCGCTTTGCGGAAGACGCCAAGATAATCCACATAGACCTCGACCCGGCAGAGATAGATAAGATGGTCAGCACAGATGTCTGGCTTGTCGGTGACGCCGGCATGGTGATCTCTGCCCTTACAAAATCGATAACGAAGAGAAAATTTGACCGCGCGGGCTGGCTTGCCGCTGTAGAAAAGATGCGCAGAGACGAACCTCTGCCAAGACCTGATTTCAGCGGTGCGATAACGCCGTGGCAGGCGATAGAGACTCTGCACGACATCACAGGCGGCAAAGCTGTTCTTTCTACGGAAGTCGGACAGCACCAGATGTGGGCCGCGCAGTTCTTCAAAGTTGACGAGCCTAACCGTTTTGTAACATCGGGCGGGCTCGGCACGATGGGCTTCGGCTTCCCTGCGGCTATAGGCGCATGCTACGCTGAACCCAGCATACCAAGCTGCTGCATCGCAGGCGACGGCAGCTTCATGATGAATATTCAGGAGCTCGATACCTGCGCGCGCTACAACATTCCGGTCAAGGTCTTCATAATGAACAACTCGTGCCTGGGCATGGTGCGCCAGTGGCAGGACCTCTTTTACAATAAGCGCTTCTCCGACACAGTCTATCCGCGCGACCCTGATTTCGTGAAGATAGCCGAAGGCATGGGCGTGAGAGGCTTCCGCGCGACAAAACCAAACGAAGTCAAAAAGACCATCGAAGCCGCGCTTGCGGCCAAGGGCCCGGCTGTTGTAGATTTCGCAATTCCTCAGGAGGCCAATGTCTTCCCGATGGTGCCGCCGGGCGGAGCCATCGATAAGATGATATTCAGCAGCATGGAATAAAACTGAAAATTTTTGTTGGGAGTGAAATATAAATGAACAGCGACAAAGCAAAAAAAGGTTTTGAAAGAGCGCCTCACCGCTCGCTTTTAAAAGCGGCAGGCTATACGGACTGGGAAGTTGACCGCCCATGGATTGGTGTAGCCAACGCATACAACGCGATCATACCTGGACACATCCATCTTCGTCAGATAACAGAAGCTGTCAAAGCCGGTATCTACGCGGCCGGCGGGCTGCCGATAGAGTTTCCTGTAATAGGCGTATGCGACGGCATAGCGATGAACCACGAAGGAATGAAGTTTTCGCTTCCGAGCCGCGAGCTCATTATGGACTCAATAGAAGTGATGGCTAAGGCGCATGCATTCGACGGTCTTGTCCTCATTCCTAACTGTGACAAGATAGTTCCAGGCATGGCGATGGCGGCGGCAAAACTCAACATTCCATCTGTTGTGGTCTCAGGCGGTCCGATGATGACAGGCGCGCTGCGCGGCAAGAAGCTTGACCTCAACAGTGTTTTTGAGGCAGTAGGCGCAAAAGCCGCCGGCAAGATAGACGACAAGGGACTTCTTGAAGTTGAAGACAACGCATGCCCAGGCTGCGGCTCCTGCTCCGGCATGTTTACAGCAAATACGATGAACTGCATGATGGAGGCGCTGGGTCTAGGACTTCCAGGCAACGGCACGATACCTGCCGTGCACGCCGGACGTATCCGTCTTGCGAAAGACGCAGGCCGCGCAGTAATGGATATGATAAATAAAAACATCCGTCCGCGCGACATTCTTACAGAAGAAGCATTTGAAAACGCCGTCGCTGTTGACCTTGCGCTCGGCGGATCGACGAACACTACGCTTCATCTGCCGGCCATAGCATGGGCGGCAGGGCTCAAGATGACGCTCGAGCTCTTCAATATGCTCGGCGAGAAAGTTCCGCACGTATGCTCAATGAGCCCGGGCGGCCAGTATCACATTGAAGATCTCTGGCAGGCCGGCGGAGTTCAGGCTCTTATGAAAGAGCTGCTCGACGCAGGCCTTATCAACGGAGGGCCTGTTACAGTGACAGGTGCCACCGTAGCTGAAAATACGAAAGACGCAAAAGTCCGCGACACTGATGTCATCCGTCCGCTTGACAACCCATACCACAAGCAGGGCGGCCTTGCGTTCATCAAAGGCTCACTTGCGCCGCTCGGCGGCATAGTCAAGCAGGCTGCGGTAGCGCCTGAGATGCTCGTCCATGAAGGACCGGCACGCGTATTTGAATGCGAAGAGGACGCAAGCCGCGCAATACTCAATAACGAGATAAAAGACGGCGACGTTGTCGTCATCCGCAATGAAGGTCCGAAGGGCGGACCTGGCATGCGCGAAATGCTCACGCCGACATCGGCTATCATGGGTCAGGGCAAGGGCGGTACAGTCGCGCTTATCACTGATGGCAGATTCTCCGGGGCCACGCGCGGCGCTGCTATAGGGCACGTTTCACCAGAAGCTGCGGCTGGCGGTCCGATTGGTCTTGTCGAGGAAGGCGACGTGATTTCGATAGACATCCCTAACAAGCGTCTCGACCTCAAAGTCAGCGAAGAAGTGCTTGTAGAGCGCAGAAAGAAATTTGTGCCTACGCTTCAGAAAGTCGAAAGCCCGTTCCTGAACAGGTACCGTGCATTCGCAACATCAGGAGTCGAAGGAGCAGTGCTGAAAGACGCGGAATAGTTTTTACTGGTTCCGCTATTGACAAAATCAGTTTCACAAAGTATTGTACATAAATACGCTTTTGATAAAGCAAAACGCAATGATGGAGCTAAGCGCCTGTTTATGGATGTTACAGAGAGCCGGCCGAAGGTGAGAGCCGGTACTGAAGTGACAGGATGCAGTCTCACTCCGGAGCGGGGTCCCAGAAAGCCTGGCAAGTAAGGGGTCACGTGAACGCACGTTACAGCGCAACCAAGTGGCCGCGAAAGCGGCAAACAGGGTGGTACCGCGATGAATTCGTCCCTGAGGCAGCAATATGCCTCGGGGACTTTTTTATAGCAAAATAACAGGAAGGTGTATGGAATGAAAAAAATTATTTTGAACGACATCACGCTCAGAGAAGCAATGTCTTCTCAGGCAAACTCACTGAGTTTCAAAGAGACAATCGAGATCGCAAGGACGCTCGACAAGCTCAAAGTCGATGTGATAGGTCTTGCGCCTGTCGCCAACGCTAAGATAGATTCGTTGCTGGTGCATACGATAGCTGCTGCAGTTAAGAACAGTGTGCTCTCGATGCCCGCAGGCACTACTGAAGAATCGGTCGAAATCGCGTGGAATGCGGTGAGCGGCGCAGTGCACCCAAGGCTTTACATTGAGGCTCCGGTCTCGGCTGTGCAGATGGAATTTATGAGCCACAAAAAGCCCGAAACATTGCTGAAGGCAGTTGAAACTCTTGTCGGCAAAGCGAAGGCACTTTGCGGCGATGTGGAATTTGCCGTTCTGGACGCCACGCGCGCTGACATTGAGTTTTTGGCAAAAGTGATAAAGACTGCTGTGAAAGCCGGAGCGACGACAGTTACGGTCTGTGATTCAGCCGGCACCATGTTCCCGAGCGAGTTTAAGGCGTTTATCGAAGGAATTTACGAAAAAGCCCCTGAACTCAAGGACGCAGCACTTTCCGTGCGCTGCTCTGACGAGCTTTCGATGGCTGCGGCCTGCACAATAGCCGCATTTGAAGCCGGGGCTGCAGGAGCTGACGTAACGGCGGACGGCGGTGCCGCACCTTCTGTTGAGACTGTGATGCAGATAATCAAGAGCCGTGGCGACGATCTGGGTATCTCAAGCGGTGTTAAAACGACTGAGATCCATCGCGGTGTTAAGCAGATACTCTGGGTCACACGCCCGAAGAGCGTGAAGGAAGAGACTCCGTTTGACACAGGCATAGCTGCTGCACCGAAGAATGTTGTCCTCGACGCTCACGATGACATAACTGCAGTCGGCAAGGCTGTAAAAAAACTTGGCTACGACCTTTCAGATGAAGACCTTGCTAAGGTGTTTGAAAGTTTCACGGCAGTCGCCGCTAAAAAAACTGTAGGAACAAAAGAGCTAGAAGCCATCATAGCTTCGTCTGCGATGCAGGTGCCTCCGACATATAAGCTCGCGAGTTACGTGATAAACTGCGGCAGCGGCATCAGCGCGACCTCAGTCATACATGTTACTAAAGATGGCAGAGACGTTCAGGGCATGGCTGCTGGTGACGGACCTATTGACGCTTCGTTCCTGGCGATAGAGCAGATAACAGGACACCATTACGAATTAGATGACTTCCAGATACAGGCTGTTACTGAAGGGCGCGAAGCTATGGGCTCAACGCTTATCAAGCTTCGCTCGAACGGCAAGCTCTACTCAGGCAACGGGATATCGACCGATATTCTCGGCGCGAGCATCAGTTCTTATCTCAACGCACTCAACAAGATAGCGTTTGAGGAGACGCACCAATAATGAAACTTTCATTCTCAACGTTCGGATGGGACGGATATTCCTGGAGCGAGCTCTGCAGCATGGCGAAGGAGATAGGCTTTTCCGGCATTGAAATACACGATGTGCATGAGCCTGTATTCTCCGGCAAAGTCGGTATCTTCGACCCTGCGATGGCGAATGCGGCAAACCGCGACCTTGTCGAGCAGAGGCTTCAGATACCATGCATAGATTCTTCGTGCAACATAGCGGCGCAGATAAAACACGCTGAAGCTGTTGCAGAGATAGAGACATGCATAGATAACGCGCGCCGCATGCATGTGCCATATGTGCGTGTAGGAGCCAAAGAGTGCGGAACGGACGCGGACAAGCAGGACAAAGCTGTTCTGGAGTGCCTTAACAAAATTCTGCCAGCTGCGCAAAAAGCAGGCGTGACGATACTTGTTGAGACTATCGGAATATTTGCTGACACAATTAAATTGTGTAACATTTTAGATTCTTTCGCGTGTGACAATTTGGCCGCGCTCTGGGATTTCGAGCATACGTTCCGCGAGGGAAAAGAGAGCCCCGAAGATTCAGTAAAAAGGCTCGGCGCTTACATCAAACACGTTCACCTCAAAGATTCAGAGGTAACAGACGGCGTACTTGAATACCGTCTTATCGGTGAAGGCTCGCTGCCAATACAGGATATGATGCGCGCCCTGTATTCTATAAACTACGATGGGTTTGTGTCGCTTGAATGGGAGCCGCACTGGATAAAAGAGCTCGACGACCTTGAGCTTGTCGCGCTGCACTTTGTGAACCATATGAACTGTTACGGCAACCCGGCGCGACAGACGCGCGTCCGCAGGCTCTATGACAACAAGCGCCACACGGGACAGTATCCGTGGCAGAAAGACAAGCTTATCGACTGCACGTTCCCGCAGGTCTTAGACAGGATGGCCGAGGAATTTCCAGACCAGTACGCATTCAAATATACGACGCTTGATTACACGCGCACGTACTCTGAATTCCGTGACGACGTTGATAATTTCGCGCGTGTCCTGGTTTCGCTCGGTGTGCGCGCCGGACATCACGTCGCGATATGGGCTACGAACCTGCCGCAGTGGTACATCACGTTCTGGGCGACGGTGAAGCTCGGCGCTGTGCTCGTAACAGTCAACACGGCTTACAAGATAGCCGAGGCTGAATACCTGTTCCGTCAGTCTGACACCCATACGCTTGTAATGATAAAAGGTTATAAAGATTCCGATTACGCCGGCATCATGCAGGAGCTCTGCCCGGAGCTTGAAACGTCGGAAGCTGGCAAGCCTCTGGCGTGCAAGAAACTGCCGTTCCTTCGCAATATCATTACGGTAGGTTTCAAAATGCAGGGAGCGCTCACATGGGAGGGGTCTCTTGAGCGCGCTGACATGGTCCCTGTTGAAGAGGTCCATCGCATGGCTTCGGCCGTCGATATCCACGATGTCTGCAATATGCAGTACACGTCGGGCACGACTGGATTTCCGAAAGGCGTCATGCTCACGCATTACAACGTAGTCAACAACGGCAAATGCATCGGCGACCGCATGGACCTTTCGACGGCTGACCGCATGATGATACAGGTGCCTATGTTCCACTGCTTCGGAATGGTGCTTGCTATGACAGCGTCCATGACACACGGCGCTACACTGTCGCCGCTGCCGTACTTCTCTACAAAGGCGTCGCTTGCCTGCATCAATCAGGAGAAGATAACGTGTTTCCACGGCGTGCCGACGATGTTCATCGCGATGATGGAACATGCGGATTTCCCGAAGACGGACTTCTCGTACATGCGCACAGGAATCATGGCAGGCAGTCCCTGCCCTATCTCAAAGATGCGCGATGTTGTTGACAAGATGCATATGAGCGAGATAACGATAGTTTACGGTGAGACCGAAGCATCGCCCGGTTGCACCATGAGCAGCACAGACGACTCGCTTGAAACACGCGTCGCAACCGTCGGCAAGGCGCTACCGGAAGTCGAATGCAAGATAATCGATCCTGAGACCGGCGAGGACCTGCCTGACGATGCGGTAGGCGAATTCGTTGCGCGCGGCTACAACATAATGAAGGGTTATTACAAGATGCCGGAAGCTACGGCTGAAGCTATAGACCGCGACGGGTGGCTGCACACGGGGGACCTGGCCTGCCGCACGCCCGAAGGCTACTACCGCATCACAGGACGGCTCAAGGATATGATCATCCGCGGCGGCGAGAATGTCTATCCAAAGGAGATAGAAGAATTCCTCTACACGCACCCGAAGGTCAAGGATGTCCAGGTAATTGGCGTTCCCGATGTTGCGCTCGGCGAAGAGATAATGGCCTGCATCATTCTCAAGGAAGGCGAAACCGCTACAAAAGACGAGATAAAAGATTACGTCAAGTCGCATATGGCGAAACATAAATGCCCGCGCTACATCAGCTTTGTCAATGAGTTTCCGATGAACGTAGCTGGCAAGATACTCAAATACAAAATGCGCGAAGACGCCATAAAGGAGCTTCACCTTGAAAAAGCGGCCGGAGTAAAAACGGCGTAGAATATATGAACAATAATATAAGTAAGAATTGCGGAAAGAGGTCAGTCCAATGAGTGAAAAAGAACTTGTCGTAATGGACGGAAACGAAGCGGCGGCCTACGTAGCCTATGCGTTCACTGAAGTTGCGGCCATTTATCCGATAACGCCTTCATCCCCTATGGCTGAAAAGACTGATGCATGGGCGGCAAACGGAAAGAAAAACATTTTCGGACAGCCTGTAAGGCTTGTCGAAATGCAGTCTGAAGCGGGAGCTATCGGAGCGGTCCACGGTGCATTAGAAACAGGTGCTCTCGCCACGTCGTTCACTTCGTCGCAGGGGCTCATGCTCATGATACCGGTTTTGCACAGGATCTCAGGCCAGCGTCACCCAGCTGTGCTTCATGTTGCGGCGCGCACGATAGGCACCCACGCGATGTCGATATTCGGCGACCATTCCGACGTCATGAACTGCCGTCAGACAGGTTTTGCTATGCTGTGCTCGAGCAGTGTCCAGGAGATCATGGACCTTGCAGGCGTGGCGCACCTCTCCGCTATAAAAGGCCGCATCCCGTTCATCCACTTCTTTGACGGTTTCCGCACATCACATGAAATAGACAAAATTGAAAAGATAGAATATGACGACCTCGCAAAGCTGCTTGACCGCGATGCGCTTGCGCTCTTCCGCGCAAACGCGCTCAACCCGGAGCATCCTGTCATGCGCAGCACAGTGCAGAACCCAGACATATACTTCCAGGTGCGCGAGGCCAATAACAGATTCTATAATGTGCTTCCGGACATCGTCGAGGACTACATGGCTGAGATAGGCGATATCACCGGGCGCAACTATCACCTATTCAACTACTACGGCGACTACAGAGCGGAAGACATCATCATCGCGATGGGCTCTGTCTGCGAAACTGTGAAGGAAGTCGTCGATTATCTCAACGCACAGGGCCGAAGAGTCGGTCTGCTTCAGGTACATCTATACCGCCCGTTCTCGATAAGGCACTTCATTGAGGCCCTGCCTCAGGACGTGCGCCGCATAGCTGTGCTCGACCGCTGCAAAGAGATGGGCACGGTCGGACAGCCGCTTTATGAGGATGTCTGCTCTGCGTTCAACGGCACAGGTCTTATGATGACGATAATCGGCGGACATTACGGACTTTCGTCGAAAGACACGGATCCAGCGCAGATAATCGCAGTTTTTGACAACCTAGCTTCCGAACGTCCGAAGAAAGATTTCTCGATAGGCATCAACGACGACCTCACTAACCAGTCGCTTAAAACAGGCAGGCCGGTATATCCCGATGCCGACAGACAGCGCAGCTTCAAATTCTGGGGACTGGGCGGCGACGGCACTGTCGGAGCCAACAAAAACACGATAGACATAATTGCCTCGCATACGAAAAAATACGGCCAGGCCTATTTTGAATACGATGCTAAAAAATCTTTTGGCGTCACGATATCGCACCTGCGTTTCAGCGATGAACCGATACGCTCGCCATACCTCGTAAAGCAGGCTGACTTTGTTGCGGCTCACAACAAGACATATATTCAGAACTATGACATAGTGAGCGAACTGCGCGACGGCGGCACGCTGATGCTCAACTGCAGCTGGACGCCCGAAGAGCTTGAGCAGAACATTCCTGCTGCGATAAAACGCAAGCTAGCTGAAAAACACGCTAAGTTCTACCTCATCGATGCCAACGCGATAGCGGCGAAACACGGACTTGGCAGCTATGTCAACATGGCGCTGCAATCCGCGTTCTTCCATCTCGTCGATGTAATACCCATCGACGACGCGATGAAATATATGAAAGACGCTGTGCGCGAAACATTCTTCGCGAAGGGCGAAGAGATCATCAAGCGCAACTGCGCCGCTATAGATGACGGCGGATCAGCGCTCGTAAAATTCGAGATACCCGAGTCATGGGCTGCGGCTGAAGACGAGCCGAAACAAACGCAGGAAGATCAGCCAGCGATAGTTACGAACATACTAGAACCGATAAACAGGCAGAAAGGCGACGACCTTCCTGTCAGCACGTTCCTTGGTTACGAGGACGGCACGATAGAGCTCGGCCTCACGGCATATGAAAAACGCTGTATCGCGACACAGGTGCCTGAGTGGGATCCGTCGCTCTGTCTGCAGTGCAACAAATGTTCGTTCGTCTGCCCGCACGCCGTAATACGTCCTTACCTGCTCACAAAAGAGGAGAGCGCAAAAGCTCCGGAAGGCATGAAGAAGACAGCGGCAAAAGGAATAAAGGACCATGATTACACGCTGCTCGTCAGCAAGGAAGACTGCACAGGCTGCGGCTGCTGTGTCAACGGCTGTCCGGCAAAAGAAAAAGCGATAAAGATGGTTCCTTTCGAGGAATCAAAATCGACACAGGAAGAGTGGAAGTACGGTCTGTCAGTCTCAGACAAGCCAGGGCTCTTCGACAAGTACACAATAAAGGGAAGCCAGTTCAGGACCCCTCTGCTTGAATTCTCGGCGGCATGTGCCGGATGCGGCGAGACGCCGTACGCTAAGCTGCTCACACAGCTCTTCGGCGACCGTGTCTATTGGGCGAACGCGACAGGCTGTTCACAGGCCTGGGGCGGAGCCGAAGTAGGCATACCCTACACGACGGACAAAAAAGGGCACGGCCCGGCATGGTCGAACTCTCTCTTTGAAGACAACGCGGAGTTCAGCCTCGGAATGTACCTCTCCGTGAGCCAACAGCGCGAGGCCCAGAAACTGCGTGCCGAAAAGCTTATTGAAAAACTTGATGGCAAAGAGCCCACAGCAGCGCTCAAAAAATGGATCGGCGGGTTCGATGACTTCGACATATCATCAAGTGCCGGTAAAGAACTCTGCTCCGCTCTTGAAAACGCTAAAGATAATTTGTCAGAGGAAGGCAGAGCTGTCGCTGAAGAGATACTGCAGAACAGAGACCAGCTCTCTAAAAAGACGTTCTGGATGTACGGCGGCGACGGCTGGGCTTACGACATCGGCTTCGGAGGCCTTGACCATGTCCTCGCAAGCGGAACCAACGTCAACGTATTCATCGTTGACACGGAAGTATATTCCAACACAGGCGGGCAGTCGTCAAAGGCAACGCCGCTCGGTGCGGTCGCGCAGTTCTGCATGTCGGGCAAAAAGACCGGCAAGAAGGACCTCGGCGCGATATTCATGACATACGGAAACATCTACGTCGCTCAGGTCGCTATGGGCGCTGACCCGAACCAGTGCGTCAAAGCAATAAAGGAAGCCGAGCACTTCAACGGTCCGTCGATAATCATCGCCTACACGCCATGCATCGCACACGGAATAAAAGGCGGAATGTCGAAGGTGCAGGACGAGATGAAAAATGCTGTCGATGCAGGTTACTGGACGCTCTACCGTTACAATCCAGACAACGAAAAACCGCTGACAGTCGATTCAAAGGCACCGTCAGTCGATTATGAGAAATTCCTCGACGGCGAGGTGCGCTACTCGTCGCTCAAGCGCACGTTCCCCGATAACGCAAAAAAGTTTTTCGCAGAGGGTTCTGAAAAATCGCGCGAGAAGTACGAAAAGTACAAACGCATGGAAGAAAGCCAGTAGTTCCAAAGAGCCAATTTTGCAGATGAGGCGGCTGGTAACATGCCGCCTTTTTATTTTGCTGTGTTAACGTCCATAACATTACAAACGGATTTTTCGTTTTCTGACTTTTTTGTTCCGTGCTGATTTATATGCGCAACGGCACATGCGGTTTCATAAGAATAATGTAAGAGCGGTATTTTTGTTTGCTGTTCTGATTTTTGAGTGATGCGGCAAAACCAATGCGGTGCGGTATTTTGGGAACAAAAATGCACCAGGCTTTAACGCCGGGCGCACAGAAACGTCTTATCCTCTGCCCCGTCGTTATTTTTCTTCTGTTGTGGTTTTTCCGCCGGCTGAGATAAACCCCCTGAGAGTTTCGTAGAGATGTTCAGGTTCTATCGGTTTTGTAAGGTGCGCGTTCATTCCGGCCTCGATTGATTTGTTAATGTCCTCCGAAAAAGCATTGGCCGTCATTGCTATTATCGGAACGCTTTTCGCGTCGTCACGTTTCAGCTGGCGGATAGCACGCGACGCATCAAGCCCGTCCATGACAGGCATGCTTATGTCCATGAGCACCGCGCTGTAATGTCCCGTTTCGCTTTCCTCGAATTTGCTGACAGCCTCAACGCCGTTTACGGCCGAATCTACCTCGAACCCTTTGCGTTCCAGCATAAGTTTTGCTATTTCCAAGTTTATCTCATTGTCTTCGACGAGCAGACAGTTCCTGCCTGTGAACTCAGCATCCTTTTCTTCGTCCGGCGCCGTGCGTGCCGAAATGGCCTGCTCTATCGTGCGCGTGATGCTGGCAGTGAAAAGAGGCTTGCTTATGAAGAGGTCTATCTTTGCCTTGCTTGCTGTATTTTCTATATCGGACCATTCGTAACTTGTCATTATCATGATCGTGGTTTTGCCGCCTGAAACAGCGCGTATCTGCTTTGCCGTTTCGATGCCGTCCATGCCAGGCATCTTCCAGTCGAGCAGTATCAGGTCAAAATCTTCACCGGCATCGTGTTTTTCTTTGACTTTTGCCACAGCCTCACTGCCGCTCATAACGTAGTCGGAGTTTACACCAGCGTTCCTGAGCACCAGCTGCGCGTGCTCGCACGAGGGCTGCTCGTCGTCAACGATGAGTATCCTGAGATTTTTGAGGTATATCGGGGCAAGGTGTGCGGGCGGTTTCATATCGTCTTTTGATTTGCCGAGAGGAACGTCAACGGTAAAACGAGAACCCGTGCCCTTTGAGGAGCTCACAGTGATATTGCCGCCCATGAGGTTTACGACGTGCTTGCATATAGCAAGTCCGAGTCCGGTGCCTGTCCTCTGGGAAGCGGAATCGTTTATATCCTGCGAGAACGGGTCGAAGATGTGTGGCATATATTCGTCGTCGATGCCCCTGCCTGTATCTACAATGGCAAAGCGCAGCTGCGCGTTCTCGCTGTCGCTCGACGCCTGCTTCACTATCATCTGCACCTGGCCGCCCTCGCCTGTGAATTTCACGGAATTGCCGAGGATATTTGTGAGCACCTGCTGCAGCTTGTTCCTGTCTCCTATGTAGGCATCGTCAACTGATCCGTCGATGATGCACTCAAAGTGCAGCCCCTTGTCGTTGCACTGCATGTTGACCACTGTGCAGATGCCGTTGATGAAGGATTCAAAGTTGAAAATATCGTTGTGCAGCGTCATCCTTCCGCTTTCTATGCGGCTCATATCGAGGATGTCGTTGATAAGCGAAAGCAGAGTATGTGCCGAGATGCTTATTTTTGTGAGGTGGTCCTTGAGTTCAGGAGTCAGCCCCTTCTCTGCGAGTGAAATATTCGTAAGGCCGATGATCGCGTTCATTGGCGTGCGTATTTCGTGGCTCATGTGCGACAGAAACTCGTTCTTTGTGAAGTTGGCCTGCTCAGCGTCCTGCAGGGCTGACCTGAGCTTTCGCGCTTCCTCTTTCTGCTGCCTCTGCATCTCTGTGTAGTCGCTGCAAAGCAGCGCAAGTATCTTGCTGCCGCGGTCGAGGTATGCGAATTTAAACTTTTTGTAACGCATCTCACCGTTTGGAAGTTTTACGTTGCAGAATAACTCGCACGAATCTTTGTCACGGAGCTCGTTATAGACATTATCAAGCTTGAAGAAATTTGTGCATTCGGCTGCCTCTTCAGGAACAACAAACTTTTTTGTTATCGCGGACATCGTAAGTTCATAATTATCCGTGTCACGAGCGTCTAACATATTATCGACGGAACTGCTCGTTGATATAATTTTTGCGGAATTATACGCGCCCCTGACATACGCGATATAGTCATATCTTTGGGCTATGACATCATTGAGTATTATTTCCCTTATTTTCGGAGTATTTATATCTTCTTCAGAGAAGAATGCTATCGTGCTGCTGCTGCCAGGACGGCGCATTATTGTGGCAGTCAGCTCGACCCACAGCGGCGAGCCGTTGCTTCTGCGGGAGTAATATTGTGTCTTGACGGTCGTGGTGCCTGCTTCGCATGCCATGAGAAGCGCGTTGCGCGAGAAAAGAGATGAAAACTCCTCCCGGTCCTGCTCCCTCATCATGCTGCGTCCGATAATTTCATAGGCCTTTGTATAGGAGCCTTCATCGAAACCTGTGTCGAAGAGGACGTCATCGCCTGAGAACGTCTCTATTCTGTCACGTGACAGGTCAGCTCTCATCATCGACAGATACTTGTCAGCGACTGTATCGAGGTAGATCTGCTGGCTGCGGAAATTTTTCTCGTTTTCTTCTTCGTTTCTCTTCAATTCGTCAACGTTCGTGAAAGACTGATAGAGGAAATCCATGTCGCCGATCTCTGTATAGATGAAGCTGACGCTGAACCAAATATACTGGCCTTTCAGGTTGCGGATGCGGTAGATTATGCTTGACGGCGTGTCATCGTGTCTGTGCGCGGCAAAAGCCTCTTTTACCATTGCAACGTCGTCCGGGTGGCATCCGTGGTGTGTGTGTTTTTTGTAATGGTAAAACTCCATGCACTCCGACTCTGTGCCGCCCATCGTCCGGCAGAATTCACTCGAATAGACGTATGGTTCCAGCTTGCCGTCGCTGTGCGCGCGGCTCACAATGAAGTTAGCAGGCAGGTAGCGCAGCAGAGCCGCATTGCGTTTCTCGCCCTCCGCTATTTCCTCCTCTGCCTGTATCTGTTTGCTGACGTCTGCAAGAGAAGCGTAATAGACCTCGGCGTTGTTCTTGTCGTAATGCGAAAAACGCGCAATGCAGTTCAGCCAGTGCTTTTTGCCGTACTCGCTGAGGACCCTGAAGTTGGCGCTGAAAACATAATTCATGCGGTTCTGCCGCAGCTTCTTCCATTCTTCGAGGACAATGTGCCTGTCTTCCGGATAGACGATGTTTATCACGTTGCGGCCCTGGAACTGTTTCAGCCAACTCCTGCCGGAGGCAAAGACTCTGTAGCATCCTTCGTTGGCAAAAGAAAAATCAAGCTCATCGTCTCTGCAGCGGCAGATGCAGATGGCGCTTGGGGAATTGTTGAGCAGAGTGTTGTTCTCCTCAGCTGCCCTTTTATAATTTGAACTTATATTTTGCCTTATCATTTCGCTTGCAATGTAATTTCCAAGCGTAATAAGCAGATCAGCATCTTTGATGTGGTCGCGGATATTATCGACGCCGATAAAGCCGACGACCTGTTTGTCCTGATGGATCGGCGCGCAGATAAGAGATGTGACGTTCTGCCCTTTCAGCCGTTCCTTGTCTGCATCCGAAGCGTCTTTAAGCCAGTCGGTGCCTTCTTCTATGCAGACATACCCCTTTTTGCCGAAATCCCTGTACCAGAACGGGACTTCGGCAAGAGGCTGATTCTGAAGCTCTCCGGCTACTTCCCTGACGCCGGGTTTGCACACTTCGTATACGCAGCTTACGGAATTTTTCCCTATGTCAATTCTTGAGATGTATGCGCGGTCTGAATCGTAATAGCTCAGCAGGCTCTGCAGGACGTGCATGATAGCTGCCGACGTATCAAGGCTCGTGACCAGCTCTTCAGCACTCTTGTTTATTACGGCAAGTTTTGCAGAAAGCTGGCGTTCCTTCGTGACATCTTCCGCGATAGCTAAAACGCCCATTGGTACGCTGTTGTAAACAAGCGGCAGCTTCTTCGTACAAAGAAAAATGTGCTCTCCCGACGCCGTGCAGAGCTCTTCGAACTCAGTAGTCTGCTGCATCTCTTTGACGGCTTTGCGGTCAACACCGGTATATCTGTCTGCGACATCCTTTGAGAAAAGGTCATAATCTGTCTTGCCGATCACGCGTTCTCTGCTGCCGAGGTTGTAAAAATCTATGCCTATGTCGTTGATGCTGCGGTAAACGCCGTCCATGTCTTTCCAGAAGGCTGGCGCGGCACTGGAATTGACAAGCGTCTCGACCATCGTAGCGAAGGACACGTCCTGCTGATCTTTTTTAGGTTTTCCGATCACCGCTGACACCTTCTTTTCGACAAATGTGGCATATAAAACAAAAATGGTGTTCGGAAAATATACAGCCTGTGCCGCCAGACGTCAATCTTTTGCAGTCATAGCGCTAATCGATAGTAATTTTAATATAGCTGATGTCTTTGTTAGTTTTCCGGCAGCAGTCCGATAAGCAAAATCGGGACTGGAATCGGCGAGAGCTTGAAATATTTATACGCGAAATCGAAACTTGCCATGTTACTAACAGATCTTTCTCGTGTTGGAAAGAAGGCTGCGGGATCAGTCGGAACTATCAAAACGGCTAAAGACAGCAGGTTTTGCATCAATCCGTAATGAAATTTGTGATAACCTCTGTATATTGTTGCGCTGTTGCTAATTTGGATCTCAACGAAAACGTCATTTTTGCCAAAATCGCCGATAAGTTTCGGATCACTGTGCAGTAATGGCTGGCTGTCTCAGCCATATTTTTTAAATTCTTTTACAAAAGCTTTATTATAAGCAGCCTGATGCTCAATTCTTCCTGATGGCAAATCTAACTGGAAGTGCTTTGGCACGGTATATTTTGACACAGGCACCAATTTCGCTCACTTCATTGATCCCGGCTAATAAACGCTCGCTGCAAAAGAAATATTCTTTTTTGCTTTTCAAGTAATGGTTTTATGCCGTTTTATAACATACCCATCAACAATTTTCACTTGTATGGTTGTTATAGCTAGTGTTGCAAGCGCCATTTTCAAATGCGATAGTTTTGCTTTACCTTTAATGACGTTATATGCATATCTGTGCCAGTAAAATATATAATGTGTTCAAGTTATGACAGGAGTTGATCCTATTGGCAATCAAAACTGCACTTTTTGGAGCTGGACAAGCCGGAGCAATGGTCATGAAATTGCTGCCTCCTGAGTGTGATCTTGTGTGTTTTATCGACAACGACAGCAAAAAACACGGCTCTGAATATCTTGGATTGCCTGTTGTTTCGCTGGCAGACGTCTGCGCTGATAACATAGAGCGTGTTTATATATGTGTGCTTGGCAAAGGGCGCACCGAAGAGATAGAAGCGCAGCTTTCTGCGTCCGGCTGCAAAGCTGAGGTTGTAAGGGCAAGCGACTTTGCGCGCTGGGATGTGCGCGGCGCAGCCGTTCGCCTGATTGCTGAAGAGATTGAACGGCGCGGTGTCAGGGGTTCCGTAGCTGAGCTCGGCGTTTACCGCGGAGACATGGCCGCTGTGCTTAATGAGGTTTTCCCGGACAGAACGCTGCATCTTTTTGACACGTTTGAAGGGTTTACGGCTTCTGACGTGGCTACAGAACACGTTCACGGCTATTCCGAAGCGCAGAATGGAGATTTTTCTGATACAGATGCAAACGCTGTGCTCGCGCGTCTTTCCGACGCTGAAATGGCCGTGGTCCACAAAGGACACTTTCCGGAGACGTTTGCCGGCTGCGAAAGTGAGAGCTTTGCTTTGGTGAGTCTCGATGCAGACCTCTATGAGCCCACAGTAGCTGCTCTGCCGCTGTTCTGGGACAGGCTTGCCTCAGGCGGGGCAATAATCGTCCACGATTACAACAGCGCACGTTTCGCAGGTGTCGGTGCCGCTGTACGCGAGTTCTGCGCAGCAGGAAAAATATATCCGCTGCCTCTGTGCGACCTGCACGGCAGCGCGGTGCTCATCCGCCAGTAATATCCATAACACTATATATGAAAAAGGTAATAAGCAGAGAAACGCTGTATTCGGGTGCTTCTCCGCTTATGCTGCTTGCATTCCTGTCAGAAAACCTGCTAATTAATAAAATATAAAAGAGAATGAAATAATTGATTAAACCTGACTAATATTTTATGAATCGTCCCCTCGCGGCGGGTTGCGCCTCTGTTCTGATAAGAAATAGGCATTTGTTTGATTGAGCCGCATTGGACAAATGCTGTTGCGAACAGCATTTGCCAATCTTTTTCAGACATGGTTGTGTTTTTTATATAATTTTGCAGTGAGAAAGGGACTCCAAACAAAAATCAACTGCCGAGAGTGTAGACAACTGCAACATCATTGCAAAAAAATGAGCCGCGGGATATAATTTCTGCTACAAAGTTGCAAATATTAAGGAGGCATTTCATTAATGAAGAAGTTTAAAGGTCTGTTTACGGCATTGCTCTGCGCAGCAATAATTGCTGTTCCTGCTGTTTCTTATGCAGGCGAGATTACGGTTTTTGCAGCCGCTTCTATGACTGAGTCGCTGAACAAAATAGCCGGCATGTACAAAAAAGCCGCACCTAACACAAAGATCGTTTACAATTTCGATTCCAGTGGCACCCTAAAGACACAGATACAGCAGGGCGCTCCCTGCGACATCTTTATTTCCGCCGGACAGAAGCAGATGAATCAGCTCGATATCAAGGCTGACCCGAAGGTCAATACGGAAAAGCTTGACTTCGTGATGCCTGGCACACGTTTCAACATTGTTTCGAACCGAGTGGTCCTTATCGTTCCGAAGGGCCACAATACGACAGGCATTAAGGACTTCAAAGACGCAGCGACCGATAAAGTGAAGCTTATTGCGCTTGGCAACTCGGATGTCCCTGTAGGTCAGTACTCTACTGACATTTTCAAAAGCCTCGGCATCTGGGACAAGCTTAACGCCGATAAGAAGATCACCTTCGGCAGCAACGTGAAGGAAGTTCTCGCTCAGGTAGAAGCCGGTGCGGTCAGCTGCGGCGTGGTGTACAGCACCGACGCGGCCACGGCTAAGAAGGGCACAGTCGAAATAGTCGCTGAAGCTCCTGCTGGCTCGCACAAGCCGATAGTTTACCCGGCAGCGGTAATGAAGAACGCTAAAAATGCGGCGGAAGCTAAGGCTTTCTGTGAGTTCCTCAAAAACGATGCGTGCAAAAAAGTTTTTGAAAGCATAGGTTTTTCTATTCCCAAAAAGTAACTGCCTTGAGATGTTAGTGTAATATATAAGCAGCATTGACAAGCCGGACGGTCGCTTCGATGCGGCCGTCTGGCCTTTCAGACAGCATGTACAGGATAGGGGCAGATTTTATGGACTGGTTCCCGCTTTATAATTCTCTGCGCGTTGCTGCGATAGCGACGTTTATCACATTTTTTGTCGGTATATTTGCGGCTGAGTACGTCGCGCGCACGCCCCGGCTCGTCAAGGGGCTGCTCGACTGTATCCTCACGCTGCCGCTGGTCCTTCCGCCGACAGTTGTCGGCTTCTTCCTTTTGAAAACAATCGGGCCTTTCGGGCCTGTGGGCTCACGCGTACTGGCGTGGTTCGGGTTCCAGATGACGATGACGTGGTACTCAGCGATTTTCGCGACTACTATAGTTTCGTTCCCTCTGATGTACCGGACCGTGCGCGGCGCGTTCGAGTCATTCGATAAAACGCTTCTGTATTCGGGGCAGACGCTTGGACTCTCCGATTCGTTCCTGTTCTGGCGCGTCAAAATGCCGAATTGCAAACAGGGCATTCTGGCCGGCACGGTGCTTGCTTTTGCGAGAGCTCTCGGAGAATACGGCGCTACTACGATGGTAACGGGTTACATCCCTGGACGCACGGCTACGATATCGACAACGGTCTATCAGCTGTGGCGCGAAGGCAATGATTTGCTTGCATACAAATGGGTTGGAATCAATTTGATTATATCTGCGATAGTGCTTATTGCCGTCAATATGCTGGAAAATAAATACAGGCAGCCTGTGTCGTCTGCAAGAGATGATCTGGAGGCGGAAGATTAAGATGTCTGTCTGTGTAAGAATAAAAAAATCATTCGGCGATTTCGTTCTGGATGTCGAATTCGAGACAGGAAACGAAGTCCTGGCGCTGCTTGGCGCGTCTGGCTGCGGCAAGAGCATGACGCTCAAGTGCATCGCAGGCATCGTGCGTCCGGATGAAGGGCGGATAGTGCTTGACGGCAGAACTTTATTTGATTCAGAAAAGCACATCGATCTGCCGCCGCAGAAGCGTCACCTGGGGCTTCTTTTTCAGAACTACGCACTCTTTCCTAACATGACCGTAAAGGAAAACATCATGTCCGTACTGACACGCGCTGAGAAAAATTCTGACTGCGAGAGCAGGTTTGCGTCGCTCAGTCAGACTTTCTACTTCAGGGGACTGGAAGATCACTACCCTTCACAGCTCTCAGGCGGCCAGCAGCAGCGCGTTGCGCTGGCACGAATAATCGCAACGGATCCGGCGATGATAATGCTCGATGAACCGCTGTCCGCGCTCGACAGCTATCTGCGCTGGCAGCTCGAACAGGAGCTTGTAGATCTCTTTGAAAAATTCAGCGGCACAGTCATATATGTCTCACACAACCGCGATGAAGTCTATCGCATGTGCGGGAAAGTGTGCGTGATGCACAAGGGCAAATCCGAAGATGTCCGCACAGTCAAAGACCTCTTTGAATCGCCAAAAACACTTGCCGCATCTCTGCTTTCCGGCTGCAAGAACTATTCGCGCGCTAAAGTTCTGGGCGAAGGCAGAGTACGCGCTCTCGACTGGGACACAGAGCTGGAATGCGCACAGATACCTGAAAAAGTACGCTACATCGGCGTCCGAGCCCATTACATCAAGCCATGCTCTGCCGGCGGAGCAAATGTAATCAAATGCAAAATATTGCGTGTTACCGAAGACGTTTTCAGTACAGTTGTTACTTTGCTGCCCGAGAACGCATCCGAAGCGCGCGGTTTTTCTCAGATACGCATGGAGCTTTCCAAACAAGAAGCTGCCGGACTTAAGACCGGCAATCTCATCTCAGTAAGGGTAGATCCCAAAGACATCCTGCTTCTTTCGTAACCGGCAACATTCAGCGCAGCCTTTAACGCTGACTGTGGCTGTGCTTTTTATCCGTTAAACAGCATTTTGCGATACGCCGCCTGTTTTTATGACAGGCGGCATTATTTTGCTGACAGCGCACAACAAGAAACATTAACTGACGCCGCAGTATTTAAAGTCAGGTAAGGTCAACCTTGTAATACACAAAATATGTTGAACGTTTTAAAGCTTAAATCGGGTACAAAAACACAGAAAGGCCGGCAGGTAACTGCATCCTGCCGGCTTTTGCACTTCTGTTGCGTGTTTACGGTTATTGCTGGAAATTTATCCTGACGTGGTACTTTTTGATAAACCCTATAGGCAGATAAGACATCTTTGATTCGCGCAGACCCAGGTCGTTAAGGTCCTCTTCGCGGTTCACAATGCGAAGCTCCGGATGGTCCTCAAGCATATGGGTGAGGAACTCTTTGTTTATGACCTGGAAACCGGCATTGTACTCAAGGCATGCCTTTTCGAAGTGCACGAGGATGTCGTCGACAGCCAGCTCTCCGATGGTGTAGGCAACGATTCTGTCTGCGACTTTGATAACGCCTCCGCGCAGGTGGGGCACGTCTCCCCAGCTGTTGAGTATCCTCATGATGCAGTTGCTTTCCTGCTCTATTCCAGGCAGGTAGCTGCCTGCGTTCTCCTCGACCCACTGCTGCTGAAACTCGATGACGGCAGGCACAAGGTCAGGTGTTATCGGCTCATAGACGTAATCATAGCGGCGGCGGAACTGGTTGACGCGGTTGCGTTTCTTGACGTATTTGCCGCCGGCAAGCTCGGCAAGGTCCTTGATATTGTAGATGTATTCCCAATTGCCGCGGTCTTCCTCGGCAGATATTTTGCCGCCGAACTGTTTTTTCCATATATCGAGCAGCTTTTCAGGTACGAGCCAGAATTCAGGGCTGTCGCCGTAGTTTTCCCTGATGAGTTCCTCCCAGTTGTCTCTCTGCCATGAGCCTATCGGGGCGATGTTGTAGATGTTAGGTTTGGTCTGGCGTATCCAGAAAAGCCCCGTTGAGGGGTCCGTCGCGGCCTGATAACCGTAGTCAAGCGCCCATCCCCAGAGAATCGGGAAGCAATAGTCTGACGAGCGCTGTTCCGTGAGCTCCCAGTGCGCCATGAAAGCGTTGACGTCTTTGAGGGCTATGTCCTTAAAATCGAGATGCACAAAAACTCCTCCAAATGACCTAAAACGGTCAGGATTTGAACCCGAAAATATTTTACCATGCAAACCACGTTATTTCTGTTACAATTTCAATGCGTGGTATCTGATAAATTACTGAAAAAGGAATGACCATCGTGAGCGATAAAGACGAAGATATAAAGTGTCCAGAGAGTGTACCTGACGGACAAATAGGCGTCACAGAGGCAGAAGAACAGTGGCAGCTCAAAAAAGAGCCGCGTCCGCCCGTGCCGCGATGGGTCTTTGCTGCAATAGCCGCTGTCGTGGTCATCGCCTTCCTTGGCGGCAGCTGGTGGTACTACCGCAAGAACGTGCTCCCCGAAAAATATTTTCAGCGCGCAGATATTTTCTTCAAAGACGGTGATTACCGCGATGCATATCTGCTCTATGAGCGCGTGTTCGAGCTGCGCCCAGAGCGCAAGGGTGTGCTCTACCAGCTTGGCTACTGTCTTGAGAAGACAGGCAAGTACGATGGAGCGATAGCGAGATATACTGAGCACCTCAAGAAGATGCCAGGCGACGCACAGGCAATGATGCGCCTCGGCTGGATATACGCCGAAAATAAAAACGACGGCCAGAAGGGTATGGAGTTCATCAGAAAGGGAGCTCAGAAGCTGGACGATCCGTATGCCTGGACGATACTCGGCAATGTGGCATCGCAGTACGGCGACAGAGATACACAGATAGAGGCTCTCGTAAACCAGATATCGCTCTTCAAAAAACCGCAGGAGATCCTGACCTGCGCGAAATCGCTGACGAAACTGAACGCATGGAAAGAGGCGCTTGACGGCTACAGCCATGTAGCTGAGATAGCGTCTGGCGATGCTAGTGCTCAGCACGGTATCATCACGGCAAAGAAGGTACTCGGATATCCGATGGACGAAAAACATACGATAGTGCCAGGCGAATCACTTGGCGCAGTCGATATAGGGGCAACAAAAGAAGATGTCAAAAAAGCCGCAGGCGTGCCTGATAAAAAGGAATTCCCGATGGTAGGCGGCAAATCGATGCTTGCCAATGAGCGCGCAGAGATATGGTATTACGGCAAGACTGCGCCCAAGCTTGCAATGCGCGTGATATTCCTCCGCGGCAAGGTACAGGAGATAGAGAGCGCCTCGCCTGAATACAAGACACCTGATGGTATAGGCATTTCAAATTTTATGTTTGCAAAGAATAAAGACAGGTTCGATTCGATAAAAGAGGCGCGCAACAGCGCGATGCTCTACCTCGTCAAAGGCGGCGGGCTCACATTTTACGCCTATGAATTCAATTCTGCGGGTGACAGCGCAAAATACAAGAAGTTCCGCGTCCACCGCGGAGAGACGTCGATAGACAACGTCGACAGCTTCAGCCTGCTGGATCTCTTCCACTAAAACGCGCTGCGTGTGCCGCAATGGTCAACGTCCGCAGGGTGCGCGCAAAAAGCCTCATATCACCGACTAAAATAGGCGGCGATTACGCCATCAATCCGTATTCCGGCTGTCCGCACAAGTGCATCTACTGCTACGCGGCCTGTATAAACTGGAGCGGAAAGGTGCGCGACGAAGCGTGGGGCGACTACCTTGACGTCAAGGAACAGACATCGGCGATCCCGCTCGCAAAGATATTCCGCAAACGCATACTTTTCAGCTCCATGACTGATGCCTATAACCCTTACGAAAAAAAAGCTGAGCTTACGAGAAACATAATAAAGCAGCTCATACCAGCGGAAGTCAGTCTGCTGATCATCACGAAATCAGCGCTTGTTACTCGTGACATAGACCTCTTCAAAAAGTTCCCATACGTCAAAGTCGTATTCTCTTTCAGCTCGCTCGACAACGGTTTCAGGAAAATGGCTGAGCCTTACGCCGCGTCGCCCGAGATGAAGCTTGCCGCGCTGCGGCAGATAAAGGAAGCTGGGCTTGCAACAGGCGTCATGGCGGCTCCGGTCTTCCCGGAGATAACGGACACGTACGCGCTGATCGAAGCGACGGCGCCGCTCGTGAACCACATCACATTCGATACGCTCAACCTGAGGCCGCAGAACAGGAAAAAGGTCCTGGACTTTGTGAAAGGTATAAGGCCTGAACTGATGCCGCTCTACGAAGACATATACCTCAGAGGCAACAGGCTCTACTGGATAAAGCTGCGCAAAAAAATCAAAGACGCGTGCAATAAAGCGCGCGTCTCCTGCAGTATTTCTTTTTAATATTCTGTAAGATCAAATCTTTTGAGCTGTGCGCACGCCTTCCATGGCATCCTTGGCATAATAGTCAGAACCTATCTTTTCTGCGAGTTCCCTTGTGAGCACCGCTCCGCCTACGATTATCTTAACGTCAGGGCATTCGCGGCGCAGGAAGGCTATCGTGCCCTGCATGTTTGCCACAGTTGTTGTCATCAGAGCGCTAAGCCCCACGATGTCAGCGCCGTTCGTCTTTGCGGCCTCCGCGATCTTTTCCTGAGGAACGTCGCGGCCAAGATCTATGACGCGGAAGTTGTAATTTTCCATGATGACCTTGACGATATTTTTGCCGATGTCATGTATGTCACCGCGCACAGTTGCTAGCACGACGGTCCTGCCTTTTGTGTCATCAGTGCTGCCTGTCTTTGCTAGAGTGTCGCGCAGGCATTGGAATGAAGATTTAGCGGCTTCAGCGGATTTGATGAGCTGAGGCAGGAAAAGACGTCCTTTTTCATAATCTGCGCCGACTTCGTTGAGCGCAGGAACGATATTTTTTTCGATTATCTCAAGTGGCTTTATCTTCTCAAGAAGGACGCCAGTAGCCTCAGCGGCTTCCTTTTTCAGCCCTTTGGCTATCGCGTATCCAAGCGTCATAGTTTCGGTGCTTCCGCCGGTTTTAGACTTTGGCAGGCTGTCCTGCTGTTTTGAATAATTCGCGAAACTTTCGATGAACTTCTCCGAATTTTTATCCATGCCTGAAAGCACGCGGAACGCTGCGACAGTCTCAGCCATGCCGGTGTCGCCTGGATTCATTATCGGAGCGTCGAGCCCGGCTTCAAGCGCCATTGCCAGCATAGTTCGGTTTACGATTGGCCGTGCCGGAAGGCCGAACGAGACGTTGCTTACGCCGAGCACGGTCTTAACCCCGAATTTTTCCTTGACCATCTTCACGGCTTTGAGCGTTTCAGCTGCCTGGTCCTGCTGTGCGGAGACTGTCATAGTGAGACAGTCTATAAGCACGTCTTCACGCGGTATGCCTATTTTCTCTGCTGCGGTGATTATCTTTTCAGCTATTTCGACACGCCGCTCAGCCGTTGCAGGTATGCCGCTGTCGTCGAGCGTAAGCCCAAGGACAGCTGCGCCGTATTTTCTGGCTATCGGCAGAACATGCGCGAGAGATTCGTCTTTGCCGCTTACGGAGTTTATCAGCGGCTTGCCGTTGTAAATGCGTGCCGCGCGTTCAAGCGCCTGATAGTTTGAGGAATCGAGCTGCAGCGGAAGGTCTGTGACAGACTGTATCTCGCACACCGCGCGCTCGAGCATTGCCGGCTCGTCGATGTCAGGCAGCCCCATATTTACGTCGAGCACCTGTGCACCCTGCTCCTGCTCGCGTATCGCCTCGCGCATGACGAAGTCCATGTCACCGCTGCGAAGCGCGGCCTGCAGGGATTTTTTCCCTGTCGGGTTAAGCCGTTCGCCTATGACGGTCACGTCGTCGAAAAACACCGTCTTTGACGGAGAACAAATGCATGTTCTGCGGACAGGTTTTGTCTCTTTGCGTTCGATATTGTCTATTTGCTCTCTGATGAGTTTCGTATATTCAGGCGTTGTGCCGCAGCAGCCGCCTACCATAGCCGCTCCGTTTTCAGCGAATGCCGCAACGCGTCTGGCGAACTCTTCCGGCGAGATATCGTAGCAGGCCTTTCCGTCTCTGATGACAGGCAGCCCCGCGTTCGGCTTGACGAGGACCGGTATTGAACTTGCAGCGAGGATGCGGTTTACGATCGGCGCTATCTGAGCAGGGTCAAGAGAGCAGTTGACTCCGAGAGCGTCGACGCCGAGTCCCTCGAGCATCATTACCATTGATTCGACTGTCGCTCCGAAGAACGTGCGGCCGTTTTCCTCGAAGCTCATCGTGGCTATTATCGGCATGTCGGAATTTTCTTTTGCTGCGATGACAGCGGCTTTGAGCTCGTAAAGGTCTGTGAAAGTCTCGAGCACGATGAGGTCGACGCCTGTTCCTTCCGCTGCCCTGACAATGTCGGCAAAGACATCGACAGCTTCTTCGAACGGCAGGTCGCCGGTCGGTTTCATGACTCTGCCGCAAGGACCGATATCAAGTGCGACATATTTATCGCTGAACTGCGCCGCCGCGCGTTTTGCGTTGGCGACTGCCGCAGTTACAATCTCTTTTAATGTGTGCCCAGCTTTTTCAGCTTTCCATCTGTTTGCACCGAATGTGTTTGTCAGAACGATATCAGCTCCGGCGGCGAAATATTCACAGTGTATCGCTTCAATATCAGCAGGCGCTGTGATATTCAGCAGCTCAGGCAGTTCCCCAGCCTTGAGCCCGCGGCTCTGAAGCATCGTGCCGGTCGCTCCGTCAAACAGAATTATCTTTTTGTTATTGAATATTTTGAGTGCCACAAAAATCACCTCTGTTCCTGTATTTACAGCTTTGATTTATGCCGCAGAAACTGCAGCTTTTTTCGCGCGGTTCAGGCCTGTCGGAAATTCCGATGAGTGCTGTGACTGATTTTATCGGCACGTGCATGCCTGAAACAGTCATAGAGAGCCCTATCTTTTTTGAAGCCTCGAGCGCGGATACGATCTTTGCCGAATCTTCAAGCGGCACGTTGCCGTAACCAGGGCTGAAACGCATCGTTAAGAACTCTCCGTCATCAAGACCTGCCATTATCTCAGCTTCTACTCTGTCGCAGAGGCGTTCTACCTCAGCCGACGCGCACGCATCGAGCACCGATGCGTCGGCCATGTCGAGGAGCTGTGTCTTCTGTATGAGCCTGTCCGTTTCAGCACCGAGCGTCACGGCCATGAGTATGGCGCGGCTGCAGTGCGCGCAGATACGTGCGATATCAGCGCCGCGCAGTACGAGAGAGCTGTCTATCGTAACTGAATCGCTGCAGGCCTGAATAGTAAATATTTTATAAATGTGCTTTGGCCTTTCAGCTTTGCGGAGCTGTGTGTACATGCGTGAAATGCTGTCGGCAAGCTCCTGCGGCGGTGTGTTTCCTGCACCGATTATGCGTGAAGCCTCGCTGAGCACTGAAGGCGGAATATCAGTCACGTTTGACCCTCAGAGAGTAGAGTATGCCTCGGATGCTTTCCGAGATGCGCTTTGCAATGTCCGGCTGGTTCATTGTGTAAAGGTGAACGCCGTCTGTATCTGATGCGAGCAGGTCAACTATCTGCGACGCCGCATAAGCGATGCCCGCCTCTTTCATGGCCATGCTGTTGTGCCCGTAAGCTTCGATTATCTTCTGTACCGGTGCCGGTATCGAGGCACCGCACATGGATGTCATGCGTTTTATCTGCTTCGGCGATGTTATCGGCATTATGCCAGCCTCTATCGGAACGGTTATGCCGGTCCTGCGTGCATTGTCACGGAAACGGTAGAACAGCTCGTTGTCGAAAAAGAGCTGTGTGATGAGGCTGTCCGCCCCGCTGTCGGCTTTCTCCTTCAGGTGTTCGAGGTCTTCTTCAGCGGAAGCTGCCTCAATGTGTTTTTCGGGATAGCATGCTGCAAAGACTTTGAAATCATATTTTGCCTTAATATATTTTATAAGGTCTGATGCATGGACAAATTCGCCGAGGGTCTCACCCTCTTTAAGGTCTCCGCGCAGCGCAAGGATGTTCACGACGCCGTTTGCACGCAGCTTTTCAAGCTCATCATCGAGAGTCTGTCTTGTGCTGCCTGCGCAGGTGAGGTGAGCTAAAGCCGGAATGCCGTAGCTGTTCTGTATTTTCGACGCTATCTCTGCAGTATTTTCCCGGCTTGTGCCGCCTGCGCCGTATGTCACGCTTATGAGGTCAGGCGCAAGGCTCGCAAGTGCATCTACAGTGGCGAAGATCGAGTCCAGATTGCCTGTGCCTTTCGGCGGAAATATCTCAAATGTATAAGTCGGCCGCGGGGCCTTGAAATAATCTCTCATTCTTTTCTCCCTCTGCTACAAAAATCTCTCTATCACTGATGCTGCGCCGTCATGCACGTTGTCCGGCGCGATCTCGTCTGCCGCGTTCTTGAGTTCCTGGTCTGCGTTGCCCATTGCTATGCCGAGCCCAGCCCATTCTATCATTTCCCTGTCGTTCGTAGAATCTCCGATTGCAAGCGCGTATTTTGATTCTATATCGAGCTGAGCTGCGACTTTTGCGACAGACTTCGCTTTGTTAACATCGCGGTTAACCATTTCAACGAACCTTTTCCAAGACGTGGCAACATAGAGCCTGTCTAAAAAATGTTCCCTTGTCAGCGTTACCATTTGTTCAAATTCGTCCGGTCCGTCAGCTATTCCAAGCAGCTTTATCGAATCGCTGCGCTCGCTCCAAAAGTCTGCGCCAAGCGGATAAGCCGGAACTTTGGCTATTGAAACATAGAATTTGCAGCGTTCGTCATTGTCATCGACAACGTAAAGCCTGTCATTGTAATACCTCTGCAGATACCAGCCGTTATCGTGATAAAAATCCGCAACTTCCGATGTTACCTTGCTGCCAATCTCCTGCTTAAACAGGGTCTTGCCGCTGACAGGATCTTTGATTATCGCGCCGTTATAAAATATGCATGGCAAATCTGTGCCGATCGTGCGTATTATCGGAAGCGCAGAGGGACACATGCGTCCTGTTGCTACCATGACCTTTATGCCTTTGTCCATCGCTCGGTGAAGAACGTCAATTGTGTGCTGTGTCAGGGAGCTTGTGCTGTCAAGTGCTGTGCCGTCAAGGTCCAGAACGATAAGTTTGGGTGCGAAGCTCACAGTGAAAATACCGCCAGAGCTAGGATCTCACCTGCTACTGCCGCTGCGCCCAGCACGTCCCCGTTGGTCCCGCCGAGCCGTTTATTCATCCAGAGCGCCATAGCGGCTCCCAGAATCAGAACGAGCGGTGCTGCGATGAGCCAGCGCACTGGCGCGAAAGCTGCAAACGGCATAGTGCAGATAAATGCAACCGTGAGATCGCCCAATGTGAAACCGTCCACCCAGCCTTTTGCAAGCCCTTTTTCCCAAGGGTAAACGCCGAAAAATGCTGCAGAGCAAATCGCAAGACGTCCGAGAGATGCAGCTGTTGAACATGCTATTATCTTTTGTACAATGTTTATCGGAGCAAGCAGCGATGTCCATAGGCCAAGTGCGCAGACAAGCCCGACCGCGCCGTATGCGCCAAGATGGCTGTCCTTTATCACGCTTCTCATCTCTTCTCCGCTTCTGCCTGAGCCGATGCCGTCCCAGAGGTCGCCCCATCCGTCAAGATGAAGAGCCCATCCGCTCAAGGCATAGACCGTGACGCCGAACCATACAGATGCAAGCGGAGGCATACCGGCATACTGCACACCAGCTGTGACAGCTCCTATAAAGAGACCAAGCAGACCGCTGACGAGCGGCATGAGAGAAAGTGCCTTGTCGCCTGGGACCGTCTTTTTCGGCCACAGAGCCTTCGGCATAGGAAAGCGCGTTGTGAATGTCCATATCACAACGAAACGCGCAAAAATATTTGTAGTTGTCTCCTGCTGCTGGTCCATCAAATATTTAGCCCTTCATGTGTTCCCTTGACCCAGAGCGGGCATCCCGCGACAACGAGGGCAACACGAGACGCATGCTGGGCACACAGCTGGTTCATGCGTCCCTGCATATCGCGGAAACGCCTGCCCATGAGGTACGGCGGTACGAGTCCAAAGCCGACTTCGTTGCTGACTATGACAAGATGAGTACCGTCTTTGGCGGCGCCGCACAGCTTTTCGGTCAGAGCGCGAATCTCAAGTTCGCGGGCCTCCCATTTCTTTTCGTCTTCTGTTTCGGAATCTCCTGTTGCAAGAAACAGGCGCGTCAGCCACATCGTAAGGCAGTCCATCAAAAGCAGGCCCGACATTTCAGATATATCGCCAGGCAGCGTATCCGGGGCGCCTTCCCATGTCCGCCACTCTTTTGGCCTGCGGCTTTTGTGTACGGCCACGCGCTCGGCCATTTCAGCGTCTTTTACGTCTGCTGTTGCGAGATACGTTACCGGCATATTTGAAGCGAGCGCTATGCGTTCAGCTAAAGCACTTTTGCCGCTCCTCGCGCCGCCCAGCACAAGCGTTATCTCAGGTTTCATATATGTTTCTCCTTTTGCATCAGAAATTAACGTTCGAGAGAATATTTTCAAACGTCTGCTGCAGGAACTGTCCTCCGACGTCGCCGTTATCCCTGCGCCAGCCAGGCCCTACAGGTATCTCGAATTTGAGCCTTATCGTAAAATTGCCGTTCTGGAAATCTTTATCTTCAGGGTCGCCTGGCGATTTTGGTATAGCGCTGTCACCTATGGACTTGTTTGCATCTCTGTCTATTTTAAGGTTGCCGAATGCAGGTTTGTCGAGAGAGCCTTTTATGTTCATTGTAAAGAATCTGAACGAGTTTCTTGTGTAGCCTGAGATAAGTCCGCCGACCAGGTTCTGGACGATGTCCTTTGTCTCTATGGAGCCTTTTGACGTAAGTTCGCTGCCCACCGTTACGAAACCCTGCAGCCCGCCCAGCATCGCGTTCAACGCGCGCACGTTGACCTTGCCCATCGCAGCCATCGACAGCTCGCCCTTTTTGCCCATGATTCCGTCTAGCATCACGTAGCGATAAACTGTGTCTCCCGCCGGTGCCATAGCCTCACTGCCAGGAAGCAGCACGAAAATGCCTTCGTCGAATCTGAATGATGCCTGTGCCTTCCTGTAGCGTATCGGCTTGCCCTTTGTATATTTCTTTGCGGCTTCGACTGCTTTGAATCCGCTGAGCTCTCCATTGTTAAGGAAGACGACTCCGCCGCCCTTTATCGTGCTGATGCGTCCAGTTTCGCCTTCGACCTTTATCTTCATGTCGCCGGTCCCTGTTATCCTGCCTTTGAGGTCAGGCCTGAACTGTCTTACAGCCGGTTCTATATCCGCGCTTGCCACAGTGAGGTTAGCGCCCCAGTAGCTCTTGTTGATGTCGCACGCGATACCTCCGGAGAGCTTGCCGTTATTCGACGTGGCGGTCATATCTTCAACGACCGCGTATCCGTCGTCAAGAAAGAACGGTGCATTCACGTTCTGGAATTCGATGTTCATGACCTTCATTGCCTTTGATGTAAATGTGCCGCTGCCTGAAAATTTATTGAGAGGGCCTTCGCCCCTCATATCAATGTCAGCTTCGCCGCCGAATCCGCTGCGGAACTTGTCCGGCAGATACCGTCCTATCTGTTGCAGATCTACGCCCCTGCCGGCTGCCTTTGCGTTGGCGTACCACTGTCCGCCTTTTTCATATATGAATCCGCTGCCTTTTATCGTGCCGCTGCGCAGCCTTGCGCTGACGCTTGAGATGTGTACGCGGTGCAGGTTGCCCTCAACATTGTAATCAAGCATAGGCAGCAGCAGGCCCCTGAACCTGAACGGGGCAATGAGCCCGTTTGCATAAAAATGCGGATCGGCCGCCTTGCCGCGAACAGTCACTTTGCCGCCGATGAGCCCCTGAACGCCGCGCAGCGCTGACATGTGGCGTCTTAGTATCTCAAAGAGGTACACCTGATTTGCTGTGACAGACAGGTCAAGCAATGTATCTGTCGCCGGCTTGCCTGCCGGAGCCAAGGTGACAGTGCCGTTTATCGCGGCTGACCCCTGAAACATCGAGACCCTTATCTTATCCAGTTTTATCTTCTGGGTGTCGCCTGTTACGTCGCCTGAAAGCGAATCGACGTGGAAGCCGCGCCACAGTCCATGGCACTTTGCTATGTTAGCTTTCCACTTGAATCCGCTGCCGTCGTTGTAAAGCTTCATCGTGCCGGTCGCAGGCCCGATGATGTCCTCGCTTACAGAAAGCAGCCCGTTGAAAGCTGTCAGGTCAACACTTGTAAGATTTCCCGTGACATCCCATTTTGTCTTTGTGCTCAGCAGATCGACGGTGCACTTCGCAAGAGCCGAGCCGCCTGCCGCCGTCATCTTCATAGGTTCTGCGGTTAGGATCCCCGATTTATAGCGCAGCCCTGACGAGAAGCTGTTTATCTTAAGGTCGAACATTCTGCCGCCCGGCGTATCGAGCGTGGCAGAAGCGACCGGATCTTTCAGTGTTCCGCCAGCCTGCCACTTCCCGTTCACCGTCGTCCGCAGTTTCAGGACCTTCATGAATTCAAAGACATTCCAGAATTTTTCAGTCTGAGCGTTGGAAAGAGTTCCGCTGAACGAGAGCCCTGTGCCGCGTTTCATAGTGTCAGTGCGTCCGGCCGCTGTCGCGCGCGCACCGTTCCATACGGCGGACGCGTTCCTCAAAGCAAACGATCCGTCTTTGAAGCTGTACGCACCGGATGCACTGAGCGCATTTATTGTTCCGACTGTCTTCATCGTTATCGCGCTTGACGAAATATCGGCGCGAAGATCCCATTTATTGACGTAGCCGTTTACCGCTGCCTTCACGTTAACTGTGCCGCGCGCGCTGAATTTTTTGAACGCTGGCACGGCATCCTCTATCTCTTCAAGAGAAAATCCGTCCGACGTGAATTTCAGATCTGTCGGAATATCTTTTGCAAAGGAAACTGTTCCGTTCAGGGTGAGCTTCCTGCCTTTGTGGTAAGCAGAGATATCGACTGTGCCTTTGGGTCTGCCGCCGAACGTAGCTGTGCCCTGCAGGTTCGTGAGCTCATACTTGCTGTAGCCGACTGACGACGGTCCGATCTTTACGCTGCCGACCAGAGCGTTGAGAGGCCCCTTGACTTTTGCAGTCATCGAAGAGATCTCACCGTGGGGCAGAGTCTTCATTCCGCCGAGCTCGCTGCCGAACTCCTTCGTCCAGTCTGCGAAACGCAGATTTTTCGCTTTTGCATCGAGGTCCAAAAATTTCTTTTTGCCGCGGCCGTCAAAGACCACGGTGCCTGAAAGCATAGACTTGAAGATCTTGCCGCTGTCCATCTTTGCTTTGAGCAGCCCTTTGTCGTAATCTACATTTGCGCTCACGTTCTGAAGCGGCACACCGTGGATGAGGGCGTCCTTCAGCGATGCGCTGCCCTTAACCTGCATATTCCTGCCTGTGCCTTTTAGCTTCACGTTTGCTGTGAGTATGCCGCGCACGCCGTACTTGCGCACCTCCGGGAAGAGCGCCGCTATCTTGCTGATATTCAGTTCCTTTGTATCGACCGTGACGTCGGGCGAAGGATAGACAGCACCGTTGATTCGCGCCGTGCCTTTATCCAGCTTTATGCTCAGCCCATCGGCTATCCAGATTTTATTCTCCTTGCGCACGATGCCTTTTGCCGCGAATGCAGCTACGTCCCTGATGCGTCCCTGCGCGTCGATATTGAACCACTGCGAGCCTTTCAGCTTCAGAGTGCTGTCGCCGAACTCGAGCACACCGAACTGTGTTGCGATACGGCAGTCCTTGAACACAACTTTATTGATAGGGATATCGACAGGTTTATCGCTCGAAGTCTTTGGAACAAGTTTGTTGAGAGATTCGATGTCAGAAGAGAGCCCCTCCACCGTAAGTTTTCCGATGCGCGGCGAGCCTTTCAGAAGGCTCGGAAGAGATAGCTTTATATCTAAATTTTTGACTGTAACAAGCTGGTCGCCTGAACGCGACAGGCTGACGTTGCTGCCGCTGAGGCCTGTGATGGGATTGCCCTTTAACGGAGAAGTCTTGAGCTGGACGTTGAGCTGCTTTGACACCGCATCGCTGACCGCGCTGTAAACAACGTCGCCGAGGAAGTCGGTCTTCGACAGCACGTACCAGCAGGCACCGGCCGCAGCTCCAAGGAGCACAGCGAGAACCAGTATGATGATTGCCCCTCTTCCTTGTCTCTTCAACATCAAGCCACCCCAAAAAACCCAACAGCCATACCTGCTGAGCAGCTAAAGTATGCACACTTTGATTTTATCACGTATTCACTGAAATTAACGGTCAAAATCTGCATCTGCTTCTTAAAAAACGCCGTATATTTTGAGAAAAACGAAAGGTGTTTTTTTGAGAAGAATTTTCTAAAAGCTCTTTGACGAAACAAAAAAATAGTTCATAATATATGCAGCAAAAAGCAACCCAGTTTCCATGTCAGAAACATCCAAATCAAAAAACAGGAGGGAAAGAAATGAAAAAACTGGTCGTAATATTGTTGATGCTTGTTATGTTAGTAACATTGGCTGTGCCGGTAATGGCAAAAGCAAAGAAAGACAAAGCAGCTCCAGCGCCAGCACCTGTAGCTTCCGGCAATTATGTCGCTTCGAAGACAGCAGAACCGTTCCACCTCCCGTCATGCAAGTGGGTGCAGAAGATATCCAAAGATAACATTGTCTATTACAAGACAAAAGAAGACGCTATCAAAGACGGGCACCGTCCCTGCAAGGTCTGCAAACCGTAAGCTGATTTAACAAACTAAAAATTGTAATTAACAAAAAACGGCAGCTTAAGCTGCCGTTTTTTGTTTGGCCGATTGCAGTGCGTGATTTTAATCGGCGCGGTAAACGTAATTCGCTTTGCGCGGTGCTGCCGGTGACACTGCTCCGTCAGCGTATCCGATGACGCAGTGTCCGATGCCTTCGTAGTCGCCTTCGATGCCAAGAGATTTCAGTATCTCTTTTCCTTCCGCGCTTTCAAATTCTTCCTTTGCTCTGTGTATCCAGCAGCTGCCGATGCCGAGCGAGTGTGCCGCGAGCATGAGGTTGCCCATTACAAGGCTGCCGTCATAGACGTTTGTCGGACGCTCTTTGCCGGCGAGCACGATAAGCACGACGGGTGCGCCGTAGAATGGGTCAAAGTCCAGAGCCCATCCGCCTATCTTTGAGTTCATCTTTGAGAGTTTGTCTCTGAGATCTTTGTTCGTGACGGCAACAATGATGGACGGCTGTTTTCCCATGCCGCTTGCAGCATATGTCCCGGCCTTGATTATCTCATCGATGACGTTCTTCGGCGGCATGTCAGGTTTGAACCTGCGCACGCTCCTTCTTGTTTCGATCGCTTCAAGCACTGCGTTCATCTTTATTCCTCCGCTTCTTTTGCTATTTCAATACGTCGCCGCGTGATGTGACTGCGTGATAGCCAGCGGCTTCGATGCGTTTTTCAAATTCGCTTTTGACTTTCGATGCCTCATCGTTGACCTGAGCTTTGTTGTCGTAGAGGTTGTACAGCTTGCGCGAACGTGACGGCGAAAGGTTGGGCATGACAACGTTGGCGCCAGACTGCAGGCCTTTTTCACGTCCCATAGGGTCTATCGTGCCGAGCGCCGTCGTCGCCGGCAGCAGCACATAGGGGAACATGAGCCTGATGATGGCGAGCATGCGTATCGTCAGCTCAGCGCCGCCGCTTTTTTCGTGAGCAAACGGAGTGTCAGCAGCGGTGATGAACGGGCCGATGCCGATCATGTCTGGTTGCAGCTTCTTCATGAAGCGCAGGTCCTCGATGATGTTGTCAGTAGTCTGGAACGGAGATTCGAGCATCATGCCGGCGCCGACCTGGTAGCCTATCTTCTTGAGGTCCCAGAGACAACGTTTCCTGTTTGCGAGACTTAACTCTGTGGGATGGAGCTTATGGTAATGTTCTTCGTTAGCGGTCTCGTGGCGCAGCAGAAATCTGTCCGCGCCAGCGTCGAAGTATGACTTGTATGAATCGTATGATTTCTCGCCGATGGAGAGCGTGACGGCGCAGTCGGGAAATTTTTCCTTTACCGCGTGGATGATGCCGCACATCCGTTCGTCAGTGAACCACTCGTCCTCGCCGCCCTGCATGACGAACGTGCGGAAACCGATGCCGTAGCCGGTCTCGCAGCATTCAAGTATCTCGTCCTGCGAAAGGCGGTAGCGTTCGACTTTTGCGTTATCGCGACGGATGCCGCAGTAGTAGCAGTTGTTATGGCAGAAGTTGGTTATCTCGATGAGGCCGCGCAGATAGACGTCCGTGCCGTAATGCTCGCGGCGCACCTCGTCTGCCTGACGGCAGAGGTAGACGTCGCCGGATGCCGGCTGCTCGATAAGAGAGCGCAGCTCGTCGTCCGAAGCGTCTGTATCGCTGCGCAGTTTATTGACGATCTCTTTTGTGTCTTTCATTCTGACCTCTTCCATGCCGATATACTAACACAATAAAAGCCGGCGTTCTACGAAGACCCGCCGGCATGTCCTGTTGGCTGTTATGCGAACATCGGTGTCGAAAGATATCTTTCGCCCGTGTCTGGAAGCAGTACGACAATAGTCTTGCCCTTATTTTCAGGGCGCAGCGCGATCTGCTCCGCTGCCCATACTGCGGCTCCGGATGAAATTCCTACGAGCACGCCCTCTTTGCGCGCTACCTCTCTGCCTGCCGCGAACGCGTCTTCGTCCTTGACGTCGATTATTTCATCATAGACCTTAGTGTTGAGCGTGTCTGGCACAAAGCCCGCGCCGATGCCCTGTATCTTGTGAGCGCCCGGCGTGCCCTTTGAGAGCACCGGTGAGCCCGCCGGCTCTACTGCGATGACCTTCAGGTCAGGATTCTTAGATTTCAAAAATTCGCCTGTGCCTGTGATAGTTCCGCCTGTGCCGATGCCGGCGACGAAGAAATCTACATTGCCGTCAGTGTCTGTCCAGATCTCAGGCCCTGTCGTCTCGCGGTGCGCCTGAGGGTTGGCGAGGTTCGTGAACTGTCCCGGAATGAAGCTGTTCGGCGTGCTCTTTGCCAGCTCCTCCGCTTTGGCGATGGCGCCTTTCATGCCCTTGGAGCCGTCAGTCAGGACCAGCTCCGCGCCGTAGGCCTTCATAAGGTTGCGGCGTTCTATGCTCATCGTCTCAGGCATCGTGATGATGATGCGGTATCCGCGTGCTGCAGCGACTGATGCGAGCCCGATGCCAGTGTTGCCGCTTGTCGGCTCGATGATGACAGAGCCCTTCTTCAGCAGCCCGCGCTTCTCCGCTTCATCCACCATCTTCTTCGCTATGCGGTCCTTGACGCTGCCGGCCGGGTTGAAATATTCAAGCTTGCCGATTATCTTCGCGTCGAGCTTATGCTCCGCTTCGAAATTTGTAAGCTCAAGAAGAGGCGTGTGTCCTATAAGGTCTGTGATTTTTTTATAAACTGTCATTTTAAAGACTCCTTCATAATTTTTATATTTGTATTTTTGCTGCAGAAAATTCAATTTTGAGTGCTGTCTAACAGCCGGGCAATGTTATTCTTTCCTTGTATATCAACAGCAGCGGCAACACATTCGCCCGCTCCATGAGCTGATCTTCGTATAATTTTTCCTCATTGCCGCACCTCCAAATATCTTATTTCATATCAGATTACTAGGAATTATATCCATGCAAAAAAATTTGTCAAGCCGAAAATCGAAAAGGCCTGACAAATTTGTGGATATTTTTAAGTTTTAGCGTGCGATGCTACTTCTTCTTATGGTATTTGCCGTAGAACGTCTTCTCGTTAGCTTTGATGTTGTGTATCGGTCTCATGTGCTCGATGATCTCTGCTGTGTCGGGCAGGAGTTTCAGTATCTCCTCCTCTGGCTTGTAAGCGTCAGGCGCTTCGTCGAGCACCTCGTTAGGGTCGTTGTTCATGAAGACTCCAGCGTCAGCCATCTGCTTCGCGAAGTCGTCCGCGCTGAGAATGCGGAACGCTTTTTTGCGCGACATGCGTCTGCCTGCGCCGTGCGGCGCTGAGAAGTTCCACTCTTCGTTGCCCTTGCCGACACAAATGAGCGTGCCTGCCGCCATGTTCAGCGGAACGATGATCTTTTCGCCTTTCAGTGCTGAGACTGCACCTTTTCGAATAGTCATCGGCTCGCCGGTGCAGATGTAGTTATGCATCGTTTCGAGCATCTCTGTCGCCTTGTAGCCTGTTGCGGCGAGGATTATCCTCATCATCGTGCGCCTGTTGAGGCAGGCATAAGCCTGAGCTATGAGCATCTCGCGAAGGTAGCCTAGAGCTTCCTTTCCTTTGAGCCATGCGACGCCGTTCTCAATGTGCAGATCGTTTGCCACAGCGGCATCGAAACGCTGCCTTATCTCAGATGTCGGAAAGAGCCCGGCCAGAGCCTGCTCGCGTATGCGTCCGAAAATGGCGCGCGTCTCTGACCTTGAATACGGGCCTTTTTCGGCGATCTTTGTCCATTTCTCACAGACCTTGAGCCCGAAGTTCCTTGAACCGGAGTGGACCATAAGCCACTCGTCGCCTGACGGTGCACGGTCGACTTCAATGAAGTGGTTGCCGCCGCCGAGCGAGCCTATCCCGTACCACGAGCGCTTCCCCATCTCGTTGAGCAGCTCCGTTATCGTGTCCAGCGTCACCGGCTCGTGCTCGAGTCCGAGCTTTGCCGCAAAGCTGCTGAGCCCGCTGTTGATTCCGCTGAGATATGGTTCGAAGATGCTGATGTCGGTGCGTTCGTCCCTGACCTCAAGCCCGACAGGAATGTTTTCGCGGATGATGTTGTCGTAAACATCCGGCTTGTCCCACGGCTTGCTGAGCTTTGCGCCAAGGACTCCGCAGGCTATATCGACGCCTATGACCTCCGGGACTATACCTGTGCCGAGTTTCATCGTGAAGCCTATCACCGCACCCTTGCCGGCGTGAGCGTCGGGCATGATAGCTATCTGGTTCGTGAACGCAGGGTGGCTGCAGAGCCCGGTTATCTGCCCGACGCAGGCTTCGTCGATGTCGTCCGTTGTTATGTGCGCTTTAGTGTACTTTCCTTCTATATCGAACATTTTTGTTCTCCTTTGATTTTTGTATGGCGGGGCGAGAGAAATTGCCCGCCATGCTGTTACTTATGATTTCAAGTCAGGTGTGATTGACCGTTCTGTTACGTCTTCGAAATATGGTTGCGGGGGGCGGACTTGGACCGCCAGTCACAAGCTTATGAAGCTTGCCGCATTGCCATTTAGCGTACCCCGCGCATAAAAAAGCTGCCTTCCATGAAACCGGAAGACAGCCCTTGTATCTAAGCCGGACAGATCTTGCCCGAAGCTATTCCGTTTTCATTTCCTTGTTTATGAAATTTTCGATGAGTGCGCGTACCGTCGAGTTTGCCGAGTACATGGCGCCAGGATTTTTGTCGTTGAGCTGTTTTACGGCTCTGTAGAGTTTCTTTTTCATATTCTCCGGCAGCCTTATCAAAAGCTGTGCGGAATCCTGGGCGTACTTGTTCGGCATCCGTTATCTTTCTTGATGCCCTGACGATACTCGTTCTGATAAGGAGACTTGATTCAACCGTCCTGAACGATTAAATCGGTCCGTTGAAGAGACCGCAGCACAACAGAAGGAGGCGGATTGACGATTCGCTCCATAGCTGACCTGGTGATGGCAATTTCGAGGCCCTTTATAACACAGCAGAGAAGCCCTCTGCTGGCTGTCGATGTTGCTGCGTATCTGCATGTGTTGTTCTTTCATCATCCTCATGCTTAACGGTCTTTGCGCGGCTGAGCCGCACGATGGAGAGTATATAAGGTATATATATACCTTGTCAAGCCCCAAAATCTAAAAAGATAAAAATAACGCCGCAGGTGAAGTTTCACCGCGGCGCATAATTTTTTGAAAGATGATTTTCTATATTATATAGTCGTTTCCTGGTGTTGTTTTTTCTTTTGCGAGGTCTTTGAGCGTTATGCCGTCAACGTAATTTTTGATGGCGGCGTCGAGCCCCTGCCAGAAGCTGAGCGTTGGGCATACGGACTGGCGCTGGCATGTGTTGTGTTCAGAGGCGAGGCACGCGACCGGCGCGAGGCTGCCTTCGACTGCGCGCAGGATGTCGCCTGCAGTGTATTTATCGGGAGCTTTTGCGAGCCGGTATCCTCCGCCTGCACCGCGTGAGCTCAAAACCAGACCTTCTTTTGCGAGAAGCGGGATTATCTGCTCGAGGTATTTTACCGTTATCCCCTGCCGTTCTGATATGTCGCGCAGCGGCACGAAACTCCCGCTGTCATGCAGCGCAAGGTCTATCATGAGCCTCAGGGCGTAGCGTCCTTTTGTAGATATCTTCATGCTGTTCCTCCGTTTAAATCACATATGACAGGTAGGATTATATTGCCTGCGGCTGAGGCTGTAAATCGCAGCGCAGAGTTTGACGCGTAATATTTAGTCCTTTTGGGCCTGCACATGTTATCATTACCGCAACGGAGGTGCGGCGATGAAAAAGTCAAAGGGTTTTGCGTTCATAGGACTTCTTATCACACTGGTTATTCTTGCCGCGCTGTACTCCGTCTTTCTGAAGACGCTCAGCGGAGACGGCAAGGCTGCGCGGCCTCACGACCCGAACGCCGTCGAGAGCATCGATGTTAAATCATGCGTGAATCTAGGTGCCTCTATGGAAGGGCTCAAAAGTTTAGACAAAAACTGGAAACATACCGAAAAGAAGATAGACGAACTCAGCAAATGATTCCGCGCCGCGCGGATTTTTCGGCGGCTAATAAAAAATAACGGCACACGCTGATTTTTGCGGCGTGTGCTGAATTTTATGCGGTGAAAAATTTTTATAAAAAACGCTGCGGTGAAATTTAAAAAACAGTGAGGCGTGTTATCTGCCCTTGCGTTTAGCGATCCCTTCTGCGAGCGTCGTATAAACCAGCGCAGGGTCGATAGGCTTTAAGAGGTGGGCATTCATGCCTGCGGCGAGCGATTTGCGAATGTCTTCTTCAAATGCGTTTGCGGACATGGCGATTATCGGCACGTCTTTAGCGTCGCTGCGGCAGAGCGCGCGGATCTTTTCCGTTGCCTCAAGACCGTCCATGCCTGGCATGCGTATGTCCATGAGTATCGCGTCGTAGTAGTTAGGCTCAGAGTCGGAGAACAGCTGAAGCCCTTCTCTGCCGTCAGCTGCGAGGTCCGCTTCCGCTCCTTTGTTCTTCAGAAGGTGCATGGCTATTTCGGCGTTTATCTCATTGTCCTCGCAGATGAGGATGCGCGTTCCGCTGAGCACTTCGGTCCCGGCTGCAGTATCGTGCTGCACGGCAGTTTCAGCATTGGCCGCTATCTTTATAGGAAGCCGCACCGTGAATTCCGTGCCCTTGCCAAGCTCCGACCTGACCTTTATCGTGCCTCCCATGAGCGTGACCAGCTGTTTGGTTATCGCAAGCCCGAGCCCGGAGCCCTGCCGAGCTTCATTTGCGGCGGTGTACTGCTGCTCGAAAGGCTGGAAGAGGTGTCTCTGGAATTCCTCGCTCATGCCTTCACCGTTATCGCGCACGATAAAGTCCATAGTTATTACGCCGTCTTTCAGAGTTCTGCTTTCAGCGATGAGATCGACTTTCCCGCCTTTATGCGTGAACTTTACGGCGTTGGACAGAAGGTTGAAGAATATCTGGTTGAAGCGCAGCTTGTCGAGCATGAAAACGTGTCCGCTGCCGCTGGGGGCTATTGTGAGTTTGATGCCCTTCTCTCTGCAGAGCGGATGGATGACAGCGCTGAGATATTTTGCGAACTCTTCGGGAGGATATGGCTCCGTATGCAGCTCCATCTTTCCGCTTTCGACCTTCGCCATGTCGAGTATGTCGTTGACGAGGCTGAGCAGGAAGTGGCTTGACGAGTCTATCTTCTCAAGGTATTCAACCGTGCCTGCCGGATTGCCGCTCTCGCCTTTCGCGAGCGCGGTCATGCCTATGATGCCGTTCAGCGGCGTGCGTATGTCATGGCTCATGCGCGAGAGGAAGTCGCTCTTTGCCGTGTTCGCATTTTCAGCATCTCTGAGCGCCTCTTCGAGCATCTCTTTCTTCTTGTGCTCCTCCATGGTTATCCTTGTAACGTCGCTGCGGCGGAATACAACTATGTTCCTGTCATCATTGAGATAGTAGCAGTCCATCTTGACTATCCTGTTGGGACTGCCGGGAAGCAGCGGCTCCGTCTCTTTCATGCGGTATATCACGGAATAGACGGGCTCGCTTTCTATGTGTTTCAGCACGTTGCCGAGAGCGAAAGACTCCAGGCAGTATTCTTGATCGTCTTTGTAAACAGTGTTCCTTATGTTTTCGGCTATCGCTGTTTCAAAGTCACGGCCCTCGACACGCCTGTACGACTCATAAGCTCCGATATTGAGCAGATGAAGGCGCTTCGTTGACATATCGAGGAACGTGACGTATTCGAATCCGCCCTCTACGATGCTCTGGCGGACAAGGTCGATAGTCTTCTCTCTGTTTATGTCTGTAGTGTAGAAGAACGCGATGATGTCGCCGGTGCCGGGGTCTGCGAAGAGCTTTGCTGTCGTGGAGACCCAGATGGTTTTGCCAAGAACGTTGCGGCGGTAGTCGAGCTGCAGCTCATCTCTGCCTTCCCTGAACGCCGCCGTGAGCTTTTCGCTGAGGAAAGTGTCAAGGAATTTTTTACAGTCCTCCTGCGATGTAACAAGCTCAGCCGTTGCACGCAGAGCCTTGTCGAGCGGGCCGCCTGCCGACAGCGGGCATGCCGATTTGAAAGTATAGTCGGTGTCCATGATCGTGTTTTGCGTTATGTTTGCGCTGGAGGCCGCAAGGATCATGGTTTCGAGGGAATGCCGCCTTGTCTCTTCCTGCGCAAGGCGCTCCTCCGCTTTTTTGAGCATGGTGATGTCTCTCGCCGTGCAGAAAACTTTCTCGACGAGCCCGTTATCGCCGAAAGAGCTCTTGAAGTATATCCTCTCCCACGAATAGCCGTTCGGATATTTTATCCTTATTTCACATCCGGCCTCCCCCGCTCCGTCGTCGATGCTCTTTACGGTGCTGCGCAGCTTCTCGGCGTCGTCGGGATGGACTGCGCCGGACTCTATGAAACATTCCGGATAATTGTCGATAGCGGCGGGAACGTCGAGGTCCTTGTGCGCGAAGATGATAGTTTCGTAGCGGTGGTTGTTCTGAGGATAGTACATCCAGTACTGCATATCGGAATTTTCCATCGTGTCACGCAGCATTGCCGCGTTTTCGGCGATCTGCGTCTGGGCGCGCACGAGCTCATCTATGTCGTAGTACGCTATATAGAAGATATATACGCCTTCGCTGAGCTTGATGTGGTTGCCGCGGATGCTGAGCCATTTTTCGTCTCCGCCCGGGTTGACCATGCGGTATATGTAGCGCAGCGGCCTGTCTTCACGCAGGCAGTCCTCCATTTCCTGATAGACTCCAGGACGGTCTTCTTCGCTGACCGAATTGAGCGCGCCTGTGCCGAGGAACTGACTGCGCTCCTCCCTGGTCGCGCCGATCATTTCGTAATAGCCGTCGTTGATGAAGAGCATGTTCGTAGCCTTGCCGTTCAGTTCGATGATGCTGATGCCCATCGGTATCTCCTGCAGCAGGCTGAAGTCGTGCTCGGTTATCTTGCCTATATCAGGCGCGAGCTCTTTGATGTCTTCGATGTCGACGATGCTGACCGTGATCTGCGCAGGACGCTTATTTTCGTCATGTGTGCAGAACGCGGAAACCTTAGACAGGCGGAACGTCCCGTCTGTCATTTTAAGACGAACTGCGATGGCCGCGCCGTTCTCGTTGTCCATTGCCGCCTTTAGGAATTCGAGCATTCTCGGCACATCTTCGCCGCAGACGACGCTGAACCCGCCTCTGCCGTTGATTATCTCGTCTTTGCTGAGTTCGCTGAGCGCGTATTTTGAATAGTTATCGGAGCTGAAAAATTCCTTGGTGTTGATATCCCATCCAAAGACGGCTACGCCGCTCTGTGTGCATGCTGCTCGGAAAATGTCTTTGAATCTGCCTTCAGCGTTTTCCATGCCGTCACCGCCTGTGATAAAGATGGAATAAAAAAAGCGTCTACTATCCGGCTGATAATATCATAAAAACATGAGGTTTTGAAAGGTTTTTTCGGCGTTTGCGGCATGATATAATTGAACCGAAAAAAATCAGGACCGGAGGCACAAAAATGCTTACAAATAAGGATATCCGCGCGAAGGCTTTTGCGCTTTACAAAGAAAAATGTTTCCCGCTTTTCATAGCGTTCACGGCTACGAAAGTTGCTTCTGTAGTCATAGGTTTTCTCGTTTCATACCTTCTGCTGAAGCTTGGAACAGAACTTTCAGAGACTGCAATGGGCGGCATGATGCAGGTCATTACAGTGTTCGTGACGACGCCTGTCTATGCCGGCATCAGCTGGAAGATGTTCCAGCTCTGGCGCGGAGACGATAAAAGCCTCGGTCGCGAGGCATTTGCCTTCTTCGGCTCTTTCGGACTGCTGATGCGCTTCTTTGCGCGCGCGATAGCGCTGGCCATCGTCTCGGTGCCGGTCATCGTATTCATGGCGGTGCCGCTTATTGCCATGAACTTATACAAGGGCCCGGCGATATCGTATTTTATCCCGATGGCGTTCATAGCAATATTTTTCATCATAGGCCTGCTTCTTATATTCGTCCTTTCGGGAATTTACATGACAGCCGTATATCTTCTCATGCTGAAGCCTGAGATGGGGCTCGGCGCTTCTATAGCCTATTCGTTCAGGGTAATGAAAAAATACTGGCGCAGATGGCTCGTCTTCACGCTGCGCACGCTTATAGTGCCGATGCTCGTGCTGATAGCTTCTATATTCATCCTCGCTATGGCAGTGCTGCTCCTGCTGCGCGGCCATTACATGATGGACCCCGACATCACGCGCGCTATAGTCCTATTTATCGCTGAATTCTTTGTCCTTACGTTCTACGTTATGCCGTATTTGATGACGGCCGGTGCAGGCTACGCAAGCGAGATGCTCGAAGATTATGAAAACCATGCGGAGCCTGAGAACACTTCAGAACCGGCGGCAGCTGAAGCTCCAGCCGAGGCCGAAAAACCGGCCGAACCTGCGCAGGAGGAAGAAAAATAAATGGTCGACCTCGTCGCTAAAGAATATGTCACATTCGAGCATATAAAGCGCCTCCGCGAGGACGGCTCCGAATACTGGACCGCGCGCGAGCTTTATGAAGTGCTTGAGTACACCGAATGGCGCAATTTTGCCAAGGTCATAGACCGCGCCATGATGGCCTGCATAAACAGCGGCAGCGCGCTTGCTGACAATTTTGTTGAGGTCAACAAAATAGTCGAAACCGGCGTTGCGACTAAGAAAATCAGCGATTATGAACTTTCGCGCTACGCCTGCTACCTAATCGTACAGAACGGTGACCCGCGCAAGGAAGTTATCGCTGTCGGGCAGACGTATTTTGCGATACAGACGCGCCGCCAGGAAGTAGCGGACTGCTTCAACCAGCTCGACGAAGACAGAAAGCGCCTCGCCGTGCGCGGCGACATAAAGGTATGGAACCAGATGCTTGCGGCCGCGGCCAACAAAGCCGGCGTCATGAACGACGAGGATTTCAAAGTGTTTCAGAACGCCGGTTACATGGGGCTCTACGGCGGCATGACGATAGACGAGATACACGCTAAAAAAAGGCTCGGCAAAGATCAGCGCATACTCGACTTCATGGGCAGCACAGAGCTTGCGGCGAACCTCTTCCGCATCACACAGACAGAGGAGAAGCTCAAGAAAGACAACGTCACCGATGCGCAGCTTGCCAACGAGATACACTACGTCGTCGGCAAAGAGGTCAGAAATGCTATAGAGAACGTCGGAGGTACGATGCCGGAAGAACTTCCCAACCCGCCGAAGACGATAGGCGACGTCGAACGCGAACAGCTTGCGGAGCAGCTTTCACAGCTCAGCAAGAAAAAGAAAAAATTAATGCTCGACGAGTAATTCCCGCCGAGCCTCCGTATTACATTTTTTCCAGATAATTTTTGATGAAGGGTTCGACTTCGTCCTCTTTTATGTTGAGGGCGGAAGCTAGTTCGCCGTGCAGCACCTTTTTGGCTTTGAGCCCGTACTGTTTCTGCAGTGTGCCGAACGTCTGCGCTGACGGTGTGTCGTCCTTGCGCAGGTAGCAGGATTTCACGACTTTGACCCACTGAACCGGGTCTTTCTTATTTAATGCCTTGCGGTACGAATCCAGAAGATCTTTGGTGCTTGGTGCTGTGAATGTTGTGATGAACGGTATCCTTTCAATTAACTCGATTGCGTCGTTTCTTGTCATAAAACTATTTTGCCCCTTGTCCTTTAATTCGGTCCAGTATATAAGGAATTACTTTATCCTTCTCGATATTGAGCACGAAAGCCAGCTCGTCAGTGACGAGCTTCTCCGCCGCCGCGAGCATCTGTTTGTCGGCGTCGAGGAAATTCTTGCCGCGTTCCTTAAGATACACTTTATGGCGCGAGAGCATCTTCACGAGCCACAGGACTTCGGCTATGTCGCCGCTTTTGAGTATATTGTTGAACTTTTCGCTGCGGACAGAGTCGTCGCTCTCCCATTTGCTGCTGAACGTTTCTGCCTTCTTTATTGCCCTGTTGATCTGCGCCTTAGAGAGCATCGGCCTGATGTACTCGTCGATGTCTTCCATGTCTGCGGGCACGTAGAACCGTATGCTGTTCCCATAGACAGATTCCAGGAGATAATAAGTCCTCTTTTTCTGTCCTGCGAAAGCCACCTTTTTTACGGCCGTTACGCTGCAGATGCCGTACCTTCTGTACATAACATGGTCGCCGGCTTTAAAGCCTTCTGTTTTGGCTGCTGCCGTTTTGCCCATAGTACTTGCCTCCCGATGCGGAGCTCATTTTTTTTCATGATACAAATCTGCGTCGGCATTCTTTTATAGTATTTTAGCAGTGTTGCAACAAAATTTCAAAGTTAATCTTTTTAAATAGTATGAATATTTGAATTTCGGACGGCAAAAACGGCGCCGTTTGTGAATAATGGTATTTTTGTGTGGACACCGGCATCTTTCTGGTATAGTGTGAGCAGTCAGCGTTGTTATATGGATTTTACGGAAAGAAGTCTTCTGATGTTAGAAAAGATCTTCGGCGGTCCTGTGCCCGACGGGTACCTGTTCAGCAACCAGGACATAAAAAAGCTGATTTTACCGCTCATTTTTGAGCAGTTCCTCGCCATACTCGTGGGGCTGCTCGACTCGATAATGGTCTCATACGCGGGGGAGGCAGCCGTCTCCGGCGTTTCACTCGTCGACTGTGTCTTTATTCTCATAATCCAGACTTTCGCGGCGCTGGCGGCAGGCGGCGCTGTCGTGGCGGGGCAGTACCTCGGCATGCAGGACAGAAAAAACGGCTGCCGCGCCGTCAACCAGCTCATAATATTTATCGTGATATCCGGCGTATGCGTCACGGGCCTGGTCTATCTTTGCAGGAACTTCATGCTCGATACGGTGTTCGGCAGAATAACCTGCGACGTGCGCTCGAACGCTGACACATATCTGATGATAACTGCGGCGTCGATACCGTTTATCGCGCTTTTTAACGCGGGGGCCGCGCTTTTTCGCGCGCAGGGCAACTCGCGCCTGCCGATGCGCGTCTCGATAGGCATGAACGTAATCAACGTCATCGGCAATGCTGTGCTGGTTTACGTCTTCAAAATGGGCGCTGCAGGCGTTGCGATACCTACACTGGTCTCCCGCGCGTTTGCTGGGCTTGTGATAACGTGGCGGCTCACGGACATGGATCAGGACCTCCACTTCGCCCGTCCGTTCCGCATTATCATCCAGAAGAAGATGCTGCAAAACATCCTCTATATCGGTGTGCCGAACGGATTTGAGAGCGGCATGTTCCAGTTCGGCAAGATTATCCTGCTCAGCCTAGTCTCGTCATTCGGCACGGCTGCGATCACGGCAAACGCCATAGGCAACAGCATTGCGATGTTTGAGATACTCCCTGGCATGGCGATAGGTCTTGCCATGGTGGCAGTGGTCTCTCAGTGTGTTGGCATGGCCGACTTCACCCAGGTCCGTTATTACACGAAAAAACTCATGAAGATAACATATGCGAGTGTCTTTGTATCGACAATGTGCGTCTTCGCGCTCCTGCCGCTCGTTCTTAAAATTTACAGCGTATCGGCCGAAGCGAGCCGTCTTGCCGCAATAATCATCGTTATACACGGCATCGGCTCCATTCTGCTCTGGCCGTTCTCTTTCGCGTTCCCCAACACGCTGCGCGCTTCGAACGACGTCAAGTTCTGCATGGTAGTCTCGACTGTCTCGATGTTTGCCGCGCGCGTCGGCGGCGGATATTTCTGTGCCCTTGCGCTGCACATGGGAGTTGTGGGTGTCTGGCTTGCGATGCAGTTCGACTGGATAGCACGCACGGTCTTCTTTATATTTCGCTACCGCGGCACGAAGTGGCAGACGACAAGGCTGTGAGCATGCCCTGAGCGCATTTGTGCGTTGACAAACGGCATCTTTGCCGGTATTTTATTCAGGCAGCTGCAAGAGCGATGGAGTTCGCTCTATAATTCTGTGAAACAGCGATGACTCCTGCCGAATTTAAGGCAGGGGCCATTTTTTGTGTCTTTGCCGGCTGCGAGGGAGAGTATGTGATGACGGAAATATTGATAGCAGGTGCGGGCGGTTTCATAGGCGCTTCGCTGCGGTACCTGATGGGGCTTGCAAAATTCTTTGACGGCAGCCCTCTGCCTGTATCCACGATGCTCGTCAATCTGATCGGAGCTTTTATGATAGGCGGAATATCGGCGCTGCGTATGCGGCTGCAAGCACTGCAGGCTGCGTATTTGCAGTGTTTGCAGGACGGTACGCGCTTTCCGCGATTGCCGGATGATGTTCCCGGTTGTGAATTTTAATAGAAGTAAAAGCGAAGAAAGACATTGACCTTTATTAACTAATTTGTGCATAAGGATGCTGCGTCCAAAAGGGAAGCGGTGCCGCTGCCGCCGCAAAATGACATAAAAAATTTAAAAATATTTTGCGTTGGTATATAATGGACTCATCCGTTTTTCGTTTGCGGTGTTTGATTTTTTTACGGATGGAAGTGTGGCTATGAATCAAAAGAAGAGCATTTCAAACATCGGGCTGCTGGAAATAACAGACGCGGCCGGAGAAAAGTACTATGGCGCCAACCAGGAATGGTACTGGACAAAGTGGCAGCAGCGCTCTGGCTGCGGTCCTTCGACTGCCACGAATATTTTCTATTATCTGCTGAGAAAGCGGCGTCCAGCCGATCCTTCATATGACATGAAAAAATTCAAGCTCTTTATGGAAGAGATGTGGAGCTTTGTTACGCCGACGCGCTGGGGCCTTCCAGAGGCGCGCCTCTTCGCTGACAGAGTCAAGAATTACACGGCAACGCGCCATATAAAGATGAACATACGCTCAATGGAGATAGCGAACACGCCCGCATCGCGCCCTGCGATATCCGAAGCTACAGCGCTTATCTCATCCGGGCTCGACGCGGACATGCCTGTTGCTTTCCTGAATCTCGAAAATGAGCAGGAGAAAGACCTCGACTCATGGCACTGGGTGACGATCGTCGGTCTTGAGTGCGGCGATGACGGCAGCACGACACTTTCGTTTCTTGACAACGGTGTCCTCAAGGAATGCGACTTCGCGCACTGGTGGACGACAGGCTACGGCTCAGGCGGGCTCGTCAGCCTCATCCCGTTAGAATAGCAAACTTACGGCGCAGAGAAATTCTGCGCCGTTCTTAAAATCCACGGAGGGATAAAAATGCAGATGTCTATCACAAGGGAGCAGGCATGGGATCTGCTCAGAAAATATAACAAGGAGCCGTTTCACCTTCAGCACGCGCTGACAGTTGAAGGCGTCATGAAATGGTACGCAAAAGAGCTCGGTTTCGGCGACGACGCTGAATACTGGGGAACGATAGGGCTGCTGCACGACATCGATTTTGAGCAGTACCCCGAACAGCACTGCGTGAAAGCGCCGGAGCTCCTGCGCGAAGGCGGAGCGGCGGACGATGTTATTCATTCAGTCTGCAGCCACGGCTACGGGCTCTGTGCCGATATAAAGCCTGAGCATCAAATGGAGAAAGTTCTCTTTGCAGCCGACGAACTCACTGGCCTCATCGGAGCTGCGGCTCTTATGCGCCCGTCAAAGAGCGTTCAGGACATGGAGCTCAAGAGCCTCAAAAAGAAATTCAAAGACAAAAAATTTGCTGCAGGCTGCTCACGCGATGTTATAGAACAGGGTGCGGAGATGCTCGGCTGGACGCTTGACGAGCTCTTCGAAAAAACTATCGAAGCTATGCGTTCATGCGAAGCTGACATCAGCGAAAAGATGGGCTCAATCGCGTAAACTATGAACAAAAGGGCGCTCATCGCCATGAGCGGCGGAGTGGACAGCTCTGTCGCCGCTTTTCTGATGAAAGAGCAGGGCTTTGAGTGTGCTGGAGCAACGATGAAGCTCTTCTCAAAAGACGACATCGGCGCCTCAGGCGAAAGCCGCTGCTGCTCGGTGGATGATGTTGCTGACGCCCGCAGCGTTGCGGCCCGCATCGGTATTCCGCATTTTGTATTCAACTTTTCGGACGATTTCAGGGAAAAGGTGATAGCCCATTTCGTCAGATCGTACCTTGACGGCGAAACTCCTAACCCATGCATCGACTGCAATAAATACCTAAAATTCGAGAAATTTTTACAGCGCGCAAAGGAGCTTTACTACGACCACATCGTGACCGGCCATTACGCTGTCATTGAAAAGGACAGCGCGTCGGGCCGCTTCATCCTCAAAAAAGGCGAGGACAGGACGAAAGACCAAAGCTATGTCCTTTACGGCATGACGCAGGAGCAGCTTGAACACACCGTACTGCCGCTCGGCACGCTCAAAAAGAGCGAAGTGCGCGAAATCGCCGAAGCACAGGGATTCCTCAACGCAAAAAAGCACGAAAGCCAGGATATATGTTTCGTTCCTGACGGCAGATATGCCGAGTTCATCGAGCGCAATACCGGCGTCAGAAACAAGCCGGGCAATTTCGTAGGCACGGACGGAGAGATGATAGCGAGGCATCAAGGCATAGTGCGCTACACTATCGGGCAGAGAAAGAAACTCGGCATATCGCTGCGCGAGCCGCTCTTTGTCTGTGCGAAGAACGCGGAAGACAACACCGTAGTGCTCGGCAAAGAGGAGCGGCTGTTCTCCAAAGCTCTCATTGCAAATGCAGTCAATTTAATAGCGTGCGATTCTATAAAAAAGCCGCTGCGCGTAAAGGCAAAAACGCGCTACCGTCAGCCCGAGCAGTGGGCCACTGCGGAACAGACCGGCCCAGACGAGCTGCGCGTAGAATTCGACGAGCCTCTGCGTGCCATTGCTCCAGGACAGGCTGTGGTAATGTACGACGGCGATACTGTGGTCGGCGGCGGAACTATTCGCCGCGCTGGAAACGATATCTAGTTTACGGAGGGATGTTCCATGTGGGCGATATACGCAATGCTGTCCGCTGTCTTCGCGGCTCTGACTTCGATACTTGCCAAGATAGGCATAGAGGGCGTTGATTCGAATCTGGCGACTGCTGTACGCACCGGAGTAGTGCTCGTGATGGCCTGGCTCATCGTCTTTGTGACGGGAGTCCATCAGGGGATCGGCGATATCGGCAGAAAAAGCTGGGTATTCCTTGTTCTTTCAGGGCTTGCGACCGGAGCGTCATGGCTCTTTTACTTTAAGGCCCTGCAGATGGGAGACGCGTCGAAGGTCATCCCTGTCGATAAATTCAGCGTTGTCATCGGAATGGTGCTGGCCTTTGCCGTGCTGCACGAGACGATGACGCTGAAAACGGTTATCGGCGGCATACTTATTACTGCCGGAACGTTTGTCCTGATCCTGTAGGTGCGCTGTCATAAAAATAAAAGAGACGCTTTGCGGCGTCTCTTTTTTATTGCCTTGCACATAAGAGGCAGAGTTTATAATCAGTTATGTTTTTGACCCTGAAACGGAGATGAAGTCTTTATGCTGCGTCACATTGCGCCGATAGTTCTGCTTTTTATATCAAACATGTTCATGACTTACGCATGGTACGGACACCTGAAAAATATGAGCGGCAAGCCGCTCGCATTCGCGATACTCGCGAGCTGGGGAATAGCGTTCTTCGAATACTGCTTCCAGGTCCCTGCCAACAGGCTGGGGCATGAAGTTTACAGCCTTCCGCAGCTCAAGATAATGCAGGAGGTCATCACGATGTGTGTCTTCGCTAGTTTCGCCTGTTTTGTGATGAAAGAGAAGCTCACGCTCAATTACCTGTGGGCTTCAATGTGCATGGTCGGCGCCGTCTATTTTATGTTCCGCGCAGCCTGATGCGGACGGCGGTTCCTGCCTATGCAGTAATACTCGAAGCCGAGCTCTTTCATCTTTTCCGGGCTGTAGATATTGCGCCCGTCGATGATTATCTTCTGCTTCATGAGCGGCGCAAGCGCTGCCCAGTCTAATTCCTTGAACTCTTTCCATTCTGTTACAAGTACGGCGCAGTCGGCGCCTGCGAGCAGCGATTTCACGTCTTCCGCGTATTTTATATTATCGCCGAATATGACCTTTGCCTGTCTTACGGCTATCGGGTCATAAGCGCAGACGGACGCGCCGCGTTCAAGCAGCCCGCGTATCAGCGTGCGAGACGGGGCTTCGCGCATATCGTCTGTATCAGGCTTGAAAGCTAGGCCGAGCACCGCGATTTTGATGCCGTTCATGTCGCTGCCGAAACGTTCCTGCACGATATTGTGCAGCAGCTCTTTCTGGTGGCGGTTGACCTTGTCTATGGCTGTCGCCATCGTCATGTCGAGGCCGTTGCCCTCTCCGATGTGGCAGAGCGCCTGCACGTCCTTAGGGAAGCACGAGCCGCCGTATCCGCAGCCGGCGTTGAGGAAGTACGGGCCGATACGCCTGTCGGAGGCAACGCCTTTTTTGACGGATGTCACGTCAGCTCCGACCTTGTCGCAGAGCTGCGCGATCTCGTTCATGAAGCTGATGCGCGACGCGAGCATCGTGTTGGCCGCGTATTTTGTTATCTCGGCGGACGCCGGATCCATGAAGAATATCCTGTCTTCGCTTGCAAACGGCAGATAGAGCTCGCGCATCACTGCGCGCGCTTCGTCGGAAGCCGCGCCAACGACGACACGGTCAGGATTGAGGCAGTCCTCGATAGCAACGCCTTCCTTGAGAAATTCCGGGTTTGAAAGTATCTCTATCTTTATGCCCTTGAGCCCGCGTTCCTTCATGTGCACCTTGACTCTTTTGTAGAGCAGCGTGCCTGTGCCGATAGGAACGGTGGATTTTACAATTATGTAGCACGAATGGTCTATCGATGTCGCTATCTCGTCGAGCGCGGAAAGCACCTGCGAGAGGTCAGCGCTGCCGTCGCTTGCGGGTGGTGTGCCGACAGCTATGAAACAGAGCTCGGCGTCTTTGAGGCCGTCTGAAATTTTTGTCGAAAACGTGAGGCGTCCTGCCTCGTAGTTCTTTGTGACGAGCTCTGAAAGCCCTGGCTCGTAGATAGGCACGATGCCTTTTTTGAGATTTTCTATTCGGTTTTCGTCGATGTCGATGCAGCAGACGTTGTTGCCCTTCTCGGCAAAGCATGTGCCGGTGACGAGCCCGACGTATCCTGTCCCGACGACGCAGATATTCTTAGACATTATTATCAGCCTTTCGCAGCCAGCAGCGTGATGCCGACAAGTATGAAAAACATGCCGGCGACACGGAATGCCGTGATATTTTCTCTGAATACAAAAAGTCCGACGATAAGCAGGATCAGGTAAACTATGCCGGACATCATAGGATAGGCAAACGTGAGGTCTGTGCGCGACAGAGCCGATGCCATGAAAATGAACGATACGCCGTAGAGACCCAGACCCAGGTATGTCCACGGATTCATGAATATGCGCAGCACTGTGCCGACGATTCCTGACGAGATGAGCGCCGTGTCGCCTCCGTAAGCGTGCTTCATTATCGTGCTGCCGAGCGCGTTAGTGAGCGCCGAGCAGAATAAAAGTATATAGCTGATATTCATCAGTCTGCCTCCTGAAGTGCAAGTGTGCCGGCGCGCCCTGTGAGCGTGCCTATTTTGATATTGCAGCGCTTTGGCTGCGAAGCTGCCGCGTACTGGCTCAGAGTGGAGAATTCCGCTCCGGCGTCACGCGCCATAGTCAGGAACTTGTCGCAGACGCCGAGCTTCGACAGACCTTCCATCTCGGCATGTATCGTGACCACGTTCCATTCGTTCGTAAGGCCTTTGAGCCATACTGACGGCAGCGTTTCGTCGTTGATCCCAGGCAGGCCGAATATCTCATCCATCGTCGGCAGAGTGCCTGGCACCTGCATAGGTGAATATTCTTTTCCTTCAAACACGGGCATGAACGGAGAATGCCCGCGCACGTCGCTGCAGTAGTCGAGCCCGAAACTCTGCTCTGCTTCGAGGCTCATCGACGAGAGCTGCCAGCCCGGCGCCGCGTAGCTTTTCGGTTTTCTGCCGGCGAGCTTTTCGTACATCTCAGCAGCTTTATAAAATAATTGTGTAAAATTATCTTTTGTAAGTTTTCTCATCTCGTCCTGAACGAGGACATGGTCCCAGGCATGGACACCGCAGTCGTGGCCTTCATCAACAGCGCGCTTAAAAACATCGGGCGCGGAAGGAACGATGAGCGGTGCGGGGAGCAGTGTGCCGTACATCAGCGTCTTGAGCCCGTATGTCGAAGGCGCTTTCGTGCGCATCATCTTAGAGATGAAACCGGGGCGGAAGATGCGCCTTATCGCTTTGCCTGAGTTGTCTGGGCCGAACGAGAAAAATATCGATGCTTTTATGCCGTGTTTTTTGAAAAGGTCGAGCAGGTTCGGCACGCCTTCGCGGTATCCGCGCAGCGTATCGACATCGACTTTTACAGCAAGTTTCACTGTCTGCGTGCTCCCTGCTGCGTGTACCACTCGATCGTCCTGTGGATCATGTCGCGCATGCCTGTCGTCGGCTTCCAGCCGAGTATGCGCTCCATCTTTTCCACTGACGGGATGCGGTTTTTCATATCGTCGTATGTCTTGCCGTAGTATTCCGCTGCCGGTATTATCTCAAGCTTTGCAGCCTCGGCCTTTTCGCGGAATTCCGGGAAAGCCTTCATCTCGTCGATTATCATTTCGGCGAGCTCTTTTATCGAATAGTTGTTGTTCGGGTTGCCTACGTTGAATATCTCGCCCGTAGCCTTTTTGTCTTTGTTCTCGATTATTTTCGCAAGTCCGTCGATGCCGTCGCCGACCCATGTGAAGCTGCGGCGCTGTTCGCCGCCGTTGACGAGCGAAACCTTTCCTCTGTAGAGAACGTCATAGAATATCTGCGTGATCGAACGTGCCTTGTGCTCCTCGGCGTCCTTGAACGTGTCAAGGCGCGGTCCCACCCAGTTGAACGGGCGGAAGAGCGTGAAGTCGAGCCCTTCTTCCTGTCCGTAGGCGAAAATGACGCGGTCCATCATCTGCTTGCTGCAGCTGTATATCCAGCGTGTCTTGCAGATAGGCCCCGTGATGAGCTGGCTCTCGTCTTCCTTGAGCACGCCGTCGCCGCTCATGCCGTAAACTTCCGACGTTGACGGGAAGATGACGCGTTTTTTGTGCTTCGCGCACATGCGCACCACCTTGAGGTTCTGCTCGAAATCGAGATTGAACGTCCATACCGGCTTGTTGATGTAAAACGCCGGTTTAGCGATGCCGGCAAGCGGCAGTATAGTGTCGCTCTTTTCTATCTGCTCTTCGAGCCAGGCGTCTTCCTGAAAGATGTCGCCCTGTTTGAAGCTGAATTTGATGTACTTGCCAAAGCCCTTAAGGTTGTCGGAGGCAATATCGAAGCCCTGTATCTGCCAGTCCGTCTTTGACATCGCGTATTCAAGAAAATGTGTGCCGATGAAGCCGTTTACTCCCGTAACGAGAATTCTCATTTTAAGCATCCCTTTCAGATTCGCCCTCAGGCTGGAGCCTGAGTATATGCAGAAGTCCGCTGCCTGTGCCTATCAGCATAGGGTGTTCAGATACCTTTTTGCCCGGTTCGCCGCTGCCTTCTTCGGGCAGGGCTTTCCATATAAATACTTTTTTGCCGCCTGATTCCGTGAACGCTCCCGGAAACGGATGTGTCACGGCGCGCACTAAATTATATATTTCCTCGGCCGGCTTGTTCCAGTCGATGCGTCCGTCTTCAGGTCTGCGCCGTCCGAACTTTGTCGCCTGTGATTCGTCCTGAGGCGTGCGTTTTGCCGCACCTGCCTCAAGGTCGTGCAGCGAAGCGGCGAGTATGTCGCGTGCCGCCCAAGTCACCTTCATAAAGACGTCGTATGCCGTGTCATTGAAATCTATCGGTACGGCCTTCTGCGCTATTATATCGCCGCGGTCCGCGAACTCCGTCATCACGTGCAGCGTCGCGCCCGTCTCCTTTTCGCCGTTGAGCACGGCCCAGTTGACACACGCCCTGCCGCGGTATTTCGGAAGAAGCGCCCCGTGGATGTTGTAAGCTCCGAGGCGAGGTATGTCAAGAACTTCCTTCGGTATCATCGCTCGGTAGTAGAACGAAAAAACAAGTTCCGGCGCGATCTGCCGCAGCTCTTCTATCTCGGGCGCGCCGATCTTTGCCGGCGTGCGCACAGGAATAATATTTTTTTCAGCAATTTTTTTGACGGAACGGAACCATATCTTTTCGTTCGGGTCGTCTTCGTGAGTATAGACGATGGCGACGTTGGCGCCGTCTTTGAGCAGCTCTTCCAGGCAGACGCAGCCGACCTCGCTGTATGCGAAAAGCGCAAGCTTAGGCCTCGTCGTCATGTCCGAGTATCTTTCTTACGATGTAGTGCGGACGCTTGCTGACCTCGCGGTAGATGCGTCCGACATATTCGCCCGTAACGCCGAGCGAGAAGAGCGTGATGCCCATGAGCAGGAATTCTATCGCCATGAGCGTGAAGACTCCCTGAACTTCAGGTCCGAGGATAAGTCTTCTGATGAACATGTAGAGAACGAGCAGCAGCGAGAAGAACGAGATGACCATGCCGGCCATCGTCACAAGCTGCAGAGGGAATATCGAAAAGCTTGTCATCAGGTCGAAGTTGAGCCTGATGAGCTGGAATATGCTGTACTTCGATTTGCCCATCATGCGCTCCCTGTGCGCCACTGGTATCTCCACCGGGTCAGCGGCGAACTTCTGCGCGAGCGCGGGAATGAAAGTGTTTGTTTCATGGCTGATGTTGATGATATCGACTATCCTGCGGCTGTAAGCGCGCAGCATGCAGCCGTAGTCGGATATCTTGAGCCCGGCGATGTGGTTCGTCGTCTTGTTTACTATTTTGGACGCCACCTTGCGGAAGATTGGGTCGCGCCGTCCGACGCGGTACGTGCCGACGACGTCGTGTCCCTTGTCTATCTCTGCGACGAGGCGCGGTATTTCCTCCGGCGGGTTCTGAAGGTCGGCGTCGAGCGTGACGATAATGTCGCCGCGCACATTTTCAAAACCTGCCATTATCGCCATGTGCTGTCCGAAATTTCCGTTGAGGTCTATGACGCGCACCTCCGGCGCCTGTTTATAAAAGTCGTAGAGGATACCGAGAGTCTTGTCCCTGCTGCCGTCGTTTATAAAAATTATCTCAAACGGGCGCCCCATGTTTTTCATCACGGGGTAGAGCGCGTCGAAAAGTGCGTGCAGAGACTCCTCTTCGTTGTATGCCGGAATGACTATCGATATCTCTGGCTTCAAATCACTTGCTCCCTTCGCAGACTTCGCGCACAGCAGCGGCGACGTCGTGCATGTCTTCGTCGGTCATTGCCGGGAAGAGCGGCAGCGAAACTATCCTGTCGGAGACATATTCAGCCTCCGGCAGCGAGCCTCTGCCGAGCCCCGTTATCTTGCTGTAGCACGTGAAGAAGTGCAGCGCCTGATAGTGCAGCGCTGTGCCGATACTGCGCTCGCGCATCTTCGCCATGAAATCATTGCGCGAAAATCCGAGCGTGTCGATGTCGATGAACGGCGTGAAAATGTGCCAGCTGTGCACGTGCTGCCACGGCGCCGGCTGCGGCAGGATGATGCCGCGCACGCCAGCGAGCTCCTTCATATAAAACGCGACGATCTCCCGGCGGCGCGCGTTGAACTTATCGAGCTCGCGCAGCTGCGAGATGCCTATCGCCGCGTTGATGTCAGCCATCTGGTACTTCAGGCCTGGGAAGAAAATATCGTAATTCGCGTCGCCCTTGGCGGCGTATCTGTTCCACGCGCCTTTGGACATGCCGTTTTGGCGCAGCACTGCAGCCTTGTCGGCCACTTCCTCGTCGCCAGTGCATATCATTCCGCCTTCGCCAGTCGTGATGTTCTTCGTCGGGTGGAAGCTGAACACGCTCACGCGGCGCGCGCCCTTGTCTATGCCTATCTTTTTGCCTTTATATGATGCGCCGAGCGCGTGCGCTGAGTCTTCGACTATCGCCAGGCCGTGCCTTTCCGCGATAGCTTCTATCCTGTCCATATCGCATGGCATGCCCGCGAAATGCACGGGAATTATCGCCTTAGTTGCAGGTGTTATTTTGGCCTCTATCTTGACTGGGTCGATGTCGAGCGTATGTCTGTCGATATCCACGAGCACAGGTTTCGCGCCCACGAAAAGTATCGCGTTCACAGTCGCCGCAAACGTCATCGGCGTCGTGATAACTTCGGCGCCGGCGCCTATGCCCAGCGCCATCAGCGCCGTATGCAGGCCTGCCGTCGCCGAATTGACGGAGACAGCGTGTGTTGCGCCCACGTACTGCGCGAAATTCTTCTCGAATTCTATGACCTTCGGCCCCATCGCGGGCCAGCCCGAACGCAGCGAATCAGCTACGCTCGCTATTGCGTCTTCGCCTATCGAAGGCTTCGCAAACGGCAGAAATTCTTTTCTCATCTATTTAGCTTCCTTCCTGTTGAAAAGGATCGTATAGTCGCCGACATACATCTTATTCACAGCGCCGCCCGATTCGTCGGGGAACAGCGTGTGCAGATTTTCCGTCTCGGCAACAAGGATAAAAGGCCTTCCGGATTTCCACTCGCGTGTGAACTCTGCCTTGCTTGGAAACCATCCCTTGCCTTCGGCATGTTTTGAGCCGAACTCGAGCTCTCCCAGATAATTCACAAGCATCACGCGCTGCTTCGTGTAGAACGGTATGTCCTGAAGCACCTCATCGTACACAGCGATTGTATCACCTGGCTGCCTTTCTTTAATTATCACATCGGCAATGGCTCGAGAGGAGCGTGTCTTGCCCATGACCGTATATATCTGTTGCGCACCGCAGATGAAAAACAGCGACGCCACGCAGAACGCGATCACGGCCGCGCGGAAACGGCTGTTGCCGTTCGACGTGAAGAAGACCGCCATTACAGGACCGATAAGCAGCCCGACGGAAAGCGTCGCGGCAATGCGCGCGCCCTCAGACGGCATCATATATTTATTGTTCAGTCCGAAATAATAAAGCGCGATGGCGAAGATAACGCCAAAGACGAGCGAAATTCCAATAGGCCAGCCGTGCCAGCTCTTGCGCTCGAGCATGCGGTCGATATCCGCGCCCATGAGTATCGCAAGCGGCGGCATGCACGGTACGATATACGGCACCAGCTTGGAATCAGAAAGCGAGAAGAAAAGCAGGATCAGCCCGAACCACGTCAGCAGAAAAATATTCGCGTCTTTGGCCGCGCCGTTCTCCGGCGACCTCACCACGCTCTGCTTGCTGAAAAGCGCAGGCAAAAAGCCCGTCCACGGAATAAGCCCGGCCGGTATCAGCGGCAGGAAGAACCAGAACGGCTCGTAACGGTCGTGCATCTTCGTAAAATAACGCAGGAAATGTTCGCGGATAAAAAAGAAATAGAAGAAATCTGAATTAGCCTTGCACACCGCGTAGAACCACGGCACGGAAAGCACGAAAAACAGAATTATCCCAGGGATATAAAGCGCTTCGAGGAACAGCTTCCACTTGCGCGTGAAAATGATATACCAGAAAATTATCCCAGCCGGCAGAACTATGCCGATGAGCCCCTTTGTCAGCAGCGCCGCCGCCATCGCAGCGTAGAAAAGCAGATACCAGCGCCTGTTCTGCCTGATGTGCCCGGCGTAAAACGCGGCCAGCGCCAGCGTCATGAAGAACGCCACAGGCATGTCCGTCACATTCAGCGTTCCCACCGCGAAATACAAAAGAGAAAAGCCGGTAATCATACCGGCCAGCAGTCCTGATCTCCTGTTGAAAATGAACGCCCCGAGCAGCGCCGTCACGATCGCGCCCAAAATGGCGCAAACAGCGACAGGGAAGCGCGCCGCAAACTCATTCTGCCCAAAGACATGGAAGCTCGCCGCGTTCATCCAGTAAAGCACCGCCGGCTTCTCGAAATACTTTATATAATTCAGCATCGGCGTCACATAATTGCCCGACTCCACCATCTCGCGCGGTATCTCAGAATAGCGCCCCTCGTCAGGCTCCAGCAGAGGATGCGCTCCCAGCGGCACGAGATACATAATAAGCAGCGCCGCAACGAACAGCGCTATCCACATAAACTTTCTATTATTAGATGAAGAACCTGGATCACTTGATGGCATTTACATTCCTCCGCGCCGAAAATGATTGTTTGTTTTACCAGACAATTATACCTTATCAATAGGAAAAATCGCGTTCTGAAGCGCAAACACAGCAAAATTTACAAAACACACTGCTTGTTCAGGCAAATAAAAAAATATTGGCGATATAATTGCAGTGCTTTACCCAAAGGACGGAGCCGATTCATGGAAAAGAAAAAAATCACAGCCATATTCAGCGCACTCATCGCGGCTGTATTCTACGCGCTCAGCACGCCGTTATCCAAAACGCTGCTGCGGAATGTGCCGCCGACGATGATGGCGGCGTTCCTCTACCTCGGTGCAGGTGTCGGCATCGGCGCGCTCTCGATGCTCTGTATCGGCAGTGCGCAGAGATCTGCCGGTCTGTCAAAAAACGACCTGCCTTACGTAGTCTCAATGGTGCTCCTCGACATCGCGGCTCCTGTCTTCCTCATGTTCGGGCTCACACACACGAACGCCTCGGCAGCCTCGCTCCTCAACAACTTTGAGATCGCGGCCACATCTGTCATCGCGCTTTTCATCTTCGGCGAAAAAGTAACGGCAAGGCTCTGGGCAGGCATAGCCTTAATCACCATATCCACTATCCTGCTCTCCTGCAGCTGGTCCAGCCTCTCGTTCTCTTGGGGCTCGCTCCTCGTCATCGCGGCGACCGTCTGCTGGGGATTTGAAAACAACTGCACAAGAAAAATTTCCTCGAAAAACACATTCGAGATCGTATTCATCAAAGGCATATTCTCAGGCGCCGGTTCTCTCGTTTTGGCACTGCTCATCGGCGAGAAAGTTCCGCAGCTGCGGTTCATCGTCCATGCCATGCTGCTCGGCTTCGTCGCCTACGGCCTCAGCATCTTTTATTACATCAAGGCGCAGAGCACTATCGGCGCCGCCAAGACCAGCGCCTACTACGCTGTCGCGCCGTTCGTCGGCGCGCTCGTCTCATTCGTATTTCTGCACGAAGCACTCACCGGCAACTACCTCCTGGCATTCTGTCTGATGGTCGCCGGGTCTGTCATTGTTGTTGCTGACACGCTGCGCGCGCGCTGATAAAAATCGGCGTCGATAGGCATCATTGACTTAGCAACACTTGCGGCAGTCCCTTCGGAGTACGTACTTGTACACCTTCAGGGGCTGCCGCTTCATATTGCGTCGTCACTGACACCTCTGGACGCCGATTTGGCCTTCGGCAAAAACTGCTGCAAAGAAAAGGCAAAAAATACAAATACAGAAAACGAAACCTTTCGCCGGCATAAATTATTCCTGTTGAAAAAATGACATGAATTGTTTGACGTGTTGCTTATAATCCGGTGACTCATATACAACAAAAAATTTGAAATGCGAAAATCAGCTGAATTTTTGATAACTGATTCTCAATGCAGCGCATAAAAATCAACACGTGGTCAAAAAATCAGCGAGATGCACTTCCGGCAGGAAACCCTGCAAAAAAATCGAAAAAATACAAACAAAAATGTAAAAAATTCGTCTTCAAGTTATAATAGTTTCATTGTGGGGTGGAATTCATGGCGCTCAGCTGGGACGAGATCCGTGCAAATGCTCTGAACTTTTCAAAAAAATGGCAGGACGCAAGCAACGAAGAAGCCGAAGCGCAGTCATTTGAGCGCGAATTCTTCAAAGTCTTCGGTGTTGCTGACCTCCTTCAAGTTGGCCAGTTCGAATACAAAGTCCCTGTCGAAGACGGCAAGGGCTACATCGACTACCTCTGGAAAAAACAAATCGCAATCGAAATGAAATCGCGCGGCAAAAACCTTGACGACGCAACTCACCAGCTTGACAGCTACGTTGTCCACCTGCCGCCCGATGACGTTCCCGACCTGCACATGGTCTGCGACTTTGAAAACATCTGGCTGCGCCGCCGCAGCACCGGCGAGCATTGGAAATTCAAAACAAAACTCCTCTACAAAAACGTCAAAAAATTCGCCAACATCGCCGGCTACGAACCGACGCGCGAATATGATGAAGGCATAGAAGTCAACGTCAAAGCCGCCGAGAAAATGGCAAAGCTCCACGACGCACTCAAATCTCATGGCTACGAAGGCGACGACCTTGAAGTTTACCTTGTCCGTCTCCTCTTCTGCCTCTTCGCTGATGACACCGGCATATTCGAACAAGACGCATTCTTAAGCTACATCGATAACTCAAAAGCAGACGGCTCCGACCTCTCTGACCGCATCGGAAAATTATTTGAAGTCCTCGACATGCCGCCCGAAGCACGTGCCAAACGCACACTGCTCTCAAACGAACTCAAAAGCTTCCGCTACATCGACGGCGGACTATTTCAGAAACTTCTGCCCACAGCAGACTTCGACGCCAAAATGCGCCAGACTCTCATCGACTGCTGCCGCTTCAACTGGAACGACATCTCGCCAGCCATATTCGGCGCCATGTTCCAGGGCGTCATGGACCAGAAACAGCGCCGCGAACTTGGCGCGCACTACACAAGCGAAGAAAACATCTTAAAACTCATAAAGCCGTTATTCCTCGACGACCTATGGAACGAATTTGAAAAAGTAAAAACAAGCCCCACGCAGCTCGAAGAATTCCATAACAAAATAGCTTCGCTAAAATTTCTAGACCCTGCCTGTGGCTGCGGCAACTTCCTCATCATAACGTACCGCGAACTCCGCCGCCTCGAACTCGAAATACTCAAAATGAGTGTGGACACAAAGCAGCGCGTCCTCACACTCGACTTCAGCGACAAACTCAAAGTTAACGTCGGACAATTCTACGGCATAGAAATAGAAGACTTCCCGTGCCAGATCGCGCGCGTCGGTATGTGGCTCATGGACCACCTCATGAACATGCAGGCAGCCGAATTATTTGGACAATACTACGCGCGTCTGCCTCTCTCGCAGTCTGCGACCATACTCAACGCCGATGCTCTCACAACCGACTGGGAAACGCTCGTGCCGAAAACAGAATTGAATTACATACTCGGCAATCCGCCGTTTGTTGGTTTTACGTTTATGGATGCTAAACAAAAAGAAGATACGGCAATTTACTTTGGTAAAGTTAAAAATGTAGACTTCGTGTGTAATTGGTATATTAAAGCCGCAGATTATATTTTTGGAACAAGGGTTGAAGTTGCTTTTGTTTCAACTAACTCAATTTGTCAGGGAGAAACGCTTGGTGCATTTTGGCCATTGATGTTGGATAAACACATAAAAATTAATTTTGCTTACCGAACCTTTGTTTGGTCAAACGAAGGGGCACATAAGGCAGCGGTACATTGTGTAATTATTGGATTTTCTATGCTTGAGAGGGACAAAAAAATTCTTACTGATGAAAACGGACAGATTCAGATTGTTGAGCATATTAGTCCATATTTAACAAACGCTGGAAATATAATCGTAAAAAGCTGCCCCAAACCATTGATGAACTATTCTCAAATGTTATGGGGAAACAAACCAACAGATGATGGTAATTTTATCTTATCCGAATCTGAAAAAGATAAATTAATTCAAGATGAGCCACTATCCAAACAATGGATACACCTATATATTGGCTCGAGAGAGTTTCTACACAATGAAAAGCGCTGGTGTTTATGGCTAAAAGAGGCAAACCCATCGGACATTAAAAAATGTCCAACTGTGATGAAAAGAATTGAAAATGTTAAAAAATTTCGAGCGAACAGTAAAGCTGAAGCAACTCGTATAGCGGCAGCGTTCCCAACGCTGTTCCGTCAGATTTCACAGCCAGATACAGATTTTTTAATTATTCCTGAAACATCTTCTGAAAACAGGGAATATGTCCCTATGGGATTTGTAAAACGTGATGTTATTGCCAGCAATGCTACAAAATTTATTCCAGATGCCACTCTGTACCATTTTGGTATTTTGATGAGTAGTGCTCATAATTCTTGGATGCGTGCTGTTGCTGGTCGCTTGAAAAGTGATTACCGTTACTCAAGTGACCTTGTTTATAACACCTTCCCATGGCCTGAGCCTACTGACGAACAACGCGCAGCAATAGAATCGGCCGCGCAGGGCGTTCTTGACGCGCGTGCAAAATATCCTGATTCTTCGCTTGCCGATCTCTACGACCCTCTCACCATGCCGCCCGAACTTCTCAAGGCGCACAAAACTCTCGACCGCGCTGTCGAAAAAGCCTACGGTGCCTCCTGGCACTCCGAAGCCGACTGTGTCGCTGACCTCATGCAACGCTATCAGAAACTAGCAAAATAGTAAGATATTACAAAATAACAAATAGAGATTGTCTGAGAGATTATAAGAATATAGCTTTTAAGTAGGAAATATGCTATTCTTTGCAAAATACAACAGGTTGTAGTTATTTTTCTAAGGAGGTGTTTCTGGTGGCAACTGCGGAGCAAATAAAATCTTTAATAAAAGCTCATTATGATGGCGAAGAAGATAATTTTAGATCTGTCGCCTTGCAAATTGCTGCGCGAGAAGCACTTCAAAATCATTCTTCTATTGCAAAAGATATTCGCAATACGGTAGATAAAGGGATTCTAAATCAAAGCGAGAAAATCATTAAAATTAACCCTTTGCTGGAAGACCTTGTATTACCTTGTGAATCGCAATATAGTTTTTCAACAATAATTTTGAAGAAACACCAAAAAACACAACTTGAAAGAGTGATTACTGAATATCGCAAAAGAGATGCAATAAGAAGATTTGGTCTGATGAACAGGAGGAAGATACTATTAACAGGCCCTTCAGGCACTGGCAAAACGATGACAGCAGACGTTTTGGCTAATTCATTACATCTTCGTTTGTATTCCGTGTTCATGGATAAACTGATTACCAAATTTCTTGGTGAGACATCGGCAAGAATACACCAAATCTTTGATTTGATTGCAGCACACCCTGGTGTATATCTGTTTGATGAGTTTGATGCTATAGGTGGCGATAGGAATAGAGACAATGATGTTGGTGAAATGCGCCGTGCATTGAACACATTTCTTCAGTATATAGAAAGAGACAATTCAGATAGTATTATTGTTGCAGCAACTAATAACGAAAATTTATTGGATCAGGCGCTTTTCAGAAGGTTTGATGACATAATCAGGTATTCTATGCCCGATGCAAAAGAAATACGGAGTTTGATTGACATTAGATTGGGAGATTTTTTACCTTCTGATATAAACAAACTCAATGGCATTGCAAAGCAAGCAGTTGGAATTTCTCATGCTGAAATTGTTAAAGCATGTGACGATGCGCTTAAACAAGCAATTATGTCCAATTCGAAACATATAAACACAGAAGTTTTAAGCCAATTTGTAATGGATCACAAAAAAAATGCTGAGACGAGAGTAGCTTCATGCCAGTAGAAGAGAGAAAATATCTCGACGTCTCTGGTTATGCTGATACCCGCCAATTCGCACCCAGATCACGAAGATCTGATACGCCAAAATTTAAACCTGAGGACAGGGTCATCCATTCAAAAAAACTGCTTTCGCAAATCGAAAAGGTCTGGTCTGAATCTAGTGCTAATAAGCAAGATAAAAAAGCAAGATCCATTGATGGTACATATATTGATTTTTATAGCGCGCCAGCTGCAAAGATTGCATTTAAGAGTTTTGACAGTTTAAAACCATCTGGAATCCGTATTTTAAATACATCGCAGAACGATAAAGGCAAACAGAAGATAACAGCTTTCTTCCCTAATAAAGAATATGAAACGTTTAAGAACAAAGTCGATCGATACAGTAAAGATGATACAGAAAAAGGGAAGCCATGTAATGAGCAATTAGTTGCTCCGATTGATGAAATAGTGGCTGCAGATGTCGAATCACTGTGGACAGATTTGCGAGACAAACCAGGTGATAACCCTGAGTGGTGTGAAATATGGATTGATTCAGAGAAGAAGTCAGATGATGATACTGAACGCGAAGATCCCATCTTAAAATTTAGAAAAATCGCAAAAGCTTTAGGCATTGAAGTCAGCAAAACAACGCTCTTGTTTCCTGAAAGATCAGTAATTCTTGCGAAGACCTCTTATGATGATCTTAAAAACTTGATTCGTATGGATGGGGATTTAGCCGAGTTTAGACGTGCGTCTATGCCAGCTGGCTTCTGGATTAGATCATTCCCACAGAAACAAAGAGAAATGGTAGATGTTTTACTAAAAAGAGTCGTTTTCGATAAGAAATCTAATATATCAGTTTGCATTCTAGATACAGGTGTAAATAGTGGGCATAAGCTGCTTGATCCGTTGATGCCACAGGGTAGTTGTATGACTGTAGATCCGTCATGGAAAACAAGTGATAATAGCGGCCATGGAACAAAAATGGCTGGTCTTGTTGGATATGGCGAATTTGAGCCATTGCTTTCTTCTGAGTCAAGTATTGAGGTTAAACATTTTGTTGAATCAGTAAAAATATTGCCTGAACACGAACAGAATCAACACGAATTATATGGCAGTATTGTCCAACAGGCTTTTTCAAGAGCTACAACAGCATTCCCCAACAGGACAAGAATTGGATGTATGGCAGTCACAGCAAAAGCTTCAAAAAACGAAAACGGCATGCCATCAAGCTGGTCAGCCGCGATAGATAGTATTTCCGCAGGGAGTAATGATGAAAAAGAGCCTCTGAAACTTATCTTCATTAGCGCTGGAAATGTTGAGAGAGAAGATTGGAACAACTATATCGATAGTAACACTACAAGCCCTATTGAAGATCCTGGGCAATCTTGGAATGCCATAACAGTTGGCGCATATACAAATAAGGTGATAACTAATGATCCATCTTTTTCGCAATATCAAACAGTTGCACAAGCTGGGGCATTATCACCGTTTAGTAGGACTTCATCAGTTTGGGATGCGAAAAAAAGGCCTCTAAAACCAGAAATAGTTATGGAAGGTGGAAATGTCATAAAAGTTAACAACATATATGACACTTGTGATGATCTTTCATTGTTAACAACGTCAAATAGATTCGGCGAATATTTTACCACTATTAACGCAACTAGTTCTGCCACAGCCCTTGCCGCAAATCTCGCCGCCAAGATACAATCTGCTTTTCCAGCAATTTGGCCTGAAACGGTTCGTGCCCTAATGGTTAACTCGGCCAGATGGACAGAAGAAATGAAAAAAACTTTAGGGAAAAGCCGCAAAAAAATTTCTTATGTGAACCTTGTAAGGACCTATGGATATGGTGTCCCCGATTTTAACAGGGCTGTATCCTGTATGCAAAATACCTTAACTCTTGTTTCCGAAAAGGGAATACAGCCATTTAAAATGGGTAGTAATGGTGGCACGATGAAAGAAATGCACTTGTATGAACTCCCATGGCCCAAAAAAGAGCTCCAGATGTTGGGAGATTTACAAGTAAGAATTATCGTAACGCTTTCATATTTTATATCACCTGCTCCTGGATCACGTGAACAATATCAAAATTGTAATTATGCTTCATACCAACTGCAATTTTATATGAATAAACCGAATGAAACAAAGGCAGAGTTCATGTCCCGCATAAACAAACTTGATGAGATTGAAGGAATGTCGGCGAACGGAACGTATGACAAATGGAAAATAGGACAAGCTAGAGAAGTCGGTTCTATCCACTCTGATATCTGGGAAGGAACGGCTGCAGAAGCCGCATCGCAGAATCTCATTGCTGTTGTTCCAGGCCGCGGCTGGTGGAAAACACGTAAAAAAATGAAGAAAATTGAAAATAAGGCAAGATATAGCCTGGTTATTTCAATGGAAACAGACCCATGCGATACAGATATTTACACGGTTGTCAAACAACAGATTGTAAATAGGGTAATGATTCCTATCTCGATAAAATCATAAACAAAATCCTGCATTCAGCCCCCCACTCTGAGATAATTTTTTGTGCTTTCGTAAATAAGTTTACGAGAAGTTAATGGCAGTATAATAAATCTATCCTGTGCACATTTTTTGAGGAGGTATTTTGTATGTTAGATACAGAAATACTTAATCAGATACTTCTTGATTATAAAAAAGATTTTGTTACAGAGCAATGGCCACATGAAAAATTCAAATGGCAAGCTATAAAGCATTTCCAGGAGAACTGGGATATAGATGCTCCAGACTTTCAATCTATGTTTGGCAAAGCTACAGAATTATGCGGCAGTTTATTGACATCTGTACACTACTTCCCGCGCGGAGTGCTGATGGACATAAATAAAGACGGAACGGAGTATTTAAGGTCTATGTTCAAGGACCTTTTTGACGAATCAAAAGATTTGGCCGAAAGAGTTGAAAGGTTCGAAAAAGGTGCAGATGTATTAAAAGAAAAATTTTATGATTACGCTAAGTCTGCTAATAAAGAATCGCAACATTTCCAGAACAGGAATTCTATCAGCACATACCTTTGGTTACGCTACCCGGATAAGTATTACATTTACAAATATTCAGAGTACTCGGCTGCAGCAAAAAAATTAGAAACTGATTTTCAACCGAAGAGAAAAAAATCTATAGATAATCTTATTAAAGGGTTTGAAATGTATGATGCTATTCGTGAAAACTTGGCAAAGGACGACGAACTTGTGCAGCAACTGCATTCGGCTATCGACGATAGTTGCTATCCTGACGCTAATTTGAACACGTTGACGATAGATTTTGGATTTTATATAAGCAGGAAGTATTCAGGAAAAATAAAACGCGTGGAAGAGCCAACAACCGAAGAAGAAAACAAACCATCGATATGGAAGATAAGCCACGGAACAAAGGACTTTTCTGATGAAGAAGATAAAATCTTTGCGGAAAATCACGTTATTGTTGTCCACAAAGACACGGGAGCAAAAGCAGCGTCCAAAGAAACACAGGGCGAGAGCTTTATGCACGTAATGAAAAAAGGCGATTATTTCTATCTCTGCTACGGGAATAAAATTCAGCTTTTGGGACGGGTATTGTCTGAGGAGGCTACGCAAAACCCTGAAAAGGGCGGTGGCTGGTATCAGCGTGAATACGAAATAGTTGCGGAATCAAAGGATAAATCTGCCTACACAACAACAAAAAAATGGTGGACGCCCAATCATAATTCGACCTGCATTGAAATAAAAAAAGAGTCAGACAGAAAACTTTTTGAGGAACTTATACTGCAACCATATTTTGACAAGACAATAAGTGATTTGCTCGGCTATGAACCAACGCCATCAAATTCAACAGACGGGACTGGTTACTGGTGGCTTAATGCCAATCCGAAAATCTGGACTTTTTCCAATCTAGCTGTTGGTGAAGCGCAGTCTTACACTTTATATAATGATAGTGGTCATAAGCGGCGTTATTTCCAGTATTTCCAAGCTGCAAAAGAGGGTGATTTAGTAATTGGTTACGAATCGACCCCAAATAGAAACGTTGTGGCGCTTGCCAAAGTTGCAAAAGCAAGCGATGGGCAGAATATTTATTTTGAAAAGACAGAAGGTCTCGCTTCTCCGATAAGCTATGACACATTGAAAGCGTTGCCAGAGCTCCAGAAAATGGAATATTTTGCCAACCCGCAGGGCAGCCTCTTCAAACTTACAAAAGAAGAATATGATGCGATAATCGATGCTGTGCGTGAAGAAAATCCTGTTGCTCAAAAAGAGTTAACTAAAGTAACTGCTTATACAAAAGATAAATTTCTTAGCGATGTGTATATGACAGAAGATCGTCTGGACACGCTGATTTCTCTTTTGAATAACAAGCAGAATGTAATTCTGCAGGGTGCTCCGGGCGTTGGCAAGACGTTTGTAGCTAAACGCCTTGCATACGTCATAATGGGAAACGTAGATGACAGCCGCATAGAGTTTGTGCAGTTCCATCAGAATTATTCGTATGAAGATTTTATGATGGGATATAAACCGCAAGGGGATGGCTTCGAGCTGCAAAACGGCATATTCTACCGCTTCTGTCAGAAAGCAGCCAACACACCAGACAAACCGTTCTTCTTCATTATCGACGAAATCAACCGCGGCAACATGAGCAAGATTTTCGGTGAGCTCCTTATGCTTATCGAAAAAGATTATCGCGGGACAAAGGCGACACTTGCTTATAACGGCTTGTCGTTTTCTGTGCCGAAAAACCTGTATTTGATAGGCATGATGAACACCGCCGACAGAAGTCTGGCGATGATCGACTACGCTCTACGCCGTCGTTTCAGCTTCTTTGAAATGCAGCCAGGGTTTGATTCTGAAGGATTCAAAGTATATCAGTCACAGATGAACAATAAGACTTTTGATAAATTGATAGAAGTTGTAAAAGAACTTAACAAGGCTATCGCAGAGGACAGCTCTCTCGGCAGCGGTTTCTGCATCGGACACAGTTATTTCTGCGGACAAGCTGAATGTACAAAAGAGTGGATGAATGAAGTTGTTGAGTTTGATATAGTTCCGATGCTGCAGGAGTACTGGTTTGACAATCCGACCAAATGGCAGGAATGGAAAAACAAATTGACCGGAGCTCTCAATGACTAATGATAAAGGCATACTGATAAAGAATATTTATTACATGCTCACCTATGCTTTTCAGGTGCTGAAGCAAACGAACTATGAGAACATAGCATCTGAAGAGTTTGACAATATACAGGATATGTTTGCCGCAATTTTATCAAAAGGTATAGCCCAGCAGCTAAAGCAGGGGCTGTACAGAGAATACATTCCCAAGTGCGAAGACTTATCTGTCATGCGCGGAAAATTAAATATGAGAGGTACCATTCGCAACAGACTGCAAGACAAGCGTCTTTTGACATGTGAATATGATGAGCTTTCGGAAAACAATATTTTTAATCGGATACTGAAAACGACAGCTGTGATACTTTTGAAACAGCCGTCTGTAGCCATCGAGCGACGCACAGCATTGAAAAAAGTTATGCTCTTTTTTAAAAATGTTGATATGGCAGACCCGTTGTGTATTAGATGGGACCTGCTAAGTTTTCACAGAAACAATCAGAGTTACAGGATGCTTTTGAATATATGCTATTTTGTTCTCACCGGGCTGCTGCTTACGACGGAAAAGGGCGAGTTCAAGATGGCGTCATTTCTTGATGAGAAAAACATGTACCGCCTGTTTGAGAAATTTGTACGGGCTTATTACATATATCACCGCCCAGACCTGAATGCTTCTGCGGCTCAAGTTCAATGGAATTTGGATGATGGAGAAAAGGATTTTCTTCCGATAATGCAGACGGACATCACTCTTAGTAAAGACGGAAAAATTCTTATCATTGACACAAAATACTACTCTCATGCCCTGCAGACGCGGGAAGAATTTAACAGCCATACGCTGCACAGCGGAAATATTTATCAGATTTTTACCTACGTTAAAAACAAAGATGTTGGTAATACAGGCAATGTGGCGGGAATGCTTTTGTATGCAAAAACAGAAGAGCAGATTGCGCCGGATTATGATTACAAAATGAGCGGCAGCAAAATAAGCGTCAAAACGCTGGACCTTAACGTTGTCTTCCCGAAAATAGCGTCACAGCTTAACAATATTACCGATTCATATTTCGGAGCATTATAAATTTCTGATACGTAACGCCGATTTTTTTGCCCTTCATCAAAACGCATTTTATAAATTTACCGCGCCACATGAAATTCTGTGCAGCGCGGTAAAAGTGTTTTATGGTTTTTATGCAGTCAGCAGATCGCGCGCAAGGGCTTTTATATCACGGATCTTATTCTGATAAAGTTCTCTCGGATGTCTGCCTTTTGTAGTGTCACATTCCTGAACTGTCTTTATCCATTCTGCCGGAAGGCTGTCAAAACCTCTGACTGCGCCGACGAGCGCGCCGGCTATGGCTGCGTTAGTGTCGGTGTCGCCGCCGATGCGCGAGGCTTCGATTATTGCTTCGCGTGTATCTTTCGCGTGCATAAGCTGATAGACGGCTATCTGCAGCGCAAGGATGACGTGGCCGATGTGTTCTCTCATTTCCATGCCCGGCATCTTGTCCACGCCGGCTTTTATAGTCTCAAGTATTTTTTTGTTGCCGGTCGATTTGAGCATGACGCCGCAGATCTCTTCTGGCGTGCCGCCGTTTCGCACAGCGTATGCGATGGCATTCGTGTATGCTGAATTTGCCTCAAGGCATACTTCTTTTATATGTGTTATTGCCGCGTCTTCCGCTCCGAGTTTTACAGCGTCCGCGCCTGATGCCGCGCAGTACACGCCGAGTGGTGCCACTCTCATGAGCGAGCCGTTCGATTCGCTGTCTGGGTTCCTCTCCTTTGCACAGCTGTCGAGAGCGTCTTTGACTGTTCCGCCGATGTCATGCGGTTTTGTATCCTTCCAGCTGATGTAATTTTTGAGCGCGGTTTTTGCGCTGTAGCCATGTTCTGAAATTATGCTTTCGGCAAGAGCAATGGCCATCTCGCTGTCGTCGGTGATCTGTCCGGCCGGCGTGTGCCACACTTCGCTCGCGTTCATGCCGCCGCGGCTTTCATCGATCAGGCGCGATACTTTTTCGCCGTTCGTTTCAAATTCATACTGTGCTCCGTATGCGTCTCCGCAGAACTCTCCCGCAAGGCAGCCTGCTGCCCTGCTGAGCATTTCATCGTTAATTTCCATTGCGCCACCTCCTGGTGCTGCGTTTATCAAATTTTAGCATTTTATCCATGTTATCAGCGCTGCAAAAAACGTCTGTATTTTTAAAACAGTTCATCGAAGATTTTTTTGCCTTTGTTTTTTGTGTTTCTTTTCAATGACGCCATGCTGCATGCAGCGTTCATTGCCTGGAAGTTGCTCACTTTGCTGGAGTCGAATGCGAATACGTCACTGCGGTCGATACCGATTTCCCCGCCCTCCGCGAAGGCGTCGATGTCAGCGCCGACGAAGATGAAGCTCCAGCCGTAACGCTCCTTTTGATGCTCAACAAGCTCGAATATTCTGCGCCTGCTGAATTCGTGGCTTGCGTTCTCAAGTCCGTCTGTCGTGATGACGAAGATGACTTTGCCGGGGCGGAGGTATTCAGGCGTCCGCGATATCCTGTCGCCGACGCTGAGTATCGCATTGCCGACCGCGTCGAGCAGGGCCGTGCAGCCGCCTGCGGTGTACTCGCCGTCGCGCATGAGCGCGTCCTCCGCCTGGACTCCGTTGCGGATGACTTTGTATCTTGTGTCGAAGAGGACTGTCGTCACGATGGTTTTGCCGGGTTCCAGCATCTGCTTTTTGATGAAGGAGTTGTAGCCCCCGACGACGTCGCTCTCCTTGCCGCCCATTGAACCGCTGCGGTCCATTACGAATACTATCTCTGTTGTGTTGTTTTCCTGTGTCATATTTACTGCCCCTTTCGGTTTGATTTGTACGCATGATATCCGCGGAGGCATGTCAAAAGGTCGCTTCGAAAGAGACATTTTTATCTGCATTTTGTCTATAATCTTTCATGGAGGGCGATATCTATGAGCAGACAGCGTGAACTTGCGAACATAAAAAACTGGAACGAGAAAAATATCGTCAATGACATTCTCGGGGAGCTGCGCCGTTATCTGAAGCTGAACCAGCTGCCGGAAGATAAGAATGTAAATGGAAATATAACCGCGTCCGGACCTTTTGAATGCGTTGAAGAGATCAAGAAGATCAAGGAAAAGGTCAAAAAATTATCTGCGCGGCGCACCGTTGTTGAAGACACAGAAGCGCCGAGCCGCAGTGAGAGCAGGTGCGGCGTCGACCTGTTCGATTCCGTGGCCCGCGCGCCAATAGCGCCTGCTGCGCCTTTCAACAGACACACGATCAGGCACTATATGAACAACCAGCAGAAGCCGTCATTCAACGCCATGCTCTTTGATTTCATCGACGCGAGCGGAGAGAAGGACAGCGCTGTTTACAGGCGCGCTTATATCGACAGGCGCGTGTTTTCAAAAATACGCAGTGACGCCGATTACCACCCGAGCAAAGAAACCGCTATTGCGCTTGCTCTTGCGCTGAAGCTTACGAGAGAAAACGCTGGCGAACTGCTCGAAGCAGCCGGTTACGCGCTCAGCAGGAGCTCGGTTTTCGACCTTATTATATCTTTCTGCATCGAACGCGGGATATTTGATATATGTGATGTAAACGACATTTTGGAATATTTCAGCCTGCCGCAGCTTGGAGAATAGCTCTCCGTTTCCAGTATGTCGCCTTATTTCTTGCGTGCGGCTCTGATTCTTGCGCGTTTTGGCGATTTTTGGGCGCAGCAGCAGAAATGATTTTATAGATTTTACGTGCCGTCCCTTCTCATTTTCCTACTTCTTATATATATACGCAGAATTTTGGTGCCGTAGGCGAATTTCTTTCAGCGGTGCAGGCCTGCTAAAAACGCTGTGCTGCAAAGGGTTTGCACCGGGTGCGCTTGCCGGATAAAAGTGATGGCGCAAAAGTATAAAAGTTTTTTTGAAAAAATGCTTGACAATAAAGAATGAACGTTGTATAGTTTCTCCCGTTGCGCTTCCGACAAGGTCGTTCGCGATTAAGTCGAAAAAAGCCGCAACATCGCACCATGACAGATGGATAAAGGGCAGAGAGAAGAAGTAAAAAAGAGAAAGAAGAAAAGAACTCTGAAGGAAGACAGAGATGACCCTCGTCATCTTGGTTGGAATGAGGAGTACCCAGTAAAAGCAGTGAAGAGTAAGAAACCAGAGTAGTTCAAAAGAGCAAAAAGAATCAAACGGAGAGTTTGATCCTGGCTCAGGACGAACGCTGGCGGCG